>Ga0182024_10001898_pt1 | contig 52725 bp, 56 predicted proteins | sample P32metaG_FD_120480 | JGI IMG/M metagenome (GOLD analysis project Ga0182024, IMG submission 120480) | Permafrost microbial communities from Stordalen Mire, Sweden - P3-2 metaG (Illumina Assembly) | ecosystem: Environmental > Terrestrial > Soil > Wetlands > Permafrost | place: Sweden: Stordalen... | reverse complement strand
GATCCCCTCAAGGGCGTCGTGAAGTTCTTGGTACCGACGATCCCCTTCGGTCAGCTTGGCCAACACAAGAAGGGTCCAGCGCCCGGCCAGGAGTCGGACCAGCTGGTGAGCGGAATCCCAGCCTGCACTCATGTCCGCGAGGAGGAGCGACCATCAACATCTCCGGCACGTGGATCATCCGGACCGCCCAGAAGACCGCCCCCGTCCTCGACGGTTACGAGCAGCACCTCTTTGGAAGAGCGTGCGAAGAAGCCGGCTGTCGTTGCTGCGGGGGCACTGCCGTAAATGCCGTTCGGGATCGTCGTTACCAGCTCTTCCATGCCCGGCTCCGCTCCTCCCGACGCTGTTCTAGTGAGAACTAGATCAACTCTACCCGGATCAGGCGGCGGAGACGGACGACCCAGCAGCGTTACCATTGACGACCCGGCATCTCTGGTCGCCAGTGGCGCGAGTCCGAAGCTGTCATGGCGACTATGGCGTCCTGGCCGTGCGGGACGTGTCGCGCTTCTCGGAGAAGCCGGCCCTAATGAGTCACACGCTTTCGTGATCCGCACAAAGACTTGGGGCGGTTCCTTCATGGGGAGGGGTTCTTCGTGACGTCACTGAGAGCTTATTGTTCTAGCCACGACTAGCGAAATCTTGACCCGGCTTCCGGTCGCTGAGTCGGCGGCCATGCGAAGCCGAGTGTGGAGGAGGTCTGATGGCAACTGATGATGAGGGTTCGCCTGCGCGCCACGACCCCGCGGTGCACGACCACAGGGTGACGGTCCATGGGGCCATGCCCCGCTGGTACGAGTCGTGCCCTCGTTGCACGAGCCGGCATCCCGAGGCCGAGCGGGCTCTCGATGAGGAATTGCGGACGGCGGGTTGATGCCGGCCTCCGGCGGCATGTGGGCTGCTCGACACGAGGACCGCGGTGGGTGGGTCGACGAGGACACGGCGGGCGAGAGGAGGTTGATGTTACGAACGCGGCCCAACAGCTTCATGGGGCCGGCCAGACCCTCTGGCTCGACAGCATCAGTCGGGTCATGCTTTGCTGGTGCCTTGGCCCGATATGTCGCCGAGATGGCAGTGACCGGCCTCACGTCGACCCCGAGCAGCGTTCACATCCGGCTCGGGCCTGCTTCGAAGACGCGGTGCCGCTCCGGCGCGATCGCCGGGAGCGGCGCCGGGGCTTCGACCGTCGCCCGTGCCGTGCGGGCGGAGCAAAAGCAACAGCTGCGCGCGGGCCTTGGCGGCTGGCGCAGCGACGTGTGCCGGTCGCGGCATGGGACTTGACCCGGTAGGAGACGGGATCGTCGAGTTCGTCAACGGCAGGCGCCTCCAAGTTGAGATCCGCGACGGCGGTGTCGCCCCGCCGCGAGTGGCCAGACGATCGTCTTGGCGGGTGACCTACCTCGTCCATGTGGAGCCCTGTTTTCGGGCACTGCTGGTACTGGTTGTGCTTCTGGTCGACCAACGAGGAACGAGCTGAGGTACTGGGCAGGATCGACCGCTCCGAGTCGAAGGCTTCGCACTTCTGGCGGGCGCCCCGGCGCCGGTGGTCCCACCGTATGGATCAGCAGACAAAGAACTCCCAGCAGTGACGGCCGCCGTCCCCATGCAGCGGGGATTGGTAGCCGTACACCGAGCCGGCACCGCCGCCTGTGCGGGCTGCGTGCGACGCACGCAGGCGAGTACCTGGAGAGTCAATCCGAGTACCCACGTTGTTCTGTTGTAGCCTAGAAGATCGGTATAGGAGACAACAAGTGGCCGACGACGAACTGCAGCGGGAGGCCCGGGCGCTCGGGGACCCGACGCGTCACCGCCTGTTCCGCTACATCGCCGAGACGCCCGGGCCGGTCGGCGTCGCAGAACTGACCGCCTACGTGCGCCTCAACCATAACGCGGTGCGTCAGCACCTGGCCGTGCTCAAAGAGGCCGTGCTTGTGGTCGAGGAGGTCGAAGATCGCTCCCGGCCCGGGCGCCCGCGGCTGCTGTACCGCCTCCATCCCGAGGCGGCCGGCCGGTGGGGCACCACCGGCTCGTATGCCTGGCTGGCGAGCCTGTTGAGCGCCGCCATCCGCCGCGAGCAGGACCCCCGCCAGGTGGGCAGGCAAGACGGGCACCGCCGAGCGGCCGAGCTCGCCGGCTCGGGAGAGAGGGTCGACCTGCTCGAGGCCGAGATGACGCGGCGGGGCTTCCGGCCGACCCGGTCCGAGCGGGGACGCCGGGTCGAGTTCGTCCTCGGGCGCTGCCCGTTCGCCGATGTGGCCGACTCGGACCCCGGCATCGTCTGCCAGCTACACCTCGGCCTCGCCGAAGGGCTGACCGAGGGGCTCGGTGGCCTTGAGGCGGAACGCCTCGTGGCAAAGAACCCTCACCGGGCGGGTTGCCGCCTGACGGTGCGGCGCCAGTCGGCGAAGGTCGCCGCCGCCACTTGAGCCGGGTGCGCGGGCAGTCTCGCGTCGGCCACCCCAACTACCCCCATGCGAGGTGGAGATGCCCGGGGAGGCCTGAGGAAGCCGCTGCCAACCGGACAAGGAGGTACATCATGCTGTCCACCGAGCTGACGAGACGACCTAGGCGTTCGTCTTCCCATCGTGGGAGCGCCCATGGCCAGGGTCGCTCACGGCCGCCTCGCCCGGGCGGTGACCGAGGGCGGTGGCCTCGGCATGATCGGCATTGGCAGTACCGATCCGCTAGCTTCGCTTGAGAACCTGGCTTCGCTTGAGAACCTGGCTCTGAACGGTTGAGGCAAGTTTTCGTATCACGCGGCAAGTCGGGTTGTGCGAAGGAGAACGTCCAGCTCGTGCTCGTAGGCGCTCCAAGCGAGCGCGAGTGGGAGAGGGACCGCCGGTGATGGTCGTGCCGGCGCGGCCAGGTCCGTCAGGGCGGGTATGACGACGCGAACGAGAACGCCGCCATGCGTAGGCCATGGGCGGTGACCCGGTAGGTGTGGGTGTTCGCGATGCGCTCGACAAAGCCCTTGAGTCGGAGCCGGCGCAGGTCGTAGGTCGCCTGGGATGAGCTGTAGCTCGGCTGGAAGAGCACAGCCATCTGAGCACCCAGGGTCTTGTTGGTGAGGCCGCCGACAACGTGCGCGAACGCCGCGACAGATCCGAACAGCGCCATCGTGCGCGGGTCTCCGAAGCGCAGCCCGGGAGCACGCTGGCCGTTGTGAACGCTTGGCAGCACGACGGACTCGAGCGTCGCCGGGTCGGGAAGGCCGGGCCGTCCTTCGCCGAGCGCGGCGAGGAACCGGGCGTTGGTGTCGGTGCCGACGTGCCGCAGCGCCCACCAGTTGTCGGAGTTGAGCGTCTTGTGAAGGGCGAAGTCGGCGGCGTTGTTCACCGTCGTCTCCACTCGCAGCGCCCTGCCCTCTTTCAGGTAGGCCTTGACCTTTGACGACTTGTAGTGGATCTGCAGCTGCGGCACGATGTCTCGGGTGATGACCTCGGTGGCAAAGCGTCCGGGCGTCTTGCGCCTGCCTTTGTTGACCACCCTGCGATCGACCACGAGCGCGACTCGTTCGGGTCGACCGAGGTCGAGGTGCTCGGTGACAGCCGCCTCGAACCAGGCGCGGGCGCGCCGCGGCTGGTCGAACACAGAGGTGTCCGACACCTCGAGCTGGGCGATCGAGAACGACCACTCGAACCCGGCGCGACGGTCCTCCAAGGTGAGGGGATCGGGGATGACGCTCGTCATGCGCCGCAACAGATCCCGCACGTGGCCGGCGCCGAGGCGTGCGCAGATGCGGTGCGCCACGACGGAGTCCTCGACGCTGCGCAACCCGTTGCCCAAGGCGGTGAAGCCAATCCCGGCCTTTGTCAGCTGGCGCTTGGCCCACTCGTGGCCGTTGGCACAGCACCACATCGGGTAGGGCGCATACGAGCAGATCTTGACAAAGGCCGGACCCCAGTCGACATCGGCGAAATAGAAGTACCAGTGGTCCGGCACCGACGACTGGCGCCGGCAGGTGATGTGAGGATGGTTGGGGCGGTGCCCGGCGTGGGTGTCGTCGACGAACCCCCGCCATGACGAGGTCCGCTCCTGCGCCTTGCCGACGAGCACGAGCCCGGCGCGCCCGGCGGCCATCGCCGCGTCCTGATAAGGGCGGGCGATGTCCTCTTTGCACTCTCCCGCCTTGAAGCGCACGATGGGGACGCCGGAAGCGGGCACGAGCGCTTCGAGCTCGCCGACGAGTCGGTCGCGGTTGCGGTTCAGCGCTGCCGACGACGGGATGGAGTTACCCCGGTTGACGAGGAACTTCACCATCCCGCCTTCGTACTGCAGACCCGGGACGTAGCCTCGTATGGCTATCCGGTCCACCGATGTGCAGCGGAAGCTGACGTGCTCGGCTAGTAGCCTGGCCACGGTCCCCATGGCGGCCTCCTCCCGACCGTTGGCGCGGTCGATGTATCTGGTTGATGACAAGGAAGACGCTATGGGGACCCGTATTTCTTTTGCCGGTCACACGTAATGCCGTTTGGGCACAGGGTCGGCTTTGCCGGCCCGACACCGACTTGTCCTCACAGTGGTCGGCCTATCCCGCGAGCGAGCTCAGACCACCTTCGGCGCGGCTATCCCAAGCTGACCGCGGCGCGTGTCCGGCGTCTGAGGTCGCTCGCTAAAGCTTGCCGCGCGGGAGGCAGGCGTCGCGAGGGACTGTCGGCGCCTGGCGTTCGGGATCGGGCTCATGGCCTGGGCGCTCGACGGCCGTCCGGAACTGCTCGATGCGGGCCGTCGCCGCCCGACCGGCGGTCGTGTGGGTCTCCCTCGGGCGGCCGGCGCGCTACGTCCGAGCATTGCAAGTCGCCGCCATCATCGTGGTTTCCCAGGCACAGGACCCGCCGAGTACCCGCCGGGCGGCCAACGCCGGGTCGACTTCGTCGCCGCCCAGGGGACCGAGGCTGGCGGTCACACCGGGAGGGTAGGGACGCTCCCGCTGCTCCGGGTCCTGCTCGAAAGCCTCGACCTACCAGTGCTCGCCGCTGGCGGGATCGCCATAGCGTGCGGGCTCGCCGGGGTCCTGGCGGCGGGAGCGGCCGGCGACTGGGTCGTGACGTGTCTGCTCGCGTCGCCCGAGACGGTGGCCACGCCGGCGGCTCGCTCGAGGATTCTGGTGGCGAGGAAGACTGACACTGTCCTCGCCCGGGTCTTCGACATCGCCCAGGGCATCGGCTGGCCGGAGGGCTTCGCCGGACGAGCGCTGGCGCAACCGCTTCACCGAACGCTGGCATGACCGGGAGGCAGACCTGGCCGACGACCCTGCCGCAGCCAGCGAAAGCGTATCGGTGGAGGTCCGATTGTCGACTCCTAGAGACGGGTTTCGGGCTGAACCGGCCGAACGGGCCGGCCCTAACGAGCCGGGAGGGTGTCATGAAAGATCGAGCGATCTCCGGCCACGCCAATCCAGGTGCTGGGCGCCTTGGAGGAGGGCATCGACATCATCCGGTCGATCTGGACGCCCGGGCAGTCGGGTGGGGCGTCACCGGCCGGCATTACCGGGTCCAAGGCGTACACAGAGGACCTCAATCTGCTCACGACATCGGGATCTGGGTTGGTGCCGGCGGGCCACGAGCGCTCGATCTGACGGGCCGGCTGGCCAACGGGTGAGCAGCCTCGTCCCCTCTAGCTGCCCTACGAAGCGCGATCAGCCGCCCACGTCGCTATCGACTCCGGAGCTCGTCGCGCCGGTCGCGACCCCCGGCGACGTGCTGCGTATGCCCAGTTTGGTCGGCTCCGTGACCCGAACCCGGACTGACCAGCCCACCAGCCAGCGCGAACTGTGCGGCAGCGCACCCGTCAAAGGCACTGCCGACCAGTGGGTCGAACTCATCGACAGCCTTGCCTACGACGGCAAATACGGCTCCTTCGTCTCTGGCCCGAGCACAGCGACCGGACAAACTGCACCGCTGGGTCCGTGACGTCGTCCCCGCCGCTAGTGCCCGCAGCGACTGTACGCGTTTCGCGGCCTTCTCCTCGGCTCGGTGAGCCAGCATTTGGCCCTTCGCGCTGCCCGACCGTGGTCGTAAGATAGCGAAACGCGGAGCGCCAATCGGCGTCGCACATACCCTTGTGCGAACGAGTTCCAGCCAAGAAGCGAGAGGAACGACATCTCGGTGCTTAGCGACGGTGACGGTCTCGGCCGGGGGCACTCGCGGGCGAGAAGGGCGGCCAGTTCGTTAGCAAACATGGGTGGCTACGAAGGCGTCGGCCATGGCCCTTAGCTCCTCACTGACCTTCGAGCCCGACGTGGTGGTCGCCTGCAGCCGGTTTCGGATCGAGGAGTAGTCGGCCGACAATGGGCCACCAGTGGGAGGTCCGATCTGGCTGCACCCCGGCCAAACCCAACAAAGGAGAACATCATGTCCGACGACATCCAGCCCACCCACGACGTGGTCGTGATCGGGGCCGGTTCGACCGGGGAGAACGTGGCCGACTACGCCCACCAGGGTGGGCTGTCGGTGGCGTTGGTCGAGGCCGACCTTGTGGGCGGGGATTGCTCCTACTGGGCGTGTATGCCTAGCAAGGCCTTGCTGCGCTCCCCCGAGGTCGTGTCGGCCGCCCGCGCTGTTAACGGCGCACGCCAGGCCGTCACCGGAGAGCTGAACGTCCCCGCCGTGCTGAGCCGCCGGGACTCGTTCACTTCACACTGGGACGACGCCGGCCAGGCGGCCTGGGTGGAGGGGATCGGTGTGGAGCTGGTCCGGGGATCGGGGCGTCTGGTGGGAGAGCGCCAAGTCGAGGTGTCGGGGACGGACGGCACGAGCCGGCGCCTGGTGGCCCGGGAGGCTGTCGTCGTCTGCACAGGGAGCGAGCCAGTGATGCCGCCCGTGACGGGACTGGCCGATGCCCGGGCCTGGACGACTAAGGAAGCGACCAGTGCCAAGACCGTTCCCGCGCGCCTGGCCATTCTGGGCGGTGGCGTGGCCGGCTGCGAGATGGCCACGGCGTGGTGCGCCCTTGGGGCCCGGGAGGTCTCGATCCTGGAGCAGGAGCCCACCCTGCTGTCGAGCTACGAACCCGAGGCCGGCCGACGCCTGGCCGATGCCCTGTCCGCCCGGGGCGTGGCCGTTCGCACCGGGGTCCGGGTTGAGCGAGTTTCCCGTGAGGACGGGCAGGGACCCGTGAGCCTGGGGCTCGGGGACGGAACGACGCTCGTTGCCGATGAGCTCGTGGTGGCGACCGGGCGCCAGCCCCGCACCGAGAGCCTCGGGCTGGAGGCAGTGCAGCTGGAGCCCGGGTCCTGGCTGGAGGTAGACGACGGCTGCCGCGTCACGTCAGTGGCGGAGGGCTGGCTCTACGCCGCTGGCGACGTGAACCACCGGTCGCTCCTCACCCACATGGGCAAGTATCAGGCCCGCATCTGCGGCGACGCCATCACAGCCCGGACCCGGGGCGAGCCGGCCGAGCCGACGCCGTGGAGTCCTTACGCTGCCACCGCGGACAAAGCGGCGATCCCCCAGGTCGTGTACTCCGACCCGGAGGTGGCTGCGGTCGGGCTGACCGAGGCGCAGGCCGCTCAGCGGGGCCTCCCGGTGGCCAGTGTCGACTACGAGCTCGGGGACGTGGCCGGGGCCGCCTTGTACGCCGATGGGTACGCGGGCTGGGCCAAGCTTGTCGTCGACACCGACCGGGAGGTGCTGCTCGGCGCCACCTTCGTCGGTCCGGCCGTGGCCGAGCTCCTGCACGCCGCCACGGTGGCTATCGTGGGCGAGGTGCCCCTCTCCCGCCTGTGGCACGCGGTGCCCTCGTACCCCACCATCTCGGAGGTGTGGCTACGGCTCCTTGAGGCCTGGCGCCGGCGTGACTGAGGCCGAGCCGTCAGACTAGGTACCTCGCCCGTGACGGCTGGGAGGAAGCCCACATCGGACCGAAGGCCCGTGAGTCTTTCCGTGAGACGACCCTTGCCGTTCTCGCGGTCCGCCGGAGCCGTCCGATGGGCGGGCGCGAGGACGCGCCCTCCCGTTCGCAATCGCGACGCTGCGCAGCTCGCCAAGAGCCGGGATATACCTAGACTCCGGGTCACCGGATCGACGGGGCCGGCGCTGCCTGCTGTGGGCAATCGGGAGGAGTAGCGGTGGTCGACGAGCGGGACATGATCGTGAGCGGGAACTGGAAGATGCACGAGAACCACGTCGAGGCGTTGAAGCTCGTGCAGGCGCTTGGATCGTTGCTGCGCGCTTCGGGCCTGCCGATGGGACGAGAGGTGAGCATCCACCCGCCGTTCACCTCGCTTCGGACGGTGCAAACCGCCGTCGAGACCGATCACGTCCCGGTCGCGCTCGGGGCCCAGACGTGCCATTTCGCCGACAGCGAGCCATGCACCGGTGAGGTGAGCGCGGCGATGCTTGCCAAACTGCACGTCTCCTACGTGATCGCCGGGCATTCCGAGCGGCGAGCGCACTGCGGCGAGACCGACGAAATCGTGCGCAGCAAGGTCGATGCCATCTACCGTCACGCGATGCGGCCCATCGTCTGTGTCGGCGAGACGCTCGCGGAGCGCCAGAACGGTGCCGCTCGGGCGACGGTGCGCCGGCAGCTGGCCGCTGCACTCGACGGTCGGCCAGCCGAGGCCGTAGCCGCGGCGGTAGTCGCCTACGAGCCGATCTGGGCCATCGGCACCGGCCAAACGGCGACGCCGGGCGATGTCGGGGAGATGTGCTCGGCGATCCGGGACGAAGTGGAGCGGTTCGCCGGGCCGGGCGCAGCGGCATCAACGCGCATCTACGGTGGCTCCGTCACCCCCGAGACCTCAGAGACGTTGCTCAGCGTCGAGAACGTAGACGGCTTCCTCGTCGGCGGCGCGAGCCTGGACGCCGAGCGGTTCGTCGCCATCGTCCTTGCCGGAGCCTGAAGAGTCGCGGCGCCTGACGCCCTCGGCGCCCGTCGCCAGCCCGGTGAGCTTGCTCGGCGAGACGGTTCGTGGTTCTGACAACTTCTCGACGTGGTCCTCCGACGCGCTGCTCGCCGTCGAGGTAGGCGCGAGGGCGTTCACCGCGTGTGTCTGGGATGCCGGTGCCCCGAAGCTGCCGTCCACGTCCTCGGCTCAGGCCAGCCCGACTTGGGTGAGCATGCCGAGCTGGTCGCTGCTGCCCCAGCGCTCGACGAGCTTGCCGTCGGTGAAACGCCCGATCTGCACGCCTCGGACCCGGATGGTCTTGCCGGTTAGGGCGTGACCCATCAAGGTGCCGTTGTGGGTACCGGTGATGGTGTACGCGAACGCCACGTCGTCGTCGGTTGCCGTCAGGTGCTCGACCTCGACGTGCAGGTCAGGGAACGCGCTGCGCATCTCGGCGAGCATGTCTTCGGAACCCTTGCGGGCCCGGACGTTGGCCCGGTGCGGGATCGTGGTCGACACCCTTGCGGGCCCGGACGTTGGCCCGGTGCGTGGTCGACGGCGTCGGCCGCGACCACCTCGTCGATGATGCCGAGGTCGCCGCTGTTGATGGAGGCGCCGAAGCGCTCCTGGGTGACGACGTTGGCGTCTCGGTTCATGGCGACCGGCCTCCTGACTGAGTGAGCGAGTGACAGCCTGGCGTTGGTCCACGTCGAACCCCTCGGTGAGAAGTCCAGGGGCCCGCCGGCGGGCCCGGAGACGCTGGTCTCGGTGTCTCGACCTGGCTGGTGAGAGGCGCGGCACTGCGGTGGAGAACAGAGGGAACGAGCGATTCGGAGGGACTCCGACGCATCGGTCAGATCTGTGAGCCGACCCGGTAGCGGGCGAACAGATAATTCTGGTCTTCGCATAACTGGCTGAGGGTGCACCTGCCGATGCCACCGAGCGGCTTGTCTGCGATCCTCCGGGCGCCTCCGCCGGTGAGCAGTGGGGCGAAGGTGAGGCAGATCTCGTCGAGCAGCTCCGCCGCGACGAGCTGAGACAGCAGAGTCGGACCGCCCTCGCAGAGCACGTGTTGCAGTCCGCGGTCGGCGAGCGCGTCCATAGCGGCCCGCAGGTCGACCCGGTCGCGACCGAGGACGAGCACGTCGGCGAGCGCGCTGGCGGCCGCCCGGCCCTCCGCCGGTGCGCGCTCGGTGGTGAGCAGCAGCGGCCGGGCCTCAGCCTGATCGAAGAAGCGACTGGTCAGATCGAGGTCGAGTTGTCCGGTGACGACGGCGATCGGCGGCACCTCGGGACGTCCAGCGGCTCGGCGCAGGGCGCGGTCTTCGTCCGTGGGTGCGGCCGGGCCGTAGCCTTCGATCCGGACCGTGGCAGCACCGACGAGGACGACATCGGCGAGCGCCCGAAGCGTGTGGAAGAGCGCGCGGTCTGCCGGTGCGGACAGGCCGCCGGAGCGGCCCTCGACGGTGGCCGCCCCGTCGAGGCTCATCACCATGTTCGCCCGCAGGTGACGGGGCTGGTCCACGGCGTAGGCCGCTGCCATCTCGACGTACTTGTTGGAGCCGGGGAAGAGGCGACGCATCCCCCGAGTCAAGCATGCTCCTCCCCCGAACGGCCGGGGAGATGAATCGAGGAACCGGATAACTTTCCCACTCGATCCACCACCGCCCCGTTTGGTCGAAGTGGTTCGCCCATCGAACGGCCGCCTCCGTGCTGGCGTGGGCAAACGCGATTGGTTTGGTGTCGGTGGTCGTTGACTTGGAACTCGGGCCTCGGCTATCGAGGCCAGGGTCCCGTCGAGGAGCTTGAGGTGCCTCCCCTGTCGATCGTGCCGAAGTCCACTTCGAGACGCCGCTCTGAGCGCCGCCGGGACAACGTCTACCACTTGAGCAATGCAGTCGAGGGGCGACCGTCTTGCGCCTCTCGTCGAGAGCGGCCCTGGCCTTGGTCACCACGGCCAGACCCGATCGAACAGCCCCGCCGGCCGCCGCTCTCTGCCCAGTGGTCGTAGACCCAGCGCATCCGCACGTCGAGCGCGTTTACCGCCGTCTGTCTCTGCGCGGTCGTCGATGCAGGTTGTCGGGTGATGCTGTTTACGGCGGTGACTCCTGCGGCGGTCGGGCTAGGTCGGCCGCTGTCTCGATCAGCAGAGCGTGGACGAAGGCCTGGGGGATGTTGCCCCGAAGCTGACGTTGGCCCACGTCGAACTCCTCGGTGAGAAGCCCGGGCGGCCCACACGACGCCCGATTGCGCTCGAACCAGGCCCTGGCCTCGACGTCTCGGCCTTGCTGATGAGTGGCCAGGGCCATCAAAAACCCGCACAGCAAGAAGGCTCCCTCGGCGTCCTCCAAGGGGCGGCGGTCCTGGCGGAAGCGGTAGACGTAGCCATCCCGGCCCAACTCGGTCTCCACCGCGACCACGGTGGCCTGGCTTCGCGGGTCGTTGGCAGGCAGCGCGCCGCGAATGGCGGCCAGCAGCAGGGCGGCGTCCACCCGCTCGTCACCGGGCGAGCGCTGCCAGCGCCCGCTCGGGTGCACGCAGTCGGAGACGGCGTCGGCCAGGATGGCGTCGGCCAACCCGCTCCAGGTGCCGGCCCGGGCTGGTGACGCTTGGGCCGCCATGGCCCACAGCCCGGCCACGCACATCAGCCGGGAGTGGGCCCAGCGCTGGTTGTCGATCTCCCAGATGCCGGCGTCGGGCTCACCCCAGCGGGCCTCGATAGCCGCCACGGTCGTCTCCACGGCCCGCCAATGGACGCTACCCAGACGGTCGTGGCGCGCTGCCGCTGCGAAGAGCAACAGGACCTCGCCGAAGGCGTCGAGCTGGAACTGGCGGTTGACCCAGTTGCCCACCTTGTCGGCCCCGCCCGGGTAGCCGACGAGGTGGGCAAGGCTCCGCTCGTCGGGGACGGCGCCACCGTCGGTCCGGTAGGCAGGTTTGAGCTGTGGCCCGTCGGCCAGGATCCGCTCGGAGATGAAGGCGACGGCATCGTCGAGGAGGGGGTGAGCTCCGGTGACCGCCACCGCCTGGCCGGCGTAGCACTGATCGCGGATCCAGGCATAGCGGTAGTCGTAGTTGCGGCCGGCTGCGGCGCGCTCGGGCAGTGACATGGTGGCGGCGGCGACCATGCCGCCACCGGCGCTGGTGAGGCCCCGCAGCACCGCGTAGGCGTGCCGGGCGTCCCGGGTGGCCAGGGTGTCCCGTGGCTCGGGTACAGCCCTGCCCCACGCGGCCTCGGTGGCCTCCCACGCGGCCGCCGCCTCGACCGGACGGTCGGTGAGGGTTTGCTCGGAGATCTCCAGGACCAGGTCGTGACGGGCACCCTCTGCGAGCTCCAGGTCGGCCGTCAGGGCCCCGCCACTGGTGTGCCTGGCCGCTTTTGCACCCGACCAGCGCAACCGCAGAGGACCGCTGCGGGCCGTCCAGGTCCCGTCGTGGTGGGACAGGTCACCCATCGCATGGCGTCCGAAGCCGGCCCGGGCATCGAGGACAACCCGCACCCGTGCCGCGCCCTTAAGGGCGATGACCCGGCGCAGCACCACCGCGGTGCCCGGATCGCCAGGGAAGGCCAATGCCTCCCGGCACTCGATGATCCCGGTGGTGGTCACCCAGCGGCTACGCCAGATCAGCGAGCCGTCCTCGTAGTAGCCGCCCCAGACGAAACGGGCCTCGGCAGGGGTGACGGCGTAGAGCCCTCCTCCGCCGACGAGGGTGGAGAACACGGCGTCGGAGTCGAATCGAGGGGCGCACATCCAAGCAAAGTCGCCACGGGGGCCGACCAGGATGCCCCGCTCCCCGTCGGCCAGGAGGGCGTACTCTCGCAGCACGCGCGGCGGGAACGCCGCCGCGAGGTCCCGCGTGTCGGCATTCCTCATGGTCGGCTCGTCACACAAACTTGAGGTAAAAGGGCCGTGCCGCCATCGACGACGAGGGTGCTGCGGCTCACGTAGTCCGCCTCGGCGCTGGCCACCCAGGCCATCGCCGCAGCTATCTGCTCGGGCGGCCCCAGGTGGCCGAGAGCGATCTCCGACGCCACGGCGCCGGTGGCCTCGCGGTCGTCGAGCACGAAGTTGTCGATTGGGGTGGCGATGGCTCCCGGGGCAATGTTCGCCACTCGGATCTTCTGGCTGGTGAACTCTGTGGCCGCGGTCTGGGCCAACAGCTTCAGCGCCACCGTTGGTGGCACAGTAGTGGGCGAAGCCGGGTCAGGGGATGACCCCTGCACGCTGGACATGTTGACGATCACCTCGCTGCCACCGCCCGCGATGACCGTCTCGCATGCACAGGAAAGCGCCGGTCAGGTTGGTCCAACAACCGAGCTAGCTCCACTGGTCCAGCGAGATCTCGAGGAACGGCGCCCGCTTCTCGATGACGGCGTAGTTGACCAACAGGGACCAGTCCGCCGAAGGCTTGCGCCGCCTTGGCCACGATGGCCCTGAGGTCGTCCGCGTCGCCCACCTCGGCTCGGACGGCGATGACCCTGACCCCGGTTTTGGCCCCGGCCTGCTCCACCGCCTCGGCGTCGTCGTGTCTTGTCGAAGTACCAGCTGACTTGGCGAAGTACCAATTGATCCAGACACTGGCTCCCTCCTGGCCCAGGCGGAGCCAGGGGTCCTTGCCGGTATCGCTCGAGGTCCGGTCGCGATGGCCCTGTGTCGCTCGACCAACACGTCGCATCTCTCCTCTGGGTTCATCCTCGGAAGTCGCCCGCGGTCTTCGACTTGTCACCGCTGAGCGCGTGGCGCCAGCGCCGCGCCCGCTTCCGGCGCATCTCGTTGGCCGTTTCCTTCTTGGGCTCGGGCCGACGTCCGGGGTAGTCCTGGGACCACCAGGCGAGTGCCGCCACCCGGCCGAAGCGGTCGGCGTTGGCCACGTTCACCGACGGCAGGTCGGCCCTGGCCGGCACTGTCGAGGCTCCGGCGACGGCCGGATCGGGGGCCGGCTGATGGGCTCTCAGCTGCGGGGTGTCGGGCGGGGCCCCAGAGTGGGTCGGCCCGGTGATGAGGCGGACGGGACGGTCGGCGAAGACGAAGCCCGAGACCCAGTTGAGTAAGACGGTGGCCTTGGTCTGTAGGCCGTTGGTCCGGGCGATGTGCAGCCCCAACCAGGCCAGCCAACCGGACAAGCCGCTCAGGTGAACCGGGCCGATTTGGGCGACGGCGTCGCCCCGCCCGAGAACGGCCATCGTCCCCAGGTCCCGGTAGTGAAAGGCGCTTGCGCCTTCGCCCTTCGACAGGGCCAGCACCGAGCGCGCCGCGTGCCGCCCGGACTGGATGGCCACCTGGGTCAACATGGGCAGGGCTCCCGCCCCCCCGGGGATCTCGGCCGTGTCGCCGACCACGAAGACCTCCGGGTGGCGCTCGACTTGCAAGCTGCGCCCGACGATGACCCGCCCGTGGGACCCGGTGGCTGGGAAGCAGCTCGCCAGGGGGTTGGCCCGCACCCCGGCGGCCCAGACCACGGTGGCCGCCTCGATGCGCCGGCCGTCTTTGAGGTCGAGGCCGTTCTCGTCGGCGTTTGTGACTAGGGCGCCAGACTCGACCCTTACCCCCCGGGCGGCAAGCGCCCGGCGGGCTTTGGCCTGCAGATCGGGGGCGAAGGAGGACAGGGGGGCCTTCGAGCCCTCGACGAGCACGATGCTCGGCTCGCCGCCCGAGATCCCCGGGTAGTCCCGGCGCAGCATCTCGGCGACGAGGACCGACAGGGCAGCCGAGAACTCCACGCCGGTCGGACCGCCACCGACCACGGCGAAGGTGAGCTGACGGGCGCGCGCGGCCGGATCGGTGGCCCAGGTGGCCGCCTCGAAGCAGGACAGGATGTGGTTCCTCAAGCCTTGGGCCGCGCCCAGATCGTTGAGGCTGAAGCTGGCCATCGCGATGTCGGCGTTGTGGAAGTAGTCGTTGACGGCCCCGGCGGCCAAGATGAGGTAGTCGTAGCCGATTGCTCCCCGGTCGCTCTCCACCCGGTGCAGGCTGAAGTTGACCTCGCTCACCTCGGCCAAGCGGAATTCCACATTGTCCAGTCCCCGGATGAGCGCCCTGGTGGGGTGGGCAGCGCCGGACGGCTCGAGCAGGGCGGTGGCCACCTGATAGAGGAACGGGGTGAAGACGTGGTGATTGTGCCGATCCACCAGCGTCACCTGGACCCCGGCACGCTCGTGGCGGCCGCCGAGGGCCTTGGCCGCGGCCAGGCCGGCGAAGCCGGCCCCCACGATCACGACACGGGGAGGCCCCTCGCGCTTGGCCCCAGTGGTGGCGGCGATCATCTCGGCGTCAGTGGGCATGGCTAGATCCCCGCGGCGTTGGCGTAGTACTGCTGGTCCTCACGCCAGCCCCCCCGGCCCTGGCTGATGGCGTCCACATCGGCCACGAACTCGATGGCCCTGATCCACTTCACCATCTTGAAGCCCAGCTGGGTCTCTATCCGAAGGCGCACCGGGGCACCGTGTTCGATGGGGAGCGGCGCCCCGTTCATCTCGGTAGCCAGAATGGTCTGGGGCTTCTTCGCTAGGTAGAGCGGGATGGTGCCGTAGTAGTAGCCGTGGCGGCCCTCGTTCTCGGTGATGGCCTTGTCGTCGAAGGCGTAGAAGGCGACATGGCGAGCCTCGGGCTTGACCCCGACCGCCTCCATGAGCGTACCGAGGGGCACCCCGCCCCATTGGGCGATGGCCGACCACCCCTGGATGCAGTTGTGCTTGGCGATGTAGGACTCCTTGCCCAGGGCCGCCAACTCCGCAAGCGAGAAGGTCATCGGGCGCTCGACCAGCCCACCCACCTCCAAGCGGTAGTCGGCGAAGTCGCCCGCCACCAGCTCGGCGTAGTGATCGCTCGGCGGGGGATAGCCGTTGACCCGATGGTAGGGCGAGATGTCGGCCCAGGTGTAGTGCTGGTGGGAGGTGAGGGCTCGGGACAGGACCCGCTCGAAGGGGTTGACCATGATGCCCAAGAGGCGCTGGGTGCGCCGCGGGTAGGCCCGGGAGAACCAGGTGGCCACCACGCTCACGACCACGACCCCGAACAGGCCGGCAAAGCCGATCGCCAGCGCCTCGGCCTGGCCGTGGTAGGGGGCGGACTCGACGTGACCGAGCACCATGACCGTCCACAGATTCGGCAAATTGTTGATGATGACCATGACCGTGTGGATCACGATGAACCCGATGAAGGCCAGCATCCCCAAAAAGTGCAAGCTGCGGGCTCGCTGGCGGCCCCCGAACAACCTCGTGTACCACGGGAAGCGCCCGATGATCGACGGCGACATCGCCGCCCCGGTGAGCACCTGGAACGGGGCCAGGAGGAACACCACGAAGAAGTAGGAGAGCAGCTGGACGGCGTTGAAGGGAAGGCCGGGGAGCTGGGGCGGCAGGTGGAACATGAAGTAATAACCGATGGCCCGCACCGCGTCGGGGAAGACCTCCCAGCTTGTGGGCACCATCGTGTGCCACCAGCCAGTCACGAACAGCATGATGATGTAGGCCAAACCGTTGGCCACCCAGAACTGGAGCGTCATGAAATGCCAGTGCCGCCCGAGGCCCAGGTTCTTGCGCCCCGGCAGGGCGATCACCGGGTTCCAAGGGTCCTCCTCGTCGAAGGACGACCAGGGATGGGCGGCGTCGGCTGAGTACACCCGTCTGGTGAGGCGGAGCCACTCCTTGCCCGGTGGGCAGTCGTCGGAGAGGTAGAACTTGGGGAACGCCGAGAGGATCTCCAGGCCCGAGCGGACCATGAAGAGCATGAACAAGATGTTGGCGAAGTGGCCGATGACGATCCAGATCGGGAACACCTTGTAGTTGACCGCCAGCATCGACATCACGCCTCCTCGCCTGTGCTCATACCGCCGACGCCGCTGACCGGGCGCTCGGCCGGCCGGGAGATCAGCGCCATGGCGGTGGGTGCCTCGTTATGCGTGGTCGGGTCTCGCCCACTCGCCCACCGCCTGAGCGGTTCCTTTTGGCAGTTGTCGCATATGTGGCGCGGGCCGTCTTTTCCACGGTCCCTTCGGCAACAGCCGGGCGAAGGGTGTCGCCGAAGACCCCAGGCCCCAGTAGCGCGCTCCTGAAATCTGGGCCAGCTCGCAGCGCTCGGTGGCACCCTGCTCCTCGAGTGCCTTGCTTCCCTTCTCCCGCCTCGATGTTGGTCGGCCCGCAGCTCATGTGCCCGGGCGCGCTGGGCGTCATCTCGGCCCACGGGTCGTGCATGGTCGCCGGGCCCGCTCGAGGGCTGCAGCGCCGAGGAAGCGGACTCGCTCGGTCCGACGCCGTGTGAGGCAGCCAAGGCCGCGGCGTCCTCCAGGGGGGCCACCGAGTGGGGGTGATCGCACCTGCGGCAACTGCTGGTCTGGGCAAGTTATTCGGAGTGATCGAGGTCCACCGGTGGTAGGTCGCGCACCTCGTCTTTGGTCAGGTTGAGCCGGACGCCGTCATCGACACCTTTCACCGCGCTGATCGGAATGGCGACCCTCTTGTGGCCCCATAGGTGGCCCTCGTCGAGAAGGACGTGGGTCACGTGATGATCGCCGGGATCGATGATCAGTCCTTGGACCCGCCCGATCGTTCCGTCCGTAGCGTGGACGTGCTCGCCGCGGCGCACCTCCACCTCACCTAGGGGCACACGGTCATACGTGATCGCTTGGGGACCACCACTCATCCCCATGCCCATTCCCATGCCGCCCATGCCGAGCCCGTAGTAGGGCCACGAGAGCATCTGCTCTTGTGGGTAGCCCCACTGTCCACCCGGCCAGGGCAAGAACTGGGTCTCTTCGGCGTCTTCGAGCGCTTTGAACTCAGACATATTGCACCGCAACCGGATCTCGCTCGTCGCCGAGTCGACGAGAGCGATCGGCACGAGGTGACCCGTCCCTGGCCGATACCTCGGTTCGACGACGAGATGGGTGAGCGCGCGGGCGATGGGATCGACAACAAGGAATTTCAGCTCCCCGCAGACGCCATCGCTACACGCGACTTCGCTTCCAATGGTGAACTCTGTCGCGGTCACAAGGTTGCCTCTCGTCTCTCGATTGCTGGGTATTTGCCTCTTGCATCTTCGCCTGTTGCAACCAGCCATTCGCACCAGGAAGCCATCGCCTGCGGGCCATCCCGCCGACCTGAGCTGCAGCCACAGGCTCATTGCACCGACGCCTCCTGCCCGAGTTCAAGCCGTCGACGACCCAAGAGGTGCCGCCACCACGGACGCGCTCTTTCTCTGTACTGGCGCACGGTTCGAACACAGCGGATTCAGCTGCTCAACCAGATGGTCGGATGCATGGCCCGCAGGCGGCCTTCCATCATCTCCCGGCCGCCTTCTCCGGGGTGTCAGAAATGGCGTTTACCGCACTCACGGGCCCTCTCCTGCCCGGGGAGTTGGGCCGGGAAGCCGACGCCGGTCCCGGCGGCCGGCACGAACTCGTCGGCAGGCCACCAGAAGTCGGTGGCCACGGCGACGATCGCTGCCAGACAGGCGTCAAGGGGGACCGACGTCGAGTCATGACGAGGCGGTAGGGGTCGGGATCTCGAAGATCGCTTCCGTACAGGTGGCGGCCATACGCGAATGCCGGCCCGATCGGTCCAGTAAAGCTGGGCCGAAGCGGCTGGCTGGTCGATCGCCTCCTCGAGCGCCACCCGGCCCAGTCTGGCTGCGGCCTGACCGTCCGGGCGGACATGGAAGACCTCGGGACGGAGGGCAAGACCGCCATGGCCCCGGCGCGGCCGAGGACGACCCCTCCGGGGCGCCGACTCCAGCTCCCCAGACCACCTTCTCGGGGACCTGGCGACAGGCGTGCTCGCCCTGATCGGACGGCTCTGCACCCCGTCGGCCGGCAACCAGCGTCAGCAGCCCGAAGGTGGCGGGCCGTCCTGGACCGCGAGAACACGAGCACCGATTCTCGGGATCTTTCCCGCTCCGCAGCTGGCACAAGATGCGCCAGCGATCCCGACCCAGCTAGTCAGCTCGCGGGGCGAGCGCGCGGCACGCCACGGTCGCGGTGACGTGGCCCGCGCCTCGGCCACGCCTCGCGCTCTCGCGAGAGGGCTCTGGTCGAGCCCTGGCTGGGCGAAGGAGCACTCCCGCGAGACGCGCCTTGGTACGAACATCTCCGCTGCTCCTCTCCTCTTGGCCGTCGTCCGAGCACAACGCTCGGCGCATGCGTCGCCAGGATCTGGAGCAACGAGCAACGATGTCCGGCAGGACCCGTGGGTCCGAGCCGCACTTTGTTGAGCACCGGTCTACCAACGACAACACCACACCGCAAGGCCGACGCGAGGTGAGACCGAGGCCTCCGGCGGAGGGGCAGGGACCGTTGGTCTGGCCTTCAGCGAGGGCGGATACGACGGACGTCGGGTCGGATCGCCAAGGCCTCGGTAGCCAGGTCTCGGGCGATCACCCGTCGTACCTCGCGGAGCAAGAGATTGTGATGGCGGGCATAGCCGCGCAGCCGAGCGAAGGCTTCATCCATGTCGACCCTCTCGGCCTCGGCGATCACGCCCTTGGCCTGCTCCAGGACGACCCGGGTGTTGAACGCAATCTGGAGCTGTTCGGAGACCTCCTCGCGTTGGGCGATGAAGCGCTCGTGGAGGATGCCGATGGTGGCCACGTCGGCCATGGCCTGGGCCAGGGTCCCGTCGGCCTCGATGAGGCCGCAGGCCTTGTTGGCGAACAGGTTGAGGGCGCCAAGGCGCTCGTCGCGCAGGCGCATCGGCACGGCGTAGGCCGACGCGAAGCCGGCCTCGAGAGCAGCGGGGGCGAAGTGCGGCCAGCGCGCCACGGCCTCCGACAAGTGGTCCTCGTGGACCGCCTCGCCGCTGCGCCAACAGTCCAGGCAGGGTCCGTCTTGTCGCTGCACCTCGATCAGCTCGATGAGACGCATTCGTTCGCTCGAGGAAGCCAGTGCCCGCAGCTGCCCCCGAGCGTCAGCCAGGACAACCCCCGCCTCGGCTATCCCGAGCACCGACACGCACCGCTCGGCCAGCCGGTGAAGGAACTCGATCGGGTCGTAGTCCTCGACCAGAGTGTCAGCCAGCTCCACGAAGGTGCGACCAACCAGATCCTCCCGAGCCACTAGATTCTCGCCTCCTCGCGTTCGACCCGGTACCAGGCCGCGTCGGCGCCGCTCGATGCCAGAGCGCGCTTATGAGCGCTGGCGAGCACCACCATCCCCGACCAATCCACGGACGAGACGAGACCAAGGTCCACGCGCCCCCGCTTTGGCCCCGACGGCACCACCAGCGCAACAGGGTCTCGCAACTCGGATCCGGTGGGCGCGCCCAAGTTTCTCGTCACCTCGACCGCCGGGCCGCGGTCGAGGTGGAAGGCCAGGCGGCCGAAAAGACGGCGAATCGACAGGTCGACTGTCACGACGCCCGATCCCACATGGACCTTCATGCTTCGGGAATGATATACGCCCTCGTCCCGGTCAATTCAGACCAGTTGGGACACAACTTGAGACACCGGCGCGTGAGGTCCGCCCGGCTCGGGGTGCGGTGGTAGAACCTGCGCGGTCCTGTCCGCCGACCCCGGGAGCGCCGCGGTGATCGAAGTTCGGCATCTGCGTTATTTCATCGTGGTGGCAGAAGAACTCCATTTTGGTCGTGCGGCAGAGCGCCTGCACATGGCTCAATCCCCGTTGAGCCGCCAGATCCGCCAACTCGAACGTCAGATCGGCGTCGAGCTGATCAATCGTGCCCATCATGTCGTCGGGCTCACCGACGCCGGCCAAGTCTTCCTCCGTGCCGCAAAGGTTGTCGTCGACGACCTCGATCGGGCCGTCTACCTGGCCAAGCGAGCCAGCCGAGGTGAGGTGGGAACCCTCTACGTCGGCTACGTCAGCGAAGTGACCGCCGACCTGCTGCCCCTCAGCCTCAAAGCCTTCAAGGACGGCTTCACCGACATCGAGATTGACCTGCTCGAGGGTACCACCGGCGCTCTTCTCGACGCCCTGCGGCGACGCCAGGTGGACGTGGCCTTCGTGCGCTCGCCGGGAATCGTCGACGACCTCGACTACGAACAGTTGATCCAAGAGGCACTCTTCGTCGCTCTGCCGAGTGGACAAGAACACCTCGCATGGGAGTGCGCCCACCCGCTCGCTGACCTGGCCGGCGAAGCCTTCGTCATGCCCGCCTACGAGGCGGCTCAAGGGGTACGACGGGACATCGACGCGGCGTGCGCCGAGGCAGGCTTCGCTCCTAACGTCTCTCGGGAGGTAAGCCCCTTGACCTCAGTCCTCCTCCTCGTCGCAGCCGGCTTAGGGGTAGCGCTCGTGCCCGCCAGCGTCGCCCACAGCTACCCCGTGCCCGGCATCGACTACGCCCAGCTCAGCGGGCCACCTACGACCACCGCCGGCATGGTCTGGCGTCGAAACGAATCGTCGCAGCTAATAGACAACTTTTTGGAAGTCACCCGCCAGGTGGCGGCCGACCAAGACCACCAACCCGACGTCTGGCCCGAACGCCAGGTCGAACAGCGCATCGAGGAACGCTGACCGACGACGTCTATCGGTTCCCCCATAATTTTTCCCCGACGCGCCGACATCGAGGCCCGGATGGTCCACAGAGAGCGACAGGGCAGCCCAAGCCAGCCAGCAGACCTCCCAACCACGCCGGGCACCCGTCTCGCTACTACCGAGACCCCGGCGGGCCACGGTCCAGTGAGCCAGGCGATTCATCACCGGTCGAAACGGAGGCGTCGGGCGACCACATCGGCGGCCACTTCCACCACCGGTCGACCAGCGGCATAGGCCCGCGCCCGGAGGGCGGTGACCGCCTCCTCGAGACCTACGTCCAGTTGCACCACGACCATGCCCGTGGCCTGGTAGAGAACAGTCCGTTTGTCGGCGAGCTGGTCGAGGACCTCGTGCAGCGAGCCAGGAGGCACCTGAGCCTGCAGGCACAGTGTGATCTCGCAGGCCACGTCGGCCACGGCGAGCGCGTCGGCGAGGAGGCCCTCGCCAAGTGGACCGGGCCGATCGCGATACAAAGTCAAAGCCCCAAAGCGCGCCCCTCCTACCTGCAGGGGCAGGGCGAACACCGCCGCCGCTCCGGCTGCGACTGCCTCAGGGGCGAAGGCCGGCCACCGAGTCGTCGCCGCCAGCTCTGGCTCGAGCACCGATCGCCCGCTGTGATGAGCGTCGATCGTGGGTCCCTCTCCCGAGGTGAACTGCAGATCCACGACCAGGGAGGCCCGTTCGTCGGAAGCGGCGATGTGGCCAGGGTCGTGTTCACCAAGGATGAACGCCACCGCCGCCCCGGTCATCCCCAGCTCTTGCGCGCAGGTACGGCACAGCCAGTCGAGCGATGCATCGGGGTCGTAGACGTCGCCCAGCGATTCCAGGATCTTGGCCAGACGGCGCGTCACCACCACCATACGCGCAAGGTGGCATCACCTCGTTGGCGCTCGTCCTTCCCCACGTGTAGTCCCTCCTGTCGGTCGGGTACGACAACAGAGGATGCCGCAACGAGGTTTCGATCGAGCGTCCGCCGGCAAGCAGCGCCTGCCAGTCTGTAACTCGGGCCCGGTGAAGGGCAACCAGTCATCGTTGACGGGTGGTCCTCTGATACCTCCGCCCTTCTGGAGTACTGGCGGGCCCGCAGCAACGTCGCCCGCCCCGCCCCTTCCGTTGCACCGCCCCGGCGGTCGGAGAAAGGCTCCTTGCTTATGTCAACTGCCCTCCAACGACCGGTCAGCGCCGCCCGCCCCTCCGTTGCTCGAACTTGTTGCGTACATCTGGGTCTCGCCACGTTCCGGCGTCAACACGAGAGCCTGTTCGCCGGGAGGGCGCACCAGGATGGCTCCGGCGCCGCGTGAGGTGAAGTAGCTCCACCCCCAGTCCACTAGGACCTTGATCCGGTTGGAAAAACAGATCAGGTAGGCGATGTGGACCCCGACCCAGAGCAGCCAGGCCGGCAGTTCACCGAATCGCAGCCGATAGCGGCCGCTGGTGCCGGCGCCGAGCAGTAATGGGAGCTCGGCCACCGCGTCACCGCGCCCGAGGACCGCCATCATCCCCTTGTCGTGGTAGCGGAACCGAGCGGCGGGTTCCCCGACGATGAGGCGCGCCACCTGCTCGCCGGCGTGTCGGCCGGCCTGAATCGCAACCGGCGCCAGCATCGGCAAAAGGACGCTCTGCTGGGGCGCCGCCACGGCCGCGAGGTCACCGACAGCAAACACGTTCGGATGGCCGGGCACCTGTAGGTGCGGATCAACCGCCGCCCTGCCCCGGCTCAGTCCCAAGTCGAGCGTGCGGCCGAGTCCGTTCGCCTGAACGCCGGCGGCCCAGATCACCGTCTCGGTCTGGATTCGCTCGCCGCCACCCAGGGTGACCCCGCCGGGATCGGCGGCCTCGACCGTCCGACCCAGGCGCACGTCGACCCCACGACGACGCAGATCTTCAAGCGCCCGCTCCGACGAGCGTGAGCTGAAGGCGTTGAGCAGCCGTGGTCCGGCTTCAACAAGGATCACCCCGAGAGTGGCGACCGGTCCGACCACTTCTTGGGCCATCGAGGCGAGCGCCCCGGCGGTCTCGACCCCGGTCGGGCCTCCACCCACGACCACGGTCGTGATCCGTGCATCGGCGGGTCGTCCGGTGCCCGTCACGTGTTCGAGGATGCCGAGCAGGTGGGTCCGCAGAGCGACCGCGTCGGCCAGCGTGTAGAGCGGCCAGGCATGCTCGGCCATACCCGCGATGTCGAAGAAGTTCGTCTCGGCACCGACGGCGAGGATCAGATAGTCGAAGTCGAGCCCCGAGCCGTCCTGCAGCCCCAGCCTCTGGTCCGTCCAGTCGACCGAGACCGCCTCCGCCACCCGCACGGTCAGGTTGGCCTGCCGGGCGAATACCGAGCGTAACGCGGCGCCCACCTCCTCAGGGGGCAGGTAGCCGGTGCTCACTTGGTAGAGCAGCGGCTGGAACGTGTGATAGTTGTGCTTGTCTACAACGGTGACGTCAGCATCGGCATGCGCCAGCGCCTGCGCGGCGTTCATTCCTGCGAAACCCCCGCCGACCACGATGACGTGCGGTCGTGCGGGGCGGTCTGCGCGGGTCATTGGCCGGCGAGCCGCCGTGCGGCAGCGACGATGCGACGGGCCGAGATGCCCGCCGCATCCAACAGTTCGGCCGGGGTTCCCGAGGCGGGCAGGTCGCCGACGGCCAGGTGGGCGACCTTAAGGGCGGGGACGCCGGCGTCGGCCAGGGCTTCCAAGACCGCACCGCCGATCCCGCCGGCCGGGTAGTGGTCTTCGACGATGACCAGCCGGCTGCCGGTGACCCGGCAGGCCTCCACCAGCGCAGCGCGATCAAGTGGCTTGACCGAGTACAGGTCGATCACCCGGGCCGAGATCCCGGTGCCGGCGAGCTCGTCGGCGGCGGCGAGGCACTCGTGCAGGGTCACCCCGGCCCCGATGAGCGCCACGTGGTCGTCTGGACCAGCCCGGTGTACCTTGCACCCGCCGACGCTGAACGTCTCTTCGGCCGGGTAGATCACCGGATAGGCGCCTCGGGTGGTGCGCAAGTAGACGACGCCGTCGGTGTGCGCCATCTGGTCGACCAACGCCGCGGTCGCGGTGGCGTCGGCCGGGTACAGCACAACGGAACCGTGCACGGCCCGCAGCGCCGCGATGTCCTCCAACGCCATCTGGGACGGTCCGTCCTGGCCGATTTCTACGCCAGCATGGGAGCCGACCAAGCAGATGTCGACGCCCGAGATGCCGGCCATCCGGATGAAGTCAAAGGCGCGGGAGAAGAACACGGCGAAGGTCGCGGCGAACGGCCGGTAGCCGCGCACGGCCAGCCCGGTGGCCGAGGCGACCAGCTGCTGTTCAGCGATGAACATCTCGAAGTACCGGTCGGGGGCGACCTTTCCGAACTCCTCGGCATGGGTGGAGTTGCCGACCTCACCGTCGAGCACGACCACCTCGGGGCGGGCGGCGAGCGCCGACACGGCGGCGCCGAAGGCAACCCTCGTCGCCACCTTCTCTCCGAGCGCGAAGCTGGGCCAGGTGATCGGCGCGCCGGGCGCGGGCGTGATGGCGGGCGATCCAGGCTGTGGGGCGGCGGTGGCAACGTGCAGGTCGGTCGGCCCGCCGAGGGCGGCGATGGCGCGGGCGGCCATCTCGGGCGGGAGCGCCTTGCCGTGCCAGCCGTTCTTGTCCTCGAGCTCCGGCACGCCCTTGGCCTTGACGGTCCGGGCCAGGATCACGCTCGGGCGGTCCGGGTCCGATCGGGCCTCGCTCAGCGCCGCGTCGATGGACGCGAGGTCGTGGCCGTCGATGACGAGCGGCCGGGCGCCGAAGGCCTCGACTCGGGCGGCGTAGCGGTCGAGGTCCCATTCGAGCTCGGTCGGCCCGCGCTGGCCGAGCCGGTTCACGTCGACGATGGCGGTGAGGTTGCCCAGGCGGTAGTAGCTGGCCTTGTCGAAGGCCTCCCAGATCGAGCCCTCGGCGGTCTCGCTGTCCCCGCACAGCACCCAGGCGTGGTACTCCAGCCGGTCGAGGCAGCGGCCGGCTAGGCAGACGCCGACGGCGTCCGGCAGCCCCTGGCCGAGTGAGCCGGTGGCCACGTCGACCCAGGGCAGGACCGGGGTGGGGTGGCCCTCCAGGCGGGCGCCGAAGCGCCGGTAGGTCTTTACCAGCTCTGTCTCGTCGATCACCCCGACCGCCCGGAACATCGAATACAGCAGCGGGGAGGCGTGCCCCTTGGAGAAGATCAGGTGGTCGTTGGTCGCAAGCTCGGGGCGGTCCCAGTCGTAGCGCAGGTGCCCGACGAGCAGCACCGCCATCAGGTCGGCGGCCGACAGCGACGAGGTGGGGTGACCTGACCCGGCCTCGGTGCTGCACCGGATCGAGTCCACCCGGAGTTGAGCGGCCAGCCGTCCAGCCAGCTCGAGCTTGGCTGCATCCATCATCGTGCTCCTCCCTCGGTCTGGCTTGTTCCGGTGAGGTCTTCCAAGGCGACGCCCGGGTCCGCGAGCCGGGCCACGTCGACCCGGTCGCCGGAGCGGATGAGGGCAGCGATAGCGTCGCCTTGGTCCCAGATGTTGACGTTCATGGCGGCCCGCGCCTGCCCTTTGCGAAGCCAGAAGGCGATGAACTCGCCTTTGGCTACCTCTCCGCGGAAGACGACCTGGTCGTAGTGGTCGCCCTTGACATAGCCCCAGTACTCCATCCCCATGTCGTACTGGTCGGAGAAGAAGTAAGGCATGTGGTCGTAGGCAGTGGGCCGGCCCACCATGTTGGCTGCCGCCACGGGTCCCTGGTTGAGGGCGGCCGACCAGTGCTCCAGGCGGAGGTGGCGGCCGAGAGAGGGGTAGTAGGCGTTGGCCACGTCGCCGGCGGCGAACACGTCGGGGTCGGAGCTGACCAGGTGCTCGTCGACGAGGATCCCGTTGTCGATGCTCAGCTGGGCCTTCTCGCCCAGCTCGGTGTTGGGGGTGATCCCGACACCCACCACGACCACATCGGCATCGACCTTGCTGCCGTCGGCCAGACGCACCCCGGCGGCCCGGCCCTCCACACCGATGATCTCGGCCACCTCGACGCCCATTCGCAGCTCGACCCCGTGCCGGGTGTGCAAGTCGGCATAGATCTTGGCCAGCTCCTGGCCGAGCACGCCCAAAAGCGGCAGCTTCGCCATCTCGAGCAGGGTCACCTCGACGCCGGCAGCCCGGGCCGCGGCGGTGGTCTCGAGACCGACCCAGCCCGCCCCGATGATCGCCGCCCGCCTCGCCGTGGCGAACGCCGTCTTGATCGCCTCGCAGTCGGCCACCCGCCGCAGGTACAACACTCCGTCGAGGTCGCCTCCCGGCAGCGCCAAGCGGCGCGGCGACGAGCCAGTCGCCAGGAGCAGGCGGTCGTAGCCAATCGGTTCACCGCCTTGGGTGACTAGGCGGCCGGCTGATCGGTCGATGGCGGTGACTCGGGTATCGAGGCGCAGCTCGACGTCGTGGCTGGCGTACCACTCCTCGGGGTGGACATAAATCTTCTCCTTCTCGGACTTGCCCTGGAGGTAGTCCTTGGACAGCGGGGGGCGGTCGTAGGGCCGCTCGGCCTCCTCTCCGACGAGCACGACCCGGCCGTCGAAACCCTCGGTGCGCAGGGCCTCGGCCGCCTTGGCGCCGGCTAGGCCGGCGCCCACGATCACGAAGGTCTGTCGTGCAGTCATCTCGTCACGAGCCTTTCTCGATGAGAGGTGGGCGTTGAGCGGAGAGCGAGGACACCTCGGGTCGAATCGGCGGTCTTTCGGCTCCGGCGTGGTGGAGGCGCCGCCGCACTCGGCCGGTCATCTCGACGTCCCGTCGCCCCGGGTCTCCGGCGCCACCGCCGGCACCGCCGGTCCGGGGTGGGGCTGGCCGGGGAACACGTCCACCTCCGAGCGATGCCAGACGGGATGGTCCCCTGCGGTCTCGACGTTGAAGCCGTAGCCGAACACGAGGGTGCCCCCGTAGGTGGCGCCGGTCGCCCCGATCAGGGCGGCGGCCAGGCTGAGTCCGAGCAGAGCCGAGGTCGGCCCAGCCAACCCGTGGTAGCGAAACCAGCGCAGACCCAGGTCGACCAAGACGAGCACGGTCATCACCGTCATCAACAGGCGTGGGCGTTGATCGTGCGTCGAGCCTGGGTCCCCGCCTCACTCGAGCGCGAGCGGTCCCACAGACCGGTCACGACGGCTCCGAGGGAGACCAGGGCCCCGGCGATGAAGGTAAACGTGGCGGCTTGGTAGAACTCTCGCTGCCAGGCGGTGTGGTCGCCGATGAAGGAGATGACGTCGAAGGCGGCGGCGATCACGTAGGCCCCGATGGGGACGTCGGTGAGCGGTGGGTGCAGCGGCTTGCCCGAGAAGCCCCGCAGACCCTTGAACTGCCGCCCTCGGAACGTGAGGGCCGGACGGAACGAGAAATGTCGCACGAGCTACCTCCTGTATTCGTTCATATCGCTGAGGTGGGTGCTCGACGAGGATCTGACACCACGTATCCTCGATGTGTTTTCGTCGAGATCCGGACGAAGTCGCTCACTGGCCCGTTCCGTCCCGGCCACAAGGCGTTCGTCGTCGGAGTAGGTGATCAAGTGATGGTTTCGTGCGGGCTCCACGTTGCTCTCGTTGAGTGCGTGGGCGATCACGTCATCGTCGCGGGCGCCGGGTTGAAAGGTGCCGTAGAGGAAGGCCTCCATTTCGAGGGCGGTGCTCATGCCCCGAGCTCGAAGTAGCGCAGCCACAGCTCGCCGTGGGAAAACCCGGCTTCCCCCCGGCGTCGATCGAGTTCGCCCGCTGACGATTTCACCGTGGTGGCCTCTTCTGCTGTTGAAAGGGGATCTGGCTGGGACCATCGGGTCATGGCGACAACGTCTTCGGTTTGCTCGATCAGCGGGTGGCCCGCTCGCAGTGAAAATCGCTGCAAGGTCGTGACTGTGTCGTGTTGGCCGACTCCTTCACGTTCCATGATCACCCCTTCGGCCAAGGCGGCGACCTTCCGAGCCGCCAACTCCTCGCGCTGGCGCCTGGCAAGCCGATCGTCGGAGACGGCCGCTCCGGCGTCGGTCAGGATCGCCGAGGCTTCGGTGGCGAACAGGGAGGCCAGCTCCTGGTCTTTTGCCGTGAAGGCGGCCTCGGTGCGGGAGTTGATGTCGAGCTGCCCGACAGGTTGGCTTTGGGCCACGAGGGGAGTCGACAGGACGGCGTTGATACCCGGCTTGTTTGCTCTTGGCGCGAAGGCCGGCCACCGAGTCTCGTGGTCGAAGGGCTCGAGATGGAACCAGTGTCCCGTGACAGAGTTGTCCACCCATCGGCTCACTGCGGTGGCGCACAAGGGTAGCTGTCCATTTCTGAGATGGTCTGGTCGCTGGCTGCGACGGTGACAAAGCCCGTGGGGGCGGAGCGACACGCTGACCCCGTCTGCAACAGCGACGGTGACTCGGGCCACGTCGATGACCTGGTGCAGCGGCAACGACTGCCGCGTCGTCGCCCGGGATGGCCAACACTCGCCCTGAGCCGAGAACCGGGTAGGCAACGTCACTCTTGTCGACTGTCCCCGGAACGGCGGGCGACTGCTCTCGACCCAAGCGAGCAGGGCGGGGTGCGGGTAGCTCGGGGCGGACGCGTCCGCCCAGCCAGGTGATGTCGAGGGTGCGGGTGACCACGGCCGAGGACGACCGAATCATGAAGCCTCCATCTGAGGCGACGAGGCGACGAGGCGGCTGGCGGCAGAACAAAACAGCTGCAGAGCGAACAGCTGCAGAGCGACGACGTCTATGACGTCGAGCTCCGCCAGGTCCAACCCTACAGAGAGGTACCCGCGGGCGATGGCGCCGTCGAAGAAGGCCCCGAGCTCGGGCACGCTAGCGACGTCGATCTCGCCGTGGACGGCGAGCACAGCTTGTTCCCCGACGAAGCTGGCGCCCATTCCGAAGGCCGCGGAAGGGCCCTCGCCGGTAGGCGCGTCTTGTGCGCAAAAGCGCCCTAGCTCGAAGGGCTCCGGCATTTCGGTCACCGTGTCGCCGGCCGGGCCGGCCATGATCACCACGCCTGTCACCCGGCCATCGCGCGGCGCACCTTGCCCGTCAAAGCAGGAGCATGCACGGCGGGGGCATGCACCCGAGACAGCGGTAAGTTCCGATCGGGCGCGGCGCCGGGCGGGCGGTGGATCGGCTGGGACCTCGGTCCCGTCATCTGGATACCCCAGCCAAGGCCAGGAACTCCGCCCGCGTCCGGTGGTCGTCTCGCACGAGCCCTGACATCGCCGAGGTGATCGTTCGAGCCCCGGCGGCTCGTACCCCTCGCAACGACATGCAGGCGTGCTCGGCTTCGAGGACCACGCCGACGCCCTTCGGCGCGAGATGGCAGCTGAGCCATTCGGCCACCTGCGCCGTGAGCCGCTCCTGTAGCTGGAGGCGCCGGGCGAAGTGCTCCACTACCCGGGGCAGCTTCGATAGCCCGATCAGGCGGGCACCGGGAAGGTAACCGACATGGGCCACGCCGCTGAAGGGGAGAAGATGATGCTCACACAGCGAACAAAACGGGACATGGCTCACCACCACGAGCTCGTCGTAGCCCTCTTCGTTGGGGAAGGTGGTCGCCTCGAAGAGCGTCGGTGTGAGCAGCTCAGCGTAAGCACGGCATACCCTGGATGGCGTCGCCGCGAGCCCGTCAGCCCGGCGGTCAACTCCCAAGGCGTCGAGCAGATCAGCCACGGCCCGCTCGGCGCGCTCCAGGTCGATCGAGCGACCCTGCATCTCGACAGGCATGGCACTGGGACCGTCGTGGTCGACCAGTCGTCGCAGGTGAGGCCACTCTTCACTGCTGGTGGCGCTGAGCCCTGAGACCGCGAGGGACGACTCGGTCCCGCTCGTCCCCCGAGGCACGACCGCGGCTCTAGCCGAATCCAACCGGTCAGCGTCCATTGTCGCCCTCTCCATCGGTCACCGACACTGACTCCGCGCCGCCTTCGATCGCGTCGGCCGGTGACGGCGACTGCGACCGCTTCTCGTTGACGCGGTGTGCTGCTCGGTATCTCGCTTGCCGAGCTCCGCAGCTACCTCCATGCCCGAGTGGAGGCGCTGCAGACAGCCATGATCACCGATAGCGCACCGGGCCGAATAGAGCCGACCTCGCGACGAGTGACGAGATTCGTAGTTCGCCTGCCGGGCCGACGTCGTCCGCCAGAAGCACGAAGGGCAGGTCGGCTTGACGATGGGGCGCCTGCACACGCCGCTCGACGCGTCGACGGTGACCTTCCGGGCTGGCGCGAACCCCCGAGCTCACGTACGCGAGGATGTAACAGGGCATCGAGATGGGCCAGCCGAGCGCCCCGGCCCCCGGGCGCTGACGTCCTTTGTTCTCCACCGGTGTCTGGTCCCTGTCCGCACTCTGGGAGGTGTGTCGAGGCGGCGGCGCGGTCAACCAAAGTACGGAAAGAGACCGCCAGGGGTCTCAGCCACGGTCGCTCTCCTGCGACGGGACCGGAGGACTGGTGCGTCACGAACGGTCTATGGCCAATCCGACGTGGGTGAGGTCGTGAACCCACCGGAACCGCCAAGGTGCAGACATCTCGCTGTCCTTTCCTCCTGGCCGTCGTCCGAGCACAAGGCGCGGTGCTTGCGTTACCAGGATCTGGAGCAACGATGTCTACCGCCAGGACCCACTGGGTCTCGGCCTCACTGCTTAGGTGCTCAGGCGATCATGCTCCCGCAGGCCCACGTTAGTCAAGCGCTAAGGCATGAGGGGACGAGGCAGAACCGCGTGCCGACCGGCTGGTGGCTGATCTCCTGGTGATGGCGGTGTCGCCAGGCACTCCGGCGGCAACACTTTAAGCACGGGCTGGCCCTTCCTCCGGCATTCGTGCACCACAACCTTCGAGGATGTTCTGTTACGAGACGGCATGGCTCGGCGCCGGGTAGCTCTCCTCGAGACGCCAGGCCACATTGGTCCGGACGGAGTTGACGAGGACCGCCATGTCCTTCAGCCCCGAACGGGTCGTCTCGGATCGGGGCGAACTCGCTCAGGATGAGCCTCGCCGTCCCAGCCAGCCTCAAGATCGCGCCAGGCAGCTCTCCGGGCCGTACAGGGCTTGGTCGCGTGGTCCCTAATCCGAGGTGTCGCTCGTTGCGCCGCGCTCTGAGACCATCGCCGACTCGACACCTGCTTGCACACGTCTGAGAAGCCGTTCGGTCGTGCGCCGATCGGCGTCTCCGAAGTGAGCGAACACCTCGGCGTCCGCCGTGACGACAGCCGCGATCAGTTGGTCCGCTAGCCGGCGACCCCGCGAGGTAAGCCGAACAAGCACCGAGCGGCCGTCGTTGGGATGCGGCCGCCTGGTCAGAAGTCCCTGCCTCTCGAGTTGACTCACGACGAACGTGATGCCGCGTGAGGTCACGAGAATGTCGCGGTTGATCTCGGTGAGGTGAGTTCACGCGGAGCTTGGCGTGCCAGCGTCGTCATCACAGCAAGGCCCGAGAGCGAGACGTCGAAGCGTTCGCTGATACCGCCGTAGTAACGCTGCACCAGATCGCTCAGATGCAGCAGCCGGGCGGACACGGCCTTCAGTCGGGGGTCGATGTCTGGACGCAGACGCTTGATGTCGGCCACCAGTCGGTCGACACGGTCCTCCCCCATCTCCTCATACCATAGCGCTTGACTAACCGGCCACTGAGGGGGCATGATCGCCTCAGCACCCAGCAAGTGAGGCTGAGACCCAATGGGTCCTGCCGGTAAACATCGTTGCTCCAGATCATGGTGACGCAAGCACCGAGCCTTTGTGCTCGGACGACGGCCAGGAGGAAGGAGCAGCGAGATGGCGTTTCCGGTGGTTTCGTGTAACCCACCTTCGGGTTCGGCATCGATCGCTCGCGGATGGCGTCGTCCGCACCAGTGGTCCGGTCCCATCGCAGGAGAGCAATCCTGGCCGACACCTCCTCCGGTCCCTTCCCATACTTCGGTGACCGGGCCCACTTCGTCCGACGCCTGGCTGGGCCGATCCGGGGGTGCCTCACCGAAGCCCGGGGCGCAGAGATCAAGTTGGGCTCTGCGAGGGAACGCATCCGGTCCTGTTGCCCCAGTCTCGGCGTGCTGCTCCGCATGCCAGCAGTTGTAAGCCAAGGATGAGACATGCGAAGTGATTCTCGTTCCCCCTCCGGAGCTGTCGCGCCGGAGCTCACCGCCCACACGATCCATCGTCACGTCATCTGGGCTGCGGCTATCACCGCCCTCGGAGGACTGTTGTTCGGCTACGACACCGGGGTCGTCTCGGGCGCCTTGCTGTTCTTGCACATCGACTTCGGCCACCTGTCCTCGCTCGACAAGGAGCTCGTCACGAGCCTGCTCCTCGTCGGGGCCATGGTCGGCGCCTTCTTTGCGGGCAAAGTGGCGGACAAGATCGGGCGGCGGCCGACCGTGCTCATCACCGCCGCGGTGTTCATCGTCGGCGTCCTCGGTGCGGCCTTCTCGCCAACCTTCGTCTTCTTGGTGGCCATGCGCTTTGTCATCGGCCTCGCTGTCGGCTCAGCGTCCATGGTGGTGCCGCTTTACATCGGCGAGGCCGCCCCACCACATATCCGCGGTGCCCTCGTCAGCTTCAACCAGCTGGCGATCACTTCGGGCATCCTTACGTCCTACCTCGTCGACTACTGGCTGGCCTCGAGCGAGAACTGGCGGCTCATGTTCGGCCTCGCCACGGTCCCTGCCGTTGCGCTGTTCGTCGGCATGCTCTTTCAACACGAGAGCCCTCACTGGCTGATCGCCCAGGGTCGAGAAGACGCGGCCAGGACCGTGCTACACCGGGTCCGGGCCAGCACCGACATCGAAGCTGAGATCACTGAGGTGCGAGAGCTCAGCCAACGCAAGGCAAGCGCCCGAGAGCTCCTCGATCCTGGCGTGCGGAAGGTGCTCACCGTCGGGGTCCTCCTCGCGGTGTTCCAGCAGGTCACCGGGATCAACACCATCATCTACTACGCCCCCACCCTCCTCCACGGCGCCGGCCTCGGCAACTCGGCGTCGCTGCTCGCCAACGTGGCCAACGGGGGCGTCAACGTCGGGATGACCATCGTCGCAATCCGGCTGATCGACCGGGTGGGCCGCCGGCCGCTCCTGTTGGCGGGCACGACAGGCATGACCATCGCCCTCATCGTCCTCGCCATTGCCTTCGTCATCGGCGGCAGCCAGCTCACCGGCGTCTCGGCCATCGTCGCCATCGTCGCCCTGCTCGTCTACACCGGTTCGTTCGCCATCGGCCTCGGACCCGTCTTCTGGTTGCTGATAAGCGAGATGTATCCGGTCAGGATCCGGGGCCAGGCTATGAGCGTGGCCACCATCGCCAACTGGGGGGCCAACTTCGTCGTCACCATTTCCTTCCTCACCCTCCTCGGCGCCATCCACGGCCCTGGCACCTTCTTCCTCTTTGCCTTCCTCACCGTCGTCGCCCTCGTGTACTTCCAAAAGCGCGTTCCCGAGACCAAGAACCGCAGCCTCCAAGAGATCGAGCGAGACCTTCTCGGACAGAAGACTGCAAGCCGAAGCCCTCTCGGTAAGAGCCTGGATGTGACGGTCAACGGTCGTCGGCCCACCACCAGCCCATAACCGGTTACACGAACACACCTGCGTCTCAGTCAGCCCACGATTGCGGAGCCTCCCATGCGAGCCGTCACGGTAGTTCCCCTCAAGAAGGATTCGGTCGAGCTGACAGATCTGCCTGAGCCACCGGAGAGCGACGGCCCTGTTCTTGTCCAGACCCGGGCCGTCGGCGTGTGCGGCACCGACATCGAGATCATCCACGGCGACTACGGCTGGGCGCCGCCGGGCGAGGATCGTTTGGCCATCGGACACGAGTCCCTCGGCGAGGTGCTCGAAGCTCCCGTCGGCTCGGGCCTCGCCGAGGGCGACCGCGTCGTCGGCATCGTCCGCCGCCCCGACCCGGTGCCGTGTGCCAACTGTGCTGTCGGGGAGTGGGACATGTGCAGCAACGGCAAGTACACCGAGTGGGGCATCAAGGAACACCACGGCTACGCCCGGGACCGCTACCGGATCCCCGTCGAGTTCGTCGTGAAGGTGGACGCCGGTCTCGGAGATCTCGGCGTACTCCTCGAGCCGACCACCGTCGTGGCCAAGGCATGGGACCACATCGCCCGGATCGGCCGGCGGGCCACGTGGCAGCCGGCCACGGTGCTTGTGACCGGGGCCGGACCGATCGGGCTCCTGGCGGCATTGCTCGGCCGTCAGCTCGACCTCGAGGTCCACGTCTTGGACAAGGTGACCGATGGTCTGAAGCCGCAGCTTGTCGCCGACCTCGGCGCCACCTACCACCACGGCAGCATTGCCGAGCTGGGCATCGAGGCCGACGTGGTGATCGAGTGCACGGGCGCCGGCCAGCTCGTCTTTGATGCGATGGAGCACGCCGGTGCGAACGGCATAGTCTGCCTGACCGGCCTGTCGTCGGGCGGCCGCTCGCTAGAGATCGACGCCGGCGTGCTCAACCGGCGCATGGTGCTCGAGAACGACGTCGTCTTCGGATCGGTCAACGCCAATCGCCGCCACTACGAAGCTGGCGCAAAGGCACTGGCAGCCGCCGACCGGTCGTGGCTCGATCGCCTCGTCACCCGCCGGCTGCACCTCGATCACTGGCAGGAGGCCTATGAGCGGCGGCCCGGCGATGTGAAGACCGTCCTCCAGTTCTCGGGCTGAACGAAAGGACGGGAGCGATGTCGGACACCTGCCCGTCGGGCCAGCAGCTCGAGATCCTCTGGAGAGACGAGCGGGCCACCGTCGTCGAGGTGGGTGGCGGGATCCGTGAGTACTTCGTCGGGGATCGGCCTGTCCTCGATCCCTATCCGAGCGAGGCCATGTGCGACGGAGCCCACGGCGCGCCGCTCATCCCGTGGCCCAACCGCCTCGCCGACGGTCGCTACTGCTTCGAGGGTGTCGAGCACCAAGTTGCGCTCACCGAGCCGGAGAAGCACAACGCCATCCACGGATTCCTGTGCTGGCGGGCCTGGCAGGTCCTCCGCCAGACGAAGACCCGGGTGACGATGGGGACACGGCTCTTTCCGATGGAGGGATATCCGTTCTTGCTTGACGTCGAGGTGGACTATGCCCTCGGCGAGGACGGGTTGAGCGTGACGACGACCGCCAGCAACAAAGGCAAGTGCGCGTGCCCCTACGGTGCCGGGCAGCACCCCTACCTGTCCCCGGGATCGGGGCTGATCGACGACTGCACCCTGCAGCTCGAGGCCGCCACCCGCATCGTCACCGACGAGGAGCGTCAGCTTCCTTTAGGCGCCGAGGCCGTCGGGGACACCACCTACGACTTTCGCGAGGCGAGACCCCTTCGGGCCGAACGGCTGGACTTCGCCTTCACCGACTTGAGCCGGGACCCCGACGGCCGGGCCTGGGCTCGCCTCGGTGGGCCCGACGGTCGCCACGCCGAGCTATGGGTGGACGAGAGCTACCCGATCATCGAGCTCTACACCGGCGACACCCTTGCCCCTCACCGTCGGCGCAGGGGCCTTGGCACCGAACCGATGAGCTGTCCGCCCAACGCCTTCCAAAGCGGCGATGGGGTGGTCCGCCTGGAGCCTGGCCAGGCGGTGACCACGGCCTGGGGGGTATGCCTCGCATGAGAGAGACCATCACGCAGGCGGCCGACGTCTTGGTCATCTTCGGGATCACCGGGGACCTGGCCCAAAAGATGACCTTCCGCGCCCTGTACCGCCTGGAAGTGGCCGGCCGATTGGACTGTCCGATCATCGGGGTGGCCCGCGACGACTGGTCCGAGGACCACCTGGTCGCCTCGGTGCGAGAAGCCCTCCAGGTGGCCGGCGAGGCCGTGGAGGAACAGACTTTCAGCCGGCTGGCTCGAAGGTTCACCTACCTTCAGGGTGACTTCGCCTACCCGAGGACCTACGAGGCGCTGGCGGCTCGGTTGAAGGGCACCGCCGCGCCGCTGTTCTACTTGGAGGTCCCGCCCGCACTGTTTGCTCCGGTGGTGGCGGCACTGGGTCAGGCGGAGCTCACGGCGCGTGCCACGGTGATGATCGAGAAGCCGTTCGGCCACGACTTGGCCTCGGCCCGAGCGCTCAACGACGAGCTGCACGAGACGCTGTCCGAGGACCAGATCCTGCGCATCGACCACTTCTTGGGCAAGCAGCCTGTATTGGACATCGGGTTCTTGCGCTTTGCCAACGCGCTGCTCGAGCCGGTGTGGAACCGCGACCACATCGCCGCCGTCCAGGTCACCATGGCCGAGGACTTCGGGGTGGCGGACCGGGGGGCGTTCTACGACTCGGTGGGGGCGCTGCGTGACGTGGTGCAGAACCATCTCCTCCAGGTGCTCGCCCTCATCGCCATGGAACCGCCAGTCGGTCCGGGACACCGAACGCTGTGGGACAAGAAGGTCGAAGTCTTCCGCGCCATGGCTGACGTCGACCCGGCCCGCTGTGTGGCGGGCCAGTACGAGGGGTACGCCAAGGTCCCCGGCGTGAGGCCCGACTCGGTGACCGAGACCTATGTGGCTCTGCGCCTCGAGGTGGACAACTGGCGCTGGGCCGGGGTGCCGTTTTTCATCCGGGCTGGCAAGGCCCTGGCCGTCCGGGCCACCGAGATCAGGGTGATCTTCAAGCGCCCGCCCCGACTGGCCTTCTTGGACCGGCCCCAGCACAGCGACCCGAACCAGTTGGTGTTCCGGATCGACCCGGACCCCGGACTGCGGCTCGTCATGTTGTCCAAGGAGCCCGAGGGCAGGGCTTCGCGCAATGTCCACATGGACCTGCCCTTCGCCGCCGAGCTCGGCATGCCCCCCGAGCCCTACGAGCGTCTCCTTCACGACGCGCTCGACGGCGAGCGCTCCCTGTTCACTCGGGAGGACGCCGTGGAGGAGACCTGGCGGGTCCTCCAGCCGCTGGTGGACCGCCCCCCGACGCCGGTGTCCTACCGACAGGGATCGTGGGGACCGTCAGAGGCAGACGACCTTCTCCGTGGTCATCCTCCCTGGCAGCTGCCGTGGCTGCCCGCGCCAGAGGAGGGCAGCAGATGACTGCAGTTCCGAGGCAAGAGGCAGGGCAAAGAGACAGCTCGGACACCCGACTCGACAAACACGACCAGAGGAGAAAAGAGGATGAGCACAAGGAACCCGATGCAGCTCGGCATGGTCGGGCTCGGACGGATGGGGGCGAACCTCGTCCGCCGGCTGATGCACGATGGCCATCACTGCGTGGTCTTCGACGTGGACCCCGAGGCGGTGAAGGCGCTGGAGAAGGACGGTGCGACCGGGGCCGACTCGGTGGCCGATCTCGTCGGCAAGCTGTCGGAACCCCGGGCGGCGTGGGTGATGGTGCCCGCCGGTGACGTGACCGGCAAGACCATCGAAGACCTGGCCTCCCACATGGCCACCGGGGACACGATCATCGACGGCGGCAACTCCTACTACCGAGACGACATCCGCCGCGCCGCCGAACTTTCCGGACGGGGTATCCACCTGGTCGACTGCGGGACGAGCGGCGGGGTATGGGGGATCGAGCGGGGGTACTGCCTCATGATCGGAGGCGAAGCCGAAGTGGTCGAACACCTCCGCCCGATCTTTTCCACCATCGCCCCGGGCATGGACTCGGCGTCGCGGACCCCGGGGCGCACCGGGGAGCCCGATCCGGCCGAGCACGGGTTCTTGCACTGTGGTCCGAACGGCGCCGGGCATTTTGTGAAGATGATCCACAACGGCATCGAGTACGGGATGATGGCCGCACTCGCCGAAGGGCTCAACATCTTGCACAACGCCGACGCCGGCAGGACGAGCGCCGAGGCCGACGCCGAGACCGCCCCCATGGAAGAGCCGGAGTTCTACCGCTTCGACATCGACACCACGGCGGTGACCGAGGTGTGGCGCCGGGGCAGCGTCATCGAGTCCTGGCTGTTGGACCTGACCGCCGCCGCCCTCGTCGACTCCCCCGACCTAGCACAGTTCGCCGGGCGGGTCTCGGACTCGGGCGAGGGCCGGTGGACCTCGATCGCGGCGATCGACGAAGGCGTCCCCGCCCCGGTGCTCACCACGGCGCTCTACTCCCGCTTCGCCTCCCGGGGCCTCGACGACTTCGCCGACAAGGTCCTCTCGGCCATGCGTAAGGGCTTCGGCGGCCACGACGAGAAGAAGGCCTGAGGTGGCCGAGGCTCTGGTGACCAAGCCGGTCGTGGTGCTCTTCGACGTGGACGAGACCCTGGTCCATACCGGGGGGGCGGGCGCCAAGAGCTGGATGGCGGCCTTCGACAAGCTCCACGGCATCCCCGCCGACATCGGGGCGCACACCTCGGCCGGCGAGACCGACCCCCAGGTAGCCCGCGCCACGTTTATCGCCGTGCTCCACCGAGAGCCCACCACCGAGGAGCTGGGCCAGCTCTACGCCGCCTACCTTCGCCACCTGGGAGGCGAGATCTGGGCGTCCGAGCACTACCGGGTGCTCCCCGGGGTCCAAGACACCCTCCTGCGCCTCGGAGACGCCGGCGTGACGCTCGGGATCGTCTCCGGAGCGATGGAAGGAGCGGCTCGCACCAAGCTCGTCCCGGCCAACCTGAACCGGTTCTTCGTATTCGGCGCTTACGGCTCGGATTCGCCCGATCGGACCGAGCTCACTCGGATCGCCATCGACAAGGCCTCCCGCCTCCACGGTGCCAAGCTCGGCGCGGATCAGGTCTACGTCGTCGGTGACACGCCGCACGACATGGAGGCCACGTTGGCGGCGGGGGCGGTGCCGGTCGGGGTGGCGAGCGGCCACTACTCGATCGACGAGCTGAAAGCCGCCGGCGGTGAGCTCGTGCTCGGGTCCCTCGAGGACCCGTTCCCGGGCCTGTGATGGTCGGCCCGGGAGACTACGAAACCCTCGTGCTCGAACGACCGAGTCCTTCAGCCGCCGGGTTTGCCGGCTCCGATCCGGCGACGTTGGACCCCTCCGGCTTGGCCGACGAGGATCTCGCTCACCATGTTGGGCGGGAACAGCCCGTGCTCGACGACGCCGGGCGCGGCCGAGAGCCGGCGGGCCAGCGCAGTGGGATCGTCGAGCGGCCCAAAGTAGCCGGCCAGCACCCCGCCGTCGGGGCTTGGCGGCGCGGCGCTAAGGCGGGCGTCGCCCACGACTCGCAGGGTGGCGTCGATGCCGAAGGCCAACAGCTCGAGTGGCACAGGTGCCACGAGTGCGTCGACCACCTTGTCCGACGAGATGATCACGACGAAGCGCTCCGCCGCGCCGGCCACGATCTTCTCCCGCGTGTGGGCGCCCCCGCCGCGATTGACCAACCACCCAGCCGGGTCCATCTGATCGGCGCCGTCGACGGCGAGGTCCAAGGAGTCGATGCCGGTGAACGACGCCACGTCCAGGCCGGGGCTCCGAGCCTTGTCCGCAGTGGCCGGCGAGGTGGCCACACATCGGATGTCGAGGCGGCGCCGGGCCGGGGCCGGCAACAGGTAAGCGACAGTGGTGCCGGTGCCGAGCCCGACGGTCATCCCGGCCTCCACCAGCTCGGCTGCTGCCTCAGCGGCCCGCCGCTTCTCTTCCTCGATGTCAGCCACGACCACCGTCGATCATTCCATAGCCGTTCTGCACTCCAGCGACGCCAACCCACCCGGCTGACGCCCACCGCCCGGCCGCGCCGCCGTGGGGCGGCGGCACACCCTCGGGCGACAGATCCTCGGGGCACCTGTCTCGACCCAGCGAGGAGGATGGCCATGGCTAGCGCAGCCCGACCGGAACGCGACCTCCACGCGATCTCTGTCAGTGGACAGCCCGAACGACAAAGGAGCAGCACATGACCGATCCCATCCACGAGGCCCTCGCCCTCGGCCAGAGCATCTGGTACGACGGCATCCGCCGCTCGCTGCTCACCTCCGGAGACCTCGAGCGCATGGTGCAAAAGGATGGGCTGCGGGGCATGACCTCCAACCCGTCGATCTTCGACAAGGCCATCGCCGGTTCCAGCGACTACGCCGAGGGCATCGCCGAGCTACAAAGCTCTGGGCCCATGGACGCCAAGTCCGCCTATGAGTCCCTCGCCATCGCCGACATCCGCGCCGCGGCCGACACCCTCCGCCCCGTCTACGACGACACAGGCGGCGCCGACGGGTATGTGAGCATGGAGGTCTCCCCCGAGCTGGCCGACGACACGGCCGGCACCGCGGCGGAGGCCAAGCGGCTGTGGTCCGCGATAGACCGGCCCAACCTGATGGTCAAGGTTCCCGCCACCCCGGCGGGGATCCCGGTCATCCAGGAGCTGACCGGCGCCGGCATCAACGTGAACATCACCTTGCTGTTCGGCCTCGGGGCCTACGAATCGGTGGTGCAGGCGTATCTGGCCGGTCTCGAGGACCGCCTGGGGTCGGGCGGTGACCTGGGGCGGGTCACCTCGGTGGCCAGCGTCTTTGTCTCCCGCCTCGACTCGGCGCTCGAGCCCCGGCTCGACCGCTCCCTGCAGGGCAAGGTGGCGATCGCCAACGCCAAGGTCATCTATGCCCGCTCCTGCCAGCTCTTTTCCGGAGTGCGCTGGGACAGCCTGGCCGGAGCGGGGGCCAAGACCCAGCGATTGCTTTGGGCCTCGACCAGCACCAAGAGCCCGGCCCTGCCCGAACTGCTCTACGTGGAGTCGCTCATGGGCCCTGACACCATCGACACCGTCCCGCCGGCCACCTACGAGGCCTTCCGGACCCACGGCGCCGTGCGCTCGGCGCTGGGGGAGGACATGGAGGAGGCTCACGCCATCCTGGACGGCCTTCCCGGTCACGAGATCGACCTCGCCGAAGTGACCGACCAGTTGTTGACCGAGGGCGTGGACAAGTTCAAAGGCGCCTTCCGCCAGCTCCTGTCCTCGGTGGAAGAGGCCCTGGCCGGTCCGTCCAGGAACGTGGAGCCCTGGCGGCTGCGCCCATCCCTGCCAAAGGACCTGGCCGACCAGGTGGATGCGGCCATCGACGAGTGGCGGGCCACCGGCAAGGTGGCCCGGGTCTGGGCTCACGACGCCACGGTGTGGACCGGGAAGGACGAGGATGCCTCGCTGGGGTGGCTGGGGGTGGCCCTCGACCAGGCGGCCCACGCCCATCGCTTCGAGGACCTCGTCGACGCCGTGCGCCACGCCGCCTTCACCGACGCCGTGGTGCTCGGGATGGGCGGCTCCAGCCTGTGTCCGGACGTGCTGGCGGCCACCTTCTCGTCCAGGCCCGGCTTCCCGGCGCTCCATGTGCTCGACTCGACCGACCCCCAACAGGTCAAGGCGATGGAAGAGCGAGTGGACCTGGCCACGACGCTGTTCTTCGTCTCCTCCAAGTCTGGCACCACCCTCGAGCCCAACATCTTTGCCGCCTACTTCCACGAGGCCATGACCAAGGTCGTGGGCGAGGAGCTGGCCGGTTCGCACTTCGTGGCCATCACCGATCCCGGCTCCCCCCTCGAAGACCTGGCACGGCGTCAGGGCTACCGGGCCGTCTTTAACGGCGTGCCCTCGATCGGCGGGCGCTACTCGGCCCTGTCCAACTTCGGGATGGTGCCCGGCGCCGCCTGCGGCGTCGACGTGGGACGCCTGTTCGAGTCGGCCGAGACCATGGCGCACGCCTGCGCACCCTCGGTGCCAAACGGGGACAACCCCGGGCTCGTGCTCGGGGCTGTGATCGGGACGGCTGTCAATGCCGGCCGGGACAAGGTGACCCTCGTCACCTCCCCGGGCCTGGCCCACCTGGGCTCCTGGCTCGAGCAGCTGCTGGCCGAGTCGACCGGCAAGGGCGGCCGAGGCGTGATCCCGGTGGACCGGGAGCCACTCGGGGCGCCCGAGGCCTACGGAACCGACCGGCTCTTCGCCTACGTTGCCCTCAGCTCCGACGACGACGCCGAGCAAGACGCCAAGGTATCGGTCCTGGAGAAGGCCGGCCAGCCGGTGGTGCGCATCGAGTTGTCCGACCCCTCCGAGCTGGGGCGGGAGTTTTTCCGCTGGGAGTTTGCCACCGCGGTGGCCGGCTCCTTGATCGGGATCGACCCGTTCGACCAGCCCGATGTAGAAGAGGCCAAGGTGCTGGCCAGAGAGCTCACCGACGCCTACGACCAGACCGGCACCCTGGGCGACGAGGAGCCGTTCTTGGAGGAGGACGGCCTGGCGCTCTACGCGGATGCCACCAACCAGGCCGAGCTGGCCAGGCTGGCCGGTGCCGGCCTGGCCGGTGCGGATCCAGTTGGTGAGGGTGCCGGCCTGTCGGCCTACCTGGGCGCCCACCTCGCCCGGGCCGGGGCCGGTGACTACGTGGCCCTCCTCGCCTACGTGGCCATGACCCCCGCCCATGAGGCGATCCTGACCGAGATGAGGACGCTCATCCGAGACGCCCGCCATGTGGCCACCTGCGTCGGGTTCGGGCCCCGCTTCCAGCACTCGACGGGCCAGGCCTACAAAGGCGGCCCCAACACCGGGGTCTTCCTCCAGATCACCTGCGCGGACACCGTCACCCTGGCCGTGCCCGGGCACCGTTACAGCTTCGGCGTGGTCAAAGAAGCCGAGGCCCGAAGCGACCTCGAGGTCCTAGCCAAGCGGGGGCGCCGGGCGTTGCGGGTCCACCTCGGCAGCGACGTGAGAGCCGGGCTGGAGCAAGTCCGCGCCGCGCTGACCGAAGCGCTCCAATCAGCCAACCCAGCGTCATGACCGGCTCCGAACCGGCCAGCCCAACCATCTCGTCGACTTTCGGAAGGGTCGACTTTTCGGAAAAGAAGGTCTCTGCATGAACATCGACACTGCCCATCCGCTGTTCCTGCTGCCCTTCGACCACCGCGCCTCGTTCAAAAAGGGCCTGCTCGGTATCACCGGCCCACCGGACACCGCCCAACGACGCCGGGTCAGCGACCTCAAGATGCTGATCTGGGAAGGCTTCGAGGAGGCACTCGCCTACGGCGCCCCCAGAGAGCGCTGCGGGGTGCTGGTGGACGAGGAGTTCGGCGCCGACGTCGCCCGCGCCGCCAGATCAGCCGGCGTGGCGCTGGCGATGCCGGTCGAGAAATCCGGCCAGGACGAATTCGAGCTCGCCTACGGCGACGGCTTTTTCGCGCACATCGAGGACTTCGACCCCGACTTCGTCAAGGTGCTCGTCCGCTACAACCCCGAGGGCGACCCGTCGCTCAACGAGCGACAAGAGATCCGTCTGGCCCAGCTGTCGGAGTGGGTCCGTGCCCATGACGCGTCCCTCCTCTTCGAGCTTTTGGTCCCGCCCACCGCGGCGCAAACGGCAAAGGCTGGCGACGATCCACGCGCCTACGAGCGGAACGCGCTCCCCGGTCTCATCGTCGATGCCATTTCCGCGCTGCAAGGCGCCGGGGTCGAGCCCGACATCTGGAAGATCGAGGGCATCGACGATCGGGCCGGCTGCGCGCGCGCCGCCGCCCAAGCTCGCCTCGCCGGGCGGGACAGGGTCGTCTGCATCGTGCTCGGCCACGGCGCCGATGCCGAGCGGGTCCGGCACTGGCTCGAGGTGGCGGCCGGCATCGACGGCTACGCCGGCTTCGCCGCTGGGCGCACGATCTGGCGTGACCCGATCACCGACCACCTCACCGGAAAGATCGACCGGGAGGCGGCGCGAGATCGCATCGCCCGGAACTACCTCGACATGATCAACACCTACCAGGCGGCCGCCGAAGAAGCGTCGGCGACACCGAGCTTCGATCAGCAAACAAGCGACGATGAGACCGCGGTCAGCACAAAGGGTCGAGCCAACCGGTCATGAGCGTGACGGGCTCCTTGGCCTCGGCGCGGTGGCGGCGGCTGATCCCTCTCGCCTTCGTCACCTACAGCTTTGCCTACGTCGACCGGTCCAACTATTCCTTGGGTGCGGCCGGTGGCTTGGAGCATTCGCTGCACATCACCTCGGGCGAGACCGGTCTCCTCGGCGGGCTGTTCTTCATCGGCTACTTCATCTTCCAGGTCCCCGCTGCTAGCTTCGCCGAGCGGCGCAGCGTGAAGAAGCTCATGTTCTGGTCGCTGATCCTCTGGGGGATCTTTGCCGCCGCCCAGGGAGTGATCCCCTGGTTCTCGCTGCTGCTGGTCGACCGCTTCCTCTTTGGCGTGGTGGAGGCGGCGGCGATCCCGGCGATGCTGGTGTTTTTGACCCACTGGTTCAGCGACTCCGAGCGAGGGCGGGCTGACACCTTCTTGATCCTCGACAACCTGGTGACGCTTTTGTGGATGTCGATCGTCTCTGGCTACATCATCCGCCACCAACTATCACTGGATGTTCGTCATCGAAGGTTGCCGGCCATCGCCTGGGCCTTCGTCTTCCGGGCCCCTCGTCGCTGACCGACCCGCCGATGCCTCGTGGTTGGAGCCGGCCGAGCGTGACGCCATCACGTCTCGCCTGGTCGAGGAACAGGCGGGCATCCCCAACGTGGGCGGCTACCGCGAGGTCTTCAAGTCCGCCAACGTGGTCATCCTCGCCGTCCAGTACGCCCTGTGGAGCATCGGCGTCTACGGGTTCGTCTTCTGGCTCCCCACCATCATCAAGGCGGGTTCGGCTCGGGGGATCGGCACGACGGGTTCCTCTCAGCCGTGCCCTATGCCCTCGCCGCCGTGCTCATGCTGGTGTCCTACGCTTCTGATCGCAGCGGCCGGCGTCGGGTGTTCGTGTGGCCGTTCCTGCTCGTGGGCACCGGGGCGTTCTACGCCTCCTATGCCGTCGGCCGGGGCGACTTCGGACTGTCCTTCGTGTTATTGATCATCGCCGGCGGCGCGATGTACGCCCCCGACGGACCGTACTTCGCGCTTATCCCCGAGTTGCTTCCGGCCGACGTGGCCGGAGCGGCGATGGGAGCGATCAACGCCTTCGGGGCGCTCGGCGGCTTTGCCGGCGCCTACGTGGTGGGCGTGCTCGGAGGCGGGACCAGCTCGGGGGCGGCCTTCATCTTCATGGCCGGCGCTCTTTTTGTCGCGGCGCTGCTCATGTTCTTCGTCAGACGACCTAGGGCGGTGGTGCCCGACGTCGCGGAGGCGAAACCAGTCGTCGCCGACCCGGTGCGCAACAGATCGGCCAGGTGGGTCCCCACCCACGTCGGCGCCGTGTCTGTTCCCCGCTCGGCGCTTCACAGCGGCCGGCTCAAGACCCATTAGGAGGGACTGTGGCTGAAGGTGCGACGATCGAGCGCCAGCGGCGACAGGCCGGCGCTGTCTGAGAGGGGGGAGCGGCCGATGCCTGCTGAACGCGTCGTCGTGGTGATCGCCACGCCGCTTCAGCCCGAGCTGGTAAAGCTCATCGAGGCGGTCGATGACCGCCTCGATGTCCGCTACCAACCCGACCTTTTGCCCCCGCTGCGCTTCCCCTGTGACCATCGCGGCGTCGAGTCGTTTCGGCGAACCCAAGAACAGGAGAGCCGCTGGCGAACGATGTTGTCCGAGGCCGAGGTGCTCTTCGGCCTGCCCGGGGACTCACCCGACGGACTGGCCGATGCCATCAGGAGCAACGACCAATTGCGCTGGGTCCAGGCGACGGCCGGGGGTGCGGGCGAGCAGGTGCGGGCCGCCGGCCTGACCGATGAGGAGCTCAGCCGGGTGCTGATCACCCGTGCCGGTGGCGTGCACGTCGGGCCGCTCGCCGAGTTCGCGATCTTCGGCTTGCTCGCCTTCACCAAGGGCCTGCCTCGACTGCTCGCCGACAAGGCGGCGCGGCGCTGGGACCACTATCCGATGGCCGAGCTGGCCGGTGCCACCCTGCTCGTCGTCGGGCTGGGCCCGATCGGCACCGAGGTGGCCCGACTGGCCAAGGCGTTCGGCATGCACGTCATCGCCGTCAATCGAACCGGAAGGGCCGATGGAGCCGACGTGGACGAGGTCCGCCCGTCGCGGTTCCTCGGCGACCTGCTCCCGGTCGCCCACGCCGTCGTCCTCACCCTTCCGCTCACCGAGGAGACCCGGGGCATGATCGACGCCCAGGCGATCAGCCGCATGCGGAGCGGCGCCATCCTGGTCAACGTGGGCCGTGGCGGAGTCGTAGACGAGGAGGCACTGGTCCAGGCGCTCGAACACGGCCGACTGGCCGGCGCCGCCCTCGATGTCTTTTCGACCGAGCCCCTGCCCCAAGAGAGCCCGCTCTGGCGCCTGCCCAACGTGGTGATCAGCCCGCACACCGCAGCCTTGTCGGTGCGCGAGAACGAGCGGATCGTCGCCCTGTTCACCGAGAACCTTCGGCGCTATCTGGGCCGAGACGATCTCATCAGCCGCGTTCGCCCCACGCTTCTCTACTGAGGACACTCATGAACCGAAGCGCACCCAATGCCAAGAGACAACAGCGACCGGTTCGGAACAAACGACCAGGGCGCGAACCTAGTACCGGCGCACCTTGTGCCTCGACCGGGACTAGGCCCACTACGTCGAGGTCTTCAGATACCGGACGTCTTCTGAAGTGTCCGGGGAAGGTGACGGGTGTCGCCACCGATCTGGAGCATCACACGAAGGAGGCTGACGATGGCGAAGAAGGCAGAGGTACAGGTACGCCGGGTCTACGACACACCGGCACGAGACGATGGCACCCGCGTGCTGGTCGACCGGATCTGGCCGCGTGGGCTAGCCAAGACCAAGGCCGACCTCGACGAGTGGTGCAAGGAGGTCGCACCGTCGACCGAGCTGCGCAAGTGGTACAACCACGACCCGGCACGGTTCAAGGAGTTCACCCGCCGCTACCACGCCGAGCTGAAACAACCGGGGCGATCCGACGCACTTACCCACTTGCGGGAGCTGGCGAAGGACCGGACCTTGACCTTGCTCACCGCTACCAAACAGCCCGAGATCAGCGAGGCCGAGGTGCTCGCCAAGATGCTCCGCCACTGAGGCCGAGCGTCGGACCGAACGGACAGCGAGGCCCGCCGCGGAGCCCCCGCTCGAACCACCAACTCGTAGTCGTCGCCTTGCGGCGCAGGAGGGAGTGCCATGACCGTCAAGCCCGAAGGAGGTCCGTCTGATCCACCCGGCGCCGGGACGGTGCAGAGTCTGGACAACGACGAGAACGAGATCGTGCTGCGCCGGATCCACGAGGACGGAGTGGAAGCCCATGAGGGGTCGCTGTGCTACGCCCGGGATGCCGGCTCGTGCCGGGCCGTGGTCTCCTCCAGCACCAACTGCGCCGACGTGCTCGCGGCGGTCGGCCGCGAGGACCTGATCGAGGCGCGCGTCGGCGGCCTGACCGCCGAGCGGGACCACCTGGCTGGCAAGCCCGCCCCGGACATGTTCCTGGCCGGCGCCCGGGCCCTCGAGGTGACGCCGGGCGACGCCGTGGTGTTCGAGGACGCCCTCGCCGGGGTGGTGGCCGGGCGCGCCGGGGGGTTCGGCTTCATCGTCGGGGTCGACCGAGCGGGGCAGGGCACTGAACTGAAGACCCATGGCGCCGATGTCGTGGTGGGCGACCCGGCCGGGTTGCTGGAGGCCTCGTGATCAATCATCCGGCGTTCACCGTCGAGCCGTGGTGCCTGCGGGCGACCGATCTGAAGTTGGGGGTGCTCGCGCAGAGCGAGTCGCTCTTCGCGCTGGCCAACGGGCACATCGGCTGGCGGGGGAACCTCGACGAGGGAGAGCCCCACGGCCTGCCCGGTTCCTATCTGAACGGCGTCTACGAGCTGGGGCCGCTGCCGTACGCCGAGGCCGGCTACGGGTACCCCGAGTCTGGCCAGACGGTGATCAACGTGACCAATGGCAAGGTCATCCGCCTCCTCGTCAATGACGAGCCTTTCGACGTCCGCTACGGCGAGTTGCGTAGCCATGAGCGGTGCCTCGACTTTCGTACCGGCGTGCTGCGCCGAAGCGAGTGGGCCTCGCCCGCCGGTCAGGCCGTGCGGGTGACCTCGACCCGGTTGGTGTCCTTCGTGCAGCGCTCGATCGCGGCGATCTGTTACGACGTCGAGGCTCTCGACGGCCCGGTCCGGGTGGTGGTGCAGTCCGAGCTGGTGGCGAACGAACAGCTCCCCGCCCCCGACGGTGATCCCAGGGTGGCGGCAGTGCTCGAGGCGCCCTTGTTCGAGGAAGAACATGCGGCGAAGGGTGTACGGGCCGGGCTCATTCACTCGACGCGTCACAGCGGCCTGCGGATCGCAGCGGTGATGAACCACGTCGTCGAGGGCCCGGCCGCAACTGAGGTGCAGTCCGAGAGCTTCCCCCATCTCGGTCGTGTGACGGTGACGGCGGCGCTCGAGCCCGGACAGCGGCTGCGGCTGGTCAAGTTCGTCGCCTACGGCTGGTCGGGGTCCCGGTCATTGCCAGCGGTGCGTGATCAGGCTGACGCCGCGCTGGCCGGGGCGCGCCAGAGCGGTTGGGATGGGTTGCTGGCCGATCAGCGGGCCTACCTCGATGCCTTCTGGGACCGGGCCGACGTGGAGCTCGACGGGGACGCCGAGATCCAACAAGCGGTGCGCTTCTCGCTCTTCCACGTGTTGCAGGCCGGTGCCCGGGCCGAATGCCGAGCGATCGCCGCCAAGGGCCTGACCGGACCGGGCTACGACGGGCACTGCTTCTGGGACACCGAAGCCTACGTGCTGCCGGTGGTCACCTACGTGGCGCCGGAGACCGTCGTCGACGCCCTCCGGTGGCGTCACTCGACGTTGCCCATGGCGACGGAGCGTGCAAGACAACTGGGCTTGGCCGGCGGGGCGTTCCCGTGGCGGACGATCCACGGCGAAGGGTGCTCGGGCTACTGGCCGGCCGGCATGGCCGCGTTCCACGTCAACGCCGATATCGCCGACGCTGTCGTCCGTTACCTCGACGCCCCCGAGGACGAAGCCTTCGAACAAAGCATCGGCCTCGAGCTTTTGGTCCAGACGGCCCGGCTGTGGTGCTCCCTCGGTCATCACGACGCGACGGGCACCTTCCGCATCGACGGTGTCACCGGTCCCGACGAGTACAGCGCCATCGCCGACAACAACATCTACACCAACCTGATGGCCCAGCAGAATCTGCGCGCCGCCGCCGAGGTAGCCGCTCGCCACCCAGAGGCTGCCCGTGAGCTCGGGGTCGACGAGGAGGAGACGACGGCTTGGCGGGACGGTGCCGAGGCGATGTCCATTCCTTTCGACGAGGTGCTCGGGGTCCACCCCCAGGCAGAAGGCTTCACCTCCCACCAGGTCTGGGACTTCGCCACCACCACGGCGGAGCAATACCCACTGCGGTTGCACTTTCCCTACTTCGACCTGTATCGCAAGCAAGTGGTCAAGCAAGCCGATCTGGTGCTGGCCATGCACCGCCGGCCCGACGCCTTCAGCGCCGAGCAGAAGGCCCGCAACTTCGCCTACTACGAAGCCCTCACCGTCCGGGACTCCTCGCTGTCCGCCTGTACCCAGGCGGTGATCGCCGCCGAGGTTGGCCACCTCCAGCTGGCCTATGACTACCTGGCCGAGGCGGCACTGATGGACCTCGACGACCTGGAGCACAACACCCGCGACGGCCTGCACATGGCGGCCCTGGCCGGTAGTTGGATCGCTCTTGTCGTCGGTCTGGCCGGCCTGAGAGACCGAGACGGCACCCTGTGCTTCGCCTCCCGGCTTCCCGCGGAGCTGTCCCGGCTCGCCTTCAAGATCTCCGTACGGCGGCGACGCTTAGCTGTGGACGTGCAGGCCGCGACGGCCACCTACACCCTGCTCGACGGTGAGCCGACGCGTATCGCTCACCACGGGCAGCCGATGACCGCCTCGCTCAAACGACCCGATCGTGTGTCCGATTCCCCCGGCACCGGCGACGTCTCCGACCCCGACACAGCCACCGGGGCGCGAGCCGGTCCGGCGGCGGTGTCCAAAAGAAGCGAGCGACAACAACCGGGGCAACCGATGACGTCGGGCTCGACGGGCCGACGTCGCCCCGGAGATCGACCGGAAGCAGGCTGCATGTTGGGCTGTTCGGTGCCCCGACGTCGGTGTCGTTCGGCGCTGAGCGCGCCGGCTGAGTGGCAGGCTCAGAGAGAGCGACGGCCCGATAGCGCCACTGGCTGCCGGACGGACGACACGAGGGAGGCCTAATGGCCGAGCGTTTGGACCAGGCTGCCATAGCCAACGAACTGCAGGGGGTGCTTCGGGACCTGCTGTGCCTCGCCGTCGTCGGTGATCATGTCCGATGGGTCTTGGTCGACGACGAGGTCGCAGAACTTGTCCAATGGCTGGTCGACTCGGCAGGACAATGGCGGGTGTTGGCCGACCACGTGGCAAAGCGGCTCGTGGTGCTGGGTGTGGCGCCCGACGGTCGGGTGCGATCGTTGGCCAAGGACGTCCCTTTTAACTGGGTTCCCGACGGATGGCTCAACCTCGACGAGGCGCGGGAACTTGTTGGCGAGCGCCTGGGAAGGGTCGCCGGATGGGCGCGCGCTCGGTGTTCGCAGGCCTTGGACCGAGACACCGCTCAGCTGCTCGACGCGGTGTGCTCAAGCCTAGAAGCGCAGCTGGCAAGCTTGCGGGCACCCAGCTGACCAGGGTTGCTCCTTCGACAAGACTCCTGGGTAGACGCATGCGGATGGTGTCGGCGCGGCGGCGACACCGGAGGGCTGGGCAGAACATGAGCTGAGCCAGAACATAAACAGTCTGGCAAAGACGTCTGCTCAGGCTTTGTGGGCGAGCACCACGATCACCCGCTGATGGACTCGAGAGACGGTGGGGGCAAGAGGCCCGAACATCCGAGGTCACGATCGCTACCAATAGCACGATAGTGACGAAGCGGCAGTCCGGCGCCAACATCGGTACTGTCACGGCACGGGTTACCCACCCTTGTGGCTCCTCACCCGAAGTCCGTACCGGGGAGAGAAGTCGGTCAGACCGGCCCGCTGGTACCGTGAAATAGTCGGTGCCCAGTCCGACGGACGAGGAGGCGGTGCACGGTGGCGCAAAGCGCAGGTCTTCACGAAGCCCAAGATCAGCTGTCTCCCGAGACCATCGATCGGCATCGAGCGACGACGTCAATCCAAGAAGAGCTCGAGGCAATCGACTGGTACGACCAGCGGGTTGACGCCACGAGCGACCCTGCGCTGGCAGCGATCCTCGCTCACAACCGAGACGAGGAGAAAGAGCATGCAGCGATGACCCTTGAGTGGCTCCGGCGTCATGACCCGGTCCTGTCCCGGCATCTCAAGACATACCTATTCACCACTGAATCGGTCACTGAGATCGATCCTGACGCAGAGAGCGACGAGCGCAGCAGCGCGGCCGACGGATCCCTCGGTATAGGCGGACTTAAGGGGGAGCAACTGTGAGCCACCTGCTTCGACAACACGCGCCGATCAGCGAGGAGGCATGGAGACAGCTCGACGAAGAGGCGCGTTAGCGCCTTGTGCCCGGTCTCGCAGCACGCAGGTTGGTCGACTTCTCCGGACCGAGGGGTTGGGAGTATTCCTCCACCAACCTGGGTCGGACCGCGTCGATAGACGCCCAGGCGATCGAAGGGCTTCGCGCCGGGCAACGTCGGGTGCTGCCCCTGGTCGAACTGCGATCGGACTTCGTGGTCGAACGCCAAGAGCTCTTCGATGTCGAGCGGGGGGCGCGGGACCTCGAGCTGACAGGACTCGACGAGGCCGCCCAGCGCATGGTCCTTGCCGAGAACATGGCCGTGTTCCACGGCTGGGCGGCGGCCGGAATCATCGGAATCGCCGAGGCGTCCAGCTATTCGCCTCTCGTTCTGGGGGAGAGCTACTCGGACTATCCCGGCCGTGTCGCCAAGGCGGTCGAGTTGATATTGAGCCAGGGGCATCGGTGGGCCCTACGGTATGGCGGTCGGTCCCAAGACCTACACCGGAGTGATCGAGTCAACCGAGCATGGCGGCCTTTGTCGTGTTCGACCACTTGCGCGAGATCCTCACCGGTCCGCTCATCCGGGCACCGGGCGTCAAGGGCGCCATCGTGCTCAGCCAGCGCGGCGGAGACTTCCTTTTCGAGTCCGGTGAGGACCTCTCTATCGGCTATGACCACCACGAAGCCGAGTACGTGCATCTCTATCTCGAGGAGAGCTTCAGCTTCCGGGTCATCACCCCCGAGGCCACAGTGGCCCTCAACCCCTGAGGAGTCCCAGTCGTTTTTGGCCAGGGTCGAGATCTCGAGGCGATGCCTGGTCGAACAGCCAGACAGCCGAAGTCTGCGTGGGTAGAGGCGACACCTGGTTCAGGTCCCCGACAGCACTGCATACCAGAGTCGGTCGGCCACGGCAGCGACGAGATTGGCGCTTCGACCGTACGAGCGGTACAGCTCGCGGCTCGTGAACACGGCCCGAAGGTCGGCTTCGCTCGTCAACCCGGCCATCGCCGATCGGTAGGTGTGCTCGACGGCACGCGCGTACCCGACGGCGACGTCGGCCGCTGCACCAGCGCGGTCGAGGTCATCGCCTAATGGGGATCGACCACTTCTCTTCTTCCATGAGTGAGGCTGGTCAACTGAGCCGCCAGCAGGTGAGCACTGACAGCGCCAGGACTTCGAGCCCTACGCCTAGATCGTGGCCCTGCTGGT
>Ga0182024_10001897_pt1 | contig 52740 bp, 55 predicted proteins | sample P32metaG_FD_120480 | JGI IMG/M metagenome (GOLD analysis project Ga0182024, IMG submission 120480) | Permafrost microbial communities from Stordalen Mire, Sweden - P3-2 metaG (Illumina Assembly) | ecosystem: Environmental > Terrestrial > Soil > Wetlands > Permafrost | place: Sweden: Stordalen... | reverse complement strand
TGAAGCTCGCACTGGCGTTGACGGAGCTGGGATTGATCGATGAGTACGAGTTCGTGGTGCATCCCAGGCTCGCGGGCCACGGGCCGACGTTGTTCGCGGGGCTATCGAAGCATGTCGACTTGACGCTCGTGAGCCGGCTGGAGTTCGGCTCGGGGGCAGTGGCGATGCGGTACGAGCCGAAAAGGTAGCCATCGGGCTTGCTAGCCCGAGCCGGCCGCATCATGGAGCCCTGGTTCGCGGCTCTGCGCGCCCCACCGCAGCGGTCCCCTCCGCGGCGGCCACAACAACGCCTTGGCCTGGCGCACCTCCCGAGCCGGCGCGGTGTGCGAACGAGCAGGGCCCTCCAGCTCGACCCGCTGCCCACCCGTCATCTCCAAAGCCCCAGCCGCAGCCACCATCCCACCCGCGCTACGACAGATCACTATTTCAGCGACGCACCACTAGTTCCGCAGATCGACGGTCGACGCCCATACTCAGGCCCCAACGGGTCACAGGCTCGGGCGGGACGTGCCGTGTTCGAGGTCCGGTCCGACGGCAACCCGCTCGAATCAACGAAGCTGGGCGATGGGCAGCACCGAGCGTCCGTGACACGGAAGATTATGACCATCGAACGGCGCTAGGAACGTCGCAGGACGTACTTGGCGACGATGCCGTCGGCCGAGTAGTCAGCCGACTCAATTGTGAAACCGCACCTTACGGCCATGGGCTCGATGATCCACGTGAACGTCGAATGCTCGTCCCGCACGTGCTCCTCAAGCTCGGCTCGGCTCCAGTCTCTGTCCTTGTTTGAACCTCCGGTGGAACACCAGTCTTCAAGTCGATGAGCTGCTTCGGACGGTTGGAAGTTGAAGGCCACATCCCAGAGTCTGAAGACTCCGCCGGGTCGCAGGATGGCATGAATCCGATCAAAGGCGAGCGCCTTCCAGAAGTCCGGCAGATGATGGAGTGCATAGCGGGAGTAGACAAGGTCGACTGGCTCATCGAGGTGCTGGTAGGTCAGAAACCCTGCCCGTACAGGCTCGACGTTGTCGATGTGAGTGGACCGAAGCTTGGTACTGAGGCGCCGATGCATCACTTCCGACACATCAACGGCGACCACCCGGGCGCACCGTGATGAGACAGCAATGGTGAACTGCCCTGTGCCGCTCCCGAACTCGACGACAGTCGATGAGGAGTGGAGCCCGAGAGCCTCGCAGAGCTGTACCTCCTCCTCGGCATCAGCGTCTTCCTTGTCGTCGTAGCGGGCAACGTGTGCAGCATCGAGGTTCTCTCGGCCCGCCGAACCGACCTCGTCCAGGAGCCAACCCGGAATCGGATCGGTATTGGCGCCGGAAGGCATAGACACATGCTGTCAGGTGGTCAGTGTGTACGCCTTCCCTCCCACATCAAAGGGACTGGAAAGGTACTCCACTCGTGCCGGCAGGGGACGCTCGCGCCTGCAAGTCCAGCCCGGTGTTCTCACGGCGCTGGTGCTGAACGGGGAGCCACAGGCCTGTCGGGGCGCCAGGCTCGAGAGAGCCGAATGCATAGTCCAATTGGTCAAGCTGCAAGCTGAATAGGGCGTCCGAGTCGACTCTTCCAAGTCGAGCCGCAATCCGAACGGATACTGACTCTTGGACGGGTGATATGAGCGGCCAGCGATGACCAGGAATACCCAGGGCTGCGCCCAATTCACCGCGTGCCATATCCCCGTCTCGGGCTGTGCGCAGACCGTCTAATCCGCTACGAAGTGAGGACGGTGGCTCACCGCCTGGACGAGTCTCTGAGCTCTTCGACTGCATCGAACTTGCCGACAGAGTCGATCACAGGTAAGTGCGAGTTGACTCAGTGAGGCGATTCAGTGCGTAGCGATCAAACGGGGTGGCCCCAACTGTGACGCAGGCCAGGTCGACAAAGATACACCAGAGATCGCGGCGTTGCGCGAACCCGGCGTCGATGGGTGCGATATCACGATAAGCGTGGAATACGTCGTCGGGCACGGGATGGAAGTAATCGACAAGAGTCAAATCGATCTCGGGGTGTCCGAAGTACGGTGCGACGTCAGTGGCCACAGCGCCGAAATCGGTACTGACAAAGTTGTTCTGTTGAGCGTCGCCATGGAGCAGCGTCGGCTGCGGTTCTGGACCACAGAGCGATGGCAATCGTTGCAGGAGCCGGTCGACGGATCCCGCAACATCCTGCGTTAGGTGTCCGGAATCAACGGCAGACCGGAGAAGTGGAACGACACGCCTTTCGGTGTAGAAGTCGACCCAGCGGTTCGAGCTGACAGGGTTGTTGTCTTGGGGCAGAGGGCCGAAGAAACCGTTGAGATGATCGAGCCCGAATCGTGCGCCGTGCACTTGATGCAGGGTGGCCAGGATGTGACCGATAGATCTCCAGTCGTCGTTGGTTCGATCCTGAGGAGAGCGCTCGGATAGCGCCTCGGTCAACAGGAGGAAGCCGTGATCGAGGGGGATGAGGCCGGTCCCGATTGGCGTAGGCGTGGCGATCCGTGCGCTCTCTCGCAGGAGAGTCAGGCCGCCCAGTTCGGCCTGGAACTTCTCGCCCGCGTTGTCGCCGAAACTGACCTTCGCGAACACCGAGAAGGGCGCGCCGTGGAGTACACCGCATGGATGTGATGCCCGGTCGTTCAAGTCGGTGAATCCATCGCTCACCCAGCTTCGTCCGAGATGACGGGATGCTGCCCTCTCAATGGCGCTCTTGACGTTCGTTTCAAGCAGTGGGTGTCCAGCGGTCACGAACGGACCATAACGGGACGGCACGGGATCATGACCCTCGATCGAGCGTGCCAGTCGTCAGCCCGCCCCTATCACTCCAGCAGGGCCCGCGCCTCGGCGTCGAGGACGACGTCCTCCACGGCCAGGTTCTCTTCGAGGTGGGCGGGGGAGGAGGTCCCCGAAATGAGAAGAACGGTAGGGCCCTGGTCGAGGAGCCAGGCCTGGGCCACCTGGGCGGGGGTGACGCCGAGGTGGGCAGCGGCGGCCCGCACGTTGGGTGCGTTCAGGACGGGGCGGTCGGCGGCGAAGGCAGAGCCAAGGGGGAAGAACGGCACGAACGGGACGCCGTCGGTGTTGCAGGTGTCGAGGAGGGGCTGGTGCGTCCGGTCGACGATGTTGTAGGCGTTCTGCACACACGCCACCTCGCCCCGCCGCCGAGCGGTGTCGTACTCGTCCACCTCGACGTTGCTCAGGCCCACGCCGCCGATCAGGCCCTCGGCCTGCATGGCGAACATGGAGTCGAGCTGCTCGGTCAGCGGCACGTCGGTCTCGGGATGGCGCCGCAGGTTGACTACCGGGATGCGTTCGAGCTCGAGGGTGCGCAGGTTCGCCTCCACGCCGGCGCGCAGCTCCTCGGGCGTCTGCGCGCCGAGCCACCCGCCGCGGTCGTCGCGGGCAGCCCCCACCTTGGACACGATGACCAGGTCGTCGGGGTAAGGGTGGAGGGCGGCGTGGATGAGCTCGTTGGCCACGACCGGCCCGTAGAACTGGGCCGTGTCGATGTGGTTGACGCCGGCGTCCGCCACCCGGCGCAGCACGGCCACGGCTTGGTCCCGGTCGGCGGGCGGGCCGAACACGCCCGGCCCCGGCAGCTGCATGGCGCCGAAGCCCACGCGTCGCACGGGGACACCGGCGAGCACGACGGGATCGAGCGGCATGGGACGGCCAATCTAGCGGTGCCGTCGGGGCCCCGATGCCAGCTGCCGATGCGTCTCGGCTCACGCGCCGAGCGGACGCCTACCTTTTCCGGACCTGAGTTCTATGCGTGCCTGGATAAGCACGCTGATCCACCGAAGAAGGGCTCAGTAGGGGAGGACCGGGAAGGGCCGCTCCAGGCCGAGGTGGGACCACCGCGAGGGACGAGCCGACTCGCGCCTACTCGGGGATACCGGGCTCTAGTGAGTCCACCCGAAGGGGGAAACCTTGCCCGATGCAGCACCCTAGGGCCGACGCGACAGCGTGCGTGGCAAACGAGCGGTGTGGTGGTGAGCTGATCGCCACAGATCGATGAGGTCCCAGAAGAAGAAGTAGCCGCGGTGGTGGATGCGTAGCATCGTCATGACCTGACCTCGAGGCCTGTCGATGCCCATGACAGGTCGAGGTCGGGACCTTGGAAGAGCGCTGATCCCGGACACTGTTCGGTGCGCACCGATGCGTCGAGTACCTCGTCGATCATCGTGATGATCTCGTCACACCGCTGTCCTGGGGTCATTGTCGCTCATCTGTCGTACAGCTTGTCCACTCACGATGCGCCTTTCGTAGGGCCCGCTCCTAGGGCCGTTGGGGGTCTGTGGTCAGGGCATTTGGTCCCATGTAACGAGCTTCGCCGCTTTGTGGCACGGTGTCGGTATGTGCAGAAGCATCGTGACCCTGCGGAGCCCCGAGGCCGTCGCCGACGAGGACGTCCGGGCTGCCGCCCTGCAGTATGTGAGGAAGGTGAGCGGGTATCGCGCGCCTTCGGAAGCCAATCGGGCCACCTTCGAGCGCGCCGTCGACGACGTAGCCCGGTCGACCCGGGCCCTCCTCGACGGGCTCGTGTCGGGGCGCCCGGCTTCAAAGGTCAATCAGTAGCGGGACCCATTGCCCGCACGAGGGCGCGCACCTGCTCCTCGATGGCGCGCTGTCCGAGCGCGCCGTGGGCGGCGATGATGTCGAACCCGTGGCACGCCCCGGCGACGGTGTGCAGCTCCGTGGGCACCCCCGCCGCCATGAGCCGGCTCGCATACTCGATGCCCTCGTCGCGCAACGGGTCGAGCTCAGCGGTGAGGACGTAGGCGGGAGGCAGGCCCGTCAGATCCGTGGCTCGTCCCGGGGCGGCGTACGCCGAAACCTCACCGCGACCCTCGGGATCGCCGAGGTAGTGCTGCCACATGTCCGCGTTGGACCCGCTCGTCCACATCGGTGTGGCGTCGAAGCCACGCATCGAGGCCGTCTGCATCCTGTCGTCGATGACGGGGTAATTGAGGATCTGCACGACCAGCGCCGGCCGGCCCCGGTCGCGCGCCATGAGGGCGGTGGCCGCCGCCAGCGCTCCGCCCGCACTGCTGCCGCCGACCCCGACGCGACTCGGATCGATGCCGAGCTCCGCGGCGTGGGACATCGTCCACTGCAGACCCGCGTAGCAGTCGTCGACCGCGGCGGGGAAGGGGTGTTCCGGGGCGAGCCGGTAGTCCACCGACACAACGACGCAACCGGCCTCGGCCGAGTAACGGAGGCAGCGGAGCTCCTCGGTGTACCGGTCCCCGAGCACGAAAGCGCCACCGTGGAAGAACACCAGCGCCGGAGAAGGGCCATCATCACGGGTGGCGGGCTCGTACACGCGGACGGGGATCTCGGTCCCGGGATCCACGCCGGGGATGGTCCGGTTGCTCACCGCCACGCGCTCGTCGGTCGGCAGGCTGCCGCCCAAAACGCCGAGCAGGTCGAGCGTCGAGCGCATCATCTTGATGACGTTCATGTCCCGGAGATGCGCACCGGGGTCGACGCCGGCGGGGAACCCCGCCAGCACCGCCGCCAGCTCGGGATCAAGAGGCGGGACAGGCGGCGTCATCTCGGGCTCATCAATGACGGAAGTGGGGGATGACCTCTGTCCCCATGAGCTCGATGGTCTGCATGACGGCTTCGTGCGAGATCTTGTACGGGTTCACCAGGCACAGGAGGAGGTCGATCCCGGCCTCCTCGTAGAGCTTGACCGTCTTGATGCAGTCCTCGGGCGTGCCGAGCACACAGGCGTTGGCCTCGACCAGGTACTCGAGCGAGAGGAGATCCAGCGCCCCCTCGTCGTCGATCTTCTTCATGTCTGCCGCGTAGGCGTAGGAGCCCAGGTCCTGCTTGCGCTCGATCATCCAATCGGTCATCGAAGCGATGTGGCGGGCACCGGTCTTCGGGTACCACTCGAAGGACTCACGGGCCGCGTCGTGCGCGGCCGTTCGGTCCCTATCGCACAAGGCCATGGTGAACGTGGCGGCCTGGTTGTTGACGAAGGCGCCGATGGGCGTGATGCAGTTGGCGACGGCTTCACGGTAGATGTCGACTTTGGCCTTCACCTCCTGGGGCGAGACCCCGACCGCGAACGAGCACAGGCCCAGGCCGAGCGACCCCACCTGGCGGTGCCCGTCCTCGCTGCTCGTGGCGCCCCAGATGGGCGGGTGCGGGCTCTGGCGCGGCTTGGGTTGGACGCGTCGTTTCGGCATCTGCCAGTACTTGCCGGCCAGCTCGTACTCCTCGTTGGTCCAGCACCCCACCACGTGGCCGATGGCCTCTTGCCACATGGCGCGCGTCTCGGCGGGGTCGACCCCGAACCCCTCGAGCTCGGCCCTGGTCGAGGAGCGGCCGGTCCCGAGGTCCACCCGACCGTCGGAGAGGAGGTCCAGCACGGCGACGGATTCCGCCGTCCGCACGGGGTGGTTGTAGGGCTGGGGCATGAGCCGCACGCCGTAGCCGATGCGGATGCGCTCGGTGAGCGCGGCCACGGCCCCGTACAGGACCTCGGGGTTCGAGCAGTGCGAGAACTCCTGAAGGAAGTGGTGCTCCACCGTCCAAAAGGCGTCCCACCCGTAGCGTTCGCCCGCGACGGCTTGGGCGAGGACGTTCTGGTAGGCCGTGTACTCGCTGTCAGGGCCCCATGGTTGGGGGACGGGGATCTCGTAGAACAAGGCGAACTGCACGGTGCAGGGTCCTATCATCCAGCCCACCCGCCGACAAACCGCCGGTGGGGCGAGACATCGAGGGGGTCCCATGCGCGGGCTGGCGGGCAAGAACATGATCGTCACCGGGGCGGCTTCGGGCATCGGCCGGGCGTGCGCGGCGCGCCTGCTCGAGGAAGGCGCCAGCGTCATGGGCGCGGACCTCGCTCCGGCCCGAGACAGCCCGGCGGTGCCCGCAGGCCAGGGGGCGTGGGCCTTCACGACGGTCGACGTCACTGACGAGGCCTCCGTAGTGCACCTCGTGGACGAAGCCGCCCGTGCCTTCGGACGCGTCGACGGTCTCGTGAACGCGGCGGGTGTGGCGGGAGGGGGTGCTGTCCACATGGTCGACAGCGCCGAATGGAACCGCGTCGTGGGTGTCAACCTCTACGGCACGTTCCTGACGGCCAAGTACGCAATCACCCGCATGCTGGAGCAGCCGCTCGTCGAGGGAGCGCGGGGTGCGGTGGTCACGATCGCCAGCATCGAGGGGATCGAGGGCACGGCGGGCGGCAGCGCCTACAGCGCGTCGAAGGGAGGTGTCGTGATCCTCACCAAGAACATGGCCATCGACTACGCGGGCCGCGGGATCCGTGTCAACACGATCTGCCCCGGCTTCATCGACACGCCGATGACTAAGGCCATCTTCGGGGAGGGCATGGAGCGCGCCCGCCGGGAGATCATCGCCGAGCACAAGCTCGGCCGATTCGGCCAGCCCGAAGAGATCGCGGCGTCGGCGGCCTTCTTGCTCTCGGCGGATGCCTCGTTCGTCACGGGTCACGCCCTTGTCGTCGACGGCGGGTACACCGCAGGGCGCGACCACGGTGTGACCCAGATGCTCGGCCTGTCCGCCGACGCTCCGTAGTCGCACCTCGTCCAGGGCACCGGGGCCGACCTCGAGACCCTGAAAGCACAAGGGGGAGGTGGGAACTGCCCCGACACCGAGGCCCAGCGTCTGCGTCCCGTCGGATTGCTTGGGCGGTTGAAAACCCCGACCAGCCACAGAGCAGCGAAGACGGGCACGAGCCCCAGGACCCCGGCAGGTGCCCCACCTGGGCAGCGCCCCGTCGGGTCTGCGACGATGCAGGTGGTGACGGTCGCTCGGCGACGGCCGGGAACTGCAACCGAGGGAGGCCACCGTGGACGGCGACATCGTGATCCGTGGAGGTTCGCTGATCGACGGGAGCGGCCGGCCCGCTCGGCCCGCCGACGTGGCCGTGTCCGAAGGACGCATCGTCGGCGTCGGGGAGGGCCTGCGAGGCGAGCGTGAGCTCGACGCCTCGGGCCAGGTCGTCGCCCCCGGGTTCATCGACATCCACACCCACTACGACGCGCAGGTGTTCTGGGACCCCTGGCTGACACCGTCTTCGTTCCACGGCGTGACGAGTGTCGTCGCCGGCAACTGTGGCTTCTCCATCGCCCCGATCCGACCGGACCTGGTCTCGTTGCTCGCCCGCACGCTGCAGCACGTGGAGGACATGAGCTTCGACACGCTCTCAGTGGGCGTTCCCTGGGACGAGTTCGAGACCTTCCCGCAGTATCTCGACGCGGTCGAGCGCCGCGGGATGGCGCTCAACTACGGGTGTTACGTGGGTCACACCGCGGTCCGGATGTACGTGATGGGCGAAGAGTCCTACGAACGGGCCGCCACGCCCGAAGAGCTGGCGCGCATGCAGGTCGTGGTGGCCGAGTCCATGGCGGCAGGCGCCATGGGGTTCGCGTCGAGCGCGTCCCCGACGCACAACGGCGACGGCGGCCGTCCCGTTCCGTCACGCGTGGCGGACATCGACGAGCTGCGCGCCCTGCTCGTGCCCGTGCACGACGCCGGCAAAGGCGTGGTGGCGCTGCTCCCCGGAGGCGTGATCCCCAACCGACAGCTCTTCGACCTCCAACGAGAGGTGGGCCGGCCCATCACCTGGACCGCCCTGCTGACGGTCAAGGGCTACCCGTATCACGAGAAGGTCGTGGCCGAGAACGACGCGGCGTGGGAGGACGGGGTGGAGGTGTGGCCCCAGGTCTCGTGCCGGCCACTCGTGTTCCAGATGAACCTGGCCGAACCCTTCACCTTGAACATCCGAACGAGCTTCTCCCAGCTCATGGGCCTCGACCACGAGCAGCGCAAGGCCGCCTACCGCGATCCGGCCTGGCGCGCCGCGACGTGGGAAGAGCTCTCAGGCGGCAGCGGTGGCGGCGGTGGCCTCCCCTTCAACTGGCCGTTGGTGTCGGTGGCCGAGTCGGCCTCGCATCCTGAGCTCGTGGACCGCGACCTCGTCGACATCGCCGCCGAGCGGGGATGTACCCCGCTCGACGCCATTCTCGACATCTCGCTCGACGACGACCTCAAGGCCCGGTTCTGGTCGGTCCTGGCCAACAACGACCCTGACGCCATCGCCTGGTTGCTGCCGCGCGACAACGTTCTGCTCGGCTTGGCCGATTCCGGCGCGCATGTCTCGCAGTTGTGCGATGCCTGCTTCGCCACCGACCTCTTGGGCAACTGGGTGCGCGATCGCGGGGTCATGTCCCTGGAACGGGCCGTGCACAAGCTGACCGCCGAGCCGGCCGGGGTGTACGGGCTCACGGACCGGGGCAGCGTCGAGGTCGGCAAAGCTGCCGACCTGTGCGTGTTCGATCCTGACGTCGTCGCCCCCGGCCCGCTGCGCCGTGTCTATGACTTCCCCGCCGACGGAGAGCGGCTCACCGCCGACCAGCCGGTGGGGATGACCCATGTGCTCGTGAACGGGGTGCCCATCCGCGTGGACGGTGAGCCCGAGCCCGACGGTCTCGACTCCCGGCCGGGCAAGGTGCTACGCAGCTGACCGAGGCCCTCTAACGGGGCTCCTCGGCGACAGCGTCGACGCGACGGCCATCTTCGAGGTACACGGTGTGAGCCGCTCCGACGCCGGCACGCACTCGCCGGCGTAGCGGGCCGCTAAGGAGCTCGAGGGCGCTCGCCATGTCCTCGAGCCGGTATTCGGAGATCTCCTCGGTCTGGACCACGATGCCGGCGAGTGTCTCGTCGTCAAGAGCACCGCAGTCGAAGAGAAAACGCATCCCGCCCGGCCTGTCGGGGCGGGGGCGCAAGAAGTCGACGCACACGAGCCGCCCGGCGTCGACCACCAGGCCGCTCTCCTCGCGTACCTCGCGCCGGCATGTCTCCCACGGGGTCTCGCCGTCCGCCTCCATCTGGCCGCCGGGGATGGTCCATCCGCTCTTGTACGTGGGCTTCAGCACGAGGAGCCGCCCCGCGCCGTCGAAGACGAGGGCGCCCGCCGACGCCGGAATCCTCGGGATCTCGTAGACGAGGTCGAGGTCGAGGTCGTCGGTCGGTGCCACCAGGCGAGGTTCCCGTGTCGCCGGTCCCGAGTCAAGGATGTCTCTAGACAAGGAGTCCGAGTAAAGGAGTCCGAGTAAAGGATCTGACCGCCGGCACGGCACCGGCCATGCTTGGGTCACGACGACGGCGGGGACCGGAGGGGCTGTGGACGTGACGTTCTCCCACGTGGGGATCTGCGTGAGCGATCTCGAACGATCGGTGCGCTTCTATTGCGAGGGACTGGGCTTCGAGCTCGTGCAGTCCCATACCGTGGGCCGGGAGTTCGGGCCGCTCATGGAGATCGACGACGTCGTGTTGCAGTCACGTTTCATCCGTCGCGACGGTGTCTCGCTGGAGCTGTTGCACTTCGACTCGCCGGGTCACTGCGGCGAGCCGGTACGGCGTCCCATGAACCAGTTGGGTCTGACCCACCTGTCGCTTCGAGTGGCCGACCTCGACGCCGTCGCGCCGGTCATCGACTCACTGGGCGGCACCGTCGTGACGAGCACGCGGACGACGTTCGGCACGTCCGACGCCCTCGACTTCGTCTACTGCACCGACCCCGACGGGACCCGCATCGAGCTCATGCACCTTCCGGGATGAGGCTGCCATCAGTCCGCCCCGATGAGCGTGGGGACCCGGACTCCACGGAGGGTGTGGATGCACGTTCCGCCATGACGGCACGGCTACGGTCGCGAGCGTGGTGGTCCCCGACAGCGAGCACAGCGCCCGGGCCATCGAGAACCTGATCGCCACCTATGCCGAGCGGGTCGACGCCGGCGATTTCCCCGGTTTGGGAGAGCTGTTCGCCGATGGGGCGTTCGGTGGCCAAGGTGACATGGTGGTGCGCGGCCGAGAGCCGGTGGAGAAGGTTTTTCGTGCCATGGTGCGGGTGTACGAAGACGGCACGCCTCGCACCAAGCACGTGACGACCAACATCCGCATCGAGGTCGACGAAGCGTCCGGCACGGCGGTGTCGCACTCGTATGTGACGGTGTTCCAGGCGCTGCCGGACATGGCGCTGCAGCCCATCGTCGCCGGCCGGTACCGCGACGTGTTCGAGCGCCGGAAGGACGTGTGGTGCTTCGTGGAGCGCAAGTTCACGTCCGAGCTCGTGGGCGATGTCAGTCGTCATTTGCTCGTCGGACCGGACGTCTTGGCTCCGTAGCGCGCCTTGCGCGGACCATCCGCACCCTTTTGAAGGCCTTCTGCTAGAACGCATTTCGACGATGCGTGAGGTGGTCATTACCAGTCGTGGTTGGATTTCCATGAACCGGGTACAACTCTTAGCATCGGAGACCGTGGAGGGCGATGACACGGTGACCGTACGAGAATTGCACAGAGCGTGAAACTGGCAAACGTTTGGGTGGTCGAAGGCGGATCCGGTGACGCGGGCCGGAGTCTTGCGGCGTTCGACCTCAGAGTGGAGTCCGCCGGTTGGACGTTGACCGACGTCGACGAGCCCACCGTCGAGCGGCTGTGGTCGTGGGCCGTCATCGGTGGCCTCGAGGTCGTCCGGGGTGCAGGCAAGACGCCAGACGGGCGACCCGCAACGGCGCTGGACGTGATCGTCAACGGCTGGCCGGTCCGGATCCTCGTGGCCAGCCAGGAGCTGCCCCACGAGACCATCGCCATGCTCGGGGCGTTCGCGCCCGTCGGCCACCCCCTGCGGGCCAGCCTGCGCGTCACCCAGGAGCCGGCCCTGCGGCGATTCTCGGACGTGAGCCGCCGTTACGTGGGGGAGCGGTTGCGGGCCCGTCCGGCCTTCCTCCTGAGCGCCGCTTCCACGCGCCTGCGCTCGGCGTTGGTGGTCGGTGTGGTCCTCGTGGTGACCGTGGTGGTGGCGTCGATCGCCGGTGTGGCCACGAGCGCCCAGACAACGACGACGACCGACGCCGACGCGGCGCAGGGCACGACAGCCCCATCCTCATCCGGGTCAGGCCAGCCGGGAGACACCTCTTCCAGCGTGGCGCCGGGCACCTCGTCTGCGACCTCGGTCCACCCTGCACTGGCCGCCTCGAGCAGCGGGAGCAGCGCCGGCGTCACGACTTCGACCAAGGCCCGGTCGGGCTCAAAACATCCGAAGAAGAGCGGGGCCTCGACCACGGCGGCCAAGGTCACCACGACCACCAAGCCCTCGTCCGACGCGACCACTAAGGCGCCCACGACCACGAAAGCGCCCGTCACCACGAGCCCGGGAGCCGCCACCACGAGCCCGGCAGCCGCCACCACGACCACCAAGGCGCCCCGGCCCCCCCGGTCCACCACCACTACGACCCGGGCACCCCGGCCCACTACCACCACGACCCGGGCACCCCGGCCCACCACCACCACGACCCGGCCTCCGGTCACCACCACGGAGCCTCCGACCACCACGGAGCCTCCGACCACGACCCAGCCTCCGGTCACGACCACCACCGGCTGACCTCGGGTCGGGCCCGGCGCACCGTGTCGAGTGCCGGCGAAGGTCGCGCGAGGCGACGTCGGCGACCGCTGCCCCTCCTTACGCGCTCGGGTCAAGGAGTGGAACGTGTTCTAGTGTTGGGGCGCGCCACCGGGCTGGCTCCGATCCCGGTGGGGAGGTGACGACCATGGCTGTGAGCTCCGCGATCTATGACGGGATCGGCCGGGCCTACAGCCGTCACCGCCGGCCCGACCCGCGCATCGCGGACCAGATCCGACGCGCTCTCGGCTCCGCCCGAACCGTCGTCGACGTCGGTGCCGGGACCGGCTCCTACGAGCCTGCCGACAGGGCGGTCATCGCCGTCGAACCGTCGATCGTCATGGCCGCCCAACGCGCCGTCGATGCCGCTCCGGTGGTGCGGGCGGTGGCGGAGAGCCTGCCCTTTCCCGACGGCTCGTTCGACGCGGCGCTGGCCGTGCTCACCATCCATCACTGGAGTGATGTGACGGGCGGTCTGCGGGAGATGGCCCGCGTCGCACGAGGAGTGGCCGTGCTCACGTTCGACCCCGTGGTGCATGCGAAGTTCTGGTTGTTCACGGACTACGTGCCCGAGGTGAACGCGCTCCCGTCGAACCTGGTGCCGGCGCCGGAGGTCGTCGCCGAGGTCATCGCGGCCGAACGTGTCGAGCCCGTCATGATCCCCTCCGATTGCGTCGACGGATTCAACTGGGCGTTCTGGCAGCGTCCCGAGGAGTACCTCGACCCCGAGGCGCGGGCCTGCATGTCGGGGCTGGCCATGTTGCCCGACGATCTCGTGGCGCAACGCATGGACCGCTTGCGAGCAGACATCGCTGACGGCACCTGGCACGCGCGCCACGGGGACCTCATGCACGACGACGTCATCGACGGCGGTCTGCGGCTCGTGGTCCGGTAGGTGACGCGCGACACCCCGAGCTCGCCGGTGGTCGTCGGCCGGGTGTGGTCGAATGTCGGGACATGCTGCGACGGGCCCGACCGAATGTCGGGACGGAGCTTGCGGGGACCCGACTCGAAGGGAGCCGGAGCGTGGGCCTTCACGACATCGACCTGACCGACTTGGCGCTGTTCGCCGGAGGCTTCCCCGACGACGCGTTCACGCGGTTGCGGGGGGAGGCGCCGGTGTGGTGGCACGAGCCGACGAGCCACACGCCGGACGGGACGGGCTTCTGGGTGATCAGTCGTCACGCCGAGATGCAGGCCATCGGGGCCGACGCCGGCACGTTCTCCTCGGAGCGGGCGCCCGACGCATCCGGGGGCGGGACCCTGATCGAGGACCTGCCATACGGATTTGCCGCCGGCGTCCTGCTCAACATGATGGATGACCCACGGCACCACCGGATCCGCCGTCTGATCACGCCGGCCGTGGCGCCGCGGGCCCTGGCCCTGCTCGAGGGTGAGCTCCGGGCGAGGACGGCGGCCATCCTCGATGCCGTGGCGGCGCGGGGGAGTTGCGACTTCCTGGTCGACGTGGCCGTGGAGCTCCCCCTCCAGGCCATCGCCATGTTGATGGGCATCCCCGACGAGGACCGGCACGACTTGATGGCGTGGACGACCGCCACGCTCACCTACGACGACCGCGAGCTGGGCACCCGCAGCGTGGGCTCCGAGCAGGCCGCCGCTGCCATGGCCGCCTATGGCACGAGCCTGATCGGACGCCGGCGCGCCGACGGCGGTGACGACATCGTCGCCACCGTGGCCGGCGCCACGGTGGAGAACGAGGACGGCGAGAATGAACCGCTTTCGGACCTCGAGCTGCTCATGTTCTTCAACCTCCTCATCGCGGCGGGCAGCGAAACCACGCGCAACGCCATCGCCCTGGGCATGGCCGCCCTCATCGAGCATCCCGAGCAATGGGACCTCCTGCGTCGGGACCGGCCGGTAGTGCTCAGCGCGGTGGAGGAGATCCTGCGGTGGTCGAGCCCGACGCTCTACAACCGTCGAACGGCCACGCGCGACGTGGAAGTGGCCGGAGAGAAGATCCGGAGCGGTGAGAAGGTCACGTTGTGGTGGGCATCGGCCAATCGGGACGAGGACGTCTTCGACGAGCCGTTTGTGTTCGACATCCGCCGTAGCCCGAACCCGCATGTCGCCTTCGGCTACCGCAGCCACTTCTGCCTGGGCGCGAATCTGGCCAGGCTCGAGATCCGCATCATGCTCGAGGAGATCCTGGCGCGCTTCGAACGACTGTCGCTCGACGCGCCCATCGAACGGTTTCGCACCAACAAGCACGCCGGGGTCAAGCACATGTTCGTGACGTTTCATTGAGATCCACACGACAGGAGGCGACATGGTGAAGGACACGAGGAACACGGACACGACCACGACCGTTGACGTCGGCGCGGTCGTGCGCCGGTACCTCGAGCGCCTGGTCGCCCACGACTGGGAGGCGATGGCGGCGTGCTTGGCCGAGGACGTCGTGCGCGTGGGCCCGTTCGGTGACACCTACACACCTCGGGACACCTACGTGGCCTTCCTCACCGAGCTGATGCCGGCGCTGCCGGGCTACTCCATGCGCATCGACCGCGTCCTGAGGAGCGGCCGTACCGTGCTGGTGGAGCTGACCGAGATCGTCGACATCGGCGGCTCGCCACTCGAGACACCCGAGGCGCTCGTCTTCGAGGTCGACCCCGCGGACCGGATCGCCCACATCACCATCTACATCCAGAGGCTCGGCGAGATCCCGGCCATGCCGTGACGCCGCGTCGGCGCCGACAACGTGCTGCTACTGCTCGGCCCCGGCCCCGGCTCCGGCGCGGCTACTGCTCCGCTCCGGCTCGGCTACTGCTCGGCGATCTGGACGGTCTTGCCGTCGAGCCACTGCCGCAGCACCAGATAGCGGCCCTTCAAGGCACCGTGGTCGTAGTGCCCGAAGCCCATCGTGGTGCCGTCCATGCCGCTCGAAGCCGGGAGCTGCTTGACCCGCTCGAGCCCGTCTTTGATCCCGACCCGGGTGAGATGGGCGGCACGGGCCACGGACTCGGCCACGAGGCGACCCATGTCGTATCCCGCCACGCCGATGGGGCCCGCCGCGCTGCGCGGTGAGCGCTCGCGCAGCGCCGCCCGACTGCGGTTGTCGTCGGCCACGGTGTCGACGTAGACCCATCCGTCCCACCCCGCCCGCCAGTCGCGCCGGCCATAGCCGAACATCAGCGCGGAATTGGCCACCACCGGCACGTCCCACTTCTCGGACTCGACCGCCAGCGCCACGGCGCGTGCCGCCACACCCAGGCCGAGGTAGACGAGCCCTTCGGGAGCGCCCGATCGCAGGCGCGCCACAATGGGCGACACGTCGTCGGCGAGCGGTGCGATGGCCGCCATCCCGGTGATGTCGATGCCCAGTGCACCACACGCCTCGGAGAAGAACTCCGCGTAGCGCCGGCCCACGGGGGAGTGGTCGTGTGCCACGGCCACGCTGCCCCGACCCTGGCCGGCCACGTAACGCGCCAGCACGGCGGGCTCCTCTTCGAGCGAGCCGACCTGGTAATGGAACATGAACTCACCCCGGGTCCGCTCACCGCCGGTGTAATTGATGCACGGCACCCCCGCCGCGTCGGCGAGCGGTCCCACGATGAGCCCGTTGTCACTGATGGTGGGACCGAGGATGATCAGGGCGCCCGCGTCGACGAGCTCGGCAAAGGTCTTCTCGACATGGAACGCGGAGCCGGCCGGGAGCCCGTGGGCGTGGCGTGGCATGAGCTCGAAGGCGCGGTCGAGGCGCCCCGTGGCAGCCACCTCGTCGATGCCGACGCGCACGGCGTCCTCGAACAGCGCCCCGTTGTCGGCTTGGGGGTAGTCGTAGATGACACCCACCAGGATCGGTGCCGTCGTGCTCGGCGAGTCGGACATGGGCCCCCTTCGAATCGATCGTCAGCGGGTGAGGACGACGACACTGGCGTTGGCACCGCGTCCCACGGTGTGGGCGAGCGCCACGCGCGCCCCGTCGACCTGATTGTGACCGGCGTCGCCACGCAGCTGGTGGACGAGCGTGACCACCTGCCCGAGGGCCGAAGCCCCGAGGGGCTCGCCTTTGGACAACAGCCCCCCGCTCGGGTTGACCGGGATGCGCCCGCCCACGACGGTGGCGCCCTCGTCGGAGAGGGCCGCGGCGCCACCGGGTGCGCACAACCCGAGCTCTTCGTACGACAGCAGCTCACGGGCCGCATCGGTGTCCTGGCATTCGACCACGTCGAGGTCCTCGGGGCCGATCCCGGCTTCCTCGTAGGCGGCGGTGGCGGCCAGGGTGCTCGGGGCGGGCACCGGTTCGTCGACGAGCCCGGACATGGGAGTCGACTCGTTGAGCACGGAGCCGGGCAGGTGTGAACGCAGGACCGCCGCGGCGAGATGGACAAGCCGCGTGGTGTCGTGTGTCGTGTGGCCGTCGCGGCCCGCCCCGGCGCGCCGGAGCACCACGGCGGCCGCCCCTTCGTTGGGGCTGCACAGCATCCAGAGGTGGAGGGGCTCGCACACCACGCGCGACCCGAGGACGGCTTGGGCATCGACCTCGGATCGGAACATGGCGTCGGGGTTGTGCACGCCGTGGCGACGGTTCTTCACGACCACCCGGGCGAGGTGGTCCTTGGTCACACCGGAGTCCTGCATGAGCCGTTGGGCGCGGAGCGCGAAGTAGGCGGGCGTGGCGGCCAGGCCGGACTCCTCCTGCCATGGCTCGAAGAACGAGGACCTGATCATCCCCTTGGGCATCTTCTCCACACCGAAGACAAGGACGGTGTCATAGGCACCGGCCCGGATCGCGCCGGCCCCCAACATGAGCGCGGCGCCGCCACTGGCGCATCCCGCCTCGACGTCGACGATGGGCATTCCCGTCATGCCGATCCGGGACAGCACCTTGTGGCCCGACGCCACGCCGCCGTACGCGGTGGCGCAGAAGGCGGCTTGGAACCCGCCTTTGTCCAGGCCGGCCTCGGCCAGGGCGGCCCGGACCGCGGTCACGCCCATGTCGGTGACGGTCCTGTCCTCGAAGCGGCCGAAGGGGTGGATCCCCACTCCCGCGATGTCGACGCCGCTCATCGTTGCTCGGGAGCGAAGGCGTAGGTGACGACCGGTCGCCCGCCGCCTTCGTCGTCGACGGCGAGGCCCACCGGGATCACGACCAGCTCCATGGCCTGGCCCGCCGACAGGCGCGCCGGGTCGCTCTCGGTGAGGCGGGTCACGACGCGCAGCCCCTCGGGGAGCTCGACCACACCGAACCCGTACGGGACGTCACCGCGATACCCCGGGGGGGCGGTGGTGACGGTGGTCCAGCTCCACAGGCGGCCGCTCCCCGACAGCTCCACCGGGCTCGCCCCTTCTGCGGCGCAGTAGGGGCACGTGTCCTGGCGCGGGAAGTGATGGCGTCCACACACCTCGCACCGGCTCCCGAGGAGCCGCAGGGGGGCGGTGTCGGTGAACAGACCCTCTCGCACGGGGACGGCGTCGCTCATGCCCGCGTCGGGCGCCGTCTCTCCGATGGCCACGGGAGCGCGGTGCTCAGGACGCCTTGGTCGGCATGGTCTGGGCGCACACGATCTGACGGAGCTCGTCGACGGCACGGCACAACGCGTCCACCTTGTCGTTGAGTGCGGCCAGCTCGCTCGACGCCGGCGCCGATGGCGAGGCAGACGGGGAACCTGTCGCTGTGCTCGTGGCGTCGTCCTGGCGCGCCTTGAGCTGCTCGTAGCAACAGCGCAGGAGCCGGGCCGTGTCGAACTCCTCGGCGACGTAGCGCCCGAGCAGCGCACCGGTCTGGATGTCGATGGTGTGGTCCTGGAAGATGGTGTCGAAGGCGCCCAGGACCTCGTCGAGGCGGTCCTGGCCGAAGTACTCCATCTTCTCGAGGTCGGTGCGGTCCGACCCCGCCACGTCCAGCCTGTCGGCGAGGTTGAGGTCGTCGCGGTCGCGCAGCTCGTAGCCCAACTCGTTGACCCGCTTGGCGAAGCTCATCCCGTGCTCGCCCTCACGCCAGGCCACGGTGCGCAGGACCGCCTCCACCTCGGGGTCGGTCGTCTTGTCGATCCACACCTGGAGGTACTGGTGCGCGCGGGCCTCGTTCACCGCGATGGCGTTCAGCAGGCCGAGGTAGCTGGGCTTGTCCGACATCGTGACTCCTCTCCCGGGTGGCTGTTCGCACACCCCGCGTGGCCTTCTCACGTCGGAGGGGCCATCCGGAACGATCCCATGCGCAGCACCGGTGGGCAAGCCACCGTCGCAGGCTCGGCCGCCCGCCGTCCCGAGGCCGGCCCGGCAGGCCGACGGGGTGATCAGTCGGCGGGGGAGAAGAGGGCGATGCCCGCCTCGTCGGAAACGGCCTCGAACTGGGCCCGCACCGCCATCCCGATGCGAACATCGTCGGGCTCACATCCGACGATGTTGGTCATGACGCGGGGCCCCTCTTCGAGGTCCACGAGCGCGACGACGTAGGGGACCCAGTCCCGGAAGGGACGGGAGTACATCTGGCGGATCACCGTGAAGCTGTACACCGTGCCCCGCCCGCTCGCTTCCATCCATTCGACCGGACCGCGGTCCACGAGGCACCGGTCGCGGGGATACAGCTGCCGGGCGCCACAGGTGGTGCAGCGTTGGACGACGAGGCGCCCGTCGTGCGCGGCCGCCCAGTACGGGGCGGAGTCGGAGTCCGGGATCGGTGCCGGGCGGGGTTTGGGCGGGCGCTCGTCGCCGGCGCCCTGGCTGCGATCGGTCATGGGGCCTCCCGTCCGAGCACGAGCGTGGCGCCGGTCGACAGCATGCCCCCCGTCCCGTGCGCCACGGCGATGCGAGCGTCGGGGACCTGGGTGGCGCCCCCCTCCCCGCGCAGTTGTCGCACCGCCTCGACGATGAGGAACATGCCGCGCATGCCGGGGTGACAGGCCGAGAGACCGCCACCGTCGGTGTTGGTCGGGAGCCGGCCGCCCACCTCGAGCCCGCCGTTCTCGACGAAGGCACCGCCCTCACCCTTGGCGCAGAAGCCGAGGTCCTCGACGGTGAGCACCACGGTGATGGTGAACGAGTCGTAGAGCTGCGCCACGTCGACATCGGCGGGTGTGATCCCGGCCCGGGCGAAGGCGACGGGCCCGCACTGCGCGGCGGGCGACACGGTCAGGCTCGGCATGGCGGAGAGGTTCAGATGGTGCGTGGTGGCGTGCGCGGCGCCGAGCACGTAGATGGGGTCGCGGGGCAGGTCGGCGGCGCGCTCCTCGGTCGTCACGACGCACGCCCCCCCGCCGTCGGAGATCACGCAGCAGTCGAGCTTGTGGAGGGGATCCGCCACGAGTCGCGACGACACGACGTCGTCGACCGTGATCGGCGCGCGCTCTTGCGCCTGGGGATTGCTGGCTGCATGCCGCCGCATCGTCACCGCCACCGCGGCGAGCTGCTCCGGGGTGGTACCGAACTCGTGCATGTGCCGGCGCGCCGCCATGGCGTAGTTGCCCACCAACGTGTTGCCCCACAGGGCGTCGTAGATGGCAGGCCCGGGAGCGAAGCCGCCCCCGCCCCCACCCGTCCCCAGCCGGCGTCCCATCTGGGTGAGCTGGACACTGCCGTAGGTGACGAGCACCACATCGACCGCTCCACACTCCACGGCGTAGGCGGCGTGCTCCACCAGCACCTCGAACGACGAGCCGCCCGAATTGGTCTCGTCGAAGTAGATGGGGTGCAGGCCGAGGTACTCGGCCACGCCGGTGGCGTACATCGGGAAGAAGCCGGTGGTGGCGAAGCCGTCGACATCCGCGAACGTGAGACCGGCGTCGGCCAGGGCGCGATCCGCGGCTTGGCCGTGCACGGCGTGCTCTGACAGATGGGGGAGATGCGGGTAGTCCGACGTCGCCACCCCGGCGATCACGGCCCGTCGGCCCCGGCGCGAGGCCATCGAGGTCATCGCCGCCCCCCGTCGCCACCTGCCGAGGTTCTCGCACCCGCTGACGCGGTCGCACCCGCTGACGCGGGGACGGCCGCGGCGGGCCGGAAGCGGGGGACGGCGAGCTCCGGTCCCATGTCCTCCCACACCACTTCGACGGGCATGCCCACGGTCACCTCTTCCGGTTCGACGTCGACCAGGTTCGACACGATGCGAGCCCCCTGCGCCCCGTCGAGCTCCACCACGACGACGACGTAGGGGATCTTGTCCCGCAGGGACGGGATGAAGGCCTGGCGCACGACCGTGTAGGTGTACACCGTGCCGGTGCCCGGGGTCGCGGACCACTCCGATGACGAGCTGCGACAGCGCGGGCACACCGGGCCCGGAGGATGACGCGTGCGCCCGCAATCGGTGCAACGTTGCACCACGAGGCGGTGATCGGCGGCCGCCTCCCACCAACCGACGGTCTCCGCACTGGCGGCGGGCATCGGCATCTCGTCGGGGAACCAGCGCTCGGTCATCGCCGTCCCAGCACGAGCGCACTGGTGGGCACGCCGGCCGCGCTCGTGACGAGGCAGGTCTCGGCGCCGTCGACCTGACAGGTGGACTGGCCCCGTAGCTGACGCACCCCTTCCACGACGTGGTTGAGCCCGTGGATGTAGGCCTCCGACAGGCTTCCCCCGTGGGTGTTGGTCGGGAGCGCCCCACCCGACCACGACAACGCGCCCGACGCGGCGAAGGGGCCTCCCTCACCGCGCTCGCAGAACCCGAAGTCCTCCAGGCTGAGCAGGACGAGGCCGGTGAAATGGTCGTAGATCTGGGCGACGTCGATGTCGCCCGGCCCGACCCCGGCCCGGCCCCATAGCCGCGCCGCCACACCGCGGGCCCCGGAGCTGGCGTAGTCGTCGTCGGGCATGCCGACGTTCGAGTACTGCCCGTGGCCGAAGCCTTGCGGCGCTCCCTGGGCCGCGCCGAGCACGGCGACGGGACCATGGGCCGTGTCGGCGGCGCGCTCGGCCGTGGTGATCACGACCGCGCACGCCCCGTCGTTCTCGAGACAGCAGTCGAAGAGGCGAAAGGGCTCCGAGACCATGCGCGACGCCAGGTAGTCGTCCATCGTCATGGGGCGATCGCCCATCACGGCGCGGGGGTTTCTCGCCGCATGGGCCCGTGTCGTCACGGCCACGTGCCCCATCTGCTCGACGGTGGTGCCGAAGCGGTGCATGTGACGACGCAGCACCATGGCGTACGCGATGGGGGGGCTGAACATGCCGAAGGGCATAGTGAAGGCGACGTGCGCTTCCAACAGGCTCGTGGCCCTGCGCACGTGCGGGATGCGGGGCGGCCCGACGCGCGCGGGGATGTTCCCGGGACCCTGGCCGAAACGGCGGAACTGTCCCTGGCACAGCGACCGGTACACGACGACCGCTTCGGCGGCACCGCTCTCCACGGCCATGGCCGCGTTGGCCACCGCCGCGCACGCCCCCCCACCACCCGGCAGCCACGACAGGCTGGCATAGCGCAGCTCGGGCAGTCCCAGATCGGCGGCCATGAACGTCGCCTCGTTGCGGTCCTCGGCGAACGACGCCAGCCCGTCGACGTCGTCGGGGGTCATGCCCGCATCGGCGACCGCGGCGAGGACGGCCTCGACCGCGAGCTGGTACTCGCTCGTGTCGGTGATACCGCCCCACTTGGCGTACCGGGTCTCTCCCACCCCGACCACACACGCGGCGCGCCCGCCGGCGCGCCCGCCGACGCTCACCGCTGCGACCACTGGGCGCGGACCTCGGCCGTGTGCTCCCCGAGCAGCGGCGGGCGGCGGTCCATCACCCACGGAGACGCATGGGCCAGGAAGGGGGCACCGGAATAGACCACCGACCGGCCCAGCTCCGGGTGCTCGAGCTCGACGAAGTGGTCCCGGGCGCGCAGGTGCCGGTCCTCCAAGACCTCCTCGGGCGACCGGATCACCCCCCACGGCAGCCCCGCTCCCTGACCGAGCTCGTACAGGGTCTCGCCGTCGTGCTTCTCGGCCAGCCGCTTGAGCGCGCGCCACACCTCGCGGTAGTTGGCGGCCCGGTGCACGGGGTCGGCGAAGGCCGGGTCCGACAACGGCCCCGCCACCCCTTCGCGCTCGAGCATCTCGAGCATCCCGGCGAACACGTGCGGACCGAGGAAGTCAGGGTTGAGTGCGGCCACCTGCCGGCCGTCCGACGCCGTGAGGGTGGGGTGCGGCCCGCGACGGTGCACACCCCCCGAACACAGGTACGTCATGAGGTGCCACTCGGTCATGCTGGCTGAGCACTCGTGGGCGGAGACGTCGATGAGCTGTCCGGCACCCGACTGCGAGCGCCACGCCAACGCGCCCAGCACGGCGATGGCCGCGTAGGTCGATGCAGTGCGCCACGCCTGGTCGCCATGGCTCGCCAGCGGGGGGGTGTCGTAGACCCCGTCGGCGCCCGGCCCGTACCCGCACGCCGCCATCGACCCGCCCAGTGCCATGAGCACGAGGTCGTCGGCGAGGTAGTCGGCCCACGGCCCGTCCGACCCGAACGGCGTCACCGCGCACACCACGAGGCTCGGTGCGAGCTCGTGCAGGGCGGCGAAGCCCAGACCCCGGGCCTCGGCCTGGGCCGGGCGCAACGTGTGCACGAGCAGGTCGGCGGCGCCGCACAGCGCGACGACCTCGGCGTCGTCGTGGACCACCATCGAGCGCTTGCCCACGTTGTCGGCCCAGAAGCAGAGGCTGCGGTCGGGTCCCGGCTCGTCGTCGAGAAACGGTCCGATGTGCCGAGACGGCGCGCCGTCGGGAGGCTCGACCTTCACCACGTCGGCCCCGAGCCCGGCCAGCAGCCTCCCGCAGTAGTCGGCGGACTCGTCGGTGAGCTCGAGGACGCGGACCGAGTCGAGCGGCGCGGTCATGACAGGGCCCCGTCGGCATCGAGGGCGGCGATGTCGTCGGCGCTCATCCCGAGCACCTCACCCAGTACCGCTTCGTTGTCCTCGCCGAGACACGGAGGACCGCGATGCAAGACGCCCCCCGTGTGGGGCGGCGTCGCCGACATGCGGAAGGGGACGCCTTCGAGCGGGAGCGGCTCCACCTCGGTGTTGCCGAGCATCGTGTAGTGCCCGCGCGCTGCGAGCTGGGGGTCGCGCTCGAGGCGGTCGGCGGCGTCCTGCACCGCGCCCGCCGGGACCCCGGCGCGCTGGAGCATGTCCATGACGTCGTAGCGGTCACGCTCCGAGGTCCAGGCCTGGAGGTGGGCGTCGAGGTTGTCGGCGTGTTGCACGCGTCCGGCGACCGTGGCGAAGCGGGGGTCGGCGGCCCACCGGGGACGGCCCATCGCCTCGACCAACGCCTCCCACTGGTCCTGGGTGCGGCACGACACCACCACCCACTTGTCGTCACCCAGGGCGCGGTACGCGCCCGACGGACCGGCGGGGGGGTGCTCCCGCCGGTTGCCGGTGGGAAATCCCGGCCGGCGACTGGGCCGGTTGTTGAGCACGGCGTCGAGCAGGAGCGCTCCCGACAGGGCGGTGGCCGGCTCGAGCTGGGAGACGTCGATGTGTTGTCCCTCGCCCGTGCGGCCCCGGTGGATGGCCCCGGCCAGGACGGCGATGGCCCCGAGGTAGCCGCCCACGTGGTCGAGGTACGAGAACGACCATCCCGCCGGGGGCCGGTCCGGAAGGCCGACCATGAAGGTGAGCCCCGTCAGGGCCTGCGCGGTCGGGCCCATGGTGACGTGGTTGGTGTCGGGGCCCTCGTGGCCGAATCCGCACATCGACACGTAAATGATGTCGGGCCGGATCTGGCGCATGACCTCGTAGGAGAGGCCCCAGCGATCGAGCGTGCCCGCCGCGAAGCTCTCGGTCACCACGTCGGAGTGCGCCACGAGGTCCTTCAACACCGCCAGGCCCTTGGGATGGCGGGCGTCGACGGTGATGCTCTTTTTCCCCCCGGTGTTGTACTTGTAGAAGATCCCGCCCCGGTTGGGGCTCGGTGCCCCCGTGGCGTTGGCGAGCGTGGCGGCTCCGAAGGCCTCACCTCGTTCGCCCGGCTCGGGGACGAAGGGCGGCATGACCCGGATGGCGTCGGGGAACCGGGTGCTCTCGACCCTGATGACCTCTGCTCCCAGGCACCCGCAGATCAGCGTGGCCTGGGCACCGAAGCCCAGACGCGTGAAGTCGAGGATGCGCAGCCCCTCGAGCGCCATGGCGGGCGCGCCCGGCGCGCCCTTTCCCCCCCGAGCCTGTGGCGTCACGGCGCCGACGATAGTGTGATCTCCGACACGCGTGTCAGGGAACGGCGCGCCGGCCCGGTGCCGGGCGCGGCGTCACCGGCGGGGGACGGGAGGGCCCATGCAGCTCGAGGACCTGGTGCTCGTCAGCGTGGACGACCACGTCGTCGAGCCTCCGGACATGTTCGAGGGTCGGATGCCGGCCCGCTTCGCGGCGCAGGCCCCGCGCGTCGACGTGCGCGACGACGGCACCGAGATCTGGCGTTTCGACGGCAAGGAAGCCACCAACATCGGGCTCAATGCCGTGGCGGGCCGCCCCGTCGAGGAGTACGGCATCGAGCCTACGTCGTTCGCGGAGATCCGGTCCGGCTGCTACGACATCGACGACCGCGTGCGGGACATGGACGCCAACGGCGTGATCGCCTCGATGTGCTTCCCCTCGTTCCCTCAGCTGTGCGGCCAGCTCTTCGCCAAGGCGTCGGACCCCGAGCTCGGGTTGGCGGTGCTGCGCGCCTACAACGACTGGCACATCGACGCCTGGTGCGGTGCCTATCCGGGCCGGTTCATCCCGTTGTCGCTGCCACCGCTGTGGGACCCCGCCGCCATGGCCGACGAGGTCCGGCGGGTTGCGGCCAAGGGGTGCCACGCCGTGTCGTTCTCGGAGAACCCCGCCAAGCTCAAGCTGCCCAGCTTCCACAGCGACCACTGGGACCCGTTCTGGTCGGCGTGCAGCGACGAGGGGACGATCGTGTGCCTGCACATCGGGTCCTCGTCCTCACTGGTGGTGACCGCGCCCGACGCCCCCATCGACGTCCTCATCGGGTTGCAGCCCGTCAACATCGTCCAGGCCGCGGCCGACCTGTTGTGGTCGCCGGTGCTGCGCAAGTTCCCCGACCTGCGCGTGGCACTGTCCGAGGGTGGGATCGGCTGGATTCCGTACTTCCTCGACCGGATGGACTGGATCTACACGCGCCACCACGGCTGGACGGGACAGGACTTCGGGAACAAGCTCCCGAGCCAGGTCTTCGCCGAGCAGATCGTCACGTGCTTCATCGACGATCCGGCCGGCATGGAGCTGCGCCACCGCGTCGGCATCGACTCCATGTGCTGGGAGGCGGACTATCCCCACTCGGACTCGACGTGGCCCCAGTCCCCCGAGATGCTCATGAAGTCGCTCGACGGGGTGCCCGACGAGGACATCGAGAAATTCACGCACCGCAACGCCATGCGCCATTACCGGTTCGACCCTTTCGCGCTGCGCCCCAAGGAGCAGTGCACCGTGGGGGCGTTGCGAGCCCAGGCACTCGACGTCGACGTGACCCCTCGCCCCGGCAACCGGACCACGGGTCCCCGGATGACCAAGGCCTCCGACCTCACGGGCCATCCCGGCACCAACCGGTAGCGCTCGCAGCCCGGTAGCGCTCGCAGCCCGGTAGCGCTCGCAGCCCGTAGCGCCCTCAGCGCATCCAGACTTCGCGGATGCTGCCGGCCTCCATGTCGGATTGTCCCCGCCGGCGCTGCTCCCACATCTCGGCGCAACTCTCGGCGCAGAACAGCAATTGGCGCCCGTCACCGTCGTGGCGGCGCGCCACCGCGGTGGCGTGGGTGAGGGGGATGCGGCACACCGGGTCGAGCTGTGAATCAGGCCCGGGCTTGGGAAGACCGACGCGCACCACGTCGATGGGTTGTTCGAGGCCGCGCACGGTGATCTCGTCGGCCGTCTCGACCGTGGCCCACGGCGGGAGCTCGGGGACCACCGACGACACCGCCAGCACCTCGTGCCCGACCGCGAGGTCGCACAGCCGGGCCGCCACGTTGACGGCGTGGCCGATGTAGTCGTCGCCCTCGAGCAGGATGACGGTCCCCGACGTGACCCCGCACTTGATGGTGACCGCTTCCGGGGCGACGTCCATGGCCGACTTCATCTCCAACGTGGCGGCCACGAGCGGCATGGTGTCGACGCTCACCAGCATGGCGCCGTCCCCGAGCCACTTGGCGATCCGCACGGCACGACGAGAGCAGATGTCTCGCAGTGCGGCTCGGAACACCGCGAGCACCGCCACGGCGCGTTCGTCGCCTTCGGCCTCGGTGAGCGCGGTGAACCCCGACAGGTCGAGAAAGGCGAATGTCCGGCGGACGCGCATGAGGCGATGATCCCACCCGCCATGACGCCGGAGCGAGCCGAGAGCCGGGTCGTGCCTCGATCGGCGGGATCAGGGCGCGCTGGGGCGAGCTCGACGGGTCCGGCCGGGCGTGAAACCCGCTCGTTCCTGGTCAAAGCCATGAAGCGCGGGGGCGAGGGTGGAAAGATGGAGTCGTGCGCGGCGTCGGGCCGGTCAGAGCGGAGTCGAGGCGGGGCCTCGTGGCGCCCCTGGTCGCTCCGGGCCTCGCCGTCTCGGCCTTCGTCGTCCAGTTGGTCTTCTTGATAACCGGGCACATTCACAACACGCAGCCGGCGTGGCTCATCTACGGCGAGCAATCCATGGGGATCGTCGCCTTTGCCCTGATCGGGATGATCGCGTTCCGTCGCGCCCGGGGCCTGCCGCCGTGGGAGCCGACGCTCCATTGGGGGAAGCACCGCCGCTCGGCGGGATAACCGGGCGCGTTCGCCCGGAAGCCGCCCCCTACGAGGCGGGCCCCGCCACGGTCACCAGGGTCCCGATGGGCGACAAGGGCCAGACCTTGGCGGCATCGGCGATCCGCATCTCGACGCAACCGTTGCTCTGGGGCGACCCGTAGGTGGCCCGGACGAAACCGTGCAACGCGTCGCCGCCGTTGAAGTAGCTCGCCCACGGGACGTTGGGGTCGTCGTACGTGCTGCCGTCGGGGTTCGTGCCCTGCATGCGTGAGCTCGTGACGTGCTCGAACACCGGGAAGGTCCCGTCGACGGTGTCGGCTCCGGGGGCCCCGGTGTTGACCGGGATGTTGACCAGGACCGGCGCGCCGTTCTCGTACAGGGTCAGGCTTTCGGGCAGGACCTTGGACACCGACACGTAGTTGTAGGGATCGGCGTCCACCTTCATGGCGGCGACGTCGGCGAGCAACGTGGACCACACTTTGGGGCCGGCCAGGCCGTCCACGGTCAAGCCGTTCTGGTTCTCGAAGTCCATCACCGCACCCTTGGTGATGATGTTCTCGAAGCCCTCGGACCACAACGCCATGAGTGACGACGGTGGATTGGCCCACCGCCACGCGAACGTGCCCGCTTGCGACGTCATGGCGTTCGCGCCCGAGCTCGGGGATCCGGTGGCGGTGAACGACAGGGGGAGGTAGTTCAGCTCGGCCAGGAGCTGTTGGAGGCGTTCGGTACTGGCCTGGGCGACGGTGAAGGTGATCGAGACGGGCGCGCCCAGCACCTTGCCGTCGGTGCTGGCCGGGCCTTGCGCTCCCGCCGGGATGAGCAGTGTCTCGGTGCTCGTCGGGATGAAGGGCGCGCTGGCATGGAACGACAGGGTGTCGGGGCCGGTCTTCGCCCACGTCCCGCTCACCGGGGGCGTGAAGGCGGGCATGCCGGTGGCGCCGGTGACCGGCAACGACAGGTGGACCGAGACCACCTGGTTCGACGCCACGCTGGTGGCACCCGTCGCCGGTGTGGTGGACACGACGGTGAGCGGCTTGCTCGGCGGCGTGGCCGTCTTGGCGCCACCGTGCGATCGCGCCCGATGGGAATCGTCTTGGATGTGGCGTCCGACCAGGAAGGCGCCTGCGCCGACCACGATGACGATGGCGGCCACGACCAGGACGATCCGCCCGGTTCGATGGCGGCGGGGCGGCGGCACGAGGATCTTGTAATGGGCCATCTGCCATCGACAGTACCCACTCGGGACGAACCGGCCGCTTCAGGTGCGTTCGCGCTCTGTGCCTATGGGCCGCTCGCGCTCTGTGCCTATGGGCGCTCGCGCTCTTCGGTCTCGATGTCGGCCACCTCTGCCAACCGGCGGACGTGGCGGCCACCCTCGAATTCGGTGGAGAAGAAGACGTCCACGATGGCGAGGGCGAGGTCGGGCCCCAAGATGCGCGCCCCCAACGACAGCACGTTGGCATCGTTGTGGAGCCGGGCCAGGCGGGCCGTCGTCTCGTCGTGACAGAGCGCGGCCCGTGCCCCGCGGACCTTGTTGGCCGAGATGTTCTCCCCCTGCCCGCTGCCGCCGAGCACCACGGCGCGATCGGCCGACCCCTTGACCACCGCCAAGGCTGCGTTGGCACAGAACCACGGGTAGTCGACGGGCTCGTCGGAGAACGTGCCGAGGTCTTGGACTTCGAACCCCTTGTCTCGAAGGTGCGCCGCCACCACCTGCTTGAGGTGGAAGCCGGCATGGTCACTACCCAGGACGACCCGCATGGGCGACAGCCAAACACCGGCAGGGGGCGATGGCAACCGGGGGACCACTAGAACTGTGGTGTGGACCCCTCCCCCGATCGTGACGGCCGGTGCACCTGGGCCCAGAGCAGTCCCGAGATGCTCGCCTACCACGACCTCGAGTGGGGGGTCCCGGTGCGCGACGAGCGGACGCTGTTCGAACGCCTCACGCTCGAGGGGGCGCAGGCCGGGCTGTCGTGGTCGTTGATCCTGGCCAAGCGCGAGGGGTACCGCCGGGCCTTCACCGGCTTCGCCCCCGACCTCGTGGCCGGGTTCGACGACGCCGACGTCGAGCGCCTCGTCACCGACGCCTCCATCGTGCGCAACCGCCAGAAGATCGAGTCCACCGTGTCCAACGCCCGCATCATCGCCGCCATGCACCGCACCGGCGAGACCCTGGCCGAGCTGTTGTGGTCGTTCGTCTCCGACGAGACCCTTCACAACGCGTGGACGGAACTCGGTCAGCTCCCCTCGTCCACCGCGACGTCCAAGGCCATGAGCGTCGAGTTGCGCCGCCGCGGCTTCCGGTTCGTGGGCCCCGTGACGTGCTACTCGACGATGCAGACGGCGGGGCTCGTCAACGACCACGTGACGTCGTGCCCACGGTGGGAGGAGCTGGGCGGGGCGGTAGGGTCGGCGTCGTGACCGACTCTTCCCCGGGCGCTCCGGACGATCCCCCCCGGGGCTCTGCCGCCGACGCAGACGCAAACGCTGCCGCAGACGCCGCCGCGGACGACGACACCGTCGAGCCCGCCGCGTCGGGCGCTGTGCAGCACGGCAGCGAGGAGGAGATCGACGAGGCCGGCGACGAGTCGTTCCCCGCCAGCGACGCGCCGCAATGGTGGTCGGGCGAGCCCGGCGACGACGCCTAGCCCGGCCCGACCTCCGTGCGCGTCGGTGTCACCGCCTTTCTGACCGACCGGTCCATGCGGGCCGACGACTTCGCCCGCGCCGTGGAAGCGCGCGGGTACGACTCGCTGTACCTGCCCGAGCACACGCACCTGCCGGTGGCCCTCGCCTCGCCGCCTGCACTGGTGATGGGCGTGCATCTCGACGACTACAAGCGCAGCCTCGACCCCTTCGTGTCGTTGGCGGCCGCCGCCGCGGTGACCGACCGCATCCTGCTCGGCACCGGCGTGGCTCTCGTCGCCCAGCACGACCCCATCGTCCTCGCCAAGCAGATCGCCACCCTCGATCGGCTGTCGGGGGGCCGTTTCGTGCTCGGCATGGGGTACGGCTGGAACCGTGACGAGGCAGCCGACCATGGCGTGGACTTCAGCCAACGACGCGCCGTGGCCCGTGAGAAGGTCCTGTGCATGCAGGCGCTGTGGTCGCAGGACGAGGCCGAGTTCCACGGGGCCCACGTGGAGCTGCCGCTGTCGTTCTCGTGGCCCAAGCCGGTGCAGCAGCCGCGCGTCCGCACCCTCGTGGGCGGCGGGGCGGGGCCGGTGCTGTTCGCGGCGATCGCCGAGTACGCGGACGGGTGGATGCCCATCGGCGGGGCGGGCATCGGCAGCGCGCTCGACGAGCTGCGCGCCGCGTTCACGGCGGCGGGACGCGATCCCGACACCCTCGAGGTCGTCCCCTTCGGCACCGTGCCCGACGAGGGCAAGCTGGCGCACTACGCGTCGATCGGTTGCTCCGAGGTCGTGCTGCGCGTCCCGTCGGGGCCCGAGCCCGAGATGGTGCGGGTGCTCGACGACTACGCGCGCTTCGTACCGGGCTGACGCCAACCCGAGATACCGGCTCCGACAGGCCACAATGGGCTGAACGCTCTCGTTGGAGGCACGACTGTGACCATGACAGGCCCCGGGCCGGGCTGGTTCGCCGATCCCGCCGGCTCGGGCGGCCAGCGGTACTTCGACGGCACGGCCTGGACCGAGCACCTGGCCCCGCCGCCGCCGGGATACGGAGCCTGGGCACCCCTGTGGAAGGGCGCGCAGCTCGGTCGTCCCCAGATGGGCCCCGGTGCGCTCGCCGAGCCCGGACGGCGTCTCGCCGCCCAGCTCCTCGACGTGCTGCTGCTCTTCGGTGTGCTGATCATCCTGTGTGCGATCACGATCCCTGTCGTCGCCCCGCACGTGGGCCCGCTCTTTCCGAAGACGCCCGCCTACCGCTACCCCGCCGTCAACCCACCCTTCCCGGGAATCCTCTGGCTCTACATCGCCGTGCTCGGTTGCGCGTTCGTCACCGGTCTGATCTCGGTGGCCTACGAGACCTTCTTCACGGTGCGCTACGGCCGGACGCTCGGAAAGAGATGGCTCGGCCTCCGGCCGGTGCGCGTCGACGGATCGCGGCTCACGTTCGGGCGCGCCCTGGGGAGAAGTGCCTTCCGCTACGGCATGGGACTGCTGAGCTGGTTCGGACTGCTCGACCCGCTGTGGTGCCTGTGGGACGACAGGCGGCAGTGCGTCCACGACAAGGTGGCGGACACGATCGTGATCAACGACCCGGCCGCGCCGTCAGGCCCCGGCCCCGGCCCGGGTCTGGGGCCCTGAGGCCTACAACGCCGCCAGCAGCGCTCCGGCCCGGCGCACGGCATCGACGCCGGCCGTGGGCATGTTGAAGATGAAGTACTCGACCCCCGCTGCGGCCAGCGCCTCGAGCTGGGCCACGATCTCGTCCTCGGTCCCCACGTTGACGGCCCCGGCGTCCATCCCTTCGATGCTGTTCAGGAACTCCAGGGTGGCCTTGGACTCGTCGGCCGAGTCGGTGAGCACGAGCGTGGACAAGCGGCTCACGGTGATCGACGCCGGGTCGCGCCCGACGGCTTTGCAGTGGTCGTGCAGGACGGCCACCTTGTGCCCGATGGTGGCCGCGTCACCGACGATGTTGCAGTAGTCGGCGTACTGGGCCACGAGGCGCAGCGTGCGCTTCTCGCCGCCGCCGCCGATGAGGATGGGAGGGCCGCCGGGCTGGACCGGACGAGGCAGGTTCCTGGCCTCGTGCACCGAGTAGTACTGACCCTCGAAGGTGACGACCTCGTCGCGGAACATGGCGCGGCAGACCTGCACCGCCTCCTCGAGCCGGTCGAGGCGCTCGCCGTCGGGGGGGTACTCGACACCCAGGCCGTGGTGCTCGACGTCGTACCAGGCCGCGCCGATGCCGAGCATGGCCCGTCCCGCGCTGATGACGTCGAGGGTGGTGACGATCTTGGCCAGCAGTGCGGGGTTGCGGTAGGTGACGCCCGTCACCAACGTGCCCAACTTGATCCGGCTGGTGCGCGCCGCCAGGCCGCCGAGCAGCGTGTAGGACTCCAGCATGGGTTGGGTCGGCCCGCCCAGCGGGGGGAGTTGGTAGAAGTGGTCCATCACCCACAGCGACTCGAAGCCCGAGTCCTCGGCGGTCACCGCCTGCTGGGTGACCGCTTCGAAGAGCTGGTCGTCGGGAACGCCGAGGGTGAAGTTGGGGATCTGGAGTCCGATTCGCATGGCCCGATCATGCTCTACTCCGCCCACCGGCACCCACCGGGGCGCCGCCTCCCGTCACCTACCGGGCCGCGGCGGCCCTGTCGCGACGGTGTTCGGGGCGCGCTCCGACCGCGTGAGCGAGCGCGGGGTCGTTACGAGGGCTCGACCTCGGGCGGGGCGAACACCACCACGGCGGCGAAGTCCTCGGTGATGTCGACGAAGGTGTGGGGCTCGCCCGCGGGGACGTAGACGGTGTGGCCGGGCGCGACCCAGATCTGCCCGGACGACGTCACCAGCCGCCCGCGCCCGGTCGCGATCACGTAGACCTCGTCCTCGGTGTGGGGGACCTGGTCGTCGGGCCCTCCCGGCGCCATCGAGTAGGTGCCGACGCTGAGATGCGCGCTGCGCAGGTGCTCGAGCCAGTGCGTTCGCCCCGGCTCGGGCCGCGTGAACCGTCCGGCCTCGGTGATCCGCCTCGCTCCCTCGGGCCCGTCCATGCCGTCAGTGTCCCCGTGCGATCCACTCGTCGAGGTGCGGGGCTTCGGCGCCGATCGTGGTGTCGGAACCGTGTCCTGGGTGCACCGTGGTGGCATCGGGCAGGGTCAGAAGGCGGGTGCGGATCGACTCGATGATGGTGGGGAAGCTCGAGAACGACCGCCCCGTCGCTCCTGGTCCGCCCTGGAAGAGCGTGTCGCCCGAGAACAGCACGCCGGACGGCGCGTCGTAGAGGCAGACGCCACCGGGCGAATGCCCCGGGGTGTGGATCACGCTCAGCCGGTGCTCGCCCACCGGGAGCTGCTCTCCGTCCGACAACGTGCGGTCGGGCCGGTGACCGGGATATACGGCGTCCCACAGCGCGCCGTCGTCGGGATGCAGTGCAACCGGGGCCCCGGTGCCCTGCGACAGCTCCTCCGCCGCGTTGATGTGGTCGTTGTGCCCGTGGGTCGACACGATGACCAGGAGGGCGCGGTCCCCGAGGGCGTCGATGATGGGAGCGGCGTCGTGGGCGGCGTCCACCACCACGACCTGGTCGTCGTTGCCCACCAACCACACGTTGTTCTCCACCTCGAAGTCCTGTCCGTCCAAGGAGAAGATGCCGTTGGTCCTGACGAGGTCGATCCGCAGTGCAGTGGGCACGGCGATCAACCGTCGATGACCACGACCGAGCGCAGCACCTCGCCGCGCTCCATCCGATGGAAGGCTTCCTCCACGCCCTTCAGGGGGATCGTCTCGGACACGAATCCGTCGAGGTCGAGGCGACCCTGGAGGTAGAGGTCGATGAGCACGGGGAAGTCCCTCGAGGGCAGGCAGTCCCCGTACCAGCTGGGCTTGAGCCGCCCGCCCCGCCCGAAGAACTCGATCATCGGCAGGTCGATGCGCATGTCGGGGGTGGGCACGCCGACCTGTACCAGGGTGCCGGCGAGGTCGCGCGCGAAGAACGCCTGCTCCATCACCTTGGGGTTGCCCACCGCCTCGATGCACACGTCGGCCCCGTTGCCGCCGGTGAGCTCGCGCACCTGCTCCACGGGGTCGCCCTGCGACGCGTCGACGGTGTGGGTGGCGCCGAAACGCAGCGCCAGCTCGAGCTTCTTGGGGTCGAGGTCCACGGCGATGACCTTGGAGGCGCCGGCCAGGACCGAGCCCGCCACCGCCGCGCACCCCACGCCGCCGCAGCCGAAGACCGCCACCGAGTCGCCGAGGCCGACCTCGCCCGTGAACATCGCCGCGCCGAGTCCCGCCATCACGCCGCAGCCCAGGAGCCCGGCGGCCTCGGGCCGGGCGCGGGGATCGACCTTGGTGCATTGTCCGGCGGCCACGAGGGTCTTCGCGGCGAAGGCGCCGATACCGAGCGCGGGGGAGAGCACGGTGCCGTCCGCCAGCGTCATCTTCTGCGTGGCGTTGTGGGTGGAGAAGCAGTACCACGGGCGGCCCCGGCGACACGACCGGCACTCACCACACACCGCCCGCCAATTGAGGACGACGAAGTCCCCGGGTGCCACCGACGTGACATCGGGGCCGACCGACTCCACCACGCCGGCGGCCTCGTGCCCGAGCAGGAAGGGAAAGTCGTCGTTGATGCCACCCTCGCGGTAGTGGAGGTCGGTGTGACACACGCCGCACGCCTGGACGCGTACGAGGGCTTCTCCGGGGCCCGGGTCGGGGACGAGCACGGTCTCGAGAGAGACCGCAGCACCCTTGGACAGGGCGACGACGCCGCGCACTTCGTGTGCCATCGGTTCTTTCCTCCTCGGAGCTCGGTCGTGCCCGACATGGCGGTCGGTCCGGGTCGGGCTGGTCGGGTGGGGTTGGGTCGGGTCGGTCGGGTCGGTTGGGTCGGGTCGGCGACGCGCCGTCGCACGACACGCAAGGTACCTGACCGCCACGACTCCAACAGCGTGCCGGTGAGGTTGGGTGAAACGCCCCCTGGCACCGGGTTTCCTCAACCGACGGGCAGTGGTCCCGGCCTCACCGGAAGGCCCTGGTAGGCCCGCGCCACCATGGTGACGAATTGGTAGACGCCGTCCTCATCGGGGGCGAGCTGTCCGGGCACCCAGTGCTCTGAGGTCACGCCTCGTTGGACCGACTCGCACGCCGAGAAGTCCTGACGGTTGGTGACGTCCCAGAAGTCGACGGCGTACGACGGGTCGAAGTCCGCCCGGTCGAGATCTTCGGGAGAGAACGACCAGCTGCAGCGGACGGCGGTTCGGGTAGGCCCCAGGGGCGTGAGCTGATGTGTCATGACGTAGTCGGGATGCAGGCTCAGCAGCACGTTCGGGAACAGCACGAGATAGAGCACCTCCCTCCTCCCCCGGGCATCGAGGCCACGGAGCACGGTGCCGTCGCTCTTCCCGCTGAGCGACATCGTGTCGACTCCGTCGCGCAGCGCCATCCAGCCGCCGACCCAGGCGCCGGCGCCGTCCACCCGGTAGTTCTCCCCGCTGCGCGGAGGGCTCACCGCGCAGAGCTCGGGATGGATCATGGCGCAGTGGTAGCACTCCTGGTAGTTCTCGATGACGACCTTCCAGTTGGCTTCCACCACGTAGTCGTGACGGGCGGCCACACTGAGACGCTCGGGCTCGTGCGCAGCAACGAAGTTCCCGAGCTCGGCGAAGTGCTCGTGCAGTGGTGTGACGTCGTGGGCGGCCGCGACGAAGACCAACCCGAGCCACTCCTCGGTGGGGAGCTCGACGAGCCCATTCTCCTCGGGCACGAAAGAGTCCCATTCCTCGAAGCGCGGCGCATTGCGCAACGAGCCGTCGAGGCGATACGACCACGAGTGGTACGGGCACACGATGACGTGCAGATTGCGCGACGCACCGCACGGCAGCAACTCGTGGCCCCGGTGCCGGCACGTGTTGGCGAAGGCGCGCAACCGTCCGTCCTCGGCCCGCACCAGGAACACCCCGGCACCTCCCACCGATTCGGCCCGTTGGTCGCCCACCTGCGCGACGTCTTGGCTGCGGGCTACGCACATCCACCCGCCCCGAAAGAGGTGACGCTCCTCCCAGTCGAACAGGGCCTGTTCCACATAGGCGGAGCGAGGCAGGAGCCGGCTCTGGCCGAAGGGACGGAGGGCGGCTCGAAGCCCATCGGGGGCGATCGGAGCCCCGTCCCCGTGACCGGTCATGGGCCGAGGATAGAGCGCCTCACGTGGACCGTCGCGAGCGCCGGTCAGCCCGCTCGAGCGAAGAGGGCCGCGTAGTTGAAGATCCCGGTGACGTAGTTCTGGGTGGAGGGCATCTGTCCTTTGCTCTGCACCGAGCTCAGCCCTTGGTAGTAGGCGGCCACGGCGATGCGGACGTTGCCGCCGTCTCGGACGGTCAGGTCGTGGAGGTAGGCGGCGGCCATGGCGACGTTGTCGGATGCGACACGAGGGTCGAGGTTCGCGTTGTGCAGGAGCACCGTGCGGGCGTAATTCACCGTGGACGGCTCGAGCTGGCACAGGCCGATGGCGCCCGTCGACGACGTCGTGTTGGGCTGCCAACCCGATTCCCACCAGCACAGCGCTTCGAGCAGGCTCGGTGCCACGCCTGACGCGTTGGCCGCGCTCAAGAAGGCGGGGCGCAGCCCGAGACGATCAGGATGCGCGAGGAGCAAGGCCGGGAGAGGGCCCCCCGGGCCCCAACCCGGAGGGAGTGCCGATCCGGGCAACACGAGATGTGCCCCCGCGAACACGAGATCGGGGTTGGTGATCTTGTTGACCGACACGAGGGCGGAGACCGTCGTCTGGTAGCGCGCCGCGATGGAGGACAACGTGTCGCCGTAGCGCACCACCACCGTCGTGGTGGAGGGAGCGGCGGCGCTTGGCGCCGGGGTCGACGCCGCGCCCGGGGTAGTGGCGGGCGCGCTCGGGATCAGGATCGTGGCGCCGGCGAAGATCTGGTTCGGGTTGGTGATCCCGTTGGCAGCGGCGAGCGCCGCCACCGTGGTGCCGTACCGCGTGGCGATGGCGCTCAGCGTGTCACCGGGCCGCACGGTCGTGGTGGCAGCGAAGGCAGCGTCGGCACTCCCGGAGCCGGCCACCCACAGCGTCAACAACAGCGGTGCGACGACGACACCGATCAGGACGGCGGCGAGTGTTCTGATCCTGGGCCTGGAGCGGGCGTGTCGGGGGCGGCCCCGTCTCCATGTCGAGGAGCGGCCCCGGGGCTGAGGACGGCGGGAGGGCTGAGGACGGCGGGAGGACGCGCTGAAACCAATCTCACTTCGACGCATCGGAGATTCATCGGCGTTCGGCGCCGGTCAGTGAAGCGTTGGTTGGGTCGCCGGACAGGTCGCCAAGGTGGACGGAGTCGGCTCCGGGTCAGGTCACAGGGCCAGGACCCAATCCCTGACGACGCCTGCCACCTGGGAGTCCTTGCCCCGGAGGCCGTGATCTCCTCCGTCGAGCCAGACGTGGGTCACGGGGCCGGGAATGGTGGCGGTGGCTTCTTCGAGTTCCTCGGGGGACCCGAAGGTGTCACGGGTCCCCGACACGAACAGACAGGGCACGTCCAGCACGGCGAAATGTTCGGTCCGCAGTCGGTCGGGCTTGCCCGGAGGGTGCAGGGGGTAGCTGACGAGGACGAGGGCCGCCACCGACAGTCCATCGGCCGCCGCCATCGAGCACATGCGCCCACCCATGGACCGTCCCCCCATGGCGATGCGGCGAGGCGCCACGCGCAGGGTGCGGGCGAGGTTGCTTGCCGCGTCGGCAACGGTGGCGATCAGCACGGGCGCTTTGTCCGGGGCGCGCCGGCCCGCCAACCGGTAGGGGAAGTCGATGCGTTCGACGCGCACACCCGACACCGAAACGGCTTTGTCGATGGCCACGAGCGCGGGTTGATCGCGCCCCGCGCTCGCCCCGGGGGCGAGCACCAGGCCGGCCACGCCTCGCGCCCGCGCCTTGGTCGCCGGCGGCTTGGTTCGATTCGTCTTGATTGGTTTGGTCTTGATTGGTTTGGTCTCGATTGGCCCCGTCGTGGTCGCCCTGTGTGATGTCGGCACGGCGCGTCAGGGGTCAGGCGATCCGTCAGCTCGCGGGCCCGAGCGCCAATTGGATGGTGGCGCTCTGTTGCTGGCCCGAGGTGTCGACCCAACCCAGTGTCACTTTCTGCCCGGGGTGGTGTCTCTGCACCAGGGTGGTCAGCGACGTCGCGCTGTGCACACTCTGACCGGCGAGCGAGTTGATCACGTCCCCGGGCACGAGGCCCGCCATGTCGGCAGGGGTGCCTGTCTCAACGGAGACGATGTCCGCACCCGCGTTGAGCGAGGCGCTCTCCACGATGACGCCGATGAGAGCGGCCGCCCCGATGTGCACCGTGATCGATGCCTGTCCGGCCATGATCTGCCTGGCGATCGACAGCGCCTGGTCGACCGGGATGGCAAATCCCTCCGTGCCGGCTTGGAACTGGAACCCGCTCGACGCCGCCGTGTCGATGCCCATCACCACTCCCTGGGCGTTGACGAGAGGTCCGCCTGAGTCCCCGGGCCTCAGCGCGGCATCGGTCTGGATGAGCCCGGTCAACTGTTCGGTGCTGTTGTCGGACTCGTCGCTGGCGGTGATTGCCTGGTCGAGGTTCGTGACGTGACCGGTGGCCACGCTGGGTGTGCCGCCGACGCCACCGGCATTGCCGATGGCGGTCACCGGGGCACCGACGGCCAGAGAGGAGGAGTTGCCGATGTTGACGGTCCTCAACTCCGACGCGCCCGCCAGCTTCAGCACCGCGATGTCCTGGGTCTTGTCGGTACCGACGACGTTGGCGGTGTAGGTCTGCCCGTTCCCGACGTCGGTGACGTTGATGCTCGTGGCGCCGTCGATGACGTGATTGTTGGTGAGGACGTCACCCGAAGCGTTGAGGACCATGCCGGTGCCCGCGGCTTCACCACCCTGGTACCCGAGCCGGGTGGTGATGTCCACGACCCCGGGGTCCACTTTGGACGCGATGGTGCCGGTCTCGGACGCGCCCGACGACGGGAACGTGGTGGGGGGAGAGCCCGTCCCCAACTGGTCATGCGTGGTGCGTCCCACCACCACTCCCAACAGAGCGACGAGGGTGACGAGCGCGGCCACGGCCAGGACATGGAGTGGACGGTTGCGAGCGGGTTGACGCGGCGGCAGCCAGATGGGGGGGCCACCCCACTGCCCGGGCGCCCAATGCCCGCCTCCGTCCCACAGTTGCGGGGGCCCCGACGCGCCCCAGGGACCTTGGGGCCCGGGGGGAACGCCACCGTCACCGCCACGCGACCCGCCTGTCCCCTCGTCGGCGGGTTGTGGGGGCCACACGTCCTGACGAGGGAATCCCGAAGGGCTCGGGTACCCGGGCACCGGGGGGTAGGCAGGTCCCGGGGGCGGGAGATATCCGGGACCGCCCGGGGGCGAAGGCGTCGGCCCCGCCGGTGGCGGTGGCGGCGGAGGTGGTGGTGCGGATGGCGACGGCGGGGGTGGAGGTGCGGATGGCGACGGCGGGGGTGGTGCGGCATCGGAACCGGGGGATCCCGAAGGCGCGCCCGGGACGGGTGGATGTTCCGGCGGTCCAGAGGTTGCGTCCGGGTCGAAGGTCTCGCTCAACGACCCTCCTCACGGGGCTCGGGGCAGCGGCTGCGTTGTCGTCTACGTCCGAGTAGACCGCTGCGACCTCTGAGCTTCGTGTTTCGTACGCGGCAGCTTCGGACCCGGTGTGTCTCCTATTGTGCCCGCCCTGCCGGCACTAGCCGAGCGGAACGCCCGAGAGCTCTGAAGGAGGGGACACTGCCGGCCTGACGCCCGAGGCAACCGGGGAGGGGACCCTCGCCTCGGTGACGCAGCCGGCCGGGACCTCGACGGTCAGATCGAATGACCGGGGCCCGCCGCCTTTGAGGCGCAACTGGTACGCACCGGGGATGAGCGATCCGAAAACCCCTGCGTACAAGACGCCGCCGCCGACGTGTCGTTCGCGCACGGCGGTGTGGGCCCCGAGCCAGGGCCCGTCACCGGGGCGGATCTCGATCTCCGCCCCGGCCAGGCCTTCGCTCGTGTACAGCACCAGGGCACCGGCGTGCGGGCCGATGTCGAGCACGACGCTCGCCTCGCCACTCGGGCCCAGGGGACCCTCGGTCCCCGGGGCGCCGGTGTCGTGATCGTCGTGATGACGGTCGTGATGCGTGTGCTCGTGATGGTGGTGGATGTGGCCGGAGCCCACCGTCAACTCGCCGGGACCAAGAAGCCCTGGTGGGGTACCCCGAGGTACGGGAACGAGGACAGATAGTTCTCGGTCCCCATGGCGCTGAGGTCGGTGGCGCTCGACGTGAGGCCCTCGTTGATGGCGGTGGCCGCACCGTCGGGCGTGAACAACGGGTCCACCAGCTTCAAGACGGCACCGGCCAGACAGCGCAGCTCGATGGTGACCACGTCGTCGAACACCCGGCGGCCGTTGGGGAAGCCGGCGACGTCGTTGCCGATCAGCCCGGTGTTGACGGGGCTCGTCGACGGGGGGATCGCCATGTTGAGGCGGAGCATGTCGGCCTGGGTCGTTCCCGTGAAGTTCTGGAACCCGGCGATGAGCCCCGGGGGGATGCCCGTGAGGAGGATGGCGACGAGGTCGGCGCGGTTCGGTGCCGGCGGCCCCATGTTGTACTTGGCCAGCGAGGGGAACACCCCCGGGTACAGGACCGGGAGAAGCTGGGCCAGCTGCGGGTTCGAGTAGAAGGCCGCGAACTGGCTGTCGCCCGCGGGAGCCTGGGAGTTCCAGAAGTCCTTCTGGCCCATCGGGATCAGCACTTCGTTCACGAGCGGGTTGCCCAGGCGAGACACCTGGACGTAGGGCCCCGTGCAGAAGTGCTGGCCGAAGTCGTCGCGCACGCGCACCTTCTGGCGGTAGGCGGAGGTCCAGACGCCGATGACCGAGTTGGGCGACGACGAGTGGCGCGACCCGCTCCAGTTGCTTCCGAGCTCGCTCATGGGCACCTGGATGGCGATGCTGTGCACGTTCGACGCCTTGGTGGAGTTGATCCCAGCTGCCATCTGGCCGAGGCCGGTGTTCTTGAGCCCGAAGGTGGCGTGCGCCTCCTCGAAGGGACGAAGGATGGCGAGGTCGAAGATGGCCCCGAGGTCCACGTAGAAACCCTCGGCGCGCTGTCCCGCGAAGACGGTGACGTCGTTGGGCAGGTGGTGCACCGCGGCGCCGGCGAGCGCGTCGTAGTCGGGGGTGGAGAGCGGTCCGATGTTGCAGGGTGGGCAGGCCAACCCTGTCCCCAGGACCGTGCTGCGCGATCCTCCCCGGCTGTTGTCGACCCGCGTCACCGAGTACGTCTGGCGGCGGTTCCAGTTGGGATCGGTGAGGGACTGGATCGGCCCCGTGTTGTAGAGGAACGTGCCGGGGTCGGTCACCTCAGTCTGGAACAGGAACTCGTAGACGATGTCCGCATCGCCGTCGTTGTCGTTGTCGATGCTGATGGCGTAGAGCACGTCGTTGCCGAACTCGTAGAAGTTCGGACCGCCGTCGGGTGCCTCGAGCGGCACGTAGTTGGCGATGATCGTCACGGTGTCGGGCTCGTCGGGGCTCACGAACGCGTACAGGTCGGTGCTGTCGGCGACCGGGTCCTTCGAGATCTCGGGCGCTTCACGGTGCGATGACATGGCTCACTCCAGTTGTTCGTAGGGGTAGTGATTTGACGTGTTGTGGACTGTGGCGAGGACGGGGTTGTCGTGTTGCGTGTTGTCGGGACTGTGTGGTGACTGCGGTAGCGGTGTGGTTGCGTTGCTTCTCCGTTAGCGCACGGCGTGCGCCAGTTGGCTGGCGAGTTGGGGGTTGCGCACGATCACTTCTCGGGTGCCGTTGAAGACGCTGATCTCTCCGGTCGAGAGATCTCGGACGTGGGCCACGAGGGGATCGGAGAGGTTCGCGGCGCCGGCGCCGGCGTCGCCGCCGACGACCGAAGCGTCGGCGGCCGGTGCCTCGGTCTCCCCGGCACTGAGCAGACCGGAAAGTCCCGGGACCGACGACAGCACCCCGGCGGCTGCAACCGCTATCGAGCCTCTGCCGAGAAATGTGCGCCTGCTCACTCCCGCCATGGCGGAACCTCCATTCGGAGTGGCCTTCAGCGCGACGCCACCAGGACGCGTGCCACCGGCACTCGGAATCGATCGGTATGTTCCGGGTTTCACGACTGCTGTCCCGGGGTCGGCATCTCTTCGGTGCCCACGGGCCATCCGGATGACATCCACGAGGAGTTCGTCATTGTTGACGAGCCCGTCGCGGTGAACGCTCGGGCTCCCAGGCCGTGCCAGACGCAGACCCCGACGCCATCGACCGGGTACGATCCCCGCATGCTCCGAACAGAGGTCGACGCCATCCTCGTCGAGGTGCTCCGGGACCGCCGGCTCCTCGCCCATCCCTTCTACCGCCGGTGGGAGGCGGGAACGCTCGAACGTGCCGAGCTGGCCGACTACGCGGCGCAGTACCGGCATTTCGAAGCTGCGCTCCCCGACGTCCTCGAACGAGTCGTCCAGCGCATCGATGATGCGACGGCGCGTCACCTGGTGGAGGCCAACCTCGCCGACGAGCGCGGCGTTCCCGCTCCGCATCTCGAGCTGTTCGAAGGTTTTGCCGCCGCCGTCGGTGCACCGGCGAGCGCCGACGCCACTCCCGCCACTGCTGCCTTGGTGGACCTGTACACGTCCGTGGCAGACGAGTCACCTGTGACGGCATTGGCGGCGTTGGCCGCGTACGAGGTCCAGGCGTCGGAGATCGCGGCGTCGAAGGCGGACGGGCTGAGGGCGCGCTACGGCATCACCGACATTGGGACGCTCTTCTGGGACGTCCACTCCGGGGCCGACGAGGTCCACGGCGCGTGGATGGTCGAGGCGCTTGCCGGCCTCGCCTCGAACCCCGACGAAGTTCGTGACGCCGCCGACGCGGCCTCGGCGGCATGGTGGGCCTTCCTCGACGAGCGCGAAGCAGCGGCTCCCGTCCCCCTCGCCTGCTGAAGGGGAGCGGCGAGCCTCCGGCGCTTCGAGCGCTCGACGCCGCCCCGGGCCGATCGCGACGCGAGCCGGCCTCGTGACGCCAGAGCGGCCCACCAAGGCACCCGGCTCCCGCCCGGCCAAGGCGAGCGACAAGCTCGCTGACTACCGGCAGCGACGAGACCCGTCGATCACGCCCGAGCCCGTTCCCGCCGGGTCGGCCCGACCCGTCCCACGCGCCGACGACAAGGCGGGCGCGACCAGGATCTTCGTGATCCAGGAGCACCACGCCCGGGCGCTGCACTGGGACTTCAGACTCGAGCGCGACGGGGTCCTCGTGAGCTGGGCGGTCCCGAAGGGCCTTCCCGTCGACAAGAAGACCAACCACCTGGCGGTGCATACCGAAGACCACCCGATGGAGTACGCCTCGTTCGCGGGGACGATCCCGGAAGGTGAATACGGCGGCGGCAAGGTCCTGGTCTGGGACCACGGCACCTATGACGAATTGAAATGGTCCGATCGTGAGGTGATGGTCGTTCTCCACGGTCAGCGGGTACAGGGAACGTACGTGCTGTTCGCCACCGACGGCGGGCGCCGGGGGGGAGCCAAGGGAGACGGTCGATCGTGGATGGTGCACCGGATGGACGACGACCCTGAGGACTACGAGCCCTTACCGCGCGAGATCCGACCCATGCTGGCCACATTGGGCTCGTTGCCGACGGATGACGACGCCTGGGCGTATGAGTTCAAGTGGGACGGGATGCGCGCCGTGTCCTATGTCGACGGTGGTCGCATCCACGTCGAGTCGAGGAATGGCAACGACCTCACCAATTCCTTCCCCGAGCTCCGGGCGCTGGGCGAGCAGTTGGGCTCGCACCGAGTGGTCCTCGACGGCGAGATCGTCGCATTCGACGAGGCCGGCCGTCCTCGCTTCCAACTGCTGCAACCGCGCATCCATGCGTCAGACGCCGCCAAGGCGAAGCGTCTGGCGGCCGAACAGCCCGTCGTCTACGTGATCTTCGACGTCCTGTACCTCGACGGGGCGTCGCTCATGGCAAAGCCCTACGTCGAGCGGCGCAAACGACTCGAGAGCCTCGGGCTCGTGACGAAGAAGACCGAGCACTGGACACTGAGCCCGCAATTCGCCGGCCCCGGTTCCGATGTCCTGGAAGCGAGCAAGGCCCAGGGCCTCGAGGGGATCCTGGCCAAGCGCCGCGATTCGCCGTACCTGGCCGGGAAGCGCTCTCCGAGCTGGACGAAGATCAAGAACCTTCTGACACAAGAGGTCATCGTGGGAGGCTGGACACCGGGCGAAGGAAATCGTCGCGGCCTACTGGGCTCGCTCCTGCTCGGCATCCCATCCGGAGAGGGGCTCCAGTACATCGGCCAGGTCGGCACCGGTTTCAGCGCCTCGATCCTCGACGACCTCGTGCAAAGGCTCGATGCTCGGCGATCCGATCACAACCCTTTCGTCACCCCGGTTCCACCTCGCTACGAGAAGGTGGCCACATGGGTGGAACCGACGCTGGTCGGAGAGGTGAGCTTCAGCGAGTGGACCAAGGACGGGCGGCTGCGCCAACCCTCGTGGAGGGGTCTGCGAGACGACAAGGCTCCCGAGGAGGTGCGTCGTGAGTCCTGAGGGCCAGCGCGTCACCGTCAGTGTCGGGGACCGCGAGCTGCAGCTCTCCAGTCTGGACAAGCCGCTCTACCCGACGGGGTTCACCAAGGGGGACATGCTCGACTACTACGCGCGCATCGCACCGGTGATGCTCTCGCATCTCATCCGCCGCCCGGTGACGGTGAAGCGATTCCCCCAAGGTGTCGAGCACAAGGGCTTCGTCGAGAAGAACGTCCCCAAACACGCTCCTGATTGGATCTCGACGGTCACGCTTCCTCGCAAGGGCACCGGCCGATGGGGGAAAGAGCCGGCCAAGGACAACGACCGGGACACGACGCAGTTCGCCGTCGTGGACGAGCTCGCCGCACTGATGTGGTTCGTGAACCTGTCCTCGATCGAGTTCCACACGCCGATGTGGCGCGTGGGGCAGAAAGATCAGCCCCGTTCACCGGATCTCATCGTCTTCGACCTCGATCCCGGTGCCCCGGCGACCATCTCGCAGTGCTGTCGGGTCGCTCTCTTGTTACGAGACCGGGCCGGCCAGGACAACATCGAGTTGATCGCGAAGACCAGTGGCTCGAAAGGCATGCAGCTCTATGCGGGCATCGCCGCCAAGCGCTGGCCCGACGAGCGCACGAACACGTACGCGCACGCGCTGGCCGAGGAGCTCGAGCAGTCCGCCCCCGACCTCGCCGTCTCTCGGATGGCGAAAGCGCTGCGGACCGGCAAGGTGTTCATCGATTGGAGCCAGAACAACATGGCGAAGACGACGGTGTCGCCCTATTCCCTCCGGGCACTCGACCACCCTTCGGTTTCGACCCCGCTCACGTGGGACGAAGTCGAGGAGGGAGCCGAGCACGGTGCGGACAAGCTCCTCGACTTCACCCCCGACGATGTGCTGGGCCGCGTCGAGGCAATGGGTGACCTCTTCGAATCGCTCGGCTCGTGAACGACCCCGTGAACGACGTGACCGACCCCGTGAACCTCCTCGTGAAGTATCGGGCACGCCGGCGACTGATGCCCTCTGGGACGCCGCCGGGGACGGCGTCGACTGGTGCGACGTGTCGGGGGTGCAGCCCCCGGCATTAGCCTCGGCCGGGTCATGTCCGAGCCGCGCAGCGCCATTCCCGAGGACCAGACCGGTGGCGGTCTCACCCACCGCCAGGTCCTGATCGTCCTGAGCGGACTCATGTTGGGCATGCTCCTGGCCGCACTGGACCAGACGATCGTGGCCACGGCGCTCCCCACGATCGTGGGGGACCTCCACGGGCTCAACCATCTGTCGTGGGTGGTGACGGCCTATCTCCTCACCACCACCCTGTCGACGCCGTTGTACGGCAAGATCTCGGACCTCCACGGCCGCAAGAAGGTCTTCCAGGTCGCCATCGTCATCTTCCTGATCGGCTCGGCGCTGTCGGGTCTCAGCCGGAACATGGACCAGCTCATCGCGTTCCGTGCCCTGCAGGGCCTCGGCGGCGGGGGCCTCATGGCCCTGGCCATGGCCATCGTCGGCGACATCGTGAGCCCGAGAGAGCGCGGCCGCTATCAGGGCTACTTCGGCGGGGTGTTCGCCCTCGCCAGCATCGGGGGCCCGCTCGCGGGCGGGTTCCTCACCGATCACCTGACCTGGCGCTGGATCTTCTACATCAACATCCCGGTGGGGATCCTGGCGCTGTTCATCACCAGCGCCGTGCTGCGCCTGCCCCTACCCAAACGCACGGGGGTGTCGATCGACTACACCGGGGCCGGCCTGATCGTCGCCGCGGTGACCCCGCTGATCCTCGTGACGGTTTGGGGCGGCAGGACGTTCCCCTGGGCATCGCCGACCATCATCGGTCTCGTGATTGCGGCGTTGGCGATGATCGGCGCCGTGCTGTGGTGGGAGCGAAGGGCCCGCGAGCCGATCTTCCCGCCCCGGGTGTTCGCCAACTCGATCGTCCGGTCCGGGCTGGGCATGACGTTCTTCGTGACGGCGACGATGTTCGCGGCGATCATCTATATCCCCGTGTACCTGCAGCTCGTCGACGGCATGTCCGCCACCCGCTCCGGAGTGCTCCTGTTGCCCCTCATGGGAGGAATGCTCACGACCTCGATCACCTCCGGTCGTCTCGTGACGCGCTTCGGCCGCTACAAGGTCTATCCGGTGTGCGGGACCGCCCTCATGACGGTGGGGATGTGGTTGTTCACCCATCTCGGGGCCCATACATCGCTCTGGGTCGCCAGCTCCTACATGGTCGTCTTCGGCGTCGGCATGGGGATGACCCTGCAGATCGTCGTGGTGGCTGTGCAGAACGCCGTGGAGCGCCGCGACATCGGGAGCGCCACCTCGGCGGTGAGCTTCTTCCGCAACATCGGCGCCGCGTGCGGGACGGCATTGCTCGGCACGGTGCTCGTGAGCCGTCTCGGGTTCTGGTTGCCCCGTCTCGTCCCCCCGCACAGCGGGCTCAACCTGTCGCAGTCCTTCACGATCACCCCCGACGCGCTGCGGGCACTGCATCCTGCCGTGCGCACCGGGATCATCGACTCCTTCGTGCGCTCGTTGCATGTCGTGTTCATCGTGGGGATCCCCCTTGCCGGCCTCGCCTTCGTCTGTGCGCTCCTCCTGAAGGACCAACCGCTCAACGACTCGGTGTCGAAGGAGCAGGGGTCCGACGAAGCAGGGGTCGGCGAGTCCGGCGCCGACCTGGGCACCGCCCTGGGCACGGCCCTCGAGGCGGCCACCGGACGGTGAACTTCTTCTCGTTCCACCTCATGCCGTGGCCGCACCTGGCGGCACCGCGTGAGTTCCTGGCGGCCAACGAGGCAGCGTGGGTGACGCTGTCGAACTCCAACTACGACCCTGCTCGTGGCAAGGAGCTCTACGACCGGTACATCTCCGAGCTCGTGGCGGCCGAGGAGCTCGGGCTCGACGGCGTCGTGGTCAACGAGCACCACCAGAACGCCTACGGGCTGATGCCGTCGCCGAATCTCGTGGCGGCTGCGCTCACACGCGAGACGTCGCGGGTGAAGATCTGCGTCCTCGGCAATGCCCTGCCTCTGTACAACCCACCGACCCGTGTGGCCGAGGAGATGGCCATGCTCGACGTCATGAGTGGTGGTCGTCTCATCGCGGGGCTCGTGGTGGGGGGAGGCCCCGAGTACTACTCGACGAACGTGAACCCCACCGATGCCCGGCCGCGCTTTCGTGAGGCCGTCGACCTCGTCATCCAGGCCTGGACGCGTCCCGGGCCTTTCGCCTTCGACGGCGAGTTCTACCAGCTGCCCTACGTGAACCCCTGGCCCCGTCCCCTCCAGCAGCCCCACCCGCCGGTGTGGATCCCCGGCCTGGGCTCGCCGAGCACCATCACCTACTGCGTCGAGCACGGGTTCGGATACATGGGCGTCGCGTACTACGCACCGCCCGAGACCTTCGCCCGCCAGGCCGTGGCATATCGCGACGCGGTGGCGGCATCGGGACGGCAGTTCGACCCCGAGCTGCTGGGCTGGCTCACCACCGTGTACGTGGCTGAGACCGACGACCAGGCCGTGGAGGAGGCGGCCGCGCATCTCGCCTACTTCCAGGGGACCCTGGCGGCGGGGTTCGTCGGGCCCGGCAAGGTGTGGATGCCGCCCGGGTACATCGACCCCCCGGCGCTCGTGCAGTTCCTGGCCGACCTGCGGGGATTGGTGCAGGGCCCGAGGCCTTCCGATGCCGCTGCCGCGGTGTGGAAGCGCTCGCCCCTGGTCGGGAGCCCGGCCACGGTCCGGGAGCGCCTGCTCACGTACGTCAACGAGCTGGGGCTCGGGACCGTGCTGGCGCTCTTGCAATTCGGGTCGCTCCCGGCCGACCTCACGGCGCGTTCGACGCATCTGTATGCCACCGAGGTCGTGCCGTACGTGCGCGAGCATGCCGACAAGCACTTCGCGACACAGGGGTGGGCATGACCGTCGTCGACCGACGCACCGGTCCCATCCGTGCCACGGTGCCGGTCTCGGGCCGGGACGTCACGCTGTTGCGCGGCGGCGTGGGCACACCGCTGCTGTATCTCCACGGCCTGTGCGACATCCACTCCGTCTCGCCCGGCGACGAATGGACACCGTTCCTCGCCCGCTTGGCGACACGCTTCGACGTCGTCGCCCCCGCCCTCCCCGGCTACAACGCCAGCGCCGGGCTCGAGGACTTCGACGACGTCGAGGACTACGTCTGGCATCTGGTCGATCTGTGGCAGGCCCTAGGGCTCGGGCAGATCGACGTCGTCGGGCACAGCCTGGGCGGATGGTTCGCGACCGAGCTCGCCCTGCGCCGTCCCGAGCTCGTGAGACGCCTCGTGCTGCTCGATCCCCTCGGCGTGCACGTGCGGGGCGTCGAGGTTCCCCCGTTCTTCGGTGCGGTCGCACCGCGGGGGATCGGCGGCGCAGGCGAAGCCAGGCGCCTCTTGTTCGCGGATCCCGACGGCACCGCCGCATTGGGCGCGCTGCCCGACGTCATGACGACCGAGCAGCAGCTGTTGTGGTTCGCAGGACTGGCCGGAGCGGCGCGCCTGGGGTGGAAGGCCCCTCATTTCCAGAACCGGAAGCTGACCGAGCGCCTGGGCCGTGTCCGGGTGCGCACCCTCGTCGTACGTGGCCGCCACGACCTGCTCGTCCCCGAAGAGGCGGGACGGACCTGGGCCGGCATGCCGGGCGCGAGTCTGATCGAGCTACCTGACGCCGGACACTGTCTCGTACTTGAACACCCCGAGATCGCCGACGAGGTGGAAGGCTTCCTCGTCGGCCCGGACTGAGAGAAGGGCCCGTGGAGCTTGCAGGGACATCGGCGGTCGTCACGGGTGGGGCGAGCGGGATCGGTGCCGCCACGGTGGAGCTGTTGCGGGGCGCCGGTGCGCGCGTGGCGGTGCTCGACGTCCAACAGGGTTCGGTGCCCGCCGAGCTCTACATCCGCTGCGACATCTCGGTGGAGGAAGAGGTCGTCGGGGCCGTCGGCCAGGTTCACGATGCCCTCGGCGGTCTCGACGTGGCCGTGCTCAACGCCGGTGTGGGCGGTTTCGGGTCACTGTTGGACCTGTCGAGCGCGGAGTGGGACCGCGTGCTCGGCGTCAACCTCCGGGGCACGTTCGTGTGCTTGCGCGAGGTGGGCAAGGCGATGGTGAGCGGGGGGCAAGGTGGCGCCATCGTGGCGGTCAGCTCGATCTCGGGCTTTCTCGCCGACCGGATGATGGGCCACTACAGCGTGTCCAAGGCCGGCGTCGCCGAGCTGGTCCGGGTGGCGGCACGCGAGCTCGGTCCCTTCGGGATCCGGGTGAATGCCGTGGCCCCGGGGACGACCGACACCCCGATGTTCGCGTCGACGAAGCGTCTGCCCGGGTACCGCGAACGAGTCGCCGAGCGCTCCGCGCTGGGTGATGTCGGGACCCCCGACGGCGTGGCGCGCGCCGTCACAGCCCTCCTGGAGCTGGACTGGGTGACCGGCCAGGTGCTGGCCGCCGACGGCGGGGTATCGCTGTGGAGCCCGATCGATCCCGCCGAGGGCATGGGCAAGTGACGGCCGCCCGGGTCCACCACAGCGCGATCCAGGTCCACGACATGGACGCGAGCCTGCGCTTCTACCGGGACGGCATCGGTCTCGAGGTCCTCATGGACCACGTGTTCGAGGGTGACTGGCCCACCCTGTTCGACGCCCCTTCGACCACGCTGCGGTCCATCTTTCTCGGTGACCCCCGCCATCCCGACGTTGGGATCGTCGAGCTCGTGAGCTTCGAGGTGACCGCACGCATGGCCGACGCGCTGTTGGCCAACGCACGCGTGGCCGACGCACCTCGGGAGCCTCAACTCCTCGCGCCGACCAGCGCCGGCTTCTTCTTGCTGTCGTTCTACGTCGACGTCGACGAGGTGCTGGCGCGGCTCGCGGCGCTCGGGTTCGGGCCGGCCCGGCGTCTCGAGCAGCCCGGGCCGACGGGGTCGGTGGCCATGGCGTCGCTGCGCGATCCCGACGGGATACGCATCGAGTTCGTCGGCGTGGCGGCAAGATAGGTCGACGGTGCTGCGCAGCGAGACCGGCATCCTCACCACGCATGCCGGGAGCCTGCCCCGTCCACGCGTCCTGGCCGAGCTCCACGGTCGGAGGAGCCGGGGCGAGGATGTCGACGTCGCACAGCTGCAGCAGGCGGTGCGCGAGGCCACCGACGCCGTGGTGGCCGCGCAGGTCGACGCCGGCATCGACGTGGGCAACGACGGGGAGCAGGCGCGCGAGAGCTTCGTCACCTATGTCCAACACCGGATGACCGGGTTCGGCGGGACGAGCGAACGCCCCCTCATGCAGGACCTGCTCGACCACCCGGACTTCTTGGACCTCATCGTGCCGCGCCATCTGCGCCGGCAGGTGAACCTCATGGCGGCCCCGGCGGCACTGACCGACGTCACGTACCGCGACACGAGCGAGATCGACGCCGAGTGCGCGCTCGTCAGCTCCGCTCCGTTCGCCGAGACGTTCATGACTGCCGCGTCCCCCGGCATCGTGGCGTCCGCCATGGAGAACCGGCACTACGCCTCGATGCCTGAGTACGTCCTCGCCATCGCCGACGCGCTTCGCTCCGAGTACCTGGCCATCGTGGAGCGCGGGCTGTTGCTCCAGATCGACGCTCCCGACCTCGCCCTCGAGCGTCACACGCTGTTCGCCGACCGGCCCCTCAGCGACTTCCTGGCGTGGGTGGAGCTCGTGATCGGCGCCATCAACGGCGCTCTGAGCGGGATCGACCCGGATCGGGTCCGTCTGCACGTGTGCTGGGGCAACTACGAGGGGCCCCACACCCTCGACGTCCCGCTGGAGGACATCCTGCCTCTTCTGTACCAGGCCCACGTGGGCGCCTTCGTGGTGTCGATGGCCAACCCCCGTCACGCGCACGAGTACCGGTGCTTCGAGCGCCACCCGCTGCCTGATGACGCGCTCCTCGTGGCCGGGGTGATCGACACCACCAGCAACTACGTCGAGCACCCCGAGGTCGTGGCCGATCGCGTGGCCCGGGTGGCGCGTGCGGTCGGGGACCCCCGGCGCGTCATCGCCGGCACCGATTGTGGGTTCGACACCTCGGCGGGGATCGGGGACATCGCTCCGTCGGTGGTGTGGGAGAAGCTCCGTGCCCTGCGGGCCGGGGCGGACCTGGCCACGGCGAGGCTGTACTGAGCTACTGACACGGGTACCGACGCGGGTAGTGACACGGCACCAGGGCGCCACGGCACCACGGCGCCCGCCTTCATCGGAGGCCGGTTCGGGCGGGTGACGACCGCGCGTAAGGTGTGGCCCCGGACCCGGCGGACTCGGCCGGGAAGAGCGGTGAGGTATCGATGGAGTACGTGAATCTGGGCAAGACGGGCATGCGAGTGTCTCGCATCTGCCTCGGGATGATGAGCTTCGGCAACAACAGCGAGCGGGAGTGGGTGCTCGACGAGGATGGCGCTGAGCCCATCGTGCGCGCTGCGGTGGAGGGAGGCATCACCTTCTTCGACACCGCCGACACCTATTCCGGTGGTGCCAGCGAGGTGGCCACGGGTCGGCTCGTGAGCAAGATGCTCACGCGTGACGAAGTGGTCATCGCCACCAAGGTGTTCATGCCGGTCACGCCGGGTGAGAATGGGGGAGGGCTGTCGCGCAAGCACATCCTGTCCGCCATCGACGCCTCGCTGACCCGCCTCGGGATGGACTACGTCGACCTCTACCAGATCCATCGTTGGGACCCCCGGACGCCGATCGAAGAGACGATGGGCGCGCTGCACGACGTCGTGCGGGCCGGCAAGGCCCGCTACATCGGAGCGAGCAGCATGTTCTCCTGGCAGTTCGCCCAGGCCCAGCACGTGGCCGACCGCAACGGGTGGACGCGCTTCGTGTCGATGCAGCCGCATTACAACCTTCTCTACCGGGAGGAGGAGCGGGAGATGATCCCTCAGTGCATCGACCAGGGCGTCGGGGTCATCCCGTGGAGCCCGTTGGCGCGCGGTGTGCTCACCGGGAATCGCGGCAGGGGCGAAGAGCGGCTGACGACTCGGTCGGGAACCGACCCCTTCGCGGACTACCTCTACGCCCAACCTTCGGACTTCGACGTCGTCGAGCGCGTCGCGGAGGTGGCTGCCAAGCGCGATGTGCCTCCCGCCCAGGTAGCGCTGGCGTGGTTGCTACACCGGCCCGGCGTGACCGCACCCATCGTGGGATCGACCAAGCCGAGCCATCTCACCGATGCCTTGGCGGCCGAGAAACTTGTGCTCAGCACCGAGGAGATCGCCGCCCTTGAGGAGCTCTATGTTCCTCACCCGGTCCTCGGGCACTTCTGATCCCCGGGCACTTCTGATCCTCGGGCACTTCTGATCCTCGGGCACTTCTGATCCTCGGGCACTTCTGATCCTCGGGCACTTCTGATCCTCGGGCACTTCTGAT
>Ga0182024_10001896_pt1 | contig 52759 bp, 37 predicted proteins | sample P32metaG_FD_120480 | JGI IMG/M metagenome (GOLD analysis project Ga0182024, IMG submission 120480) | Permafrost microbial communities from Stordalen Mire, Sweden - P3-2 metaG (Illumina Assembly) | ecosystem: Environmental > Terrestrial > Soil > Wetlands > Permafrost | place: Sweden: Stordalen... | reverse complement strand
GGATTGGAAACGGTTGGTCCAGTTTGCGCTGCTGGGTAGCAGTGATTTGGAACAATATGCCATCCTGCTGGTACGCGTTTCGATCGGGCTGTTCTTCGCCATCTCCGGGGCAAACAAATTGTTTGTCGCCGGCGGCACGAAACCTGTTTACGAGACGCTCGTTAAGGCTAAAGCCCCGTTTCCCCGCCAGCTGGCTTATTTCGTGTCGGGAGTCGAGTTCGTTTGCGGATCCTTGGTGACCGTGGGCTTTCTTTCGAGCCCGGCCTGCGCGGCTTTATTGATCGATATGATTGCCGCCACCCTGACCAGCGCGGTTTCCACCTTGCCGAAAGGACTCTCGCCTCTCAGTTGGCTCGACGATTTCCTCTATCTTCCGGAAGTCCTGTACGTGCTCTTCTTTTTCTGGCTGATCTGCTCCGGCCCGGGAAAGTTCAGTGTCGATTACTGGCTCGCCGGCCAGCTACTGAGGTGACCGATCCATAGCTACAGAAAACCGTAGCTACAGAAAACCGATTGAGTAAGTGCGGTGGAAGGCCCTTAGGGCTTTGCGGGCAGCGGCTGCCAGAGCTCAATCTTATTTCCATCCAGGTCATAGATCCAGGCAAAGCGGCCGTAGGATTCATCCATGCGTTTGGCGTCAATCTTTACTCCCTCTTGTTTTAAGCGGTCGAGCAAAGCATCCATATCGTCCACGATGTAGTTGATCATGAACGGTGCGGGGCTGGGATCGAAATACTTAGTGGAGGCGGGAAAAACAGTCCAAACGGTAACGTGTTCCTTTTGCGGGTCGTCGTGTTCGCGCCACGGAAGCATCGCGCCTTGGCCTTTGTCAGTGAGTCCAAGATGCTTCGAATACCATTCGCGCGTCTGATCGCGATCAGCGGATTTGAAGAAGACACCGCCGATTCCAATGATGCGCCCGCGCTGCTCCGTATTGACGGGCGGCTTCGACTTTTCGGGTTGCGGAGATTTCACTTCCTGTCCTCCTGTTGAGCAGGGCGAGATGAGCAACAGCGAGCCGAGCGCAATTGTGCCCCACGGTGTTCCTTGCATGTGTGGATTATACGGCAAAAAACCACAATCAAGACTTCAGACGCAAAACAACAACAGATATTCACGATTATGGTGTAGCGAGAGGTTTGTAAATAAGACCGATGACGATTCCGATGATAGTCCACTGGACGAAGTAAGCCACAGCCTGTCCCAGAGCGAGTTTCAGCCCGATGTTCAGGTTCACGTAGTTGTGCAGCACAAATCCGCAAACCACGAAAATGCCAATGAGAACGCCGAAGCGCGCACCTTCCGCAGTGCCCGATCCGCCCGGATGTATCATTGCGAAAATTATGGCGACAACCAGGATCGCCATGAAAGTTGCGACCAATCCGATTGGCATAACGGTCATCATTTCTTCTTTGGGTCGGAATACGGCCGGGTACTTGTGGCCTTCTTTGATAAGACCTGGCGCCAGCCAAAACACTAAGAAACCATAGCCAAAAGACGCGACCGTGCCACCAAGCGCCGCCAGCGCGAGACTTGAATAGTTCATTTGCACTCCTTTACAAATTGCGGATCAAAATCACAGTCGGTTCGGCAGGACTGGTTCGCCCAAAAGATGATGATTTTGGTAGGAATGCCGGTTTGGCCGGCGTTCCGGGAAATTGTATTTCGATCACCCACCTTCTCTTTTCTCGGTCGCCGCACGGAGGAGTATGGTCTGTCCGACCGCCAGTCGACCGATGCGAGCGACCGCGCCGTAGATTCCCGCGTTGTTCTGGTTCGCACGAACGATCGCCTTCAGCACTTCTGGCGCCGGACTGGCTGAGTCGGGATCAAAGTTCACCATCGAGCAGCGGACGTCGCGCATCGTGACGGTGATGGCGGGGGCCTCATCTCCCTCGCCGAATGAGAGCACGCCGCCCAACCACTCGTCCTCCTGGAAGGGAACAGATCGCAATAAACGAACCACAACATTCGGGCGAAATCGTCGCAGGTCCGGGCTCCGCCCTGCGAGTCGTGCGATCTCGCGCACGGTATCGGAGGCGATCACCGAGATGCTCGCTTCATCGAAGATGCCATGCTTCAACTGCATCATCTCCACCGGAGCCCCGTACCAGCGTCCGACCTCCGTGGCCAAGTCCTCCCCGAAGACAGGCAACTCTTCGCCATCCGGCGTGCGAATATGGGTGGGAAAGTGAAGGTCTGCCTGATCGCCGTCGTCACGAGCATCGTCTTCACGGCGGTGTGGAGCGAACAGGAGCAGGGCGGGAAGCTTGCTTGCTGTTAGCCACGGGAACCCGCTGCGGTCATTAATCCGCCGGAATGCCAGGCGTCTGTCACCATCGAGGCCGTGCCAGCCCAGCTGCGCGACCTCGAGTCGTTCGCCGCCCATGGACTTGACGGGATACCGGAAGATCGCCTCCACATGTCCGATTTCTATGAGCATGCTCGATCCGAGACCTGAAAGGTGCCTTCGCGGTTTTGCACCAGGCTGTTGCCAGGATTGCCCAACAGAACGTGGTCCAGCCGACCACAAGCCCGAGCCAGTGGCAGAAGACGCGCCTTTCGTTCGCCGTGGATGCGGTCGCTCATTGCTTTGATCACTATGGCCAGCTCGTGGAATACGTGCGCATGAACAATATCATCCCACCTGAGAGCCGGCGCAAGAAGCCTTAGAGAATGAGGGCCGTGGATTCTCTCCCCTCGTTTCTGGCCGCCAATGCACAACAGATCCGACGATTCCGGACGAGTGGTCGGAAAACGGGAAGCGGATCAGTACTGAGAAGCGTGCAACTGGCGTTGGCCAGACAGGATGCAAAGGAACCCGGGGAGAGAGATGATGATTGGCGCGGGTCGGATGACAGCTACAGCCCGCGCCGACATTGGTGCTCGCTATTGAAGCCCGACGATAAGCGTGGGTCCGGGGTATGCGTACAGATGTGTGATGACGTGCGTCGCTGTCGACGACGATCTCGATTGGGAGTTTGCTCTTGATTTATCTGACGCCGACAGAATTCGGGTTGCTTCCGACCCGCAGTTTGTTAGCAACGGACAGCAATCCTTTTTAGCTCTCCTAACTTGGTTCTTCAAATCTTAACGAATATTTAATGGTCTCTTTACGAGATCCTTGCGCGCCTAAGTATCCAATGACAGTGTGCTCACGCAATCGAGCAATCATACAATTGTGCCACTTATCCGATCGTTCCACAACAATTATCCATTGGGTGTCTAGTGGACGATAGCGACTAACTCCGCTCAGTTTATGGGCACTCTGAGAAACGATTACGGAACTAGAATGCGGAGTGGAACGGTGTGCTTGGAAGATGGGTATCAACACCGAAGCAAATGACAACTGACAATTGTCATCACGCTGCAGAGACATGCGGTGAAGAGTAACTTCGAACCGGAAAGGGACGGAAACGCAAAAACTTATGAGAGCTTCATTGTGCAAGACCGTATCGGTTTCGCTTTTCGCCGCAATGCTTGTTTCGAGTCTTGCGGTTGTCCAGGCTCCGCGTTGTTACGCGCAGGCGGCAGCGCAACCCGACGCTCCGACGAAAATAGCAGCCCTGCACGAACCGCCGTCTGCGCCTGATGAATCGCCCGCGCGCGCCGCCGCCGCTCCAGATCCGGCAAGCTCGGCGGATATCGCTCAAGAGTTGGCCGATATGAAGGCGCGTATCGAACTGCTCGAAGCGGAGTTGAAGAGCCGTACTCAGAGCGGACCGGCACTTATAGCGGGACCAGCAATTGCGGTGGGTTCAATGTCTGCCGCGCCCGGAGCCAACGTGGCTCTGTCGTCAAGCGCGACGGCTAATTTGTCGCAAGAGGCGAGCACCGCCTTGCCCGAGAAGCCAAAGCCGGCGGAACCCTTTGCCTATGCGGACTGGACTTGGCTCAACGGCACCGCGCGCACCAAGGATGCAGTGTGGGACTCGAAGTTCTTCACTCCAGAAGTCCGGTTCGATACCCATTACGTTTTCGATTTCAACCACCCGAGAGACGACTCCATGGGCGGTTCGACCGAGGTCTTTCGGTCCAACGAAATCCAGTTGGAGCAAATCAGCTTTGGCGGCGACTTCCATTGGCAGAATGTTCGCGGCCGGATTTTAACCATGAATGGGATGTTCAGCGTCACCACTCCCCGCAATGACGCCAGCGCTGGACGTGGGCAATGGGATCTTCGAGGCGCATACAAATATGTCTCTGAGGCTTATGGCGGATATCACTTTGACGTGAACCACGGGCTCAACGTGGACGCCGGAATCTTCGTTTCCTACATTGGTCTTTTCAGTTACTACAACTTCGATAACTGGGCCTATCAGCCATCGTACGTTTCTTCCAACACGCCATGGTTTTTCAATGGCATCCGCATCCAATGGTTCCCCACCGACAAACTGAAAATTGAGCCCTGGATCATCAATGGCTGGCAATCCTACGGCAGGTTGGGCAGCAAGCCCGGTCTCGGAGGTCAAATCTTATATCGTCCTAAGCCATGGCTCTCGCTGGTCTTCAATAACTACGGCATGGGCGAAGATACGCTAGGCGCTGGAAATGGCCAGTTTGCCCGTTCGCGCATACACACTGACGATAGCATCGAGGTCAAATATTACGACCATCCGGAGAAGACACTCGACAAAATGGCGTTCTCGGTCACCGGAGACCTGGGATGCGAATACGGCGGCAGAGGGACAGGGGTTGGGGCTCAGGGGCAGCTAATCTACAACAACGTAAATTGTCATCACAACACCGCTACCAGCCATAAGCAGACCTTTGCCGGTTGGATGGCTTATAACCGGTTTTGGTTCAAGAAGGATCAGTACGCTATCACGCTTGGCGTTGGAGAGATGGCCAATCCGGGACGCTACCTCACGCTCCTCCCCCCCATCAATGGAGCCGACGCTATCAGCGGATCGCCCTACTTCACACAGAACCCGGGCGATCCGTTCAAGGCGTGGGATACTTCGATCACATTCAACTGGATGCCCCGGCAGTACATCACCTTCCTCACCGAATTTGGGTATCGCCACGCCAACGTTCCGTATTGGTCGGGTCGTGGTGGCATAACACCGGGCGACAATGGATCTCCCAGCACGATTCCAAACCCGAACGCGGGGTCGGTGGTCGGCGACACAACATTTGTCCCGGGACCGTTCCTGTCCGCGACGCCCGGCTTCACCTGCATTCCCGGAAGCACCGGATTCTGTCCCGATCTGCGGAGGGATGAACCCAGTATAAGGAGCGCGATCATGGTCAAGTTCTAGCGGCGACCCGGTCCTCGCAAGGCGGAGGCAGTGCTCGCGTTTGTTTGGTCGAATCCGAGTCCTGGGGGTTTCCGCTGCGGCGATGACGATGCGCGCTAGACATGCACGATCGCGATTTTGTCTTCGACCCCCGCAGCGGACAACAAGTTTCGCCAGTGTTAAGACACTTACCTCGCTCCCCTGGACGCCTTGTCGGCGGCACTCACCGGATGAAAATTACTTCACATTGACGCGAACGGGGATTTGGGGGGACAATGGCAGCCGTTCTTAGGGTCATTCCGGCGAAAAATCACTTCATAGTATCGCGAACAAGCGAAACGGGTACTATGGCGCGGTTTTTCGAAGCCACCGAAACACAGTCTCTAGATGAGAGGTGAACTATGACTAAGAAACTCAACGTCACCGTGGCGGTTGCCGCCATCACCTTCGCCCTCGGCTCGAATTATCTCACTCACGCCGGGGCGGAGGGCAGGCAGCGCTCCATCATCACCAAGCCGATTGACGAAACTCAGCTCGTCACGCTCGCCGGCAACACGCGTTTTGAAGCCAGTGCCCGAAATGATCGCGGCCGCGTACCGGACGCCCTTCCCCTGGACCACATGCTGCTGCAGTTGAAGCGGTCACCTGAGCTACAGAGTCAGTTTGATCAGTACGTCAATTCCCTCACCGACAAATCTTCTCGCAACTTCCGCCACTGGCTGACGGCTGCGGAACAGGGTGAAAAATACGGCTTGGCGCAGGACGATCTCGACGCGATTACGGCGTGGCTCGGGTCGCATGGCTTCACCGTCAGTTACGTCTATCCCAACCGCATGGTGATCGATTTCTCCGGCACCGCCGGCGAGATTCGCGAGGCCTTCCATACTGAGATCCATTATCTTGAGGTGAAGGGCGAACAACATTTCGCCAACATCGGCAACCCGCAGATTCCGGAGGCTCTGGCGCCTGCCGTGCAGGGCGTGGTCTCGTTGCACAATTTCATGCCTCACGCGATGCGCACGCGCCTCGTCAGCCCAGACTACACTTTTTCCGGGTGCTCCGGACCCATCGCCAACAACAGCGACTGCTACGCCCTGGTGCCTGCGGATTACCAGACCATCTACAACCTGACCCCACTCTACACCGCCGGTATTACCGGCAAAGGCCAGACCGTGGTGTTAATCGAAGACACCAACTCCTACGGCAGCGACTGGAGCACTTACCGGAGCAGGTTCGGCCTTACCAAGTACGGCGGCACCCTGACCACGGTACATCCCAACTCGGGGAAGAATTGCACCAATCCGGGTACGAACGCGAATGATAGCGAAGCCGACCTCGACGTGGAGATGGTCACGGCCATCGCACCTGGGGCCAAGGTCGAATTGGCGTCCTGCTCCGATACCAGCACCACCTTTGGAGGCCTGATTGCGATCCAGAACCTGATCAGCGCGAGCAATCCGCCGGCGGTCATCAGCATCAGCTACGGCGAGTGCGAAGCGGCAAACGGCGCTGCGTCCAACGCGGCTTACAACTCCGTGTACCAGTCGGCGGCAGCGGCGGGCGTCTCGGTATTTGTTGCCGCCGGTGATACCGGCGCATCCATTTGCGCCCGGGATTTTACGGATGGGGATTCCTACGCCTTACCTGGCATTGGCGTAAACGCCTTTGCCTCAACTCCCTACAACATCGCGGTGGGCGGCACAGACTTTGAGGACCTTTACAACTCTCTCGAAGGCGGCCCGCCTCAGAGCACCTACTGGAACTCCACTAACACCTCCACGTACGGCTCGGCCAAGTCTTATATCCCCGAGATTCCCTGGAACGACTCCTGCGCCAGCTATCTGATCTACCACATCGCAGGTTTCACCGCGCCCTACGGCGCGAGTGGCTTTTGCAACAGCAGCGCAGGGGCGTTCTTCGTGTACGACCAAGCCGGCGGCGGCGGCCCCAGCGGCTGCGCCACTGGCGCTGGAAATCCCGACTACGTCTATATTGAGGACACCACCTGTGCGGGCTACGCCAAGCCCTCCTGGCAGTCGGGCATCTTCGGCAACCCGAAAGATGGCGTACGCGATCTGCCGGACGTATCGCTGTTTGCGGGGAATGCCTTCTGGGGGCACTACGTTATTAATTGCTACTCCGACATCGCCAACGGCGGGAGTTCATGCGCGGGCGCTCCCAGCACCTGGGACGGCGCCGGTTACACGGCGGGTGGCACGTCGGCCGCTACTCCCGTCATGGCTGCCATCCAGGCTCTGGTAAACGAGAAATGGAGCATTCGGGCGGGCAATCCCAACCCGACTTACTATTCCATCGCCAAAAGCGAATTCGGCACGGCGGGTGACAGCACCTGTTACTCCATCAACCAGTCTGGAACATCCAGCTGCGTCTTCTATGACATTACCCAGGGCGATAACGACATAGATTGCGCGTATAACGGCACCGTGTTCAAAGCCGACTGTCGCGCCCCGTCTGGAAGTTATGGCCCGCTGGGCACGCAAGCGATCAGCAAGCTTATCGTAAAGTCCAAAGGATCCGGCTATACCAGCACACCGACGTGCATCATCCCCGCTCCCGCCAATCTGTCAAAATACCTTTCACCGAAGGGAACCGCCATTTACGCCGGCGGAACCCAAGCGACATGCACGGCGACCATCAACACCACCACCCACATGGTGAGTGCGGTGACTCTTACGAATAAAGGCCAAGGTTATACTGGGGTCCCTGCCTGCACCATATCTGGTGGAGGCGGGTCGGGCGCCGAATGCATGGCGGTCATAACGCCGACCGCCGGCGCCGCAGCCTATCAGCCGGCGTTCGGCGCCACTCCCGGCTGGGATATGGCGACAGGCATCGGCAGCGTCAACGCCTATAATCTGGTCTTGGACAGCGCCTGGAAGTAGTAAGACGTTCGTGGAATCCCACCCTTGCGCAGGAAACGCGCAAGGATGGGACACCGCTCCCCTTCAAGACAGACGGCAAAGGACCAGAATTCCAGGCTGGACACAACCCTGGTATCCCACCCCTGCGCAAAGAACGCGCAGGGATGGAACACCCGTCGCTAACTGAAGATTGGTAGGCTAAACCGCTGCGGCGCGAAAATTTGTTCGATATCGCCACATGATCAATCCCAGTCCGGAAATGAGCAGCACCATGGTCGAGGGCTCGGGAACGGTTGGCGGTTTGTGGTGTTTGTGGCAGCGAATACTTTGGTCGTCAGGGGAGCAATACCCGGAAGGCAGCGGCACACCGAACGGGACGTAGGCGAAAAAGAATCCGCCGGGGTTGAACTGCGGAGCAACTGGCGCGCCCATGGGCAAGTCGGTCGCCGGAAGCACCGGCCGGTTGGGCCAGGATGGACCGGAATCTAGCGCGGCTACGGGCTGGTCCAACACGTCGTCGGCAGGCTCTTCGTTGGAAACCTCGGGCTTGGCGGTGTCGGAGATTTGGTTGCCGCAACGCGCACGGGCTGTGATTTTGCCATCGGTCAGCAGCAGTTCTCCCGGGTGCAGGCGGACTTTTTTGCGGGTCCAGTAGACGGTGTCACGAATGCGATACGAAAGATACACTTCGCGGGCCTCGGTGGTGCGCAAGAGACGGGCCTGGTTGTAATCGAAATGGGAGTAGTGCTGGCGAACTACATAATCGCGCAACGCTTTCGCGCGGAGTTCGCTGGGATCTTTCACGCCTCCTGGCACAACTGAGTAAGGATAGACTCCCGGAATGCGAGCAACATATTTCTTGTTCTTGGCGGAGCGCGCCGCCGCGGAAACGAGATCTTTATGAATGTTCGGCCGCGTCCACGAGGACGGCAAGACCTGAGACGAATGCACGTAGGGCAACGAGAGATGTCGCGCCACATTCTGCCAGCACGCGCCCATTAGTAACGTTACTAAGAACCCAGCGACCAGCGTACGCTGGATACGCAGACGACGGCGATACCAACTCCGCCTTCTCCGCCCACCTTTTCCGTTCGCATCGACGTTCAAACCACACTCCTACCTGGCACTACGCCAGCGAGATGCAGCGGGGGAGATTACGCAACAGTATAAGCATTCTTTCAGCCACAAGCACGCTCCGGAACCGGTTGTGACAGAGAGCCTTAGACTTAGCGAGAGGTCTTCTTAGCGACCTTGCGCAAAACTTTTCATTCCCAGCGGTATTTTCGGCGTTCGGATCCACAACGGAAAATAGATTGTACACCTCATAGCTATAGCCTCCAGTAGCGACGCGGCTTGCCGCGTCTGAGACGGGACAAGCCCGGTTCCGACGGATGGAAAATGTGACTAGCGGCCAAAGCGATAGGTGAGGCTGACGCTGCCATACGAGGGAATCCGCACTCCCACGACTTCCTGGATGCTGGAGGGATAGAAGTTTTCCGTGGTCTGGCCGGAGTAGCCGCTGGCGATAAGGAAATTCGCGCCCGCAGTCAGGCGCCCATTCATGAAGGGACGCACCAGAGCCCCTCGAAACTCCTTCACCGGAGTTCCGGTACATTCGGCATTCACATCCGGCGGGCATCCGGTGCCTAGAGGTTTTGTGCCAACGTATTCAAATTCGCCGCGCATCTGGAGCCTAAATGGAAGCTTCTGAATCGTTCCCAACAGATCGTCGAGTTCGTTGACGTCCGCGGTCACGATTACGCTGTCGACCACGGTAGAGAGTTCGCTCATGCTGACTTCAATTTCGGGATTTGCGCCGGGACGAAGGTTGGCGGCGCTAACTAAGAGTGGGCGCGTAACGGGGCGGAAGCCAACGGCGCTAACTGTGATGTCGAAATTGCCTGCCGAATCAACCTTGATGGCAAAGCGTCCGCCGGGCCGGAGGTGGCCGTTTCTCGAATCTGTCCATGATCAGAATGGCCGACGACTTGAATGGATGCGCCCGGCAGGGCATTCCCTCGAGGGTCGCTGACGCGGCCTCTCAGACTGATCCCCTGCGCTAATAAGGGAAGAGGCAGCAGAAACGGGAACACTAACATAACCAATCGCGAAGTGTAGGTTCGGCTCACTGGCGCTCCACTTTGCTGCAGGCTGCGGATCCTTCGCTTCGCTCAATTCAGCTTATGGGCGAATCATAAGTGTACCCATTTATTGGCGATTCTGTGCCCATCATGTTTTGAAATCGCGTCAACTCACCTTTGATTGACTTGCCCGATTAAGAGACGTAACATCCGCGCCAGTGATCGGCCAGACTATCTCGCACTACCGCATCGTCGAGAAGCTCGGGGGCGGCGGGATGGGTGTCGTCTACAAGGCTGAGGACACCGACCTTGGCCGCTTCGTCGCGCTGAAGTTTCTGCCGGATGCGCTGGCGCAGGATCCACACGCTCTGGAACGATTTCGCCGGGAGGCACGAGCCGCTTCCGCGCTGAACCATCCGAACATTTGCACCATCTATGAAATCGGCAAACAAGGCGAACAGTTGTTCATCGCCATGGAGTTTCTGGAGGGCGTAACGCTGAAGCACCGCGTTGCCGGACGCTCGCTGGAAATCGAGACCCTGCTTCCGCTGGCCATCGAAATCGCCGACGCTCTCGATGCCGCCCATGCTAAAGGTATCGTCCACCGTGACATGAAACCCGCGAACCTATTTGTCACGAACCGGGGGCACGCGAAGATACTGGACTTCGGGCTGGCTAAAATTACGTCCGCTGCCAGTTCGTCCAGCTTCGCGGCCAACCCACAGACAGAGGCTGACGAACAACTGACCAGTCCGGGTGTGGCGGTGGGCACGGTCGCCTATATGTCGCCGGAACAGGTGCGGGCCAAAGAGCTGGATGCGCGCACGGATTTGTTCTCCTTCGGCGCGGTGCTGTACGTAATGGCCACTGGGCAGTTGCCCTTCCGCGGGGACAGTACAGCGGCGATCTTCGAGGCAATCATGAACCGTGCTCCGGTCGCTCCGGTGCGGCTGAATCCCGACATGCCGCCCAAGCTGGAAGACATCATTAACAAAGCTCTGGAGAAAGACCGCAATCTGCGCTACCAGCACGCGGCGGATATGCGAACTGATTTGCAGCGGCTGAGGCGGGATAGCGAAACCGATTCCCGAGCGGTAGCGTCAGCTGCATCCTCCGCCGTAAGGGATAGCAGCGGCTCGGTTCCCGTAGCATCCCAACCTGCGCCGCCGTCAGATTTCGGTTCGAACTGCCCTCTGGAGATGGCGCACGTCCTGTTCACGGACATCGTGGCTTATTCCCGCCTTCCCATGGATCGGCAGCAGCAGGCGCTACATCATTTACAGGAAGCGATCCGCTCCACTCAGGAATTTGTGCGGGCCCAGGCCAGCGATCAACTCATTCGACTGCCTACCGGCGATGGCATGGCACTCGTCTTTCTTGCGGACGTGGAAGCCCCCGTGCGCTGCGCTCTGGAACTGCACCGCATCCTGCGGCGGTGGCCGGAAATGCAGTTGCGCATGGGGATTCATACCGGGCCGGTGTATCGAGTGGAGGACATCAATGCCGCGCGTAACGTGGCCGGGGGTGGCATCAACATTGCGCAACGGGTAATGGACTGCGGGGATGCCGGACACATCCTGATTTCGAAAACCGTAGCCGATGTGCTCGAGCAGGTGAGCACGTGGAAGGATGCCTTGCACGATCTGGGCGAGGCGGAGGTCAAGCACGGAGTCCGTATCCATCTATATAACCTGTACACGGATGAAGCCGGAAACCGGGAGCTGCCGCAGAAACTCCGCACCGCCCAGACGATGGCAGCCACGGCACGCTCCCAGTCAAAGCGGAAGAAACTGTCGCGGGGAGTTGTGGTGACGGGAGTGATCGCAGCGCTGGTGGTGGGCGGGTTTCTCTACTACCGGCACTGGCGGCAAATGTCCCAACTCACCGATAAAGACACGATTGTTATCGCCGATTTTGCCAACAGCACCGGAGACGCGATATTTGACGACACGCTGAAGACAGCGCTGGAAGTCGAACTGGGGCAGTCTCCGTTCTTGAATGTGCTCTCCGACAGAAAGGTCGGCGAGACCTTGCGCATGATGGGCCGCCCTGCAAACGAACGCGTTACGGCGGACGGCGGACGGGAAATTTGCCTGCGAACCGGAAGCAAGGCTCTGCTGGGCGGGGCGATATCGAGCCTGGGCAGCCATTACCTGATTGCCGTGAACGCGGTGGCATGCAACAGCGGAGACACCTTGGCCAAACAACAGGTTGAGGTCGCCAGCAAGGAAGATGTTTTGAAGGCCTTAAGTCGAGCCGCCTCCAGCCTTCGGGCCAAGCTGGGAGAATCGTTGCCCTCGGTACAGAAATTTGACGTTCCTATTGAGGCCACAACCACCTCCCTCGAAGCCCTGAAAAATTACAGTATCGGTATCACCGTGGCGCGCGAGAAAGGAGACGCTCCCAGCATCCCCTTCCTGAAGCGTGCCGTTGAACTCGACCCCGATTTCCCCATGGCTTATGCCAGTTTGTCCGTAGCCTCCGGCAATCTCGCGCAGCCATCGCTTGCCCTTGAATATGCAACTAGGGCATATGGATTGCGCGACCGGGTCACGGAACGGGAGAAGCTGCATATCTCCGCGAGTTACTTTAAGGCCACTGGAGAATTCGGGAAGGAGGCGCAGACCTACGAATTGTGGATCGCAAGCTATCCGCGTGATTTCCTTCCGCGTGGCAACTTGGGCACGATTTACGTTTCCATTGGGCAGTATGAAAAAGCTCTGGTGGAATACCAGGAAGAGGTGCGGCATGCGCCGGACGATCCCGGTGCGTACGACAATCTGGCAGCTACCTACCTCACCTTGAAACGGCTGGATGAAGCCAAGGCCACGTTCGATGAGGCATTGGCGCACAAATTGGACGACGGATCTCTGCGCGCCACGATGTACTATCTTGCGTTTCTGCGCGGGGATTCCGCGCAGATGGAACAGGAGTTGGCTTGGGGCGCAGGCAAGTCGGGAGATGAAGACCAGCTGCTCTCGGCTCAATCCGATACCGAGGCCTACTACGGACGGATGAGCAAGGCGCGGGAGTTTTCGCGGCGGGCGGTGGACTCGGCCATTCGGGCAGAATCCAAAGAAACGGCGGCTCTATGGCTAGCGAACGCCGCGCTGCGCGAGGCGGAAGTGGGCAACATTGCCGCTGCGAAGCAGGGCGTCACGGCGGCTCTGGCGCTGTCTCCGGGGCAGCAGGTCAAGGTGGTGGCGGCTCTGGCGCTCGCTCGCATCGGCGATACTCCCCGAGCAAAGGCGCTGGCCGGGGAGTTGGAGAAAAGATTCGCATCGAATGCCCTGCTGAACCTCTACTGGCTGCCGACAATCAATGCTGCCATTGAACTCAACAAAGGCAGGTCCTCGCCGGCTCTTGTATCACTGGAAACTGCCGCGCCTTACGAACTGGGTTCTGCGGGGACATTCATCAGCTATTTGTACCCGGCCTACGTGCGTGGCCAGGCCTCCCTGCTGGCGCATAACGGGAATGCTGCCGCCTCCGAGTTCCAGAAGTTGCTGGACAACAGAGGCATCGTGCTGAATTTTGTTACTGGAGCACTGGCCCATCTCCAACTCGCTCGCGCCTACGAAATGACAGGCGACACCGCCAAAGCGAGGAGCGCATACCAGGATTTCTTCGCCTTCTGGAAAGATGCCGACCCCGACATCCCCATTCTGAAGCAAGCCAAGGCAGAGTACGCGAAGCTACAGTAGCGAAAAAACTCTTCTCGCGATGCCTGCGACACCGCCGGAAATCAGACCCCTTACTCCGGCTCCGGTTCCGCCACAAATCGATACCCCACGCCCCGCACCGTCTGCAAATGCTTGGGGCGTGACGGATCCTCTTCAATGTAGCGCCGCAGCCGGACCACGAAATTATCGATGGCGCGCGTATCGGTATCTTCGTGCAATCCCCAAACCTCTTCGAGAATGGACTTGCGCGAAACCACGCGCCCTTCGCTGCGTACCAAATAGCGGAGAAACTCTGCCTCCATCACCGTCAGATGGATCGTATTTCCCAGCGTGCGCAGTTCCAGCTCTCCGAAGTCGATCGTCTTGCCACCGAAGCTGAAGGTATCGCGGCCCGCCTGCTCCCCTAACGGCGCAGGCTGCGCATTCCCATCTACAGCTTCCGTGGCCGCCACGTCCGCGGGCTTCATCCACACGTTTTTCATCCACGCGTTTTTCATCCAGGAGGTGCGCCGCAGCAGGCTCTCCAGACGAGCGATCAGAATCGCCAGCTCAAACGGTTTCGGCAGGTAGTCATCCGCTCCCGCCGCGAATCCCTGCAGCACATCTTCGGGACGTCCCCGTGCGGTCAGCATCAGAATCGGCACATAATTTTTTTTCTCACGCAGCAATGCCGCGACATCAAAGCCGCTCTTCCCGGGCAGCATTACGTCCAGGACCACCGCATCGAAGCGCTCTTTTTTTTCGACTAGCCGATCCAGCGCTGTTTCGCCGTCGCCTGCGACTTCCACCGCGTGTCCTTCGGCTTGCAGGTTGAATTGCAGACCCTGCGCCAGGTGCGCCTCGTCCTCCACTACCAAGACGCGGCTCATGCCACCGTCACTTTCCCGGGCAATTCTTTCCTTAGTAATTCTTTCCTCGGCAATTCCAGGGTCACGGTCGTTCCCTTCCCTGCCCCTTCGCTCTCGGCGAACACACGGCCGCCGTGCTTGCGCGCGATCGAACGCACGATGAACAATCCCAGGCCGGTTCCCTTCACTTGCGACAGCGAGCGCTGCGCCACCCTGTAAAACCGCTTGAAGATACGTTTCAACTCCTGCGGCGGAATGCCCACGCCCCGGTCACGCACCCGCAGCACTAACCGCTCTTCATCCGGAGCCTCCAATTCCACCGAAATATGCACGCCATCGGGTGAGTACTTCACGGCATTGTCGAGCAGGTTCGAGACCGCAGTGCGCAATTCCTCAGGATCGCCCAGCACGCACGCCCCGCTGCCGTTCTGCGAAGACTCGCTTGGTAAAGACGCGCCCGGTGAAGATAAAGACAGAGCCTCGCGATATTCCAGATCGGCCACCTGCAAATGGTGCCGCGTTCGCGCCAGTTCCATGCATTCCCGCACCAGCGCGTCGAATTCCACGGGCAAGCGCTGCGGTGGGCCTTTCTTGTGCGCCGCTTCTCCGGCTTGCAACACCTGCTCCACCGTGTGCAGCAGGCGCTCGGTATCAAGCAGCATCAACTCGTAGAACTGCCGCCGCTGCGCTTCTTCCACATCGAGTCGCTGCAAGGTTTGAAGGTAGAGCCGGATAGACGCGATCGGCGTCTTCAATTCATGAGTAACCGCGTTGATGAAGCTGTCGTGCTGCTCGTTGCGGCGAATTTCGCGGATCAGAAAAATCGTATTGAGGACCAGCCCGGCGGCGATGGCGCCAAAAAAAATGATGCCCAGAAAAACTTGTATGCCCGCGCGCCAGTTGAGGATGATCCAGCCGCTGCCGACCGCAACCGCCAGCGCCGCCAGGCAAACGCCCAGGGAGAGGAAAAAATAAATCGCCTTCTGCCGGCTGATGATGCGCACAGGGGAATTGTAGCGGGGTGGGGGGAAGGTGTCAGGTCTTAGGTCTTAGGTCTTAGGTCTCAGGTCTCAGGTACAACTTCTTCGAAGGTTTGCGAGATTGAGGACGATATTTCGCCAGCAATGCGCACACCAGCGCTAACGAAGGCTTTGGGATCTTCGGGGGTATGGTTAAGATGGATTTGCGGCAACTCCAATGGCGAACGATTCGGAAATAAGGATTAGCCCGGATGGAATCTTCGTATCATGCTTCCAAGGGCCGAAGCGCCTGTGGGAGTTCCATCCTGATGACATTACTTCGATAGGTGCCTATTCCGAGGACGGCCGGATGCATGAGGTGATTGTGGCCGTGCTTCGCGAGTTTGACGTAGCCGAAGGAACAATCGGATTTACGGAGCTTAACGAACGGTTATCGAGAGAACTAAAAACAGAGATCAGAGTTGATGAAGAGCATGGGGCATCGCCTTTGGGCGTGGTTCTTTGGCCGCCCCACTTGGCCGGAAACCCACTGTGGGAGTTTTTCACGATTGAACAGGGTGGCTTCTCTAAGGAGGTTTCGCCGGACACTCCAGATGCTTTGAGAGAACTCTACCTGCCACTCCGCCGCGAAATGGCACGACATGCGAAACCTCGCCTACCAATTGGCTTCCCGCAGCCATTGTTTGACCGAGGGTTCGCCTACCACGGCGAGATCGGCTGGCTTCGGGACGACGCGCTATTGGCAGCGGACTGGATGCGTGGAAGAGGGGCCGCGATAGTTGGCACTGAACTTTGGCTTGTCAGGGATTCAGTTGTTCAGCCTCACATACAAACGGAGTCTGGGGTTGTCGCCTATCGCTATTCGATGGCGACGCGGCCCTCCGAAACATGGGAGGCCTTTGCGAATCGCGCGTTGAACGATGCAACTACGTCTATTCGCAAGTTCCAATGGCCAGGGAACGCCACCGAGACTGCCGAATGGGAGGTACGGTTTTGTCTGACTTGGACATGGAGGGAGTGGATCGAGGAAGATGGTTTTAGGTTTCCGGAATAGCCCGCAGCCTTTGTCGAGAACAGGCAGCTAAACCAAAAGGCCCTCAGCCGATTCCGGGCCAAGAGCCTTTCCTGACACCTGAGACCTGCTCCTCAGTCGTTGCCCGCAGCCGCTGCCATCACCCCAGCCGCTTTCGCATCCCGCGTCAAGGCCGGCTTAGGCGGGAGCCTCTCCAGATCGACTTTGTACACGTGCCGTGCCAATCCCAGTTTTTTCAGCGCCCAGATGCCGTACCAGTTCATGTCGATTTCATACCACCGCAAGCCATGTCGCGCCGAAACCGGATGCGCATGATGATTGTTGTGCCAGCCTTCGCCAAAGGTAACGAGGGCCACCAGAAAGTTATTGGTGGAGAGGTCTTTGGTAGCAAAGCGCCGCGATCCCCACAAATGCGTAATCGAGTTCACCATCCAAGTGGAGTGCAGTCCGACCACGACTCGAGCAAATACTCCCCAGAGCAGCCAGGGCAATCCGCCGATCGCAAACAGGATCACGCCCAGAATAACGTTCGAGGTCCAGTGATACTTGGTCAGCCAGACTTGGACTTTATCTTTGGTCAGGTCGGGGACGTAACGGGCCAGGGTCGTGGTGTCGTGATGCATCGACTTGCCCATCAGGATCCATCCCATGTGCGACCACCATTTACCGTCGACGGGCGAATGCGGATCGCCTTCGTCGTCCGAAAACTGATGGTGAATGCGGTGCGTGGCCACCCAGAAAATCGGCCCGCCTTCAAGCGCCAGCGTCGCGCACCAGGTCAGGAAATATTCCACCCATTTCGGCGTCTTGTATCCGCGATGCGTCAGCAGGCGGTGATAGCTCATTCCGATCCCGAGGCTGCCCGATACCCACCACAAGAAAATGGCGACAAAAAATGCCGGCCAGGTAAAAAAGAATAATGCCGCGACTGCACCCACATGAAACAGGCCCATGGCGATCGCCGTGCCCCAGTTAAAACCATCCCGGTCCGCCCGTTCTCGACGGTTAGTGCCTTCTCCGGTTTCTTTCATTATCTGGCTTGCGGCCTGGCTTGCCGCTTCGCGCACTGTCTCTCGCCTGGTCTCGCGCATGGTCTCGCTCATCGTCTTTTTTCTCCCTACAACCCATTAGACTCAACTCCGTCCTCGACAATACCAAGAGTCCGCTCAATACTTTGTAATACTTCTGTAATCCTCGCTAGTTAAAGGGGTTACGAGCGTAACCGACTCCTCCCGAATTCTTCCGGGAGTCGCTCGCGTGCGAGAGCCCTTTTCGCATTCTTGGTGATTGCTTGCACACGGGTATGCGATCGCGCAATTTTTCCGTGCACGTTCCCGTGTTGCGGAGTATCGTTGAGCGTTTCACGTGCTCCCGAACAGGAGGTGTGCGCTGAAAAACAAAGTTGTCCTTCTCGGGTTGGTATCTTTCGCCTTCGTCTTGTGGGCGCAGACAGATCAGCCCCCCGCAAAAGCCCCGGCTCCCGAAAACAAAATTCCCCCCGGAGCTCCCGCCAAGGCAAATCCCGTCAAGCCCACCGCGGAATCTCTCGCGAAGGGCAAGAAGATGTATGGCATCGACTGCTTGATGTGCCATGGAAAAGGCGGCGACGGGAAGGGCGACCTGGGAGCGGATTATAAGACTATGCCCGACTTCACCAATCCGGAGGCATTGAAACACCGCACCGACGGCGAACTCTTCTACGTTACAAGGAATGGCAAGGGCGACATGCCCCCCGAAGACAACCGCGCCAAAGACGACGACATCTGGAACATGGTGAACTACGTCAAATCATTCGCAAAGAAGTAGGGCTCGAAGCTGCGACTACCGGCATCTGCCGGCATCTGCCGCCGGGATTGGACGGGGCCGGAGCCCCGTCACTATTACGAGCTCTACTTCGACGCCGCCTTCGCCTTCACTTCCACACCCGCCCACTTCTCCAGCAGCGTAAGCGTCGCCGCGTAGTCCAGATCGGCCTGTCCTTCCTCGGCCGCGACGTCATAGACCTCTTCCACCGCTTCCAGTCCAGGCAGTCGCACCCGCGATTCTTTGGCGGCATCGAGCGCCAGGCGAATATCTTTCAACATCAGCCGCAGCGGGAAATTTGGCGAGAAGTCGCGTTTCAGGATAAACGGAGCTTTGTAGTCCACTACTCCCGAGCGCACCATGGAGGCCTGGATCAGCGGCAGCATCTTTTCGATATCCACGCCCAATTTGGCGGCCAGCGTAAGCGCTTCGGCAAAGCCCTCATAGATGAGCGCAATCTGCAGATTCATAGCCAGCTTCGTGGCCTGTCCCTTGCCCGTTTCGCCCATGTGGAATACCTGCTTCCCCATAGCCTGAAAAAGCGGCTGCAGACGAGCGACCGCGCCTTCGCTGCCGCCCACCATAAAAATAAGGCTGCCCCCTTCGGCGGCAATCTTCGAGCCGGTCATCGGAGCATCGACGTAGTCGACGCCGCGCCCCTTCACGCGCTGGGCAAACTGAACCGTGGCGGAAGGCGAAATCGTGCTCGAATCCGCAATAATCATGCCCGCAGCCAACGCCGGCTCAGCTCCGCCCTCGCCGAACAACACCTGCTCGACCGCCTTCGTGTTGGAGACGCACATCCACACCACTTCAGCGCCCGAAGCCGCGTCTCCCGGATAAGCCGCGGTACGCGCGCCTTCCACGTCTTTGCCCGCAGTTCGATTCCAGACCGTGACCTCGTGTCCGGCTTTGACCAGATTGGTGGCCATCGACCGTCCCATAATTCCCAAACCAAGAAAAGCGACGCGCATCAGTGTAGTTCCTCCAAAGAGGTATTACGTTCAAGACAAATGCGTTCAAACATTGGATTATAAATACGACCGGCGATGGGATGGTCAAAGAAATCACATTTCTTTGGAAAATTGCCAAGACTCCTTCCAAAGAACCGCCCGCCAATCGACTCCCGGTCTCCGGAGCATCTAAAAGCACTGGAGACTTGGGCCGATAAAGCCGATAATACAGCCATACCGCGTCGCCGCGGAGTGGTCTCATACTGGTCGATTCATGTTAAAGTCCTCATTGAAAAATCCGGCATTGCGCAAGCGCGCCGGACAGTTCACGCGCCTGGTGCGGCATTCCGTAGTCACGCCGCGCACCGGTGAGACCCACAAGCCGAAACTCGTTTCTAATGGCGAATTGGGCGTCACCTTCATCGGACACTCCAGCTTCTTCCTGCAAATTGGCGGACAAAACGTGGTCATCGATCCCAACTTCGCGCGCTGGCTCTTCGTTTTGAAGCGCCTGCGTCAACCGGGAGTGAATCTGCGCGACCTGCCGCCGATGGATCTCGTCCTGGTAACGCACGCGCACTTCGATCATCTGCATCGCCAGTCGTTGCGTACCATCGCGCGCCAAACCCTCCGCCAGACCGGAACCGCGCCCACGCTCGTCGTCCCGCATCATTTATTCGATCTGGTTTCCGACCTCGGCTTCGAAGAAATTGTCGAACTGGAGTGGTGGAACACCTATCGTCACGGCGCGCTCGACATCACCCATGTCCCCTCGCGTCACTGGGGAGCGCGCATCCTCAAAGATTCGCACCGCGGCTACGGCGGCTACGTGCTGCGCAGCGGCAAACACTCCGTCTACCACGCTGGAGACACCGCCTATTTCGCCGGCTTCCGCGAAATCGGACGCCGTCTCTCTCCCCAACTCGCGCTGTTACCCATCGGCGCCTACAATCCGCCGCAGTTCCGCAACGTCCACACCAGTCCAGCCGACGCCACCCGCGCCTTTCTCGACCTGAACGCGCGCTGGATGGTTCCCATGCACTACGGCACCTTCCGCCTGTCGCACGAACCCATCGAAGAGCCCCTGCAGTTGCTGGAGCGAGAAGCACTGGCGGCGGGAGTGAAGGACAAGGTAGTTGTGCTCGAAGAAGGCGTCACACGCTTCTTCTGAAGTTTGTTAATGAACCGACGTCAGGGGGTATGCTTCATTTATGGTTGAACTTCCCGAAAGCAAGAAAATGGACAAGAAGGAAATCAATTCTCCGAAGCTAACCGAGCATTTTCTCTTCTGGGTGTGTGGCATCGGAGGCTTGCTACTGGCATTTCTCTTCGCTCATTACGTCTACCACATCTTCTGAGGCTGCTGTGGAGGATTTTTGGGGCGTCCCTATGTTCGGCTAACGGGTTTCCTCCTGCTGGGTACCGCCATTGTCCCATTCCTTACATACCTCTCCAGTCGGATCCTTCAGGGCGAGCCACTGGGGGCGCATCGCACCGCCTCGCTGCTCGTTTTTGTGGCGCTCACACTGCCCCTTGCTGTGCGGCCCCTCCTACAACGGCTGGAGCCCATGATCGATGCCGGCGCTCGCCGCCAAGCTGAGTTTCTCCATGCCATACCGGAGAGATATGTGGGCATTGCCATCTTCGCCTCGGCTGCCCTGAGCCTTTTTCTGGAACTCTCCATCATCCGCTGGCAGGCTACGGTTTTTGAGTTATTTGCCTTTTACAAGAACTTCTCGCTACTCGCTTGTTTCGCCGGTTTAGGTTTGGGTTATGCGCTTGCGAACCGCAAGCTCATCCCGCTTTTTCTCACGGTTCCTCTCCTTTGCTGGCAGTTCGCTTTGTTGCTCGGTCTCCGCTACGGCTTAGCTGCGAACGATCGCGTGAGCCTCAAGATGCTTCCGTTTTCCGAGCAACTGAATATGGGCTTGCCAGCCGTGGACACGCTCTTCAATGGCATTCAGACCTACGTTCTTCTGGCCCTGGTCTTCCTGCTGACCGCCCTCGCCTTCATTCCCATCGGACAACTTTGCGGTTGTCTCATGGAAAAAAGGGGAAACGAACAACGGGGGAAAGAACGACGGGGAAACGAACAGCGCGAAAAACTTTCGGCCTACGGCCTGAATCTCGCGGGAAGTGTAACGGGCGTGCTCCTCCTATTCGTTCTCAGCGCCTTCTGGACTCCTCCAGTCGTCTGGTTCGTTGTGGCATTCGCCCTCGTGCTCGCGTTTCACGTCTGGAGCCCAGGTCCGCTGCTGTTCGGAGCGGTCTCGGTTATCGTGGCATTAATTGCTATCGCCTGGCCGGCGGATCCCGGTTGGCAAAGAATTTACTCTCCCTACCAGTTGCTCGAGGTCGGACAGGATCCGCAAGGCCTGATGATTATTTCGGCGGCAGGCCATTATTATCAGCGGGTACACGACCTGGCGCGTTCCAACCGCAACGTCGATTCCGACCCTGGGCTGACCAGCATCCGGAATTATTACGAGCTGCCGTATTGGTTATACGGACATGTTCCCGCCTACGTCGCGGTCGTCGGCGCGGGCACTGGCAACGATGTTGCCGCCGCGTTGCGCAACGGAGCACAAGAGATCGATGCCATTGAGATCGATCCCGCGATTCTTATGGAGGGGAAACTGGGACACCCCGAGCACCCTTATTCCAATCCTCGTGTTCATTCCGTCGTAAACGATGCGCGCACTTTCTTGCGGACGACGAACCAGCATTATGACATGGTGGTCTACGGCTTGCTCGATTCGCATACCCTGCTGAGCCACGCCTCCAGCGTGCGCCTGGACTCCTTCGTCTACACGGTCGAGGGTCTGCGGGAAGCGCGCCAGCGGCTCACTCCCGATGGCATGCTTTCCCTGTCTTTCTCGCTGATGAACCCGCAGCTTGGGCACAAGATTTACTTGATGCTGCAGGATGCTTTCGACGGCCGAGCGCCAGTCTGCGTGCGCGCGGACTACGACGGCGCGGTCATCTTTCTCGAAGCCAACACTCAAAATAACGCCGGGCAATTGGTGCTTCCTCCAGCGCTATTGCAGAAGACTGGTATTGAAGACGCAACCTCCATGTTTGCCGCTCCGGCGGTATCCGCCAATGTGTCAAGTAATGTGAAGACCGACGTTTCCACAGACGACTGGCCCTTCTTTTACATGCCGCACCGCGTCTATCCCGTCTCTTATCTGATAATGGCCGGGGTGGTCCTGGCACTCTCGCTATTTATGTTCTTCCGGTTCCTGGACGGGAGGCCGCAGTTTGGATCCGCACCTTTCTTCTTCCTGGGCGCCGGGTTCATGTTGATCGAAACTAAAGCGATTACCGAACTCGGACTGCTATTCGGCAATTCCTGGCAGGTCATCGGAATCGCCATTGTTGCAATTCTCGTGATGGCCTTCCTCGCGAACTGGCTGGTAATGCGCTACGCCATCAAACGGTCGTCCATAACTTACCTGCTTTTGCTGTTCAGCCTGGGCATCGGTTGGTGGATCGCTCACTCCGGAGGCTTGCCTTCCACTTGGCTCGGCCGGATTGGGTTGGCCATCGTCCTAACCATCCCCATGTTTTTCTCGGGCATATTGTTTTCCACCTGGTTACGCTCTCGCGGAGCGATTTCCGGCATGATGGCGATGAATCTGCTGGGCGCCATGTGCGGAGGCCTGCTCGAATATAACTCCATGTATTTCGGATTCCAGTTTCTTTACATTCTGGCGGCGGGTTTGTATGTCGCGGCTATTTTGTCGGAGCTAGTGGCATTTAAGAGGCGGGTCGCCAACATATCCGGGGACTAAGGTTCTTCGGTGTTGGCAGAGAAGACTACGTGGGTGCCCCACTCATCGCGCATTTTGCGATGAGTGGGATTCCACACCCATGTCAAGCCACGGATTTTGTTGGCAGTCCTGGAAAATCAGGGCCGCACCCCAAAAGCCCCCACTCTCCAGTAACCCCCGGCCGGTTTCAGCATCCAACTAAACAGGCGCTTTGGCATGTTATACTGCGCTCAGATGGGGTGGCTGGATCCCTCTACATCCCTGCCGGGTACCGGGTATTTCGAACTGAGGATTTCGACACATGGCTGGTAGTTCTCGTCATTCACACTTCCGTTGTCTCTTCCTGATAATTTTCGTTCTGGCTCTGTTCGGCCTGCTCGGCATGCTGTTTGCCCAAAAGATCAGCCCGGCAACCACGCCCAGCAGTGACTCCGACGTCCGCGACAGCTTGAAGCAGTTCACCGAAATCTATGAAACGGTGGAGCAAAACTACGCCGACCCGGTGAATCCCGACAAGGCGATTTACAACGGCGCCATCCCCAGCATGTTGCACCAGCTCGATCCGCACTCGAACTTTTTCGATCCGAAGTCTTATTCCGCCCTGAGGGAAGAGCAGCGCGGCAAGTATTACGGCGTCGGCATGACGGTCGGGCCGCGCAATAATAAGGTTATCGTCATCGCTCCCTTCGTCGGCACTCCGGCCTATCGCGCCGGTATTCGCCCCGGCGACATCATCGCTGCCATCGATGGCAAGCCCACCGACAACATGAGCACCTCCGACGTCGCCGATCTCCTCAAGGGGCCAAAAGGGACCACTGTCCGCATCACCATGCTGCGCGAAGGCGCCGAGCATCCGCTCGAATTTGCCGTCGTCCGCGACGAGATTCCACGCTACAGCGTCGACCTGCATTTCATGATCAAGCCCGGCATCGGCTACATGCACGTCTCCGGATTCCAGGAAACTACGGAGCATGAAGTCGCCGAAGCCCTCGATGAGATGGGCGATCTGAAGGGCTTGGTCCTCGATCTGCGCCAGAATCCCGGAGGCCTGCTGAGCGAAGGCGTAGGCGTTGCCGACAAATTCCTCAAGAAGGGACAGCTGATCGTCTCGCACCACGGCCGATCGTCTCCCGAGAAACGTTATGTGGCCGCGCACGGCAATGGCGGAAGAGATTATCCGCTCGTAGTGCTGGTCAATCGCGGCACTGCATCGGCCGCCGAAATTGTTGCCGGAGCGATTCAGGATCACGATCGCGGCCTGATCGCGGGCGAAGTAACTTTCGGTAAAGGCCTCGTGCAGACCGTGTATCCCCTCGCCGAAAACACGGGTCTGGCCCTGACCACCGCCAAGTACTACACGCCCAGCGGACGCCTGATCCAGCGCGATTACTCGAATCTTTCCCTCTACGACTACTACTACAATCGCGAGAGCGAAGAGAATAACGCTAACCACGAAGTCAAGCTGACCGATGGTGGACGCACCGTCTATGGCGGTGGAGGCATTACTCCCGACGTGAAGCTGCCGCCTTTTAAGTCCAATAAATTTCAGGATTCGCTGCTGCAGCACTACGCGCTCTTTAACTTTTCCAAGCGCTACGCGCTCACTCACAAGATTACGCAGAGTTTCGAAGTAGACGATGCGCTGCTCCAGGATTTCCGTAAATTTCTCGACGCAGAAAAAATCCCCTATACCGAAGCGGAGCTGATCGAAAATAACGACTGGCTGCGCTCCAATCTCAAGAGCGAAATCTTCGTGGATGCCTTTGGCCAGGAAGAGGGTCTAAAGGTACGCGCCGAAACCGACCCTGACGTGATCAAGGCTCTCGACCTGATGCCACAAGCCCGCGCGCTGGCCGACAACGCGAAGAAAGTGGTTGCGGAACGAAACTTGGCTCCTGCGGTCACCCGCTAGCTGAAGCAACTTCGATTCGAGTTCAGGCCCGGGCAACCGGGCCTTTCGATTTGAAGCAAGAAAAGGCCCAGCTTTTTGATCGGCGCCTGCATCTTATTTCTGTTCTCTTGATTCGTGTCCTCTATGACCCCAGGCCTTCGCCGCTTCCAAGCGCTCGCCGTCATGCTGTTGTTCGCGTTCACGATTTGTAAGGGCGAACAGCCACAGGCCAAGGGCGACGCTTCCGCATCTCCTCCCCATTCTGTCAGCGGGAAGCGAAGAATGCCGGGTATAGGCGACTTCGGCGAAGTCACTCCCACACTTTTTCGCGGAGCGCAGCCCACCCGCAAAGGTTTCCAAACGCTGTCAAGAATGGGGATCGACATTGTCGTGGACACACGCGGCAACCGCGCCAAGAGCGAGGGGAAAGAGGTGCACCGCCTCGGCATGCGATATGTTGCGATTCCGTGGCACTGTCCTTTTCCGCATGATGAAGCCTTCGCGCGGTTTTTGAAGCTGGTCCGGGAAAATCCGGACAAGAAAATATTCGTGCATTGCCGCCTGGGCGACGATCGAACCGGTATGATGATCGCCGCCTATCGCATGGCTGCGGAAGGCTGGACCGCCGACAGGGCGATGCGGGAGATGGAGCGCTACGGCTTCTCAGGCGTCCATCACGTCATTTGCCCCACATTGGCGTCCTACGAGAAGAGTTTCCCCAAGCGTCTGAAGACCGATCCCGCATTTCGCAGCTTGCGCTGATTCCGTGAGCTGATTCGTGGGAGAGACGGAGCTTCTTCGTCTAGCGCCGTTCAAGCGATTGATTCTATGTGCGCTAGCGCACACTTGGCGGTTCCCGCCGCCGCACTCTTGTCGATGGGTAGCGCGACCCCTGAAAATGGCGATAAATCCGCCAAAACGAAAGGGTTGTGAATTCAGCTTCATAGGCTTGTCGGCGGACGAGACCGAGCAGTACGATGCCCGCCGTGCCCGGATCGTGGAACTGGTAGGGGAGCTACGTCTGCTAGGGGCAGTCGCCTAAAACCGCGATTCCCCTTTCCCCTGGGGTTATCGCGTGCTCGAATTGTCTCTTGAGTACGCTCCCGGAAAGCCCTAGAGTACTGGTAGTGAATGCGCGGAGGCGCCTGTCTGCCAGCGGCAATCATGTTTCAGTCGGGGCCATGGATTCACAGCGGACCATGGATTCCCGCAGTACTGATGGAGATTGCCGCGGGATATCTGGACTGGCGCTATCGGCGGATCCCGAACTGGCTAACGGCGTCGGGCTTCGGAGCGGGCGTCGCGGTCAACACGATTCTCTACCGCTCGCCCGGCCTGAAGGCCGCTTTGCTGGGGACGCTATTGGGCCTCGGACTGCTGCTGCCCTTCGTGCTGCTCCGCAGCCTGGGCGCGGGAGACTGGAAACTGGCCGGCGCTTTGGGAGCGTGTCTCGGTCCGCAGCAACTGCTCTCCGTGCTCGTGGGCACGATTCTGGTTGCGGGAGTTATGGCACTGGCGATGGTCATCTGGAAAGGACGGTTGAAACAGACGCTCTTGAATATCGCGCGCCTGCTGGCGGCATTGTTCAGCCTGCGGATGCCAGGGTACGAGGTATCGCTCGACGATCCGCAGTCCTCCAGAATTCCGTTCGGCGTGGCCATGGCAATTACGGTGGTGTTCTACGGAATCGGCAGAATAATTGGTAAATTGTAATTTGTAATCACCTTTTAAGACTGTCATCTTAAAGTTTGTCATCGTGACCCTGAGCGCAGCCGAAGGGAAAGGACCTGCTGTTTGCCGACAGTCAAACAAATCGCGCGCAAATTCGAAAGCACTGACGGAGCCGAGATCGCCGAAGCGGCAGTGGTGCTGCCGCTGGTGTTTATGCTGATATTGGGCATCGTCTGGTTTGGACGGGCCTTCAACATCTACTCGACGATTCAGCAGGCAGCGCAGCAGGGAGCGATCGCTGCGGCTCGAGATACCTGCGCGACGTGCGCGGGCGGAAACGACCCCACTAATAACGCCGCTACAGCCGCCACCGCAGTTGTAGCGGTGATGAGCGCCTCCAATCTCGATACTAGTCAGATTCAAGCATGGCAGCCGGCCTTTTCATCCTGTCCATCGCCGCCGTCGCCCGTGGGAAAGTGTACAAATGCGGGCCCTAACGTTTGGGTCTGCAGATCTGTGCTGCTGAATTCCGCTGGCCAGCCCGCACAATGCGGAGCTGTGGTGAGCTTTCAATATCCATTTTCGTTTAACGTGCCTTACACCTCGCTCAATCATCAGGTTGTAATGTCAGCTCAAGCGCAGAGCAGGATGGAGAACTAGATGCTCCGCTCGCGAATTCGGCATCGCCGTTTCTCAAGTGGAGCGCCGGGCGTCCCCGCCCGGCAGGACCCAGCGACCGGTCTGACCGTAGAGACGGGGCTTGCCCCGTCTCTGCTTGCCCCATCTTTCCCTCTGCTAAAGGATGATCGCGGTGCTGCGCTGCTGGAATTTGCCATCTCCCTGCCGCTTCTGGTGGTGTTCGTCGTCGGTATCTACGATTTCAGTGGCGCTTTCAACCAGAAGCAGAAGATCGCGCAGGCGGCACAGGAAGCCGCCATCATTGCCGGGGCGCAGCCGATGAGCGACATTGCCACGACCAACAGCAACCCGGCTTCTCTGCAAGCAGTGGCGACCGCAGTCTACAACTCGCTGACTGGCAGTGGAGTGCTGGCGAGCGGAGCTTGTCCTCCACCATACACGGCAACCGGAGGCCCTGCACTAACCTGGACTTACTCGATTTCCGGGTGCAACAGTGCCTATCCCAACGACAAACTGGTCGTCACCATCAACCGCGGATGGGTACATAGTGGCGGGGGGGGCGGCGCAGTCGAAGCCGTCGGCACCGTGGTCACCGTACAGAATCCGTATCATTGGCGGTTCAACAGCGTGATTCAATTGTTGATCCCAGGCGCGAGCTATGCGGCTATAACGCAGTTGAACGAAACCGCCACGGTCCTAAACCAGATGTAACGTCTATGCGTGTACAGAAGAATATCTCGGGGAGGAAGAACGAGCCAGGGTTCATCATCACGCTGGTCGCAGTGTTCATGCTGTTTGTCGTGGGAGCGATGGCCGCGCTCGCGATCGACGTGGTAACCCTCTACACCGCACGCAGCGAAGCGCAACTGGCGGCGGATGCCGGGGCCTTGGCCGGCGCACGGGTGCTCGCCAACTCAGGCATGACATCAGAGGCAAGTTTGGAGGCGAACGCGGAGACACTCGCCAAAACGATTGCAAAGCAGGTGGCGACCAACAATGACGTCGGAGGCACTAAACTAGTCAACCGGGACGTGACCGTTACCGTCAACGACAACACGCCCTCCAACCCGCGTGTCACCGTACAGATTCAGGTAAACACTCTACCGACATTCTTTGCGCGTATCTGGGGCAACCGGACACTTGCCGTGGCGGCTTCGGCCACAGCGGAAGCCTACAATCCATCCGCAAACAACATCTCAGGGGGAGGACCGCCGGTCGCGCCCATTTGCGTAAAACCATGGCTGCTGCCGAATATGGATCCCACCAAAACCGCTGCGGCGGCAGGCCCAATCTTCGGGTCGGACGGCTCCATTAGCAACCCTACCTTGGTTGGTCAAACTTGGCCGAATGCCACGGCTGCCAATGGCCTTTATGCCTTATGCGGGGGGGATTGCAGCGGCGGCGCCATTTCGCCACCATCGCCGGGAATGTACTATCCGGGAGCCATCGACGGGCCTGCCCCTGACTTCCCTACGCCTACACAGGTGCCCGCTTGCGCCGCTGGGTTCAATTCCTATCAAATGGCCGTGGCAGGCTGCGTTCAGCAACCCATTTCATGTGGTGTCAATTCAGCCAACAACCCTTCCTCGATCAACATCGACCAAACCGCCTACGGGCCCACTCGCGACGCCGACACAGTTCAGGCTGCTGGATGCCTAATCCACTACAACGTGCCGGGGGGCCTGCCGGGAGACTCCGACGGCATCGATATTGTGACGACACCGAACCCTCCGTATGAATTCCTGGGAGGCAAACAGAACCCGGTTACGGGTGCGGAAAACAAACCTGTGGTGGTCAGCGATTCCCTGGTGACGATTCCAGTAATCAACGTTCCTGATCCCCCCGGGTCCGCCCCGACGTCCCCAACCAGCCCGGTCACAGTGATTGGCTTTCTGCAGGTATTACTGAACCCTTATCCGACAGCGGTTTTCCCGCCACCATTAACACCTACTCAAATCCCCGCGATGATCATCAACATGGCCGGTTGCGGGAGCGGCGCCGCCGGACAACCGATTCTCGGCAATGGCGCATCTCCCGTAGCAGTGCGTCTGATCACGCCCCCGTAGTCGCCGCCAGAATCCGCGTTTTGCGCTGAGAGCTGAGAACTGAGAACTTCTCCCTAAAAAATATTGGGCTGGCGGAGAGTCAGTATGACTTGTTGGAGATCGTGTTCGTTGCCGACAAAAATGAAGTTATAGGGTGAGCCGTTCAGCAGGGCCGCCAGCACGTCGCGGGCGGGGGCCGGGCCGAGATCGGCGATTATCTGTTCGCGCTCGGCGCCCGCGGGAATGGCAATCTCAGCCTGCGTCTGCCGCTGCACTTCGAACAAAACCTGCGAAAGCGTGGCATTTTCGGCGTGGATGCGCAGCATTCCATTGGCAAAGGTTACATCCACCAAGGGCATCGGCGGCAACGTCGCACTGACGGCGGGGGCCGGCGGGGCCGTGGTTTGGGCGACTCCGGCCGGGACGCCGGGAACCGCAGCATTCGAGTTTGCGGCAGTCGTGCTCGCGGCATTCACGCTGGCTGCGTTCGTGTTCGCTACCAGCGAAGCAATCTGAAGTTTCGCCGCGTGCGTAGCCGGCACGTCGGGAGTCTTCGCTGCCGCTGCGGCGACGGAACCGGGCTTCGACGAACCGGTTTTCACTGAACCAGCTTTCACTGAACCAGTCTTCCCTGAACCAATCTTCGCTGACCCAGTCTTCGCTGAATCATGTTTCAAGGAACCGGTCTTCACGGAATCATGCTTCACCGGACCCGCCGTCACGGGGCCCGATTTTCCCGGCTCCGAGTTTGCCGGACCCTGTGCTGTGGGGTTCGGTGCCGCGGGATTCAGTCCTGACGGATTCAGCTTTAGAACAATGGCATTCTGAAGGTTCGAAATCTGATACGACCGCGGCTCCGTGAGATCGAGCACGACGCGCGTGATCGGAGGGTTGCTGGAAAACAATCCTGAGCGGACGCCCTTCAGCGCGCCGCGATTGACCGTCAGGGCGCAAAGCTCCGCCGCAGGGAGCGCTCCGGGAAAGTCCACGACGATACGATCAGGGCCGGTGATGGCCTGGGTATCGGGCGCGACCGCCGCTCCGGAGGTCTGTATCTCCACCTCCATCGCATCGCCGCTGCCGCGCACGACGACGTGCTGGACGCGCGCGTTTTTCAGCGCCCCGTTCGGCGCGCCGTTTTGCGCAGAAACGGGGGCCGACAACAAGGTCGCAAAGGCTAGCAGGACTCCGATATAAGACACACTTGGCATGGTTGCTCTGAGCCGAGTCTAGCAGTTCTCGGAAGCGCAATCCGCACCGGAAGTCTTAGTCCCAATAGGTCGCAATAGGTCGCCCAATCGGTCGAAGGAATGGCGGGTCACTTGCCACAAACGCACGCATAAGCCGACACCGGTGCGGAAGTCCAAGCCGTTCTGCCCCAGCCGGTCTTACTCATTGTTGGCCGCTGCCTTCAAGTCTCTGCGGATCAACGCGAAATCCAGCAGAAAGCCGAGCCCGGCAGCAAGCGGCACGATGCCGGCGGCCGCTGCCTTCCAGGCGTCCGGTTCCGCGCGCGCAATCAGCGCCATGGTCGCAATGTAGCCGAGGGAGATTGCCGCCAGCAGAATTCCCCAGCGCCGCGAATGAGCGGCCTCGGAAAGATCCGGTTCCATGGCCACGCTCGCTCCACGCGCAATAGCCGCCAGGCGTTCCTCCGTCCGCAGCTTGCGAACGCGGTAGTACGTATACATCGCCCCCAGCGGAATTCCAAAAAACAAGGTCACAGCCACCAAACCTACGAAGTTGCCGTCCATTATGCTCTCCTTGTGCAGGGCGCCTTCTGGGCCCTGCTTTCTCTGGTCGGGTACGCATGAGGAGTTGAGGAAGTTCCGTGGTTCTCCAACCCATGCGGCTGCAATTCTGTTCACACCTTGGTCGCCGACCGGTGTGTTCGTCTGACCGCACGACATGTGAGGAGCGTCACATTAGCCTGTGCTTGGCAGCACAGCCAAGCCTTCCATCCGGATGGAAACTGACCTCAGACGAGGCCTGCTCAGTTGGCTCATGGGCTTGGCTGGACGCGACCCACGAGGCAAGGCGGACCCGAGCTGGTTCCAGGAGGCTGCTTTATGCTCTCGCCATACGGAATGGAGATCGTAGAAAGTTGCATTACATGCAAGCTGCGCCCGGATCGTATGTTCTGCGACCTGCCTGAGTGCGCGCTGCGGGCTTTTGAAAACATCCAGTACGCGGCCGCCTATCCGCCCGGCGCTGTGCTGTTTGTGGAGGGGCAGTTGCCCCGCGGCATCTTTGTGCTCTGCAAAGGCTCGGTGAAGCTCTCGATCAACTCTCCGAACGGTCGAACGATCACTGTGAAACTGGCCGAGCCCGGCGAGGTGCTGGGGCTGAGCGCCACCATCTCCGGCAAACCTTACGAAGCGACGGCGGAAACCATCGATCCCTGTCAGGTCAATTTCGTGAAACGCGACGACTTTCTGCGCTTCCTGAAGGACGATCCGGAGGCTTGCTTCAAAGTGGCCGAGCAGTTAGGCGAAAAGTATCACGATGCCTGTAAGGAAGCGGGCGCGCTCGGACTGTCGCGCAGATGATCGGAACCTTCCGCGAGACTGGCACCCCGGCAGCTTGCCGAGTTTGAGGAGCGTCAAATGTAGACGGCTTCTCGTTAGTTTGTAGTAAATACCGGATGTACTGTATCGAGAGCTGGCTTGGGTTTTTTATAAAATCGTCGAGTTTCATGGACTGTAGTCATCCAAACCAGGGAGGATAAAGTTTTGAATCGACAATTTGGGAAGTCAGTAGTAGCAGCTGTAATGGCATGGGCGCTTTTGTTATTTGTGGCAGCACCTCTCGTGCACGCCGATGAAAGAGAGAAGTGCCAGCATGCAATCGAAAAGGCCGAAGTAAGACTGGACAAAGCGATCCACGACCACGGCGATCACAGCCGCGCAGCCGAGGACCGGCGGCGGGATTTGAATGCCGAGCGAGAGCGTTGCTGGGGCCAATATCATCAGTGGTGGAATGGCAAAGATCATCGCTGGGAAACTGAGCACAATTGGGAAGATCATCACTGAACGAGTTAGCAGCCGATGGCCCGCTGGGCTTTCAAACGAGCGTCCCGTGCTCTTATCGGAGTCGGGACGCTTTTTGCGCTCGGCGCTATAATTCGCTCGGTCTTGTGTCCCCCGTACCTGGCAAGCCATTTCCGTTCCGCCCGCGATGCATCCGCAAAGTTCGATTCCCCTCCTTGAAGAGGGGCGATTCCCCCCAGAATCTGGCTGTCCACTTCACCCACGAGTCGATGCTGTTATCCACTCCATAATAATGGGAAGGCCATGTGGCTACGGTCGCTTCAGAACATCCTGATCGTGGGCACCGTAAAGTTAGGACTAGCCATGAAACGTGGGTTAAGATTGCTACTGCCCCCATACCGGGCTGTTCCATGGAGAATCCCGCTTCACCGAAGAAACTGGCAGGCCGCTACGAGGTCAGGCAAATCCTTGGCCAGGGCGGGATGGGCCTCGTCTACCGGGCCTATGACACCGTTGTGCGCCGTGAAGTAGCGGTCAAGACCATCCTCGACATTCCCGATCCGGCTTCGCTGCAATTGTTCTACAAGGAGTGCGACGTGCTCGCCTCCATGAGCCATCCCAACATCGTTGAGATCTTCGACATTGGAGAATTTGAAGAAGAGGGCAAAAAGAAACCCTACTTCGTGATGCCACTGCTCCCCGGCACCACGCTGGAATCGTTCATCCGTAAGTCCAGCCATCGTCTAACCGTGGAGCGCACGATTGACATCATTTCTCAGGCCTGCCGCGGCCTGCAGGCGGCCCACGAACGTGGCCTGGTCCATCGAGATTTAAAACCGAGCAATATCTTCGTGATGGAAGACGACTCGGTGAAGATTATCGACTTCGGTGTCGCTCACATGGCCGATGCCCATACCACTCGGGCACAAAAAGGAACCCTGCTCTACATGTCTCCCGAGCAGATCGAATTGAAGCCGCTGTCCCCGGCGTCCGACATTTTTTCCCTCAGCGTGGTCTGCTATGAAGCGCTGACCGGCCGGAACCCGTTTCAGCGCTCCCGGGCCGATGAGGTAGTCGAGGCCATACTACGTCACATCCCGCCTCTGGCAACAGAATTGAATACCACCGTAAGCCAGCCCGTAAGCCGCGTGCTGCATAAAGGCATGGCCAAGCAATCCTGGCACCGTTTCGCCAGCGCCCGCGATTTTGGCGACACGCTCAACAAGGCAATGCGCAACGAGCCCATCGAGTTCTTCGATCCCGAGCGTACACGGCCTCGGCTACAGCGCGCCACCAAAGCCCTGGACGAGGGCGATTTTCAGTTTGCCGGAGAGATCCTCGGCGAACTGGAAGCCGAGGGCCACATGGACAACGCCATCGGCTCCCTGCGCCGGCAACTCGACGGCGCCGTCCGGCGAAAAACGCTGTCGCAGTTGCTTGAGGCTGCCCGCGCCCGATTCGAGGAAGAAGAGGATCCGCTCGCTCTCCAGAAATTGCAGGAAGCGCTGCAAATCGAACCGGACAACGCCACCGCGTTGGCGCTGAAGAGCAGGATTGAAAACCGGCGCAGCGAACGCCAGATCGACAACTGGTATCGCCTGGCCCGACAACACATCGACAACAACGCCTACGCGCATGCCCGCGAAGCGTTGCAGAATGTTCTCCAACTTCGCCCCAAGGAGGGCCGCGCGCTGCAGTTGCTGGAGGAGGTCGACCGCCAGGAACAGGAATACAAGAAAACCCGCCAGGAGAAAGAGAAACTCCATTCTGCCGCCATGGATGCGTGGCAAAAGGGCGACGTAAGCAGCGCCCTCGCCAAACTCGGTGTGGTGCTGGAACTGGATCGGCGCGCCCCGGATTCCATCAATCGCGAGAGCGGCACCACCTATCAGAGTTTCTACAACGAAGTGCGCTCCGAACACGACGCCATGAACACCGCCTATGCCGACGCGCGCAGACATCTCACCGAGCGCAACTTCGGCAAGGCCATGGCTGCGTGTCAGGCATATTTGCTCAAATACCCGACCAATGCCATCTTCCAGGCTCTCAAGTACGACATCGAGGAGCAGCAACGTCAGGAACTTTCGGCTTTAGTTGCTTCCGTGGATCGCCAGGTTGAGGCTGAACCGGACCTGGACAAGCGTGTGAACATTCTGCGCGAGGCGCTCGATCTGCATCCTGGAGAATCGCATTTTGAAGGCGCATTGCGGCTGGTGCAGGACAAACGCGACCTGGTCAACTCGATCGTCGCCCGCGCCCATCTGCACGAAGAACAAGCAGCGTTCGGCGATGCCCTGAACGATTGGGAAATCCTGCGCACGATCTATAGCCAATATCCGGGATTGACGTTCGAAGTCGAGCGCCTGCAGAAAAGACGCGACCAGCAGATCAGGATCGAATCCAAGACGCGTCTGGTCGACCAGATCGACACCTGTTTGCATTCCAGCGACTATGCTCGCGCTCTTGATCTATTGAAAGAGGCGGGAGCCGAATTTCCCAACGACGTAGAGTTAACCGCACTTGAGAAGCTAGCCCATGATGGCGTGAAGCGTAAGGCCGAAGCTCAACGGCTGATGACTGAAGGGCAGGAGTTGTTCGGGCAGCATAAGCCTGCCGACGGAATCAAACTGCTGCGCGAAGCCTATGAACTCGATGAAAATAATTCGCTATCCCGCGCAGTTCTGGCCAATGCCTTGGTCGAGCAGGCCCGCTCGACGGTCGAAAATGATTGGCGTGAAGCGGAGAAGCTGGCACGGGAAGCGCTCGATCTGAACCCGGGTCATCCGATGGCCAAAACCATTCGGACCCTGATCCTCGACCAGAAGCGGGAAACCTTCATCGAGGATTGCGTTTCGCAGGCGCGCAAGCTGCAGAGTGCCGCCGATCTGGCCGGCGCCCTATCCCGGATCGAAGAGGGATTGTCCGTTTATCCCCGCGAGCCCAGGTTGATTCAGATTCAGGAGATCGTCCAGCGGGACCTACAGATCCAGCGCCGTCAAACGCGCCGCCGCGACCTGGAAGAGCTGCGAAAAATGGAGAGTGAAATCGATGCTGCCGCCGATGCCGCGTCGAAGGAGGCTCTAGGGGAACGAGTGCGAGCGGTGGTGGATAAGTACTCGAACGATGGTGAAGTCCTGTCGGTCGCGAACGGCCTTTTGCGCCGCCTGGGTGTACCCGAGGTGAGCCGAAAAAGTTCGAACGAGTCGCCCGAAAGCCCAACCCTGACACTTCATACTCCTCCAGCAAGCCCGGCCGAGTCTTTACCGGCAGGGGCAGAGACAGGAACGATGACGAGCAATGTTCCTGTTCCGCCGAGGGTCCCGCCAGCGCCCCCGCCTCCGGCCCAGGTCGCAGCTTCCGCGGCCAAGCCTCGTCCTCTTGTACGCGCAGCTAAGGCCACATTCTCCTCTCCCGACTTTGATCGGCTTGTGAAGCTGGCGAAACAGGCGGCTCAGCGTTACGCAAAGGTCATCCTTGCCTCGGCCGGCGCAGTAGTTCTGCTGGCGGCGATTGTTCTGATCGGGCGAAAGCACCCCATGCCATCGGTCACCCCGCCCGCCGCGGCAACGCCCGGCACCGAGAACCCAGTTCCGGCGCCGGTTACCCCCGAATCACAGCCCCCCGTGCTGAAACTGTCTTCCGACACCGGCACGGGAAAAGTGACAGTGGACGATCAGCCGCCCGTGGAATTTCAGGATGGACAATGGACTCTCGACAAAATATCCACCGGAGAGCACAAGCTGAAAGTTGATGCCCCGCAAGGTGGAGCATCCTTCACCTTCTCAACCGAACCCGGAGCGGTTCCGGTGCTGAAGGGACCCCTCGTTTCCCATGGTGTACTGGCTGTGGTTGTCGGCAGCATGGCCGGAAGAGTACACGTGTATTCCAGCGATTCGTCCACCAAAGTCAGCCTTGACGGTCAGCCCGCACTCGAAGTGCCCCAGGACGGTCTGGACCTTCCATCCGTCTCCGCCGGCGCTCACCAATTAGCTGTGACCCGCGGCAACGAGCAAAATCAGGACCAGTACAAACTCGACATTAATACGGTAACGGCGCCCACGCTGAGCGCCTTCCTCGAATCCGGACGCAATCTGGGCACCCTCGTCGTAGTTACCGGTCAGGATAAAGCGAAGGTTTTCCTGAACGGAAAACCTCAGCAGCAGCTCACTGAGGGCGGCCAGTTGCGCATCCCGAATCTAGAACTCAAAGAATACGATGTGCGCGTGTCCAAGACCGGATTCCAGGATGCTCCAGAACAAAAGATCCGGTTGCGCAAAGGCGAGCAGGGCAAACTGACTTTCAACCTGCAGCCCATCCCGCGTTTGGCTTCGCTGACCATTCAGGGCGGAGTTCCAGGAGCGACTGTTCTGGTCGACCAGACTCCGATAGGAACGGTTCTGCCCGATGGAACGTTCACGGCGGCAACCGTCAATCCCGGAGACCATATCGTCGAACTGCGTAAGGACCGGTTCAAGCCCCGGCAGATCAAGAAGCATTTCGTCGCCGGAGCCGCCGTATCCCTCGCCGCCGCAGATGTGGCCCTGGACGCCGCTACCGGCGAGTTAAAAATTACGTTCACCCCCGCCGATGCTCAAGTAACCCTTGCCAAAGCGGGAGAGACCGCGACGAAAGTAAGCAATGGCGGCGCGCTGAGTTTGCCATCCGGTTCCTACACTCTCACCGCGAAAATTGCCGACTTGACTCGCTCGTCGACCGTGGAAGTCGCCGCCGGTCAATCCAGGAATTTGGATTTATCCCTCGGGCCCAGCGGTATGTCCAAGTGGGACGATCCTGCAGGTTGGAAGTACGACAAAGGATCGTTCGATCGTAAAGGCGGCGAATTCGTGATGTATGGCGTCTCTCCCACGTCCGGTACATTTATTTTTTCGGCGATGCTCCGCAAGGGGCGCCGCCTGCAGTGGGTGCTCAACTGTACCGATGCCAACAACTATGTCCTGTTTCAAATGGACGAAAATAACTTCTACCGCACCGTAGTCCGAAACGGCCAGAAGGGTGACGAGACCAAAATTCCACATAAGAGTGACAAGAAAAGTTTCCAAACCATCCAAATCCGGGTGGGGCCGAATGAGATCACCCACCAGATCAGGCAAGGAGAGACTTGGGAGGTTCTGGACCGCTGGACCCAGCCCGGAAGCAATTTGAGTCTTGGCAAGTTTGGTTTTTTAATTCCCGGCAATGACCAGGTCGCGCTCTCCAGCTTCGGTCACTATGCGGACTTGAACCCGCGATAACAGCCCAGCAAACACTCGACCGACCACGGGGACCGGTTCCTCTCATGTAGCTATAATTGCTCGACGCTCATGGACTGGCTTCCGGCCGCCATCCGCCGGTTATTTGATTCGGAGCATGGCGCATCCGACCGCCTGATTCCGCGCTGGATCTTCTTGCGTGCCCTGGGCGGCATTTATTTCTCCGCCTTCTTCTCGCTGGTCTTTCAGATCCGCGGCCTCATTGGCCCGCAAGGAATTCTTCCAGCGGACGAATATCTGCGCGCCGTGTCAGCCTCGGTTGGCCATGCTCGCGGCTTATGGTTAGCGCCCACCTTGCTTTGGATGGGGAGCGGCTCGCATATGCTGACTGCCCTGTGCTGGGTGGGAATGATTGCGTCTGTCCTGTTGGCCTTGAATTTCTGGCCGCGCGGAATGCTGGTCATCTGTTTTGTGTGCTTCCTCTCATTCGTCAGCGCCGCGCAAGATTTTTCCGGTTATCAGTCGGACGGCATGCTGCTCGAGGCCGGATTTATTTCTTTGTTCTTCGCTCCCCCTGGATTTCGCCCCGTCTTGGGCCAGACATCGCCGCCATCGCGCGCCAGCCTGTTCCTGCTGCAATGGGAATGGCTTCGCATCTACTTCGAGTCCGGCGTCGCAAAGATCATCGGTGGAGATCCTGAGTGGCGCAACTTTACCGCGATGGACGAGTACTACCAGAACGGTCCCCTGCCCACATGGATCGGCTGGTACGTGCAGCATCTCCCGCACTGGTTCCATGCGTCAGCAGTTTTTGCAACGCTGGCGCTGGAACTGGTCTTAGTGTGGATGTTCGTTCTACCGCGCCGCTGGCGAATCGCCTGCTTCTTCATTGTGACGCCCTGGCAAGTCGTCGTCATTCTCACTGCCAACTACACGTTCCTAAACTACCTGGTCCTGATGCTGGGATTCTTACTGTTGGATGATCGCTTCCTCCTGCCGTTTCTTCCGCAACGATGGAGGAGGCCCTTCGCTGCGAGTGCCACAACCGGGAACAAGGGCACTCCGACTCCGTCCGATCTCGGCAAACGCGATAAGGCGGGTGAGTCCTCGGCAGAACCAGCACAATCCGAACAGAGCCGACTGCGAAGCGGGAGAGGCGCTTTCCGTCAACCGCTCAAAATACTGAAGCTGTCTTTCATCGGTGTGGTGCTGAGCTGGATTTTTTACGCCACAACGACCGAGTTGATCTGGATGTTCTCCCCCGAGTTCCCACTGCCAACCGAACCAGTGACGGCTCTCGAGCCTTTTCGGATCGCAAACCGATACGGCCTTTTTGGCGTCATGACCAGGGGCCGATACGAGATCGAGTTCCAGGGTTCCGAAGATGGAAAAACCTGGGTGCCCTATCCGTTCCGCTATAAACCTCAGGATCCGAGTACGCCACCGGGAATTTACGCGCCCTATCAGCCACGATTCGACTGGAATCTATGGTTTGCATCGCTGGGCTCATGGCGGGACTATCCGATTGTGACCAACACGGAAGTACGGCTACTTTCCAACGACCATAACAATGACAATAACAACAATAAAGACGTGCTCACTCTTTTCGAGAAGAACCCTTTCCCGCATGAGCCGCCGCGCGAGGTGCGCGCCGTAATTTGGCAATACTGGTTCACAGCAATGTCTGAAAAACGAACGCAAGGTCTATGGTGGCGCCGTCAATTCCTGGGACTCTACGCCCCGGCAATCGAGCGCGCACCCGACGGCCAGATCCGCGTCGTCGAGTGGCCTACGGTTAGTCCGCGCGAGTGAATGCTCGCCAAGGGACTTCGCTTCTGGTAGTTGGCGCAATCGACCGGCGGGCCTCCTCCCCGAAACTAGGCTACGGACGCTTGATCTGGAGAGCTGGAAGTGCTAAAGTCGTTGCGAATTTTACCCCTGGGTTCGTCCAATTCCCTGTCCCAAGGTTGCCCATGAAGAAGCACGGCTTTTCGTACGCAGCGCGTTCCGGCCAGACTTCGAGCGTCATCATCTCGAACTTGCGAGGCGCTGCGTCCCCCTTACATCCTGGGCCGAATTCAATTACGGAATCATTCTGTATCTGAGGAGGAAAGCGTCTATGCGATCAATTCGAGTAAGCCGAATGCTAATTGTCTTTTGCGCAGTGGTGTTCGCCGCCATCTGCCAGACTGCCGCTGCCGGGACCCTTTGCGTCAATCCGGCCGCTTCCCATAACTGCTTCGCGAGCATCCAAACCGCCGTCAATCATGCCGCGGCCAACGATGTCATTCAGGTTGAAGCCGGCACCTATAAAGAAGGAGTGGTCATTGGCATTCCGCTCGCGATCATCGGCGCGGGCGCCAACGCTTCGATTATTGATGCCACCGGTCTCGCGCATGGCATCTTCGTCGATGGTTTCGACCACCCCCGCCTGGAGCAAGTGACCATTACAGGACTCACGATAGAGAACGCATTGTTCGAAGGCGTTTTGGTGGTGAGCGCTTCGGATGTCACCATCCAGGACAACAGCATTATTAACAACGATACGACACCGGGCTTGGTGTTCACCGGGGCGCTCACCGGTTGCCCCGGCCAGCCTGGTAATGGCGTTTATGAGGATGATGAAACTGGAGACTGCGGCGGCGCCCTTCACCTGGTCGGGACAGCAAACTCGATCGTCTCTGGCAATCTCATTACCGGCAATGCCGATGGCGTCCTGATCAGTGACGAGACCGCCGAAAGCCATGACAATCTGCTGATCCACAATACGATCAAGAACAACCCGTTGGAGTGCGGCATCGTGCTTGCTTCGCATCCGCGGTCGGGCAACACGTCGCCACCTTTCGCTGCGCACCATGGGGTGGATCACAATACGGTGGCGGAGAACGTCTCTACCGGCAACGGCGTGATGATTGGAGGTGCGGGGGCGGGCATGTTTTCCGATGGCGCGGGCCGCGGCCGCGTGTCAGACAACGTGATCATCGGGAACACGCTCACGCATAACGGGCTGGGAGGCGTCGCTCTGCACTCGCACGTCGGACCCGCGTTTGGGCTCCCGGCAGATGACATGAGTGGGAACAAGATCATCGGCAACATCATTGCCGGAAACCTTGCCGACACCTTCGACACCGCCACCCCGGGCCGCGTGGGAATCAACATCAATAGTGGCGATGGCGGATCGCCGGTTCGCGGCACCGTCATTTCCCAGAACATCATCAGCGATGAGGATATCGACATAGCGGTCAATACTCCCGCCGAGCTCGACATTCATCTGAACTCTCTACTCGGGGGCGGTATCGGTGTCGGAGATGTTTGTGTGCTCGACGGTTCGTCGGTTTGCACCGGCTCAATCGATGCGACCGAGAACTTCTGGGGATGTCCTGCAGGTCCTGGTGAGCACGGATGCACGACTATCAATGCCCCCAGGATTCTATGGATCCCTTGGCTCCAGAAGCCTGTGGGCAACCACTAACGCTTTCGGGGCGCGCGATACGGATCTCTTCGTTTCACACGCCCCGCTTGCGCAGCGCCCGCTCGTGTCGGGAGCTGCGCTTAAACTTACTGCGCGTCTACAAGCCATTACACCAGTAGCGCCCAAGCGGATGTTCCTGAGATAACTTCTAACCGCCGCCCAACCTCGACAGCGCTATCTTAGCCGCATGATAGCCGCACATGCCATGCACGCCTCCACCTGGCGGAGTGGACGCAGAGCAAATGTAGATACTGCGATCCGACGTGGCGTAATGTCGCCATGTTGGCCGAAACAGAAACTGACGAATATCCATGGCTCCGCCCGCGATATCGCCTCCGACGAGGTTAGCGTCCATGCTCTCGAGATCGGCGGGAGAGAAGACACGCCGCGCCAGAATGCACTCGCGGAAGCCGGGAGCGAACCGCTCAATCTGATCCTCTAGTTTCTCAAGCATGTTGATCTTCGATCCATTCGGCACGTGACAATAAGCCCATGCCGTGTGCTTGCCCGCCGGAGCCCGTGAGCTATCGAAAAGACTAGGCTGAGCCAGCAGCACGAATGGACGGTCGGCATTCACTCCATTTCGTATCGCCTTTTCCGACGCAGCAATCTCCTCAAAGCTCCCGCCCAGATGCACCGTCGCCGCCCGCAAACATTCGGCAGCTTTCCATGGGATGGGCGCGTTCAGTGCATAATCCACTTTGAAGACGCCAGATCCATAGCGATACTTCCGAAGTTGCTGCTTGTAAGTGTCAGACAGTTTTTGCCCGGCAACCTCGACCAGCTGCCGCGGAGTCAGGTCACAAAGAAACAGGTCATATTTCGGCAATCGGTTCGGCAATACGTTAGCCAATGTCGCCAGGCTTTCGACTGGAGATGATGTCTTCACCGTGCCACCGAGCGTCGAAAGAAACCCGCAGAGTGCGTTGGTGAGCGACTGCGCGCCGCCGCGCGGAATAGGCCAGCCCACCGCATGCGCTGGAACCGCCATCAGGATGGCAAACGCCGCGCTCAACGGCTCGTCCAGGCTGAGAAAAGAATGGGCCGCCAAGCCCGCGAATAACGCTCGGGTTCGTCCGTTGCGAAAACGGCGAGCGACAACTCGGGCCGGCTGCAACGCGACCATTCCAAACCGCGCCATCAACCATGGATGCCGGGGGATGAAAGAAATCGGACCCAATACCTCCGAAGCTAATTCAGCCCAGCGCTCAACGAAAGGACGCATGAGCTTGTCCCATGCCGGTCCGTCGATCCCAAGGGAATCTCGAGTTGCGCCCAGGTCACGCTCCAACATCACCGCCGTGCCGTCGTCGAGAGGATGCGCCAACGCAGCCGGCGAGTGAATCCACTCCAAGCCGTGGTCGGCCAGCGGCAGCGATGAGAAGAATGGCGAGCCGGCGCCAAGCGGATAGACAGCCGATCCGAAATCATGCCGAAAGCCCGGTAAAGTTAACTCCAGCGTGCGCACCGCACCGCCCGCCGTCGACTCTGCTTCCAGTACGTCTACCTGCAATCCAGCCTGTGCCAGAACGATGGCCGCCGCCAGTCCATTCGGACCAGCCCCGATCACGCACGCCTTGCGGCTCATCGTGGATCTCCTAACGGAACCCCTTAGCCCAATATGCATGCGTGCAAAAAGGGTGTTTGCCGCGGCTATCTAAGCTCGCCCGTCGGAATTACTGTAGCTTCGCATATTCCGTCTTCGCTTCTTTGAGGATGGGGATATCGGGGTCCGCGTCTTTCCAGAGGGCCAGAAAATCCTGATAGGCAGCGCGGGCTTTGACGGCATCGTTCTGCTGGGCGTAGGCGCGAGCCAGGTAAATCTTCGCCAGGCCCATCAGCGGATCTCCAATGTAAGCGCCTCTCAGGTTCAACACGGCTTGAAACTCCTGTGCGGCTTGAGCGGGCTGGTGGTTCAGCAGATAGGCGCGGCCACGGGTAAAGTGGATGTCGGTCGTACCCTTGTCATACGGTTCGCCGGCTTTCAGCACCTCAATGGCTTTGGCGGCCTCGCCGTGGTTCATGAAGAGAATGGCCTGTACAACGGGGACGAGCATGGTCTGGAATCTTGTATCCAGCGGCCGGCGTCGACTCACATCTTCCATCAAATGGCGGGCCTGGGCTTCACCGCCGGCAAGGGCCGCAATTTCCGCTGAGAGAATGGCAACGTCTGGCGTGTTCGCGAGGGCCAGCGCTGCGGTTGCCTGGGAAACCGACTTGTTCTTCTCGCCCGTATCGCCAAAGAGCAAATCGATCCAAACTGGAAGCTGAATGGCAGCAGCCTGGTTGTCGGTGAGACCGAGACGCTTTGCCAGTTCTCCCTCCTGGGCGTAGATTTCCCCAGCCTTCTGCCGTTGGCCATGCGCCAGCGCCAACCCGGAGTTACCAGCTAAAACCCATTGCAACTCGAACGCAGGCGAGCCCTTGATGAAAGCGTCTTCGCGATCCTGCGCAGCCTTATCGCCCTGAACCAGCGCAATGTAGTACAAACTGGCGTGCAAAACAACCGTGCCATTAGTTTTTTGCAGGCCTGTGTTGAGAACCGCTTTGGCTTCATCGAATCTTCCCAGCACCGTGTAGCAATAACTCGCGTTCACGTATCCATACCAGGAATCAGGTTCCAGACGAATCGCTTCGAGGCTATTGGTTAAGCCTTTGTCGAAGTCACCGAGTATTTGATATTGCACCGATAGATTGACGCGCGGCACCGCATCGTTGGGATAAGTCTGGATGTAAAGCTCCAGCGCCTGGATAAGCTGCTCCAATTGGCCCGTGCCATCGTAATATTTCCCTGTGATGTAGAATTTTTCCCGCTCGCTGGCGCGCTCTCTTAATTCAAACGCCTTCTGAAAGTTCTGGCGAGCAAGGTCGGCCTGGCCCACGGTCAAATACTGGTTTCCCAGGCGGGCATACGCCATGGCAAAGTTGGGGTCGAGCTCGATGGCGCGCTGGTATAGCGGAACCGGCGGAAGGGCGTCGCCTTTTTCACGTAAGTCATCAGCCTGAGTGAAAGCCTTCAAAGCCTCAAGCGACGAGGTTGTAACTTCCTGCAAAGGCTTATCGAACTTCTGGACCGAGGCCAGCGACTCGCCCAGCTTGCCGCGCAACTTGTCGGCGCCCAGACCCAGAGCATTCAACACCTGCTCCTTGCTCGTGGCTTGTTCCTGCACCTGCGCCAGCGAGTCGCCGGTGGCAGCGTTGATCGCCTCCAACGTAATCACATATGCACTTCCCAGGGGCGCGATGGCTCCGGTGAGCATGGCCTTAATATGTGCGCGCTGGCAAATTTCCCGGCCAATGTCGCTGGTGATCCGCGTCTCCGGCGGTTTGCCCATCAGCTTCAGCGTCTGTTGCACCTTGGAATCCGGAACCACATTGAGATAAGGCGATTGGCCCAGGCTCACCGTCAGCGCCTTCTTCAGAGTACTGTCGAAGACCGGATCACCCGTGGTGTTGGTAAAGTCGGCAAGGACGATCGTATCTTTTTCGGTGAGAGCCTGGGTCTTGCGGGAACGGTAGTAAAGACCGGCAGCCACGAGCACGGCAATCATCAGCAGTGCAACCGTAGCCACTGCCTTCCACCGCTGGGTCACCGCTGGTTCTGTAGCTGCGGCTGGCGCGGAGGACACTGCACGGACCTTGCTCGAAGACTGCCTCGAAGTCCCGCTCCCCGAAGTTCCTACAGAAGACTGGCGACTCTCGGGCAAAGCGACAGCGGCTCGTTCTTTCTCAGGCTCGTCTACGACGCTCACAGCGCTTTGGCTCGACTCGGTCTCTCGTTTCAGCCGTTTCAAATCGGCGCGAATGTCGGCAGCGTGCTGGTAGCGCAGCTCCCGGTCTTTCTCCAGCGCTTTATTGATGACGCGTTCCAGGTCCCCCGGAAGATCCGGATTCAGCCGCACCGGAGCGACCGGAACCTTGTGCAAAATCGAATCAAACACAATGGCCGTTGTATCGCCCCGAAACGGAAGCATGCCCGTAGACATTTCGTACAACACTGCCCCAAAGGAGAACAGGTCCGTACGCGCGTCCAGTTCCTTCCCTTTGGCTTGCTCGGGAGACATGTAAGCAACTGTTCCTAACGTAGAGCCTGGACTGGTGAGGTGGTCAAGGCTCTCGGCGGCAGTCGCCTGCGCTGAAATTCCGGCCTCGGCACTTCGGCTACTCATCGGCGCAACTTTGGCCAAACCGAAATCGAGAACCTTGGCATGCCCCCGCCGGGTTACAAAAATATTTGCCGGCTTGATATCCCGGTGGACAATGCCTTCGGCGTGCGCGGCATCGAGCGCGTCGGCAATTTCGATCCCGAGCGAAAGCAAAATCTCCAGATCCATCGGACGGCTGCCAATCGAGTGCTTCAGCGTCTTACCGTCGAGGTACTCCATGACGATAAACGCCTGCCCATCCTGCTCGCCGATGTCATAGATAGTGCAGATATTGGGATGGTTCAGGGCAGAAGCGGCCTTCGCCTCACGCCGGAAGCGTTCCAAAGACTGGCGGTCCTGAGCCACGCCTTCGGGGAGAAACTTCAGGGCCACAAAGCGGTCCAGCCGGGTGTCCTCGGCCTTGTAGACAACACCCATCCCTCCGCCGCCCAACTTCTCAACGATCCGGTAGTGCGAGATGGTTTGGCCGATCATGTAGTTTGGCCGATCATTCAGGAGATTCCTGGCTTTCTGGTCGCTTCATCTTACGGATGGGGCATCCGCCAGTCAACGCATAGCTGGGGACTTACCACAGGAGACGTTTTGGCAAGAGACTCTGCCACCGGGTTACACGCTGGAGGTTTTCTGCATCCAGGTCCACGCACTGGAGACGATCTCGGCGAGATTGCGCTTGGCGGTCCATCCCAGCACTTTTTGAGCCTTCGACGGATCGGCCACGAGGGTCGGAGGATCGCCGGGCCGCCGTAATCCCATCTTTCGCCGAACGGGCCGTCCCGTGGCGTTTTCCGCCGCCTGGATAACTTCGAGAACGGAATGTCCCCGGCCGGTTCCCAGATTGAGGGCCAGCGAAACTCCGCGTTCAGCGCCGTTTCTTTCGTCGTTTCTGTCGTCGCTTCTTTCAAGGTATTGCAAGGCTCGGACGTGCGCATCGGCGAGATCGTTGACATGAATGTAGTCGCGAACGCAGGTGCCATCCGGAGTCGGGTAGTCGGAACCGAAGATCTGCAACTCAGGTCGTTTGTCGAGGGAGGCAGATAGGGCCAGTGGAATCAGGTGAGTTTCCGGATCGTGAAGCTCGCCGGTCTCGCCGCTTTCATCGGCTCCCGCGGCGTTGAAGTAGCGCAGCCTGACCGAGCGTAGTCCGTAAGCTCGGTCGTAAGCCTCGAGCGCGTTCTCGAAAAAGAGCTTCGACGCGCCATACGGATTCACCGGCTCGCGCTTCTCCAGTTCGGTGATCGGAACCTGCTCCGGGAGGCCATACACGGCGCAGGTTGACGAGAAGATGAAGCGGCGGATACCGGCGTCCAGCACGGAGTTCAGCAGGCTGAGCGCGGCGAGAACATTGTTGCGGAAATACTTGCGAGGATTTTCGACCGATTCTCCGACGTAGGCGTGGGCGGCAAAGTGCATGACCGCGTCAACGCGCGCGAGGACGGGCCGGAGCTTCGCGTCGTCGGCGATGTCGCCCTCCACCAACTCGAAGCCTTGCACCAGGCGGCGAAACCCGGTGGAGAGATTGTCGTAGATCACGACCTCATACCCGCAACGCCGAAGAGCCCGGGCCGCATGACTGCCGATGTAACCTGCTCCACCGGTGACTAGGATTGCCACTGAGAAACCTTACCACGCAAATGCAGTTCTCAGTTCTCAGTAAAACCTGCGCCGCCCAGCTTGGGCAATGGGAACAAGAGAGGATATTTTTCTGGGAAGGTCAGACTTGCGGCAGAAAAGCGCTGGAAAAAGGTAAAGGCTGTGACATTGGTTATGCTCTAGCCGTCAACTCCTGCGAGGGAGTCAAACAGCGTGGAGGCATGCACCGTCACAGCCTTCGATGCGATCACCGCTTTCGCGGTCCCAAACCCCAACTGCCCCTCGCAGAGCCGTCGGTTTTTGCAGGTCTGGCTGCTCATCGGGTTGCCCCGCCGAGCTGATCACTCAGCTTACTTCGGACTGGCAAGTTTTAATTTAGCCAACCCTTTCAGCCGTCGACGGGAGCAACCTTAGAGATTTACTCAAAAAATGTCAAGGCCTTATTTCGGTGCAATCTGTGGATTGCGTTGTCGCAAAATTCAGAAACGCAAGCTATTGAATTGTTGGCCCATTGATGAACGGAAGATTAATTTCGTCCCCTTTTTCCACAATAACATTCACAGACGGCAAATCGCGGCCAGCCGGCGGAGGAACCAAATAAACATCTTGACGCCGGAAAATATGTCAAGCATGGTGAATAGTAGTCCCTATGTCGGATCTAGTTGCCTACGTTGACGGCGGTTCTTTCGGGAATCCGGGCCCGTCTGGTATTGGCGTGGTAATCGACGGGCGCGCCGACGGCACAATCAGAATCGCCAAGTGGATCGGACACCAGGACAATAATGTCGCCGAGTACATTGCTCTGATGGAAGCGCTGCAATGTGCCCTGGGGCTCAAGGCCAAGACGCTTCATGTGTTTTCAGATTCCGAAATCGTGGTCAAGCAGATGACGGGCGAATACAACTGCCGCAGCCCGCGGCTTTACTCCCTGAATTGGATCTGCCGGAAGTTGGCCCACTCGCTCGATTTCTCCATCTCGCACGTCCGGCGCGAGCACAATGCCGAGGCCAATGGTTTGGCCACCGCGGCCGCCCGCGAAAGGCTGCGCTCCGATCAGTCTCATCTTGCCTAGCTCAATAAAAACAAACTCAACAGCTTTCGAGAGGAACAATCGTAATCACCGATTTTGTGTGACTGACGAAGCTGGCGCTCAACCTTCTGTTGGGCCGCGATGTCGGGCACGGTCTTCTGGAACTGATGGGTTAGGCAAACATCTGGTTGGCGAACATTGTTTGGCGAACATTAAGCTTCGCTACCGCAGGAAATCAATGCTATGATGCCGTGCCACTTAGCCAACTTCCGTAAAAATTGGGCTCGTGTATGAAAAATGGCAAGGCAGTTGCCAAAATACCTTTGAGCGGAGGCGACACATGGCCACACAAGTCGTAAACACTGTCCAGAAACTGGCGCCGGCAGCAGACAAGACTTTTTGCGATCTTCCCCCAGCCGTGGCCGATACCTTGGAGCAATCGGCACTCACCACCAGCTATCCCACGGGAGCGGTTCTGTTCGCCGAAGGCCAGGCGCCCCGCGGAGTATTCATCGTACGTCGAGGCCGTGTGAAGCTCTCCATCTGCGGCAGCGACGGCCGGACCCTGATTCTCCGTATGGTCGAGTCTGGTTCCCCATTGGGAGTTGCGGCGGTAGTTTCCGGGCGCAACTATGAAGCCACGGCCGAGACTCAGGAACCGTCCGAAGTCAGCTTTTTACGGCACAGCGATTTGCTGCGCCTCATGCGTCTTCACGGCGAGATTGCGCTCTGGGTAACCCAGCACATCAGCGAAGATTACGCCGCTACGTGCCGAGAAATTCGGGACCTGATCCTCTCCGACTCGGCCAGCGAAAAGCTCGCCCGGTTGCTGGTGGGATGGCTCGATCAGAACACCACCTCGAAGAACCCCAGCCAGGTGAAGTTGGCCCTGACCCACGAAGAGATCGGCCAGATGATCGGGTCGTCAAGAGAAACGGTGAGCCGGCTTTTCGCAGGCTTCAAGAAGCAGCATCTCATCCAGCAGAGCGGATCTACTCTGGTGATCCCGAACCGCGTGGCCTTGGAATCGCTGATCACCGCGTAAGGATATTACGAATTAAGATATGCCGCTTGTCGGGGCTGGTCATCCTCCACCGGCCCCGTTTTCTTTCGGCTCCATCTGCGTACACGTTTGTGTCTGTTGCGCATCTCCCCAGAACTGTCATCCCGGAGTCGCGGGACCCCGCGCCCTCCGACACTTCCACTGCAGCGTCAAAGCATTCTCCCCGTAACCCGTGTTGCGCCTCAAGCAGCCCGCTCCTCCTCCGCCACTCTAAACCATGCCGCAACGATGCTAGACTCTTTACACTCATTCCCCAGAAACTTGGAGCGATGTCACAGCTCAACCTTAAGCCGACGCATGCAGCCGTCAAGAGCTATCACGCCGCTCTAAACCAGTTCGGACAACTCTATATCGATCATGAAATGGCAGTCCGCAGCGCCTTCCAATACCTGCTCTCCTCCTGCGGACGCAAACTCAAACTCACGCTAGTTCCCGAATTTGAAATCAAACGCAAAAACTCGTCCATCCGAGTGGACGGCGCGCTGCTCGACGATTTCCATCTCGCTCACGGCTACTGGGAGGCCAAGGACGAAAAGGACGACCTCGACCGCGAAATCAAGGCCAAGCTCGAAAAAGGCTATCCCCGCGACAACATCATCTTCCAGGCCCCCGGCCGCGCCGTCCTCTACCAGTCCGGAGCCCGCATAGCCGACGAGGATATCTCCAAGCCCGACCATCTAGCCCAAATCGTTAACCAGTTCTTCGACTACAAAGCCCCTCACATCGAGGAATGGGAACAGGCCGTAAGTGAGTTCTCCGACCGCATCCCCGAACTAGCCAGCGCTGTTAAGAAGATCATCGACGAAGAGCGCCGCCGTAATCCCGCCTTCGTTCGAAGTTTCGAAGACTTCTACGCCCTCTGCCGTCAGGCGATCAATCCCAATCTCTCCGAAGACGCCGTCGAGCGCATGTTGATCCAGCACCTCCTAACGGAACGCATCTTCGAAAGAATCTTCGACAATCCAGATTTCACCCGCCGCAATGTAGTGGCCGCCGAAATCGAAAAAGTCATAGTCGAGCTGACGAAACGAGCATTCAACCGAAATGAATTCCTGCGCCCGCTAGGCCGTTTCTACAAAGCCATAGAAGTAAGCGCCGAAAACACCACCGGCTTTACCGAAAAGCAGGCGTTCCTCAACAAAGTCTACGAACGCTTCTTCCAGGGATATTCCCCAAAAGAAGCCGACACCCACGGCATCGTCTATACTCCGCAGCCCATCGTCAACTTTATGGTGCGCAGCGTAGAAGAAATCCTGCAAAAAGAATTCGGGCGCTCCCTCGGAAACAAAGGCGTCCACATCCTCGACCCCTTCGTCGGCACCGGCAACTTCATCGTCAACATCATGGACAAGATAAAAGCCACCGACTTGCCCTACAAATACGAAAACGAACTGCACTGCAACGAAGTCATGCTGCTCCCGTATTACATCGCCAGCATGAACATCGAGCACGCCTACTTCGAGCGAACGGGCGAGTACAGCGCGTTTCCGGGGATTTGTCTGGTAGACACGTTCGAGTTGGCAGAGGCGGAGCAGGCGTCACTCGGGTTCATGAATGAAGAGAATGCGCAAAGGGTGAAACGTCAGAAGGAATCTCCCATCTTCGTGATCATCGGAAACCCACCTTATAACGCTTGGCAAGCAAGCGAGAATGACAACAACCGCAACCGTAGATACAAGTGGGTCGACGGACGGATCGCTGCGACCTATGCGAAAGATTCCGCAGCGAGTAATAAGAGCGCTCTGTCAGACATGTATGTTAAGGCATTCCGCTGGGCGTCGGATCGGATTGGCGCCGAAGGAATTGTCGCATTCGTCTCAAACAATAGCTTCAAGGACGGGATGGCGTTTGACGGATTCCGCAAGCATCTCCTCCAGGACTTTTCGGAGATCTACCATTTGGATCTGAGAGGGAACGCCCACACCACCGGTGATCGGCGGAGGCAGGAGGCCGGTAATGTCTTCGACGATGCAATAAAGGTGGGAATCGGAATAACAGTTCTTGTGAGGTCGCGAAAGTCGGGAGGACTCAAAGTTCATTCAGTGGACGACAGTCTGAGTTCATCTGCAAAGAAAACCAAGCTGGCGGATTGGGAGAAATTGAGCGGCGTCCCTTGGCACGATGTCGCACCGGCCGGGGGACAGGTATGGGGAACCGTAGAGACCCGGGGCCGACTTCTTGTCGTTCCTTCCGCTTGGCCTCACGGAGGACCGAGGCCAAACAGAAAAGGGACTGATCTTCCAGCGTTATAGCAGGGGAGCGGAAACTACAAGAGACGCATGGGTCTATGGCTTCCAGCGGCCGGACCTGTTTTCCCGAATGCGACGGTTTGTGGAGCAATACAACAGTGACGTTTACCGCTGGCAACGATCAGCCCCTGGTTCAGATATCGACGGTGTGGTCACATCGGATGACCGAAAAATCAAGTGGTGCAGCAAATTAAAGCAGCAAGCTAGGTCTGGCGTGTTGGCTGAGTTTTCGGAAGAACATGTACAACCCGCCATGTACAGACCTTACGTCAAACAGTTTTTGTATTTCGACCCAATACTAATCCACCGCCCCGGCGTGTTCCCGCTTACTTTTCCCACGCATTCGGCGCTCGAAGAAAACAGAGTGTGGCATAAGGTCGGCGACAACTGGCCTTTCTTCGTTATGTGCGTCGATAGCATCCCGGATGTTTTGCCTCAAAGCGGCTCCCAATCTTTCCCCTTCTACACCTACGCCGAAGACGGCACCCACCGCCGTGAAAACATCACCGACTGGGCCCTCGAACAATTCCGCTCCCACTACCACGACACCTCCATCACCAAATGGGACATCTTCCACTACATCTACGCCGTCCTGCACCACCCCGAGTACCGCGAGCGCTACGCGGCCAACCTCCGCCGCGAACTCCCCCGCATCCCGTTCACCCCTGTGTCCTCGAAGCCGGCCCTGAGCGAAGCCGAAGGGTCCCCTGTGGTTAAAGATGTTGAAGCTTTCCGCGAGCTAGCCAAAGCCGGCCAGCGTCTGGCCGAAATCCATGTCCACTACGAAAAGCAACCCGAATACAAACTAACGAAGCGCGAGAAGGCAGGCGAAAAACTAAACTGGCGCGTCACCAAAATGCGCCTAAGCAAAGACAAGACCACTCTCATCTATAACGACTTCCTAACCCTCTCCGATATCCCGAAAGAAACCTACGACTACCGCCTCGGCAACCGCTCCGCACTCGAATGGATCATCGACCAATATCAAGTCTCAACCGACAAACGTAGCGGCATCACCAACGATCCGAACCGAGCCGACGACCCACAGTACATCCTCCGCCTCATCGGACAAGTTATTGCCGTCAGCCTTGAAACCGTGAAAATCGTCCGGTCTCTCCCGACGTTGGGCCTCGCCGACTAGCACTGTTCCAAACTGTGGTTCTCGACTCCCACTGCGCGGAAGTCTTCATCACAAACGGCCAGTGAGCCCCGTCACAGACGACCAACCATCCGTCGTCGACAATCGCTATTGACCTTTGTTGTTACAATAGAGGTGTGCCTGTCCAAGGGACTTCCGTCGAAGCTCTCCAGCCCCACGAGTCGACGCTCTTTGAAAACACCAATTTGGAAAAAGCGGGGTACCCGACCCTCCGAGGAAGCGCAAAGCCGAGTTAACTCCTTATTCCGGAAAACTTTGGAAGTAAGTCCTTATTTGTGAATACTTTGCGGGAAATTGTGTGTGTGTGT
>Ga0182024_10001895_pt1 | contig 52773 bp, 51 predicted proteins | sample P32metaG_FD_120480 | JGI IMG/M metagenome (GOLD analysis project Ga0182024, IMG submission 120480) | Permafrost microbial communities from Stordalen Mire, Sweden - P3-2 metaG (Illumina Assembly) | ecosystem: Environmental > Terrestrial > Soil > Wetlands > Permafrost | place: Sweden: Stordalen... | reverse complement strand
CTTGCTGCTCGAACGCGGCGTCGAGGTGACGCCGGTGGTTGACCATGAATGGTGTCGCTCGATTTATTTTCGCGATCCCAACGGGCTGCTGCTCGAGTACTGCGCCACCACCCGCGCGTTCACCGAAGACGACAAGAAAATGGTTCATCACGATCAGCCCGGCATCGCGACCAAGAATCCGGACGACATGCGGAAGGTCATGAAAATGATGATGGGACCAGCGCCGAAGACCAAGAACGTGCCAGTCTGATTCGAAGCGATATCGAATGACTCCAGAGCGGCGGGTCTCGCGATCCGCCGCTCTTTTCTTTCGTCGCGTTTCAGCCGATATTCAGTCGATTCCACTTCTGTTTAGCGAGGTACTCCCGATGGCGGAAATGAGCCTGTTCGATGCGATGTACACGGCGCGCGCGTTGCGCCGCTACAAAACCGATCCGATTCCCGATGATGTGATGACGAAGATTCTCGACGCCGCGATCCGCGCGCCGTCGGGCAGCAATCAGCAGAACTGGGTCTTCGTGGTGGTCAAGGACGCCGCAAAGAAAAAGAAGATCAGCGACATTTATGCGCGCGGTGCGCAGATCCTCTCTGCGGTATATGCTAACCGGCCCCGCCCGCCGCATATGGACGAGAAGCAGTTCCAGACCCTGATGAACTCCGCGATGTACCTCTTCGATCACATGCACGAGGCGCCGGTACTTTTATTCGCATGTCTTCGTAACGAAACGCCTGCGGGGCCGGTGCCGAATCTGCCGCCTGAAATTGCCGCGCAGGCGGCCAAGATGGCGCGCCTCGGCGGGTCTAGCATCTATCCCGCGGTGCAAAACATCATCCTCGCGTGCCGCTCGTTTGGAATCGGCACTGTGCTGACGACGCTACATATTTTTTTCGAAGATGAGGTGAAAGAGATCCTCGGACTGCCGCGCGAGATCCAGACCTATGCGTTGTTACCGATGGGATATCCGATCAACAAATTCGGTCCGCTCAAGCGCCGCCCGGTGAGCGAGGTCGCATTCCTCGATACCTACGGCAACAACTGGAAGGGCTAAGCGAGTTTTCTGATTCTCCTTCCCGTACGAAGGTGTCCGCCTTCCTTACACCCCTCTCCATTTTATGGAGAGGGCGCGGCGTCCTCGCCGGGGTGAGGTAACGGAAGGGGCCAGGGGTTAGGTCTCTGCGGCTACGACTCCGTGCTGAGCGCGCGTTTCGCTTCCTCGGCACGCTGCCTCACGAGGTCATGGTCCTTCAGCAGTTGCTCCAACTGATCATGCGTATGCGACGGGTTGAGGCGATACTGATCCGCATCGCGAAGAAAATTCTCATACGCCTCGACCAGCGCAGCGAAAGCCTTAACCGATGCCTCGGATCCATAGCGCTTCGCCGTCATCTGCTGGAACGCGCGCGCTTTCTTGAGGCCGTAGTAGAACTCGCCCATCTCTTCCGACGAGAGCGGATGCCGATCGACGATAAAATCCGCGCGGCAGTAGTCGGTGAGCTTGTCGGATAGCTGCGCGACCAGCGCGACCGAGGCGAGCATCTCACGACGGTAATTTGACGAATAGCACGAGGCGAGCAGCATCGCTCCGATGAGCAGCGCAAAATAAGCGGGCCGACGATACACGCCGGCCCGCTTCGCTCTTCGATTCAAAATAGCGATTGCTCAGCCCAGATGAGTCTTGAAGAATGCGATGGTCTTCGCCCATGCTTCCTTCGCATGCGTGGGATGATGCGACGGGCGATCATCGCACATGAAGCCGTGGTCGGCATCGCCATAGAGGACGATTTCCGCTTCCTTTCCGGCGGCCTTGAGCGCGTCGCGGAACTTGTCGACCTCCGTGATCGGAATGAAGGCGTCCTTGCCGCCGAAGAACGCGAGCACCGGTGCCTTCAACCCTTCGACATAGGCAATCGGCGGCTTCGCGTTCGGATCTCGCGACGACACCATCTGGCCGCCGTAGAATGGCGCGGTAGCCTTCACGCGCGAATCGCGGCATGCGGTCAGGAACGCGACGCGCCCGCCCATGCAGAATCCGGTGGTGCCGAAGTTAGGCTTCACTTCCTTCAGCGTCTTCAGATGATCGATCGCCGCGCCCATGTCGGCCACCACCTGATCATCTTTCAATGAGCCCATCAGGCGAAACGCGCCCGGCAGGTCGTTGTAGCCGACGACATTGTTGTCCGAGCGAAAATACAGATTCGGCGCGATCGCGACGAAACCCTCTGCCGCGAATCGATCGGTGATGCTCTTGATGTGCGTGTTGAGCCCGAACGCTTCCATCACGACTACCAGCGCCGGGTAGGGTCCACCGGTCGCGGGCCGCGCTACATGACACGGCATGCTCTCGCTGCCGGTGCGAACGTTTACCTCATGTGAGACTACTTCCATACAGGTCCACCTCCTTCGAATGATGCTCGCGGTGAATGTGGGATACGCGAATTTCTCGCACGAAACCCTCGCGCGCTCAAGTGCGAGGCATCGCGTCGCTGACACTCTCGCATGAACCACCTGCGCGCCGCTAACATAGCGGACCATCTCCGTCGCGATGCGATCGCCGCGGCGAGCTTGACCTCGCAACCTGAATGATCCCTCTTCGTGATAACCAGGCCAGCCGCCGCCTCACCCTCATCAATGTGATGCTGATCGCGGCGAATGTCGCGGTCTTCTTTTATGAAGCGTCGCTCGGGCCCGGCATCGGAACCTTCATCTACCGATATGCGATGATCCCCGCGCGTCTCACCTCCGCGCTCGAAGGCGGACGCGAAGTGGCGCGACTTCCATATGCTCCCGGTGCGCCGTCGGCGCTGGAAACTATCGTGACCTCGATGTTCCTTCATGGTGGAATCCTGCACCTCGCCGGCAACATGCTCTACCTCTTCATCTTTGGCGCCGCCGTCGAGGAGGCGATGGGGCATCTTCGATTCCTGATTTTCTACCTGATGTGCGGAATCGCGGCCGCGCTCGCGATGGCGGCCTTCACCCCTCATGCGACGGTGCCGGTGATCGGTGCGAGCGGCGCGATTGCCGGCGTCCTCGGCGCGTACTTCGTGCTCTATCCGCGTGCGAGGATCACCACCATCCTGCCGATTTTTGTGTTGATGTACTTTGTAGAGATTCCCGCCATCGTGTACCTGCTCATCTGGTTCGTCGCTCAGCTCTACTCCGGCCTATCACAGAATCCCGAGGTCGCCGGTGGCGTCGCGTGGTGGGCTCATGTGGGCGGTTTTATGGTCGGAATGGTGCTCGGTCCAATGCTCGCAACGCGCGCCTCGCGCGGTCGCCGCTGATGAGGCGAAAAATTAGTCCACAGGTAATGACTGGCTTTGTGGATAGCTAGATATGGAATCCGAAAAGTCCTGATACCTCAAGGGTTATTCGCCGCTTACCTATCGTTTGGGCCCTGTGGACAACTTGGGGAAAACCATCCAAATTGGCTTCTCTCTAGGCTCTGTTGCCTGCGCACAAAGATCGCCGGGTACGCTTTAGGAAAGCGCGCCAAAATGGAATACTCTGGGGCGTAAGTTGTGGTGTTGGAGGATGTGGTGGCCGCCCAGACCGATGACGTCCTGAGACGAGTTCCCCCGCAGAATATCGAAGCCGAGCAGTCTGTCCTCGGCGCGGTTCTGCTCGAAAACGAGGCCATCAACCAGGCGCTCGAAATCCTCACCCCGGATGATTTCTATCGCGAGACTCATCGCGAGATTTTCCGCGCGATGATGGAGCTCTCCGACCATAACCAGCCCGTCGATGCCATTACGCTGACCGACGCGCTACGCACCAAGAGTGTTCTGGAACAGGTCGGCGGTCCCGGCTACATCGCGGAACTTGCCGACGCGGTCCCGACCGCCGCCAACGTCGCGCATTACGCGCGCATCGTTCGCGAGAAAGCGGTGCTGCGCAGCCTCGCCACGATCGCCACCGATATCGCGTCGAGCGCGTACGAGGCCAATGCAAACGTCGACGAGTTCCTCGACACCGCGGAGCATCGCATCTTCGAGATTTCCGAGCGCCGCATCAAACCATCTTTCCATACGATGCCCGAGCTGACGCGGGAGTCGTTGCGCATCCTGGAACGGCTGTATGAAAATCGCGAACTCGTCACCGGAGTTCCGACTGGCTTCAAGGATCTCGATACTCTCACCGCCGGCCTTCAGCCGTCGGATCTGATCGTCATCGCGGCGCGTCCCAGCATGGGGAAAACGGCACTGGCGCTGAACATCGCCGCGTATGCCGCGATGGATGCGGAACCCAAGCGCGGCGTGGCGTTCTTCTCGCTCGAAATGTCGAAGGAGCAACTGGTCTTACGCATGCTCTGCTCGGAGGCACGCGTGGACAGCGCCAAGGCGCGCGCGGGCTACCTGAGCGAGCGTGATTTTCCGAAGCTTGCGCAAGCTGCGGCGCGACTTTCCGAAGCGAATATTTTTATCGATGATTCCTCGGACACCACTGCAATCACGCTGAAAGCGAAATGCCGTCGGCTCGCGCGCGATCACAGCAACAACCTCGGTTTGGTGTTGGTGGATTACCTGCAACTGATGCGCTCGGCTCGGCCAGGTGAATCGCGTGAAAAGGAAATCGCGGAAATTTCGCGTTCATTGAAGGCTCTGGCCAAAGAGTTGAAGCTGCCGGTGATCGCGCTCTCGCAGCTCAATCGCCAGGTCGAGACGCGTCCCGATCGGCGGCCGTTGCTGGCGGATCTTCGCGAGTCGGGCGCTATCGAGCAGGACGCCGACGTGATCGCGTTCATCTATCGCGAGGAAATGTACAAGGGCAAGGACAGCAAGGAAGCAGGCGTCGCGGAGATCATCGTGGCCAAGCAGCGTAACGGTCCGACTGACACCGTGAAGCTCACGTATCTGAATCAGTACACGCGCTTCGAAAATTACGCGCCCGCCGATTCCGCCTACGGAGATATGGACGGCTGACACTTCTAACAGTTGTCTTCGCGCGTGCCGCCTTCGATTGGAGGTTCGGGGGCATCTTCGCCATCGAGCGGAGGATCAATGGGCGGTGGATTGGGAAGCTCGCCCGGCTCCTCGGGTGCGGCCTCAGCGCCCTCCGCCTCGAAAGCGGCGGCGATGTCGCGCATCTCAGTGACTGTCTCGACGCCTTGAGATTCCGCTTCTTCCTGCGCGCGCTGGATCTCCTGAAACTCCTTCAGGTCGGGCAGGCTGTCGAGGTCCTTGAGGCCGAACACTTCGAGGAATTCGGCGGTCGTCTCATAGAGCATCGGGCGTCCCGGCGCTTCCTTGCGGCCGCCAATTTTCACGAGACGCCGCTCCAGCAAAGTTTCGAGCACGCCGCCACAATCGACGCCGCGCACCTGCTCGATCTCGGGGCGCGTGACCGGCTGGCGATAGGCCACGATTGCGAGCGTCTCGAGTAGCGAGCGGCTAAGCCGCGGAGGCTTACCGGCGAGCAGTTTGCGAATCTGCGGCGCGAATTCCTTGCGCGTACGAAGCTGATAACCGCCGGCGACTTCCTCTACGGTCAGGCCGCGCCCGCCTTGCGCATACAGCGAGCCCAACGCGTTGAGCGCGTTGCGGATCTCCTCTTTCGGCACGCTATCGAGCACCGCGGCGAGCCGATTGAGTGATACGGGTTCGCCGGCCGCGAAGAGCAAGCTTTCGAGAATTGCTTTTAGTCTTTCCTCATCCACCAGACCTAACCCCCAGCCCCTTCCCTTTAGGGAAGGGGAGCAGAAAACACTATACGGATATCTCGCCGACTTCCTCGGGGCCGCGCTCGAGGAAAATCGGACCCAAGCGTTCTTCCTGAAACGCGCGAACGGCGCGGCGGCGAACCAGTTCGAGTAGCGCGATGAATGTTGCAACCACCAGCGAGCGATCATTCATGTCGTCGAACAGCGAGGTGAACTCGATGCGAGTGCCGGCGCCGATCGCCTCCATGATGCGCGGAATGCAATGTGCTACGGGAATATCACGGAGCTGGATGTCGCGCGGGGCCTTGTCCGCCAGCCGCTTCAGCACCGAGCCCATCGCTTCGATCAGATCGAACAGCGACACCGTGAATTGCGGCGGCGCGCTCGAATCATCGGGCGTGAGCGGCTCACCTGGCGCCACGAAGACGTCGCGGCCAACGATGGCGCGCTCGCCGAGTTTGTCGGCAGCCTCGCGATAGCGCTGATATTCGAGCAGCCGCTCGACCAGGTCGTGGCGCAAGTCCTCGACCTCGGCCTGATCGCCCCCGTTCGCATGAGGTAGCAGCGCGAATGACTTGATGAGTAACAACGTCGCCGCCATCACCAGGTATTCGCCGGCGATATCGAGGTTGAGCTGCCCGAGCATCTCGACATAGCCGAGGTACTGCTCGGTGATCTGGCTGGTGGTGACGTCGTGCGGGTCGAGTTCGGCTTTTTTTATGAGATGGAGCAGGAGGTCGAGCGGGCCTTCATAAATCGGCAGCTTGAAGCGCGTGCCGCTGTCGCTCGGAATCTTCGCCGCACTCTGCGTGATTTCGCCTTCGCTCACAGCATCCTCGCGATTCCCACGATGAACATCACCAACCCATTCGTTACTGCTTCCATGATTCGCCCGAGCGCCAGGTTGAATCCTCGAAAGTAGAGCAGCGCAAACAATAGCAAAAATCCGATGCCTTCGAACCTCGCCATTGCGCGCGCCGCAGCAAGCGGAAGAAATCCGACCAGCACGCGACCACCATCGAGCGGCAAAATCGGAATCAGATTGAAGACCCCGAGCTCGACGTTTGCGATGATCGAGGCCTGCAGCATCAGCGTGATGGGATGCACGATCGCGGGGCCGGCCGTGCCGGTATCATGAGGTGCGACGATCAGCCATAGCACGACGCTTATCGCGGCGAGGGTCAGATTGGTGAGCGGACCCGCCGCAGCGACCAGCATTATTCCCGAGCGCGGATTGCGCAGGTTCCGATAGTCGATCGGCACCGGCTTCGCGTAGCCGAACACCGGCGCGCCTGCGAACAGGAGGATCGCGGGCAGGATGATGGTGCCGAAGGGATCGACGTGCGCGATCGGGTTGAGCGTGAGGCGGCCTGCGCGTGCCGCCGTCTCGTCACCGAGCATCCTCGCGACGACCCCATGCATTACCTCATGCACGATAATCGCGAAGATCAGCGGCGGCGCCCAGATCGAAATCTGGGTCACGAATTCGGGCAGATTATTCAAGCGCGGGATTTCTCATGTGATTTGTTCGCGCCGGCTCGCGCGCGGATGAAAGGTGCGATGGACCTTGCGCAGATGGCTCTTCGAAAGATGAGTATATATCTGAGTCGTGGAAATATCGCTGTGGCCGAGCATCTCCTGAACCGCGCGCAGATCGGCGCCGCCCTCGAGTAAATGCGTTGCGAAGCAGTGCCGCAAGGTGTGCGGACTCATCCACGAAAGTCGCGGGTCGAGCGCGGCCCATCCCTTGAGCGTTTTGAAAAATCCTTGCCGCGTCATCGGCTTGTGCAAGCGACTCAAAAAAATGTATGGCGACGGCTTCGGAGGCGGCTTGAGCTTGCGCGCGCCGTTCGTGGACTCGTCGATGCGGTCACGATTATCGAGATATTCCTTGAGCGCGCGCGCCGCCGCTCCGCCAATCGGCACCATCCTCTCCTTGCTGCCCTTGCCGAAGACGACCACCACGCCCGCCTTCAGGTTCACTTGATGAAGTTTGAGCGAGACCAACTCCGACACCCGCAGGCCGCATCCGTATGCCATTTCGAGCATCGCGCGATCGCGCAGGCCGCGGACCGTCGAGGTATCAATGGCGTCAATCAGCATCGCGAGATCCTTGCGCCCCAGCGTGCGGGGCAGGGCGCGCGAATGAGCGCGCAGCTTCACCGCAGGTGCGGGATCCTGCGCGAGGATTTGCAGGTCGACCATTTCCCTGATCAGTCCGCGCAAGCTGGAAAGTTTGCGGCGCTGGCTGGATATGGCCATGGTGCCGAGGCTTTCGAGATAGGCCGTCATCGCGTGCGCATCGAAGTCGGCGGGCGCGATTTTCTCCGCCTCGCAGAAATCCAGAAAATCTCGCAGATCGAGTGCGTAGGCCTCGATGGTATGGGCGCTCAGCCCGCGCTCGACCGCTTGACGGTCGAGGAATCGATTCACCAGCTCATGCCACACCGCCCCGCTCATCACCCATCTGCTCCGGCGCTAGGTCGCCTGTACCGGAACGCTTTCCGGCGGCCGCTCTTCCAGTCGTTCAAGGAGTTTTTCGCGAAGGTCGCGCTGCGCCGGAATGTCGGTGATTTTGTGGCCCTCGCGATCGCTGATGTAGAACACGTCGAGCGCCTGATCCGCGTTGGTTGTGATGCGTGCGATATGAATCCTCAATCCGAGTTTGAACAGAGTGTGCGTGATCGCGAACAGCAGTCCCACGCGGTCCTGGGTGAACACATCGATGACCGTGTATTCCTCCGAAGTGCGATTGTCGATTGTCACCTCGGTAGCGACGCGGCGCACGAACTTTTTGTCCGCGCTTCTGACGTGATGCGCCGAGGCGACCAGCTCCGCGATGTCCTGCTGGCCGGTGATGACGCGCTCTAGGTCGCGCTCCACCAGTTGCCATCGATCTTCCTCGAGCGCGACCGCGCCGGTTGGTCCCGAATGTGAAACGCGGAACACATCGAGCGCGATACCGGTGTTGCGGGTGGTGATGCGTGCGGAAAGAATGTTGAGATTGTTCGCCGTCAGCGCACCCGCGATCATCGAGAACAAACCCTGACGATCGCGCGTCACCACGATGAACTCGCTGAACTCCAGATCGGGATAGTGTCGATGGCGCGTGACCAGCGGATTCTCGCCGAGCGCGCGCATCAGCTCGAAATGGAGTTGCACGTCATCTTCGGGCAAGGTGAAGAAGTAGCGGTCGGGCATCTCATCGAGGAATTTCTGAATCTCGATCTCAGATGCCTTGGCCTTTGCCAGCAGCGCCTTGACCTCTTCCTTGACCGCTGCGAGTCGGCGCGCCGGATCGACCGCCTCGCGATGGCCATGCTCGAGGATCGTGAGCGCGCGCAAATAGAGGCCCGAGAGCAGCATGTCGCGCCAGTTGTTGTAGACGTTGGGCGCGACCGCGCGCATATCGGCAAAGGTCAAAAGGTAAAGCGCCTTCAGCCTGTCTATGGAACCGACCTCGCGCACGAATTCCTCGACCGTAGTTGCGTCCTCGATATCGCCCTTCTGCGCGACCTGCGACATTGCCAGGTGCTCACGCACCAGAAATACCACCAGGTCGATTTCCTCATTGTTGAGGCCGAGGCGGCGGGATACCTCGGCGGTCAGTAACGCCCCGCGCTCATGATGGTCATGGCCGTGGCCCTTGCCGATGTCATGGAGCAGAAGCGCGAGAAACACCAGCGGCAGCGAATCGAGCTCGCGGGCGACTTCGGTCAGCAGTGGATTATTGGTTTTGAATTCGCCCGCGCGCAGCCGCTCGAGCTCGCGCACCGCGACCAGCGAATGACGATCGACCGTATAGATGTGGTAGAGGTCGTGCAGCACTCGCGCGTAAAGATTTCCGAACTCCGGAATAATCGCGCCCAGCACGCCCGAGCGATGCATCGCTTCCAGAGACTCGGCGACGCGGCTGCGATTGCCCGAAAGGATCGTCATCAGCGTCGCACCTACGCGCGGATCGTTGCGCATCGCGTCGGTGTCGATGAGCGGCAAGTTGTCGCGTACCGCCTGGTACGCAGAGCCCGAGAGACCCACCCCGTGCGCCTGGCAATCGGAGTAGATCGTCATCAGGTTGAGCGGATCGCGCTTGAACAAATCCGCATCGGAAATCGAAAGCAGATTTTGCTGAATGACGACGCCCGGCCGAATCTGCCGCATCAGAAATCTTCGGCCGAAGCGGCCGCTGCTGCCTTCCACCACGCGCGCGATCAATCCCTCGGAGAAGCGCAGGATGGTACTCGCGTGCTGGTAGTAGGTGCGCATCAGGATCGCGCTCGCCGAAAGCGCGCCTTCAGGCTTGAAACCCAGTATCGGTGCGATGCGCTCCTGATATTCGAAGGTAAGTTGATCGAAATGCCGCTTGCTCAGGAAGTGCAGCGAGTTGCGCACGCGGAACAGAAAGTCGCGCGCCTCTAAAACTTCGGCGAGTTCCGGTCCGGTGATGATCGCGCGCTGCACCAGCTCCTCGACCGAATGAATTTTGTACTTTACCTTCGCCAGCCACAGCGCAGTGTGCAGATCGCGTAGTCCGCCTTCGCCTTCTTTCAGTTGCGGCTCGAGCAGATAGATGGAGTCGCCGTACTTGGCGTGACGCTCGCGGGTTTCCTCGAGCTTGGCTTGAAAGAATTTGTGCTGATTGCGATTGAGGACGTCAGCGACCAGCAGCGCCTGCAACTCTGACCAGATCGCCCCATCGCCGGCGAGGAGCCGCGCGTCCAGGATCGCAGTCTTCTCTTTCAGGTCGGTGCCCGCCATTCGAACGCATTCGCGCGCGTTGCGGATTCCATGGCCGACGATCAATCCCGCATCCCATAGCGTATGCAGCATGATCTCAGTCACGATTTCCGCATAGGGTCCGCGCTTGTAGTCGTGAATGAACAACAGATCGATGTCGGAGTAGGGGTTCAGCTCCGCTCGTCCGTAGCCGCCGCGCGCCACCACGCATAGCTTCTGATTCAGTTTGGTGTAGTGCCGAGTGTGCTCGGCGTCGGCATAGCGGAACAGCGCGCGCATCATGTCGTCGATAGCGGCAGTGTATTCGCGGACCACCTCGTTGCCCGACGCGCCCGCGAAGTGATGCTGCGCGGCTTCGTCGCGAATCACTTCAAGGTAGGTGCGCGTAATTTGTCCGGGCGCGCGCGAGGCCTCGAAGTCGCGATAGAGCGCCTCCTCGCCGCGAGGAATTGTGTGAGCGGCGGCGTGGCCGGGAGTGGTCGGAACCGCAGCGGTCACAGGTTTCCCACTGCCGCGTCGGAACTCAAATGGCGAATGACCGCGGTGGCGATTCCATTGGCGAGGGTTGCCTCGTATTGCGGCGAGGAAAGGCGCTGCGCTTCGTACGCGTTGGACAGAAATCCGCATTCGACCAGCACCGCCGGCATATGCGCACCAACCAGCACATAGAAAGGTCCCATCTTCGCTCCCAGCGGATTCACCTCCAGCCCCATTTGCGCATCCAAATCAGCTACGGTTTGCGTGTCGATCATCCGCGCCAGCGAGGCCGCTTCAGTCGCTTTATAGTTCTGTCGCAGATCCGCAAGGATGTAGTTTAAGTTGCTGTCCCGCACCGCGCTAGCACCCGTCGCGCTCGCGTTCTCCATCCTCGCCAGCCGAATGGTTGCGCGATCGGTGGTGTTGTTGAGGTAGTAGACTTCGATGCCGGTGGTCTCAGGGTTGGGACTCGAATTGAGATGAACCGACACGAAGAGATCGGCGTCGGCAACATTGGCGCGTCGAGTCCGCTCCGGCAGCGAAATGAAATCGTCGCTATCGCGCGTGAGCTGCGCGCGCACGCCGCGAGCCTTCAGGTCATAGACAAGCAGGCGCGAGATGTTCAGCGCGAGGTCCTTTTCGAGGATGCCGCTGGCCGACTGCGTGCCGGGATCATAGCCGCCGTGCCCGGGATCGATCATGACGAGCGGATTTCCCGGCATCGAAGTGATCGCTGTCGACGTCTCGCGCGAGGGGGCCTGAATTATCACCGGCTCGGCGCGCGCGATCTCGGCAGGGTTGCCACTATCGGCAGTATCGCGAGTGATCGGTGGCGTCGCGCGTGACGCTGCGACAGGGTAGGGCGCCGTCTGTCTATGATCGGTCGGCGACGGACCTCTCAGATTTGCGACCTGACCGGAGAGTGCGACCCGAAGGACGATTTCGTGGCTGCGCTGCACAATCGCGTAATCGGCTTTACCCACAACCTCGACCACGATGCGCGTATGCATACCGCCCGGACTGATCGCCTGCACCATCCCAATCGGCGCGACCTCGCGACCATATAAAGGACGCGAAGGAATTTGCAGCGCGGTGCGAGCGAGATCGATCCACAACTCGTCGCCATGAGCGCTCAGGTGCAGTCTGGGCGCCGGGCTGTCCAGCGTGAAGACGAGTTCGGTGATGGGACCCTGGCGATTCAGGTTGGCGGCGACGATCGACGAAGCTTCGGCGTTCAGTGCGCTGAGCGAAAAGAGCACCAGCGTCGCAAGCATCAGCAACGGCTTCCATCGAATTTCGAGTCGTCGTTTGGTAGCCGGCCGCATCATCAACCAAAGACGCGCGCGGGCGCTATTCGTTACCGCCGCTAAGTCGCGATTTCAGTTTGGCGAGCATCGTGAGCGCATCGACGGGAGCGAGGCGATCGATATCGATCGTGCGCAGCTCCTCGAGGGCGCGGCTTTCGGTGGGAGTGAAGAGTCCTAGTTGCGCGCCGCGATTTGACTTATCGGCGTTGCGCGCGAGGCGCGCCTTGCCGGCGTCATCGAGTTCGCCCTGCTCAAGGTTCGATAGAATCTGGCGCGCGCGCGTGATGATGCCGGCGGGCAGGCCCGCGAGCTTCGCGACCTCGATGCCGTAACTGCGCGAGGCCGGCTGCTCCACCACCCGGCGTAAGAAAAGCACCTCGCCACCCCATTCCCGCACCGCCATGGAAAGATTTTTTACTCTTAGCTTCTCGCGCGCAAGGTCAGTCAGCTCGTGAAAATGAGTCGCGAACAGCACCTTCGCGCGGGTGGCGTCATGGAGATATTCGGCGACCGCCCATGCGATCGCGAGCCCGTCGAAGGTGCTGGTGCCGCGTCCTACTTCATCGAGCAACAGCAGGCTGCGCTCGGTGAGGCCCTCCAGCAGCCGCGCCGTCTCGCGCATCTCGACCATGAAGGTGGATTCGCCGCGCCGCAGCTCATCGCGCGCGCCGATGCGCGTCAGCACGCGATCCGTCAGTCCGAGCTTCGCCTCGGTGGCGGGCACGAAGCTACCCATCTGCGCCATGATCGCGATCAATGCGACTTGGCGCAGGTAAGTCGATTTGCCCGCCATGTTGGGACCAGTGATGAGCAGAAGTTGGCGCGCGTCGGGATCGACGTTGAGATCGTTGGGCACGAACTCGCCCGACTTCATCCCGGTTTCGAGCACCGGATGGCGTCCGTCGCGAATCGCGAGGCGCAGCTCGGTATTCATTTGCGGCCGGATGTAGCCGTGGCGACGCGCGGCCTTGGCGAGCGACATGATGGCGTCGAACTCTCCGACGGCCCGCGCCGTTTCAAGCAGCGAAGCGCTATGCGCCTGCAGGTCGGCTTGGAGCTTCGCGAAAATCTGCAGCTCGAGTTCCTTGAGCCCTGACTCCGCCGACAGGATCTTACGCTCGAGCTCCTTCAGCCCGGGCGTCGTGAAGCGCTCTGCGCCGACCAGCGTCTGTTTGCGCTCATAGTCCGCGGGAACGTGATCGAGATTCGCCTTGGTAATCTCGATGTAGTATCCGAATACCTGATTGTAGCGAACCTTCAGCGACGGAATCTTGCTGCGCTCGCGCTCCGTGGCTTCGAGCTGCGCCATCACGCCGCGCGCGCCCGAGGCGAGCGAGCGGAGCTCATCGACCTCTGGGTTCAGGCCAGCCCTGATGAGGTTGCCATCGCGAGGATTGACCGGCGCATCTTCGGAAAGCGTTTCGAGGATGCGTGTCGCGAGCACTGGCTCGGGACGCATGCGCTCAGCGATTGCAAGGATGAGCGCGCTCTTGCGATCCGCGAGCGCCATCTTGAGTTCACCGACCGCGCCGATCGCATCCGCGAGGCGCAGGCAATCGCGTGGCGACGCGCGCAGACTTCCGATCCGTCCCGCCAGCCGCTCCAGGTCGCCGATGCGCTTCAGCTCGTCGGCGCCGCGTCCACCGAGGTCGCCCTCGAAAAGCTCCTCGACCGCATCATGGCGATCGCGAATCATCTCGAGGCTGAGCAACGGGTAGATGATCCAGTTGCACAACGTGCGCGCGCCGACCGCGGTCAGCGTCTCATCGAGAACGGAAAGCAGCGAGCCACGGCGCGCGCCCTCCGACGAGGAGATCAATTCGAGGTGACGGCGTGTGACCTCGTCGACAATCATGTATTCGGTGGCGCGATAGGAGCGCGGCATCGTCACATGCGCGAGGTCGCTGCCGAAGGTCTCCTCGACATAGGACAGCGCGGCTCCCGCTGCGATTCCAACCGCGCCATCGAGCGTGGCGCCGGCAAAGCGGCGCGCGAGCGTCTCGCGCGTGGCAGCGTGTTCGAATGCATTTGGATCGAGTTCGGTGAGCGAAGTTCCGAGGTCCGCGACAAGAGCGCGAAGTTTGTCGTCGCCGCGTGCCGCGATGATCTCGCGCGGAGCGAGGCGCGCGATCTCCTCATGCAGGCTGGTCGCGCTGAGCGTCTCGGTAACGAGGAATTCGCCGGTGGAGACATCGAGTGCGGCGAGGGCGAAGCTGTTATCGGAGCGCGCCACGGCCACGAGGAAACTTTTTTCTGCGGCGGTGAGCACCATCTCCTCGCCGACGGTTCCCGGCGTGATGACGCGCACGATTTGGCGCGGCACCAGACCTTTCGCATTAGCCTCGACTTGCGCCTGCTCGCAGATCGCAACTTTGTATCCCGCCTTAACCAGCTTCGCGATGTACGGCTGGACCGCATGATACGGGACGCCGCACAGAGGCACGCCGTCCTTGGATCGCGAAGTGAGTTGGATGTCGAGCACGCGCGCGCCGATCTCCGCGTCCTCGAAAAACATCTCGTAGAAATCACCGAGCCGGAAAAATAGGATCGCGTCGGGGACCTTCTGCTTGACGCTCAGATACTGCGCGACGAGAGGTGTGTGTTTTACCGCCACTTGCGCGGCTCAGGATATCTGCCATCTATCGTCATCGCAAAATGCGGCAAAATGCGGTTTGCCTGAGGCGTTGCTCAGACGCTTGCCGAGTGAGGCCCATCGGTAGTGTAATCGACACGATCGAAATCGCTCCGAGGAGCCAACATCATGCCCGTTGTCGATAACAGCAAAGTTCAGGAATTCGCGCTGCCCGGGCTGCGCCACCGGACCGTCGGCGGCAAGGATGGTGGCGTGAAATCGATGGAAGTATGGCAGCAGACCATCGCGCCCGGCGCCGCCACCCCGGTGCATCGCCACGCTTGCGAGGAAGTGATCGTGATCCTCAGCGGCGCTGGCACCTTGACGATTGAGGGCGAAACGACCGCATTCGGTCCCAACAGCACGCTCATCATTCCCAACGATGTCATCCATCAAATCGTCAACACCAGCGCCGATGAGATGCATCTGGTGGCGACGCTCTCGATGTCGCCGGTTCGCGTGCGCACCGGAGATGGCACGCCGATGCCGCTTCCGTGGGATGCGCGCTAGACCTAACCCCTAGCCCCTCCCCCTAAAGTGGAAGGGGAATCAGATTACTTCGCGGAGTTGAGCAAAGCTTCGAGCTTCGAGGTGTCGCCGCGCGTGCCTGCGGTCTCGCCAGCGCGGTTGTAGATCACCTCGCCCTTGCGATCGATGACGGTAATTGTCGGGATAAAGCCTCGGTAGTATTTCGCGATGAGTGCCCACTGCGAGAGCGCTGGATGATCGAGGTCGACGATCACGAAATCGATTTTGTCGCGATACTTCGGATAGAGCGTCACCAGCCGCTCCGCCTCGCGATTGGTATTCCAGCAATGCGCGGTGCCGAAGAACATGATGGTCGCGCGGTCGCTCGCGACAGGGGCGTCGCCGATGGAATTGCCCGCAATCGGAAAGTTGGAACTTGAGTCATCGGTGAAGGAGAGATCCGGCGCGAGGTGCAAATCGCTAGCAGCCTGCACTGGCAATAGCGCCATATTCGAAAAGGCGAACGCGAAAAGGAAAATGGTGGCGAGATTTGTTGGCGTCATCGTAGAGATCAACATCTTATAATTGCGGACGGTTCCCGGCCGAGCGCAAGAATCATTCTATAGCTCGTCGTCGGGTCGATGTGCGCGGAACTGAAGAAGAAGCAAAAGATCGTATGCGATTTTCAGGGCGCCGGCGCAGATCAGTGGCCATCCGAATGAAGTGACATCCAGCATCATGCCCGCCGGAACCGGAGCCGCCGCGCTCGCGAGGCTGCGCGGAACGTTGGTCACACTCGCCGCGGCGGCGCGCTCCTCGGGTGGCACCACCGCCATCACATAGGATTGGCGCGCCGGAACGTCCATCGACGACATCGCGGCACGCACCAGCAGGAACGTAATCGCCCAGGTCTCATTCGGCATCAGGGCGGCAAGGATCAGGAACGCATTGGCCGGCAGATGCGTGTACACCATCGTGTTGATGCGCCCGAAGCGCTCCGCGAGCCGCGTCGATATGAATTGCGAGAACGAGCCCAGTAGGCCTGCTACGAAAAAGAAGGTGCCCGCCTCTTGCACCGACATGTTGAAGCGGCGGAATAGCCATAGCGCCAGCAGCGACTGAATCGCGAAGCCGCCGCCGAATGCGTCGAGGCTGAACAGCGCGGACAAACGCATCACGATGGCGCGTGACTTCGCCAGCGGCGCGATCTTTTTCGGAGTCGGCGCGGCTTCGACCGCCGGCGAGAGCGACCAATAGATCAGTGCCGCGATGAGTCCGAGGATAGAGTAGGTGACGAAGCCGGAGCGCTGCGCGGCAACCAGGTTCCATCCGAAGCGCGGCGCCAGTATCGAGGGCAGTCCGCTGGCGAGCGCGCCGAACGCGCCCCCCAACGCGCCCGCGACATTGTAAATCGCAAACACGCCGGTCAATTCGCGCGTCGCCACGGTCTGCGCGATGGCGGCCTGTTCGAGCGGAAGAAAAAGACTGACGTCGCCGGCCGAGGGGTTCATCGTGCCTACGAATGCGACCAATCCGAGCATGCAGAAGCTTCGCACGTAGGTGAAGCCGAGCCCGGTCGCGACCATCAGCGCCGATGCGCCGAGGAACATCCGCCGCGTTCCGATTCTCCGCGTGGCGAATCCGGCCCATAGAGTGACCAGCGCCGAGCCGAACAGCGTCGCGAAGACGATCAGTCCGATTTGCGTGGGGCTCAATCCGATCGCGCTGAGATAGCTCGGCAAGAGCACGCTGACGGCGCCGTCGCCGATCCCGCGCAGCGCACGTGTCGTGATCAGCCGCCTGCTGTCGGCGGTCGCGGTGGAGGGAAACAAGGATGGCATGGTGAAACTCGCGATTCGATTGAATGCGAGTTGGTCGAGCAGCGCCAGACCTCGAACATCGATTGCGCCATTGGCGCGGAAGACCGAGCGGCCTTGCAATTTCAAATCGTTGCGCCAATACGTGAACAGACGCGGCGGGAAATGCCGGAACAAAGCCAAAATACGACCGCGACCGGATATGCAGCATCGAATGGCGCGAAACTCTACTTCGAGACGCGCGGTGAAGGTCCCGCCCTCGTATTCATCCACGCCGGCGTTTCCGACCATCGGATGTGGGATCCGCAAGTCGATGCGTTCGCATCGCAGTACAAGGTCATTCGCTACGATCTCCGCGGCTTCGGCAAATCGACGATGCCCGAGGAGAAATTCGCGCAGCGTGAGGACCTCCACGCGGTGTTGCGGCATCTAGGTATCCGCAAAGCCGCGCTGGTCGGATGCTCGATGGGCGGCGCGACCGCGATCGACTTCACGCTCGAGCATCCTGAAATGGTGACCGCGCTGGTTCCCGTCGGCGCCGGCGTCAGTGGATGGGACGATTGGTCTCCAGAGTCGGTCGATCTGTTCACCGCGGCGACGGACCTCGTCAAGAAGGGTGACGCAGACGGCGCATTCGAACTTAGCGTGCGCTATTGGATCGATGGCCCTTCGCGCGAGGCCTCGCGAATTGATCCGAACTATCGGGAACGGGCTCGGCAGTTGTACAAGGAAAACTTCTCGCTGGAGTTTTTCAAGCACGCTGAGGAACCCCTAAAACCACCGGCCATCACGAGACTTAGAGAGATAAAATGCCCGACGATGGTCGTGATCGGCGACTCGGATGCGCAGGACCTGCAGAAGGTTGCGCGGCGGCTGGCGGGCGACATTCCGGGCGCGACCATGACGACGATCGCCAATGCGGCGCATTTGCCGAGCCTCGAGCATCCGGCGGAGTTCAATCGATTGCTGCAAGGGTTCCTCGCAACATCGTCGTAGGTGCCACATCGACACGATGTCGTCAAATCACGACAAACAGACGGATAGTCGTAGCTTCGTGCTATACTGAGATCGGGAAGGGAGAGGAGACTAATCTCGAAACCGCAAAAGCAAACCCACTCGCGAGGGAACGCCCCTGGATCCCTGACGGCGGAGGATCTCGATGTTAGTTCCATTCGAACGTCAGAAATGCGGAAACAAACCCACCGCGACGCCTTGAAAATGCGAAAACAAACCCATTGCGGCAGGAGAATAGACGGCGTAACCTCCTGATATAATTGAGAATTCTGAATACCGCGAAGCAAGGAGCAACGGCAAATTGGCGGGGCCAGATTTGAATCAGAGTAGCGGGCCATCGCTGCCGAGCATGTCGCGGCGGATGAGGCGAATCGGGAGCGCGCCCTCGCGAAGAAATGCATCGTGGAACTTGCCCAGGTTGAATTGCGCGCCCTGCTTGCGGCGCACGTCCTCGCGCAACTTGAGGATCATCAGCTTGCCGAGCTGATAGCGTAGGTAGCCCGGATCCTCGGTGCCGCGAAACGATTCGACTTCCGCATTGTGCGGAGTCAGATACGCGTTGGTCTGGAAGAATGCCTCGGCCTGCTCGACGGTCATCCCTTTCGTATGCATCTTGATGCCGACCAGGTAGCGGCAGGCGCGCATCAATGCCATCTGCAGTTGCGCGAGGCGATACTTAGGGTCGCCGTTGTGCAGGCCCTCATCGAGCATCATCTGCTCGCAGTAGAGCGCCCATCCTTCCGCATTGGCGCCGGAGGCATAAAGCGCGCGCACTTTGTCGGGGTTCAGGCGGTTGTTGAGGAACTGCACGTAATGACCGGGATAGACCTCATGCACCGAGGTGTCCGAGATAAGCGGCGCCGAGAAGAACTCGAGGAGTTGTTCGCGGCGGCTCTCGGGCCACGAAGGATCCGGCAGCGTCACATAGAAGTAGGCCTCGGTAGATTTCTCGAAGGGCCCCGGCGAGTCCATCGAGGCAAAGGTGGTAGCGCGCATCGCGGGCGGAGTCTCGCGCACCAGCGGCGGCACCTCGGAAGGAATCGTCGCGAGGTGATGAGTGACGACATACTCGCGGATTTCGGCGAGCCCCGCGGTGACGGTGGGCAGCAGTTGCTCGGCGCTCGGATGCTGGCGATTGAGCGATGCGGCGACGTCGGAGGCATTGCGGTTGGGATCGATGCGATGCGCGGTCTTCTGGAAATCAGCCTGCAGGCGCGTCAGCTCATCTTCGCCGACCGCTTCGAGGTCGCCGATCGGGATGTCGACCATCTCCTGGGCGGCGAGCATCCGTTGGTACGCATCCGCGCCGATCGCGTAGTTGCCGGTGGCATGGGGGAGGAAGTCGCTCTTCATCCATTTTGCATAGTCCTGCACCGCCGCGACGAGTTTCCCGTTGGCTTTGAGGAAGGCGGTCTTCGCAGGTCCATCCGGGACCGGCGCGAACGCCTCGAGGAGGTCCTTCTGAAGGAAACCGATCAACCCCGGCATTTGCGAAAGCATGATGTCGATGGTCACCTTGGCGGTACGATCAGGCTTCAGGTTGACCCACGCGAGGGCGAGATTGTGGAGCGCGGCGGCTTCGCGGGCCGTAGCCGAGCGTATGCGAATTTCGAGCGGCGCGAAGTTGCGTTTGATGAGCGAATGCAGCGCGCCAACCGGCAGGTACTCTCCCGGCGAGCGCTCATAGGACCGAAGCTGTTCGTCATCGAGCAGGCGGCCGTCGAGTTGTGCGATGAGCCATTCGCGATCGGCTTCATCGGCGGCACTCAGGTCAGGCGATGAGAGCGCCTCGAACTGATGCTTCCACTTCCTGGTCGCAACGATACGGTCCTGGATCGCCGCTCGCGACATATCAGTGAGCCGGGTGTCGTAGCTATGGTCGCCCTGTTCGGTGGCCATCTCGGGATAGGTGCGGAGGTCATCGGCGATGAACTTGTCGGTGAGCCGGTGGAAGCTATCATCAACTGGACCAGCCGAAGCAGATATAGACGTCGCGCAAACGAGCAGGAGCGCGATCAGCGAAGTCAGGAATCGGCGCGACGGACGCATCGCCGGAGAATGGCAGGAAGTTGGCGCACGATCGAGATTCCAAGGCCGCACTTCGCGTGACCGTCGGCGATCCCGCCGCAACCGGCCTCCGTAGTCGGCTGGCGCGCCTCAGTCCGCAGCGGTCAGTCTGGAATCGTCAGGGCCGTACGACGTCCTACCGAGCGCAAACGACGCGATGGAAAATTTTCGAGGCGCATCGAGTTCAGTTGATGGCGCAGCGCCTCGGGCTCAATCGAGAAGATCGCGCAAATCGTGTCGAAAGCGAAAATGTCGTGGTCGCCGCGGGTATTGACCCATTCCTGCACTTCCTCAAACTCGCGGCGATGCGAGCGGGCAGGGAAGTTCTTCGCAATCGCGTAACATCGAATCGCATCCTCGAGGACGGCAAACAATAGCCGGGTCTCCCCGTCGTGATGATTGCGACGCGACAACATGTCGTAATATTGCTGCGGCGTCATCGGATCCGACGCCTCCTCGCGCACCATGGGTGGGTTTCTTCGCCGCGTAGTTTCGACGCTTCGCGCAGCCAGCCGCATGCTCCTCATCCGAGCCTTCCTTTGTTAAAGTCGAAAAAAGCCTGCCAAAAGGAGGAGAGCACTCAGTGTGCCAACCGGAGCGCGTCGGCAGGAAGGGAAAAGTCTAATAAAATCGGACCTTCTTGCGATGGCTCGGTGCGTAAGGCATCAGCCGATGCCAATTAATGCGGCATCGAATCGTGCGTCGTCGGGCAGAATGAAAGAACGGCCGCCCCTCGGACGAGAAGCGACCGTGAAAATGCCTGGATAAGATGCGCGAGCTGGACCAGAGCCCGCGAGCGGATAAGAATCAGACCACGTGACCGAGAAAATCTTCGGAGATCTTCCGATAGCAGTCGCCGCAGAATCCGAAAGCGTCATCGGTGTTCGCGACTGCGATCACTGCGACGATCGGTTCCGTGAGGTTTTTGCATCGATCGCAAACCAGCAGATAGCCCTTGGCCGCCGCCGCCGCATTAATCTGCCTCATCTCCTCCACATCGCGATATATCCGGCCATCGACGAAATCCGAAGCCGACTGCGATACCCCCACTGAAGTTGACTCGATACTTGCCACTGCTTGGGTTCCCCCCTGTAGTCTGCTCATGCGAACCCTAGAGCACGCCGCATGCCATGGCAAGTAACATCTGCAAATCAACGCTTTTTTCCATCGATGCCTCCCCTTGTAGCATCCCTGAGACACTCCGCAAGCCCACATGTGTTCCCGATGGAAACAAGCCGATCCTCAAAGGATACATTCCCACCCCGATGCTCCCCCTGAGGCTCGCAAAGGATGCTCCCCAGACGCTTCCCATTCTTCGATGCTTTGCCTCGTTCATCCATGCCCAGATGCATCGAGGCTCGATCAAAAGCATTTTCACGATTTATGTTAGCTTTACGTGGTTCGCACCCGTGCTCGAGCAGGGCCTCACCCCCGAAAATGTCACGCCTCCGGGTTGCTCGAATACATCGGGGCGCGAGCCTACCTTGTGTCATACGATCCGAATCTCGCAGTTACCCAAGATTGACTACGATTGACGACGCGTACTTACGGAAACCGCTTCGATCGACAAGGCGATGCTACCGATAGACAGCACAGAGAGGCATAAGGGAGGCGTATGTTAGGTTCGCTTGCTAACCGGGGGTTTCAAAGATATCATCTGCCACGCGGGGGACAGTTAGGGATGCCCGATAGTCACAGCGAAGGGTCTCTCATGGGCGCGATAACCGACATCCTCAGGCTGGCGAAGGCGCGCCGCGCAGTACCGAGCTTGAGCAGTGCGGAAGCGTATTTTCGTAGTGTTGCGCGACTCGACTATGGCGCGGCGCTGAAGAAACATTTCGCTCGCTCGCAGCTTACCCAAATGCTCAAGGAAATGCGCAAAGCGCTGCCGGGTCTCAACCGCGAAATCTTCCGCTTCACCCAGATCCGCCGTCTCTCCAGCATCGCCGCGGACCTCGGCGCGGTTCTGCGAGCCGGCACTTTCAAGGATTCTGACGCCGCGGGATTGCGCGGCTTCTATGTCGATGAAGCCCAGGTCCTCAAGCGCCCTTTGATATGGGTTAACACCGGAGCTCACCCCGCTGCTGCAGCCGCCGCATTCTGGCATGAAATCGGTCACCATCTGACCAACAGGATGTGGGGCATTCGTCATCGTTCCATCAGCAGGCTTTTCGGCGCGAACTTTGGTAATGATTTGAGTGACAATTTGCGCGACGGCCTAGCCGATCCGCAGGAAATCTCGGCCGACTTGGTGCGCGTTCTGGCTGGCTATCCCCATTCAACCGCGCGGCGCTTGTTCGGCGGCTGCGACCCGGAAGTTTTAAACCGGGATGCTGATCTGCTGGTCGCCGAAGCCAGGCCGCACGTGCAGCGGGTGATGGGGATTGATCTTCGGCGCCGATGTTCGCCCATAACCAACCTTCATTATCTAAGTGGAATGATTCACATCGCTAAAATGCGAGCAACGCTACTTTTCGAGTACGGCATATGAACAAAAAGACACTTGGTTCGGTAATCAAAGAAGGACGCGATGCGCTGCGGCTCACGCAGCGAGGGCTGGCCGAGATCGTCGCGGTTAAAGCTAGCCATATCGCGTACATCGAAAATGGCCATCGCAACCCGTCGCTCGCCTTGCTCCGGCGGCTCGCCGATGCCTTGGGGCTCAATCGGCGCGAGCTCCTTTTCCTGTCGCATCCGGATGCGAAGTATCTGATGGACGAGGACAAGGACTCGCCGCGCAAGCGCCACGATGCGTGGCAGGAGTTCAACTCGAACCGGCCGGCGCTGCGGCGTCACAATGTGACGCGCGGGGAGCTCAAGGTGCTGAAGCAGGTAGCCTTGCTCGAGCACGTATCGCATCCGCGGCACTTCTTGTTCATTTTGAATGCGATCCGACAGGCGGGCGACCGCGAAGCCTGATCCTCCGCGCGCGCCGACATCGTTAACGCATCTCGAGGATGCTTGTGCCGTGCCGAGTTTCGCGTCGGCCTGCCCGCTGAGTGCCTCGCTAGTCACTCCTTCGTCCCGTTTGTGCCATCGACCGCGCCGGAAGCGTCGACCCGCTCCGCGACCTCCCGGGTCACGAGGCGCAAACGCGGTCGCAACGTTCGGTCGCGGGTAGAAGGTCTTTCTTTTGACTGCTCTATCTTGGAGAGCACCATCTCCCGGAGCGTTTTTTCTCCGAGGATCATATTGGCAAGCTCTGTGACCTGGCATCTCGGACAAAGAACGACGAAGTGGCCCACCCGATCGGGACTATCTCCGTCCCAACAGTTGCAGGCCATTTTGAGATTGCACCATTCGCAGTTCACTCGGTGCAGCGCGCCAACATCCGCTAACGTCGACATCGATGATGACCTCCGGATTCATGATGGCATCCGTCTGCGTCAACGGTTGTCAAGAATTTTCCCAAGGTCGGGCGGCTGCCGCGAGCTTTCGAATTTTCGCAGACCCGCTTCGATGTCACTGAAGGAGCCGCGCAACAGCGCTGCGTATCGTGGGCTTAACTGTTTCCAATAGGTAAGGAGTAGAAGCGCTCGTCCCCCAGTTCAGGGGAAACCGGGCAGCGGGATGGCTAAACTTGAGCATCAAAGCTCTGCCCGCGCCAAACTCAATCTCTTCAGATTCCTTTGTGCTGGTCCCCATCCCGGCGGCCGCCATCCATTTCGACACCCCAACTCCTTGAGCGATGATCAGGTTAGGCTCCAAAACTTGTAACGCTTTGCGCAGATGCGTGGCGCAATTTGCGCGCATCACAGGCGTCGAATTGCCACGTGCCGCTCCATGCCGAGGCCTTTCAGACCCCGGCGCGGCAGCCAAAGCTGAGCATAACAAGAAGTTGATCAATACAAAGCACTCGAAGAGATGCACGCGTTGACCCCCGATGGATAAGAACTCCCCTCCGGTGTCAGTATCCGGCTCACGACCGAAGATTAACCTCAACGCACTGGTGGTACCTCTCATGTGCGGATTTCGCTTAGCAAACCCGTTCGCGGCGCTCTTCCGAATCCTACATCGTCTGTCTTCGAGAGTCTGAAACTCCCAAGAGCTACCATCTTCTTGGCCGATAATCGCTATACGAAATGGCCTCCCATTTGCGCGGAGATCGTAATGTGTACCCACATGGTGCAGTTGCCCTTTGAAGAAGTGTTTGGGGTGTGACTCGGTGCATTTCGAGCAACATTTGCAAACGAACTTCTCGCCGTGAAAGACCTCGCTCTGAAAATATTGGTCTAACGCATCCAGACGCTGCCGGGTCCGATCAGGATCTGACCGGATTTCCATTTCGTCGATCTTCATTCCAAGGCCTCCTTCGGAAAAAAAATTCTGTTGATGGTAGACAACGAGTACCTCGTCAGCGTGCTCATATGGCGAGTGCCATGCTGGACTACGCTCCTTCCGTAGCGTTGAAGGCAGTATTGACTGTCCCGAACCCGATTCTCCTTGATGCGGTCGTAAGCTTCCTACCCGAACGCATCGCATACAGCTCCGTGAGGGTGTGAGGGCCATCCGAAAGACCTTTCCGCCCGGCCGCGAGAAGCCATGCCCTTGCCTCGTCACTCGAGAAACGCTGGAACTCGATCTCGGATAAGCATCGGCCGGGGCGCATGATCGCAGGATTCAATCTGCCCAGCTCTTCGTTGGTCGTCACGAGGATCATGATCTTTGTCCCTTGACCGAGCAGTCCGTCCGACACGTTCAATAGCCGCGATAGTCCCTGACCGATCTGACTCTTCGCGTCCATTCCCATCAGCTCGCCGCTGTCCTCCAGCAGAAGCAGACGCCATCGATCGTCTCTTGGCTCATCGAGCTGTGAATGCACCAGCACCTCCATCAAATAGCCGGGGCTATTGAACAGTTCCTCGGGGTCGATCACGTACTCGAAGCGACACCATTCTTTCCATGCCCACGCCAATGCGCGGATCGCGAAGGTTTTCCCGGTGCCCGGTTCGCCATGCCATAGCAGCAGGCGGCCACTATTGCTGTCCGGTTCAGATCGTTCGACTAGCGCCGTCAGGTCATCTCGGGTCTTTCGACAATAGTTCGACGAGATCTCGTTCCAGGGAACCACCCGAATCTTTCGGACGGTGCCTGTCGATCCAGTATCAGAACCGCTCCAGAAAGCGATCGGTAGGATCGGTTCCTCGCTGACCGGTGCGGGCGGGAAGTCTTTCCGCACCCGCGAGATGACTGCTTGTGCAGTTTCCTCGTCGCTCGCAGCTACCTCGATGGACAGACGCCCATCTTCCCGCTGACTTAATAACACAATTGTTTTCGCGTCGCGACAGTTCGCAACCAGACATCGATCGCCGGAGTGGTCAGACCAGAAGATAGGGTTCTCGCCCATCGCGTCGGAACGCAACTGGCGGTCTGTCTGTGCCAAGTCGCGTTGTACCAGCGCGCTCAATCCTAGGTTGAACAGCAGCGACTCAAACACCAGACGGGGCTCGTCCAGTTCACGAGTGCCCCCCTTCCACCGTAGGCTGCCTGACAGGCGAGTAATAATTTCGCTCATTCGCAAATGTTCCTCCACTTGCTTATTTACAACACCTGGCTGACAACCGTTGTCCAGGTGGTTCGGTATGAAGAAAAAGATGGCGGTCAAACAACGACGCAAACCGACCTATCCGGCTGCGATGCGGCTAGCGAGAATCGCCGTGGAGCTCGGCTCGCGGCCCTACGGATGGAGTTTTCAGTCGATCCGCAAAGAACTCGGCATTTCGGAACGCACGCTGCTGCGGTACGTGGCGGTGTGCCGCACCGAGCTGCTCGATTGGACCGGAAGGCCCATCATCGAGGTTGTACAGCGCGGCTCAGCGCGCTGGCTGCGACTCAATTCGTCCTCGCGGTCGCCAGACGCCAATCCGTATCGAGCGGCGTCGCTATACTTCATGATGACCCTGCTCAAATTCCTCGAAGGAACGGTGATAAAGGAAAGCGTCGAGGATCTCTGGGAGCGGAGCTTCGAGAATCTGCCCGCCCACGATCAGCTGCAGCTAACCGACTTCGATCGCAAGTTTTACGCAGTACCTTACGCACCGAAAATCTATCGCGATTATGACGATCAGCTAGACCTCATCCTTCGCGGCCTCATCGGTCAGAACACCATCCGCGTCGACCACGCAGGACTAACGGGCGAGGGTAAGGAGCACGAGTTCGATCCGTATACGTTGATTACTCATCACGGTGGCCTGTACGTCATTGGCCACAGCCATCTTTATAAGAAGATCATTTACTTTGCCGTCGAACGCATTCGGAAGGTGGAATTTGTCGTGGATCGTGACAAGAACCGAGTCCGATTCGCATATCCGAAAAGCTACCATCCGGAGAAGCACCTCGATGGGACCTTCGGACTCCTTGATGGACCTTTGACCAAGGTCGAGTTGCTGCTGCTCGCTGATACCGAGGCCTACCTGCGCCCGCGGATGATTCATCCCACGCAGAAATTTCATCAGCGCCGCGACGGCAAGACGGTTTTGTCGATGCGGGTGCGCGGAACCACCGAGTTGCGGAACTTCATCTTAAGCCTCGGGCCGTGGGTGAAGGTCCTGAAACCGGCGGCGCTCCGGAAAGAGGTGGCGGAACTAGCGCGCGAAACCGCCGCCCTGTACAAACCGTAGACAATGGATCGCATGCTGGAGTGCCCGGATAGCATCGATCGGCCCGCCGGTGCTAGCGCATCGCAGAGGAGAACAGGACTAGAACCATGACTACCGAGCAGACCATCAATGAGGCCGCGAAAAAAACTCGGCAGGAAGGAAAGGCCAAGTCTCCGTTCAGCGAACCGGCCAAGCCGGAGCGTAAGCCTTTTACGCTTGCGGTCGATATCGGCGGCTGAATCGAGGCCGGTAAAGGCGAATCGCCGCGCGTAGATCCTTCATTCCGCAGCCTCGCTTAGGACGACCAACAAAAGGGAGCACCCTCGGTGCCTACTCTTCCTTCCCGGCGACACCGTCTAAGGCGCGCGACGCATCGAGACGCCCTATGTCCATCAGGCGCTCCGCTTTGGGATCCTGCCTCCATATCATCTAGTCGTTTTGATACGGCGCTGGCTGTGTTCGAGCGTTTCAGTAGCGCGACGATGAACGCGCCAGCAATCGTTGGCCGTCGATGCTTATAAGAAGCCGCGATAGCGCCTCATAACACATTTGATTCAATTTTCGATTGACGCAACTCGGGCCAGTTAGTATTACGTCGCGCGGGTGGATTTTCGCCCGGGCGAGGAGGAATTAATTCGATGAGGACGTTGCTCCGTAAAATGGCTATCCCACTTCTGGCCGCGTCGATGGCGAGCGTTGTGTACCTCGCCGGGCCGGGAGTTCAAACGATACACGCCGATGATCTGGCTTCGGCGAACTCCACTGCCGATGCCAACCTGACATCGGCGCAAAAGACTCAGGTAAATCACTCGCGCCAAGTTATGAAGCTCCGCGAGGTTCAGCAGCAGCAGTTTCTCAAAGATCACGCTGACGCTTCCGGAAACGTGAGCCCGGAGCAGTGGCGCAAAAGCGTCGAGCAGCAGCAGCAGATGAAGGTTGCCCCGTACATCGGCGCAAAGCCACTCGGGCAAACGAGTAAGTCGCAGAACAACTAGCTAAAGGTGGCGGCGACGATCGGTCGCCGTTTTTTTGCCGGGGGAGGGATCTCCGGGGAGGATCGGCAATGGGAAATCGTGCAAAGATCGGCTTAATCGTAGCGATCGCAGTGACGCTAGCGACGGCCTCGTATGTAGTCAGGTCGCGGGCGGGTGGCGTCAGTGGGATGGAGTGGACGCAGATTGGTCCGGCGCCGCTGGAGATAGACGCAGAGCAGAATTATCAAGGCAATGGCCCTGACTCGGGCGAAGTGGCCGACATCGCGATCGATCCGCGCGGAGGCACCGATAAGGTGATTTTCGTCGCGACTGAATCGGGCGGCATGTGGCAATCCACCGACGGCGGCCAAACCTGGACCACCACCTTCGATCACAACGCCTCGCTCTCGATGGGCGCGGTGGTCCTCGATCCAGCTAACCCGTCGATTGTATACGCAGGCACCGGCAATCCGACTAACACCGGCTTCTTCAAAGGAGTAGGCGTTTACAAGTCGACCGATGACGGCCAGACCTGGACCTTGACCCCGATGTCGGCGGGCTTCGGCGGAGTCTCAATTGTCAGAATGGTGATGCCCGCGACCAACGTCCTCGTGGTAGGCACTCAAGGTGGCGTAACTGTGTCGACCGACGGTGGCGGCTCCTTCACGATACCGACGATCAACGGTGTAACCAACTCTCAAATCAATGACCTACATCTAGATCCTGCGACACCTACGACCATCTACGCATCGGTAAAGGGCGCGGGAATCTTTCGATCGACCAACAGCGGCGCAACCTGGGGTCCCAACCTGTTTTCTACCCAGAATGGTTCGCCGCTAGATAACACCACGAATCCTAACTTCACGCCGGGATTCATTTCATTTGCCCAAACCAAGACGCCGAACAACAACACCATCTACGCAAGCGTACAGAATGTAAACGCCTCGGCAGCGAATCCGAAGTGGGGTCTCTTCGTCTATTCCAACAGTTCAGCGCTGTGGACGAAAGCGGCGGGAGGCGGCAATCCCAGCAACAACTGCGGTCAATGCGGTTATGACCAAACCATCGGCGTCGATCCCCTCGATGGTACCGTCGTGTATCTCGGTTTCGTGGACATGTGGGCATCAACCAACAGCGGCGGGAGCTTCAGCGAGATTGGACATAACCAGGTACACAACGATCACCATGCGCTGACCTTTAGCCCGCATCTGGCCGGAGCCACTGCCGGCCAAGTGCCCTTCTGGGATGGAAGCGACGGCGGAGTGGCGCTCGCTACCAGTCAGGGCGGCACCTTTACCGCGGCGAATGGGCCAATCCCCGGCGCGGGAACCGCGATCGCATCAAACCTCTTTCGCAACATTGACATCGGCCGCGGCAGCACGAGCAACGCCAAGTACACGTACGGCGGAATGCAGGATACGGGTACCGGAACCTTCAATGGAAATTCGGATACTCCCACCACATGGCACCTTCATATCGATGGTGATGGCGCCGGTGTCGCGGTCGATCCATGCAATCCAGCTCACGCAGTCATAATGGACGACGGCTGTCTGCAAGTTACCACCGACGGTGGCGGCTCTTATAACGGAGCATCGCTTGCGGGCGGTTCAAACCCCGGAGGTCCCGGCTTCTCATTCGGAAATACCTTCGCCTTCGATCAGGTCTGCACTTCCGGCACGGACAACACTGTCTTTGCCGCAGTCGTTAACTATGCGACGGCGCCGTCGCCGGGCCAAGGATGCTTCGGGTCAGGAACCCAGACCTACTCCCTCTACAGGAGCACGAACGGGGGCTCGAACTACTCCTCGGTCGCAAACGGTCTAACCCAACAAGTGAATGCCATCGCGACCGTCAAGATCGATCCGAACCTCGTCTGGATAGGCCTTAGCGATGGTAATCTTCAGTTGAGCACCAACGCGCAAGCGGGTTCACCAACCTTCGCCGCGCCGGCTGCGCAACCGCCTCAAGCAGGGGTGGATCCGGTAACCGCTGTAGCAATTGACCCCAACAATACTCAAAACGTGGTGGTAACGTATGCCGGCACTTGCGGCGCGACCTGTAACAACAACCCCAACAAGCATGTTTACATGACTAGCAATGGCGGGGCGTCATGGACCGATATCGGCGGCACCGTCGGCGGCGGCCTCAATAACCTCCCTGACCTTCCAGTCAATGCTGTGGTTATCGATCCGAACACGCAACCGCACACAATTATTGTCGGCAACGACGCCGGAGTATTAGAGACCGTCGATCAAGGAAATACCTGGCAAGTCCTGGGGCTAGGTATGCCGAATGTGGACGTCGTAGCACTGGCCTTGGACCCGAGCGTCACGCCTGAAGTTCTACGCGCGGGGACCTTTGGCCGCAGCACCTTCGAGTTAGATGCTCCTACAACCGGGTTGATCTCGATCACCTCCAATCTGAACTTCGGATCGGTGTGCAAAGGCAGCGCTTCGAGCGCGAAGCTGCAAATCTTTAACGTCGGTACGGAAGATCTCCACATCTCGAGCTTCAAGCTGATCAGTGGCAGTTCCGACTTCAGTATCATCGCGGGACCCGCAACTCCGGTGACAATCCCAGCCGGTGAAGAGATTGAGTACACGATCGGCTTCAACCCAACCGGTAACGGATCAGAGAGTGCGGTGTTCCGCATAAATAGCGATGATCCCAATACGCCGGTATTAACGCTCACCGCCAGCGGTACGGTAGGATCGGGCAAGATCGTGCTGACCGGGAATACCAGCTTCGGCGATACCTGTGCGGGTAGTTCTCAGCAGCCGATAACGGTCGCCAACGTCGGCACCTGCGACCTTCATGTGACGAGTGCGACGACCTGCTCCGATTTCACAATCGAGAATAACCCCTTCCCGGCCACTATCAGCCACGACTTCAGTCTGCCCTTAACTATCGAGTTCACACCTACTACGCCTGGTCCCAAGAACTGCACCCTGACCGTCAGCAGCGATGACCCGAACAATCACACTGCGACGCTACCACTAAGCGCCAATGCGCCGGCGGCGAACCTCAATATTCCACCGTCGCTCGCGTTCCCGCCGACGGTGGTGCAGAACCTCGGTGCGTGTACCTCGAGATTGCCCTTCCCAATCTCCAATGACGGGCAGTGCCCTGTCACTATCGATAGCGTGGTGGTCGGCGGAACCAACGCCGCGGATTACTCGCTGCTAGGGCTGCCTTCGACACCTATCACCATCGAGGCGGGTCACATTCTGGGTGAGGGAGACCTCAACGCGGTGTTTGCACCGCTGACGCCGCTGTCACGAACCGACCTGGGATCGATCACAGTGACCTATCACGATGCGACCACCTCATCGACGATTGCGCCCGCCAGTCCGATGTGCGGCGAAGGAGTTGAGACGGGGATACGAGTCCTCGTAACTGTGGGCGGCGTGCCGGTTTCGCAGGTGTACAGGATGGTGCTGTCCGGGCAGGTATCCCCGGTGGCACCGGCCGACATCACGGCAGCGGCGAAGAAAGCGAAGGCGCCGCCGAAGCCAAAGAAGATCAAGTACAAGAAGCTCGACACCCAGTACTTCTTGAATCTGCAGACCGTACCCGCGGGTCCTGCGCCATGTCCGCAGATCCAGTACCATCGGGAGTACGGCACCGTGTCCAACCCGATTCAACTACAAACCGGGAGCTATCAGTTGACGGTGTCGATCGTCAATTCAGGCGGCCACCTGGTCAATCAGACGATCAACTTCGACCTCAACACCTGCGACTTCAACAAGAACATCCTGGTCCAGTATTGATCGGCTAACCCGCGATTGCTCAACAGCAGGGCCGGCATGCGAAAGCGTGCCGGCCCTGCTTGCAACGGCCCCCCAGCGCGCCAATTGCGCCGATAGCATCGATCGGCCCGCCTGTGCTAGCGCATCGCAGAGGAGAACAGGACTACAACTATGACTACCGAGCAGACCATCAACCTGGCCGCGAAGAAAACTCGGCAGGAAGGAAAGGCCAAGCCACCGGTCAGTGAACCGGCGAAGCCGGAGCGTAAGCCCTTTACGCTTGCGGTTGATATCGGCGGCACCGGAATCAAAGCCGAGAAGCTCGACGCAACCGGGCGTCCGATCACCGAGCGCAGCAAAATTGCGACGCCGAAAAATGCCACTCCAAAAAAAGTCGTCAAAATCATCGAGGACCTCGCCGAACAGCACGGTGGCTTCGACCGCGTCTCGGTGGGTTTTCCGGGCGTAGTCAAAAGCGGATTGGTCTATACCGCGGTCAACCTCGGCAAGGGATGGAACGACTATCCGCTCCAGAAGGAACTCGCCAAGCGCCTCAAAAAGCCGGTGCGGATGGCCAATGATGCCGACGTGCAGGGACTCGGATGTGTCAGCGGGCGCGGTGTGGAATTGGTCATCACGCTGGGAACCGGAGTCGGGTCGGTCATCTTCGTCGATGGCAGGCGCATTCACCTCGAGCTGGGGCATCATCCATTTCACAAGGGCAAGACCTATGAGGACGAGCTGGGAAATCGCGCGCTCGCGAAGAAAGGCAAGAAGAAATGGATCAAGCTCGTGATGGAGGCGATCGGCGAGCTGCAGCGGACCTTCAATTATGATCGATTGTATATCGGCGGCGGCAACGCGCGGCTGCTCGACGGCAAGTTGCCGCCGAACGTAAAAATCGTGAGCAACATGGAAGGCTTGCTCGGCGGCATCAAATTGTGGTCGGTGGTGAGCAAGTGAACCGACGGCGCATCATTCGGCAGATTTCGATAAAATAGAACCTCGCAAGAGAGGAGGGGTGGCCGAGTGGTTGAAGGCACCGGTCTTGAAAACCGGCAGGGATGAAAGTCCCTCGTGGGTTCAAATCCCACCCCCTCCGCCAGCTGTAGATTTCCTTCAGAAAAAATCCCAGCTTAAGCGACCGTGCGCAGAATCTGCCATCTCACAGACGGCTGGCGGACCAAATCACTCTCCCAATGATGTGAACGCTGTCGCTGGCGACGACCGAAGGCGCATAGGCGGGATTGTCACAGATGATGGTGAGGGTGCCGTCGGGGCGGCGCTGCAGACGCTTGACCTCTAGCTCGTGTTCGCGGCGTAGGACGTAAATTCCGTCGTGGCGGAAGCGAGGCTCGCCCAAGTCTACCAACAATAGGTCGGAATCCTCCAAAGTAGGAGCCATCGAATCGCCGACGGCCTCGATCAGCAGGAGGTTGCGAGGGTCCGCATTGAAGCGCGCGCGCACCCATTCTTTCTTAAACGCAAGATGATCAACTACCTGCTCGCTGCGCAGCACCGTTCCTCCGGCGCCCTTGACGTCATAACGCGGAACATAAAAAAACTCGTCACGTTCGGCGCTGTGTCCGGCTGAGCGTTTCGCGGCGGCGCTTTCGTGGCCTGTCGCAAGCCATTCAACCGATACTTTAGAGGCCTTCGCCAGCGCCACCAAATTTGCCACGCTCGGTTGGCCTCGGCCGGACAGCCACTTGTAGATCGCATTGTCGGACACCCCGATGAGGCGGGCCAAGTCGGCAACCGACGCGAATTTGCGCAAAACCTGATCTAGGCGGAGTTGCAGGGTTTGCTGGGGATCTTCAGGTAATTCAACCACTGTAGTTGACTCTTTCCTTTAGTTGTGAAATATCTCCATTAAGCATGTGCATCGATCAAAACGCAAGGTACTCTGAAACAAAGCCTATCGCCGCATGCTTTTGCCTTGCGCCGCTGACTAAAGCCCAACGTCCGCCCCCTCTCTCGATGCTCCCCCCCTCGAGCGCTGTTTCCACCCTCCCAGCCATTATTCCGGTCCGCCACCGTCGTTGCTTCGCCGGCCTTCTCACTCCGGCTGACCTCCAAAGTTCCCCATTTTCCACTTTAGTAAAGGCCGGTGCCGACGCGGCATCGCCAGGGAGACTCGCCAAATGGACTCAGTAGCCCGGATCGGAAAAACCACCGCGACCTCGGATCGCGCGGTCAAATGCGTATTCTGCCGCGATCCGATTCTGCTCTCGGATGCGATGAGGAGCGCCGGCGTCTGCAAACTATGCGCCTCGGAGATCGAGGAATTCGGCTGGCGCACCGTCTACGACCGCGAGCAGCAAGTCGGGCAAATCCCGGCCAACCTGCGCCTCGCGTACAAACTATGAATGCCGGCGGCGCGATTCTAGCCGGCCGCTCGCGCATGCCTGCCGATTCCGGGCCGATGCGTTCGGGTCCCCGCCGTCGTCTCGATCCAAATGCCCCCGCGGTCGAGAACATTGCGCGGGTAATCGGCGCCGGCGCGACCGCGCGTCTCATTTCTACTTTTGGAGGAGGGCGGGTCTATATCGCGAAGAATCCTGGGCCCTTCGACGCGGTCGCGCGCGTGATCGGGGGCGAGGCGGCGGGGATGCTGGCGGGCATTTTCGGCGGCGAGCGGATCTGGTTTCCCAACGACGCGGGACATCTTACCCGGCGGCGGATTTCCCTACTGCGGCGACGCGGCTCGAGTGTCTCCCGGATCGCGCGCGAACTTCATCTGAGTGAACGATATGTCTACAAAGTGTTGGCAGGCTTTCGCGATGCGTGATCGCGGTGGACCAAGCCGGAGCGATTGCTGATGGCGCAAGTTTCCAGTTCCGGTTACCCCGCGCTGTTCGTGGCTGCGGTGACGCGTGTGCTCGCGAACGAAGGCGGCTACACCAGCCTCGCAAACGACCCTGGCGGTGAGACCAAATTCGGCATTTCGCGCCGCGATTACCCCAATCTGGACATCGCCAGTCTCGCCCGCGACGAGGCGATCGCAATCTACTTTCGCGACTTCTGGAGCGCGGGGCGCTACGCCGAGTTGCCCGAAGGGATCGCGGTCAAGTTGTTCGATCTGTCGGTCAACATGGGTCCCGGACACGCGGTGCGATGTATTCAGCGTGCCTTGCGTGCGTGCGAAATCGCGGTGATCGAGGACGGCGCGCTCGGGAATGGGAGCATTGCGGCGGCGAACCGGGCCGAGGGTAGCGCGCTGCTCGCGGCGCTGCGCTCGGAGGCCGCGAGTTTCTATCGGGTGACCGCGGAACTCTCGGCGCGCGAGCGCGACGGAGGCGAGGCGGAGTTTTTGGCGGGATGGCTTAACCGCGCCTATCAATGAAATGAAACGAAATGAAATCCGACTGCCAACTCCAACTACTGTTGGCTTACGAAATGTTGTTCTGGTGGATCTGAAAAAAATGCGGCCGCTGTGCCCCACAACCTTTGGAGGAAGCAAAATGGATACTTTAGTCACGCTCAATTTCATCGGCTATGCGGCGGTACTCGCCGGCGGACTGGTGCTCGGAACCTTGTTCGGTCGCAGCATCGTTTCGGATCTCAGCGGAATTGTGCATTCGCTCGAGTCGCGTGTGATTGCGATCGAAACCACGCTCCATCTTTCCGGCGCCACCGCGACTGCGGCGGCTGATCCCACGACCGCGGCAATCAAATCGCACGCCGCGGCGACCGAGAAACTGGCGGCCGCCATCGAGACGCATGCGGCCGCGAACACCGCGGTCAAATGAGAGTCCGTCCGTGAGAAGGAACCTTGTATGCCGTTGATCGCAACTTTACTTTCCAGCTACTGGAAGCCGCTCGCGCTGGCGCTGCTGGTGGCGTCGGCGTTCGCATATCGCGCGCTGCTGATTCATCAGCGCGACGAGGCGCGGGCGCAAGTAGCGCAACTCACGGCCGAGGCCGCGGCGCTGCGCGCGAGTAACCAGGCGTTGGGTGCGTCGATCGGTCGCCAGAATGCCGCGGTCGCCGACCTTAAAGCGCGGGCGGATGCCGAGGTGAATGCGATGGCGGCGAGCGAAACCGCGGCGCATCGCGAAGCCGCTGCGGCGCTGGACCAGGCGCAGCAGCAGGCGCAAGCGCTGAGCGACGCGCCAATCGATCCGAACGCTGGATGCGCCGGCGCCATCCGCTGGGGCAACGCACAAGCGGCGGAGCTGTCATCGTGGTGAAACATTCAATCATGGTGATGGTCTCGATAGTGGCGCTGTGCGGATGCTCGGCGGAGCCGCCGCAGCCGATTCTGACCCCGATAGAGGTAAAGGTGCCGGTCGCAACCCCGGTCTACTGCCAGGTAGCAAAACCCGACCAACCGGCGCTTCCGCTTTCGGAGCTGAAGGCGGATTCCGCGCCCGACGACACCATCCGTGCGTATGCGGCGACGGTTGCGATTCTGAAGGGCGCGGTGCGCGAGCGCGACTTGGCGATCGAGGGATGCGCCGCGCCGGTGAACGCTCAGGATCCGGCCCCGCAGGGGGGCGGTGCGACGCCGAGTGGCGCGGCCACGGATGTAAAATGAGCCCAACCAATTCAGACGGAAAGCGCTACCAAGGTACAGGTCGCGCTTCGGAATCGGCGGCCGTGGCGACGGCGCCGTCGGCCTTCTTCGAAAAGCCCTCATCCCGCCCGCAACGTCATCCGCCCGCTGTCGAAGAGGCGAAAAGGACGGCGCACAACGTTAGTAGCATGCGAACAGAAGTAGGAGTGGAACTTCGGCCGTGCGCGGCAGCAGCAGAATCTCCGATCGGACCCTCACCCGGGCGTCACGATTTTCGCAAATCCGCAGAGCGAAAATCGCGCCGCCCACCCTCTCCCAGATTTGTAGGGAGAGGGTACGGATCCGGCGGCGGTTTCCTCGCGACGTCGATGGAACTCGGCGCGCCCTCAGCGTCACGTCACGGCCGTTGCGCGCGGCCATTGCAACGGCCACGCCGTGACATCCTCACTCGCGAACAAATGCGCGAGGAGAAGAAGAGCTTCGACATTCGAGGGGCCGCGGAAGTTCGGGAGGTGCGTGGTGCTCCACCACCGCGCGCGCAACGCGCGCGGCTCTCATCAGTCCGTCACGATTCTCGCTCGCAGCCAGGGCGAGAATCGCGCCGGCCAGCTTCTCTCGCAAAAAGATGCGAGAGAAGCGTCTCGGAAGGGAATGCGTGGCACTCCACCACGGGCGGCGCGGCGCCGCCAGCCCTCACCCGATTCGCAACACGCAGAGCGTGTTGACGAATCGTCCTCTCCCAACTTGCGCCTGGCGGCTGCGCCGCATGCGCGGAAGCAGGAGAGCTTTAGTGAAGAAGGAACCTCGCGCCTTGTGCATGCAGTCTAACCACCAGTCACGTCTTCTCTGGTTCCCTTTCCCCTAAAGGGAAGGGGCCAGCGGTCAGGTTTACGAAACTGAGGTAGCAATGCTTGAAATTACTGAATGACATTTTCACCGGCAAAGACAATCTGACCTACGATGCCGCACGCGTGGTGGGCGTCCTTGGCGCATTTGCCTACATCGTGTTCTGGTGCGTCCAGGTCGCGATCGCGCGGCAGTTCGCGTCCACCGACGCCGACGCCTACGGGCGCGGACTCGCGGTAGTTCTACTCGCAATGGCGGGGGCGTGCACCATCAAGCGCAGCACTGAACCGGACCCGGGCGCAAGCTGGGGAAGGGAGCGAAATGAACTGGGAAGTGATCGCGACGTTCGCGTCGGTAATGGTGACGTTCGTCGGAATTAATTTGGCCGCCTTGCGCGCGATGTTCGATCGCCATCAGCGTCTGATCAGTCATGACGCTGAACGGTGGTCGCAACTGGAGCGCACGATTTACGAATTGCGCGTCCTGCTCCCGATCGAATACGTGCGGCGTGAGGACTGGATCAGATTCTCCGCGACGCTGGACGCAAAGATGGATGGCTTGCGCGACGAGATGCGCGAGGAAATCGGGCCGATAAAGGAAAAACTGTATGTCTGAGGGATTGGATCTCGAACAACGCCAGCGCGAAGAAGCGCGCTGGAGAATTCTGCGCGTGGTCGACGCCGGCCGCCCGGTCGCGGTCTGCGAGCAAATCGTGTGGCGCGTGCTGACCGACATCAAGCTCGCGCTTTCGCTCAACCAGGTGCGCCGCGAACTGACCTATCTGCACGACCTCGGGCTGCTCGAATTGGAAGGCGAGGACACCGACATCTGGTTTGCCAGGCTGACGGCGCAAGGGGTGGACGTGGTCGAATACACCGTCAAGGCGCCGGCCGGGGTCGCGCGGCCGCGCAAATACTGGTGAGCCATGTCCGATCCGCTTGAACCAGAAGTAGTGAAATCCGCCACGCCGGGGGAACCGGTCAAGCCGCGACGCGCGCAGGTGCGGTACAAAATCCGGAATCTTCCTACCGCGGTGCATCTTGAGCTCGACGCGCGGCTCGGCGCGGAAAACTACGGCAGCTTCGAAGAGCTGTCGCAGTGGCTGGAAAGGGATCACGCGCAATACATCTCACCGTCGTCACTGCACAACTACTATAGGAACAATTTCGATCCGATCCTGCGGGCGGTGAAGATAGCGACGGCGCAGGCGGCGGAAATCGTCCGCGTGACCGGCGGCGATGACGATGAGATGAGTGGCGCCCTGTTCCGCCTGATTCAAACTTCGATCTTTGACTTGCTGGTCCAGTTGAATAAGACCCGCCATTTGGTCGCAAAGATTCCGCTGGCGCAAGAACGTTCGGCGGCCATTCTGGCAACGCGTTCAGCTAAGCATACGAATGATGGTGAGCCGCAAGATGAGAACGCGGCCGAGCACGGTGTTTTGGCGGCGAAGTTTGACAACAAGGTGGAACTAGCGGCTATCAGCGCGCTCGGCAGGACCACCGCGATTGTGAGCAAAGCGCAAATCGAAGCGAGACGATGGCGCGAGCATGTGCGCGACCGGCTCAACGAGAAGGTCGCCGCTACCACCGCGAAGGTCTCCGAGGCGGCTCGCCAAGGCGGAATGTCTCCTGAAGTGGAAGAGAAGATTCGCTCCATGTTGATGGAGATCAAGATATGAGGCACGCGCGATGAGCAACGTGCTCGACCTCTTGCTGCCCTATCAGCGCCGATGGATTAACGACTCGGCGCAGGTCAAGGTCTGCGAAAAATCGCGCCGGGTCGGAATCACCTGGTGCGAGGCCGCCGATCGCGCGCTCGCCGCCGCCGGCAGCAACGGCATGGACACCTGGTACATCGGCTACAACAAGGACATGGCGCTGGAGTTCGTCGAGACCGCCGCGCAATGGGCGCGCGAATTCGATCGCGTCGCGCGCAGTATCGAGGAAATCGCGGTGCATGATCAGGCGCGCGACATCCTCGCGTACCGCATCCGCTTCGCCTCGGGCAACAAGATCGTCGCGCTCTCGTCGCGTCCATCAAATCTGCGCGGCAAGCAGGGATGCGCCGTGATCGACGAGGCCGCCTTTCACGAGGACCTCGGTGGGCTGCTCAAGGCTGCGCTCGCGTTCACGATGTGGGGCGGATGCGTGCGCATCATCTCGACGCATAACGGCGCCGACAGCGCGTTCAACGAGATGATCTGCGACATCCGCGCGGGGCGGCGCCCATATTCGTTGCATCGCATCACGCTCGAGGAAGCGGTGGCGCAAGGGCTCTATCGAAAAATCTGTCAGGAGCTGAAGCGCGAATGGTCGCCGGCCGCCGAGACCGAGTGGATGCGCGAGCTGGAGGATTTCTATGGCGACCACGCCGACGAGGAGTTGCATTGCATCCCGCGCGCGTCGAGTGGCGCGTTCCTGTCGTCGGTGCTGATCGAGGCGCGCATGGAAGCGGACGTGCCGGTCATTCGATGGGAAATGCCGGCGGAGTTTAGCGAGCGCTCGGAAGATGTGCGTCGCGCCGAGACCGCGGCGTTCCTCGAGGATCGCTTGCAAGGCATCCTCGAGGCGCTCGATCCTGCGCTCGCGACCTGCTTCGGCGAGGACTTCGGGCGCCTCGGCGATCTCACTGTGATTTGGCCGCTGCAGATCGCGCGCGACCTGAGGCGCCGCACGCCGTTCGTGGTCGAGTTGCGCAACATCCCGTTCCGTCAGCAGGAGCAGATCCTCTTCTATATAGCGGATCGGATGCCGCGTCTGATGGGCGGCGCGATGGACGCGCGCGGCAACGGGCAGTATCTCGCGGAGACCGCGCGGCAACGCTACGGGGCGCGCATCGCGCAAGTGATGCTGTCGCAGGAGTGGTATCGCGAGCAGATGCCCCGCTTCAAGGCGGCGTTTGAGGACGGCACCATCGCGATTCCGCGCGACGCCGACATCCTGCTCGACCATCGCGCGATTGTGGTCGAGCGCGGCATCGCGATGGTGGGTGACAAGCGGATGCGCGGGAGCGATCAGAAATCGCGCCACGGCGACAGCGCGATCGCGGCGGCGCTGGCCTACTTCGCCTCGCGCCAGGATGTAGCAGAAATCGACTATCGGCCCATATCGCGGATCGAGCCGCGGCGGCGCGATCCGTGGGGACCTCCGCCCGATGAGGACTCCATCTTCGCGAAGAATGGGCGCATGCGGTTTGCGGGGGGCGCGTGGTGAGAGACCGTGAGGAAACAACAGTGACAAAATTCTGGAAATGGAAATGCGAGCAGTGCGGACACGAATTCACCCTCACGCTGGCGGAGATGCCCGCGCCGTGCCATCGATGCGACGGCGAATGGTTCCTCAAAGTAGGCGAATCCGACGTGAAGCATGAAAAGCCTACAGCGGTGTGGTGATGAGAAGCGAATCGCGCGCTAACCGAGGCGGCGCCTCAAAGGAGTTGCGATGAAACTTTACGATGCGTTCGGTCGCGAGGTCGATCTGTCGCGGCTGCGCGACGAGCAGGCCGCGCCCACCATGAGCGGGGTGCGCAACATTTACTCCTCGATGCATCCGTCGGTGGGGCTGACTCCCGAGCGGCTGACGCAGATTCTGCGCGAGGCGGAATTCGGCGATCCATTTCTCTACCTGGAGCTCGCCGAGGAGATGGAAGAAAAAGATCTCCACTACATGGCGGTGCTGAACACGCGCAAGGAGGCCGTCGCGCAGCTCGACCTCGAGGTGACCGCGGCGTCGAGCGAAAAAGACGATCAGCGCGCCGCCGAGATGGTGCGCGCGATGCTCGCCGACGATGCGCTCGATCTCGCGAGCACGATGGTCGATATCCTCGATGCGATCGGAAAAGGCTTCTCTGCCACGGAGATCGTGTGGGATACTTCGAATCGCGAATGGTTTCCGCGCCGGCTGCGATGGCGCGATCCGCGCTGGTTCATGTTCGATTGGGTCTCCGGCGAGGAGCTGCTGGTGCGCAGCATGAATGACGAAGGGCCTTCGATCCCGGTGGATGGCGAGGCGGCGGCGCGAGGATCGCATTTCAAGGGCGGCGGACTCTATGGCGCGGTTCGCGGAAGCATCGGCATCCAGCCGCTGACTGAACCGATGCTGCCCTACAAGTTCATCGTGCACTTCGCGCGGGCGAAGGCCGGGCTGCCGATTCGCGGCGGCCTCGCACGCGCGGCGGGCTGGGCATATCTGTTCAAGAACTATGTGCTCAAGGATTGGGTGACCTTCGCGGAGGTTTTCGGACAGCCGCTGCGGGTCGGAAAATACGGCGCGGGCGCGACCGAGCAGGACAAAACCACGCTGCTACAAGCAGTAGCAAATATCGGCACCGATGCCGCCGCGATCATTCCCGAATCGATGCTGATCGAATTCACCGAGGCGCGCCAGACCGGCAGTGCGGAGCTCTATCAGAGCTTCTGCGCCTACCTCGACGCGCAAATCAGCAAGGCGGTGCTGGGCCAGACGCTGACCACCGAGATTCCGCAGGGCGCCGGATCGCGCGCCGCCGCCGAGGTACATGATGCGGTGCGCCGCGACATCATGAGCGCAGACGCGCGCCGCCTCGCCGCGACCATCAATCGCGATCTCATCAAGCCGATCGTCGATCTCAATCTGGGACCGCGCAAGAATTATCCGCGTCTCGCGCTGGGAATGGCCGACGACGCCGACGTCGCCGCTTTCGTCGACATCGTCACCAAGCTCGCCGACCACGGGATGCGCATTGGGCAGAGCACAATCCTGCGCCGTTTGGGGATGGCCGAACCGGTTGAGGGCGAGCCGGTCCTCGAATCGAGCCGTGGCTAGCGGCGCTTGCGGGCGCCGAGCATTTCCTTGACGCGGCGATTGAACGCGCGGCGGCGATGCTTGAAGTTCAACGCAATCGAATCGTACAGCAGCCGCCGCACCCAGAATGGCGCGCCCGGATCGGGTAGCGCCATCGGCGTCGACGCGCTTCGGCGAAAGCGAAATACCTGCACGCCATTCCACCAGGTCGGATGATGATTGCGCGGGGTGCGCAGATCGAGCACCAGCTGGAAGCCCGGCACCATCCGCGCGAAAAGAGCATCGGCGGAGCGCGCCTCGCGCTTGTTGGTGTCATCGATGATGACGAGCGCGTCGTCGGCGAAGGAGGGCAGGGCATACTGCAAGCCTTCGAATTGATCGGCGAAGCTGTGACCGCCATCGTAGAAGTATGCGCCGACGCGGGCGGGACGCCATGGCGCTGCGCGCAGAAAGTTGCGCGACTCGAGGTTGAAAAACTCGACCTGCCCGCGCGCGTAGCGCTCGACGTTGCGCTTGAGGATGTCCTCGGTGCCATCGAACTTCGAAAAATTGTCGCAGGCGAAAATCTTCGCGGAGGAATTTCCGCGCGCCGCGCCGACGATGCTCGCGCCCTTGTAGCATCCCACCTCGACGTAGACTTCGTCGTGCGCGAGATGCGCGACCGCCAGGTTGAGCAGCAGCAGCTTGTTCTCGGTGGCCATCCCCGGCACCTCGGTGAGGACATCGGCGACGCGCCTGTCATCTGGGTGACGGGCCGCCTGCAGCTTGGTGGGCCGATCGAAGTCGGGCCAGTTACGGCGGCAAGCGGCGATGAAGGCGTCGAAATCCACAATTAAAGTAATACTTTAAACGCTCGTTTAGTGCTGATCGAGATTTAAAATGAATTCGTCGTCGCTATTCTGTGTGCGAACGGCGGGCGCCGCAAGCGGGTGTGGTGGGAGCCGAAGTCCGAAGGAGAGAGAATTAACCACAAAGGCACAAAGACACAAAGGCCAGAGAAGACGGCGATCGGCTTAGAAGCCGCTCACCGAATATATCAGCGAGGCGGATGTTCCTCCTGTCTGACCTAGTGTCTTTGTGGTGAGTCTTTTTCCTGGTGCTTTGGACTCGCCGACCTCACCCGGCGCAGTAGCGCCACCCTCTCCCTGTTGGAGAGGGAACGAGGAAGTAGGGAAAACTCTACTAAGGTTCGACGGCGAACCACCATGAGTAGGTCTGGCCCGACGCAACGATCTTCACCGCATAGGTCGCGCCCGGGACCAACGGCTCTTTCGGCACCATCACAATCGCGGCGAAATGAGCGAGCTGTTTGGTCACGCGCTGGTATGCGACCTGATCGGCGCTCTTATAAGATGATGCGTCGAAAGCGCAGCTCTCGACCGCGGCGCCGTTGCGGGTCAGCGAGAATTGCCTGATGGTCTCGGACGTCATCGCGCCAATTTGTAGGGTTATAGGCACTCCAGTAGGCGTATGATATCCGCAGGTGGCGAGCGGGTCGGGCCATTCCGATTGCTCCGTGCTAAAGGTGCCGTTGTGGATGGTGGCGCCGTTGGGCGGGTACATCACCGGCGCGAAGGAGGCGGGCTTGGTGTCGACGCCGCTGCGAACGTTGAGCGCGGCGGCACAAACGCCCCTCTCGCAATACTGTCCGTAGCCGATTTGGCGCAGCGCGGGATCCAACAGCCACATCCGGTGAAACGGCGCGGTGATCCAATCTTCGATTGCCCACGTCGAGTCAGCGGTTTCAGGCGGATCGGTATACACCCCGTCGACGTCGCTCAGCGCACCGGCGGTTTTTCCCTCCGGCGTGAAGAAAGGTTTGGCGGGGTCCTCGTCATGGATGGAGGAGTCGATCTTACCGCTGCGAATCATGGCGGCATTGTTCGCGACCAGGTAGTGGGCGTGATTCGCGTCGCCGGTCGAGAGCTCATCGACCTCGGTTACCGGAAGCAGACCCGCGCTTTGCCGCAATTGATTGAGCCTGCCCAACCAGGTGTCGCTGATTACCATCGTAGGGCGCTGCCCGCGATGCGGCATGAGGTTGTCCCAGAACGACTTCGGCACGATGTACGACATGACGATCGAAATAAGCAGCAGGACCGTAGCGAGGCCTTCGACGCGCATTCTGCGTTGGACCACATTGCGCAGAGCATTGCTGCCCTCGGGCATCAGAAAGGTGAAGTGGAGGATGCCGAACTGAACATCATCCGCGCTCGAAAGCAGGTACTCGGTGTTCGGCTTAAGTTGTTTGCCGTTGATGAAGGTGCCGTTGCTGGAGCCGAGGTCGGTCAGCACATAGCTGGCATGGCGTTTCGCGATCTGCGCGTGACGGCGCGAAACGGTCGGGTCGAGCAGGACGAAATCAACCTGGCCGTCGCTGCCGATTAGCGCGCGCTTGTTCAGGATCCGATGCTCACGCACCGGCTGGCCCGGCAAGGAAACCAGCCGGGGAACTTGCGCCATCATTTGAGGAATCGGAAATCGTTCTGCGGCTGCCGCCATTAGCCCTCCCCCATCGCAATGTTACAAACTGTACTGATTTGCTCCTATCGTGCAAGAGGGTAGTCGCCACTTCAGGGGTGACTCGTTTCGAGCCAGCCGCGTTGAGTCGCGCTATTGCAACAAGGCGAATAATTCTACTGGTGGTTAGACACGATACGTCCCACCGGCGTGCCTTTCGCGATTTTTATTGTTGCCTTCCTACGGGCATAGCTCTTGCTGCTGCTCCCACCCATGCCGATCGGGGGGTCTGCACATCCAGAAGGACGCGCCGCGCAAAAAAAGCTGTTGTTCGCGGTCGTCCTCGTCGCGCTGTGGGTGCCGTTAGTTGCCGGCGGCATGGTGTTTCTGTGGAGGTACTCCACCACGGCTGGCGCGCCGGGAAACCCTCCGACGAGCTGGCCTCGCCATGCCGGCCTCGAGCGCGATCCTAACTCGATGACGCTCGTGATGGTGGTCCATCCGCATTGTCCATGCTCGCGGGCAAGCATCGGCGAGTTGGCTGAGCTGATGGCTCATACGCAAAACCGACTGCAGGCGTGGGTGATGTTCGTTCGTCCCGGAACTTACGCCGATGACTGGGCGAAGACCGATCTGTGGCGCAGCGCTGCGGCGATACCCGGTGTGAAGGCGATCGTGGACGACGGACGCGAGGCGCGACGCTTCGGCGCCGAAACCTCGGGCGAGACGTTGCTCTACGATGCGAACGGAAAGTTGATGTTCGCGGGGGGAATTACGGGCGCGCGCGGCCACTACGGCGACAATGCCGGACTAACCGCCGTCATCGATTTGGTTGGAAAGCCAGATTCGATCCGAACCGCAAAGACGGCGGTCTACGGATGCCCACTGTTCGCACCCTCCAAGGTCCGCGAGGAGGGTGTTAAATCATGCAGCCGTTAAACTTGAGGCTGGCCGAGGCGGAGCCTCAGGAGAACAGAGCGCTCGAACTGTTCAATGAGATGCGGGAGCGCGACTTCAGGCTCACCGATCGGATGTTCGCGAGCCTGATGGTGCTTCAATGGATTGGCGCGATCGTCGCGGCGCTCGTCATCACGCCGCGAACCTGGGTCGGCGAGTTTAACGCGACCCACATTCATGTGTGGGCAGCGATTTTTCTCGGCGGCGCGATCACCTTGGTTCCGGTGACGCTGGCGTTCCAATGTCCCGGCCAGGTGATAACGCGCCACGTAATCGGCATCGGTCAGATGCTGATGTCGGCGCTGCTGATTCATCTGACCGGCGGCCGCATCGAAACCCATTTCCACGTTTTCGGGTCGTTGGCCTTTCTCGCATTTTATCGCGATTGGAAGGTGCTCATTTCGGCCTCGGCAGTAGTAGCGATCGATCACTTCGCGCGCGGAATGTTCTGGCCGCAATCGGTGTACGGCATCGCGGTAGTCCAGCCCTGGCGATGGGTCGAACATGCGGGCTGGGTCGTGTTCGAGGACGTCTTCCTGATCATCGCGGTGGTGCAGACGACGCACGACAGGATGTCGATGGCTCGGCAGCAAGCGCGGCTTGAAGACGTTAATGTCAAAATCGAATGGGAAGTCGCCGTGCGTACCGCCGAGTTGCAAAAAAGCGAGTCGCAGCTCAAGCAGAGCGAGGCCAAGCTGCGCAAAGTTTTCGAAGCTTGCCCTGAGACCATCTGCATCACCAGTATGCGCGATGGACGTTTTATAGATGCAAATCAGCGCTTGAGTTCGACTGGCTACACGCTCGATGAGCTGAAGCAGCAGCCGGGCAATGCAGGCCTGACATGGCGCGACGAGAGCCAACTGATGACCTTCGTGCAAGAGTTGACCGAGCACGAGATCATTCAGAACATGGAAGTCGAGTTCAAGGGCCGGAACGGGAAAATTGTGCCCGGGCTTATTTCCGGTGCGGTTATCGAGCTGGATGGCGAGCCATGCGCGGTGACCTTCAGCTCGGATATCAGCAAACTTAAGCAGACTGAACAGGACCTGATTGCCGCGCGTGAGGCGGCTCTGGCGGCATCGCGCGCCAAGTCGGAATTTCTCTCGAGTATGTCGCATGAGATCCGCACGCCGATGAACGCGATCCTCGGAATGGCGGACTTGCTCGGCGAAACTTCCCTTACCATCGAACAAAAGAAATTCGTCGGCACGATGACCAGCAACGGCAACGCGCTGTTGACCCTCATCAATGGAATCCTTGATCTCGCACGCATCGAAAGCGGCCGCCTCAACCTCGAACAGACCGAATTCGAACTCGAAGAATTGATCGAGCACGTAGCGGAAACGCTGGGGGTTCGCGCGCACGAGAAGAAACTCGAACTCACGACGCGAATCATGCCGGGCACGCCGATGCGACTGATCGGCGATCCTTTGCGCCTGCGCCAGGTGCTGATCAATCTGGTCGGCAACGCCATCAAATTCACCGAACGCGGCGAGGTCGCGATCGCGGTTGGCAAAGAGCCCGATGACTCCGGCGAGGTGCGGCTGCGCTTTTCCGTGCGCGACACCGGCATCGGCATCGCGCCCGACAACCTCGAGGCGATTTTCCAAAGCTTCACCCAGGCCGACTCCTCGGCGACGCGAAAGTACGGTGGAACTGGACTCGGCCTCACCATCGCATCCCGGCTGGTGGTTTTGATGGGCGGACAGATAACCGTCACCAGCACGGTCGGTAAAGGCAGCACCTTCGAATTCAGCGCACGGCTTAAATTGGCCGAAGATCAATCCGTTGAATATGACAAGCCGCTGGATATGGTTGGTATGCGTGCGTTGGTGGTCGACGACAATGAGACCAATCGCCTGATTCTCAATGAGACCCTCAGCTCGTTGGGAGCGGAAGTGGCGGAGGCTGACAGCGGTCCCGCCGCGCTCGAGATAACCGATCGCGCGATTGCGAGCGGTATTCCATTTCGGCTGGTCCTGCTCGATTGCAGGATGCCCGAGATGGATGGTTTTCAGGTCGCCGTCGAGCTGAAACGGCGAACCAGCGGACCGCCGCCGATCGTTCTGATGCTCAGTTCTGATGATCTCAACCGCAGTCTGGAGGCCGCCCGCGCGCTCGGAATCGACGTCTACATCGTCAAGCCCGTACGCCGGCACGAACTGCTGCGTGCGATCACCCGCGCGCTCGGGAGAGCTGGCAAAGAGGAAATCAAAACGATCGTTCGGACTCCGGTCGCCGTTGCCGCAAGCGAACCGCAACTCAAGCCGTTGAACATTCTGTTGGCCGATGATTCGGTCGACAATCGCAGTCTGATCAATGCCTACGTGAAGGGCCTGCCTTATCATTTCGATATCGCGGAGAACGGTGAGATCGCGGTTTCGAAGTTCATCAGCGGCAAATTCGACCTGGTGCTGATGGACATGCAGATGCCGGTGCTCGACGGCTACGGAGCGGTCCGCAAGATCCGCGAATGGGAGCGCGCGAACGGACTTCGTCATACCCCCATCGCCGCGCTTACCGCCTCTGCTTTGGAAGAAGACGTGCAGAACACGATCGAGGCGGGGTGCACTTCGCATCTGAGCAAACCGATCAAGAAATCCCGGCTGCTACAGGCCATCCTGGACCTGACTCGGGCGCCGGTCGCATCGATCCCGGACGGCCACGATATCGCGGAGCCGGTCGTCGAGCTCGCAGGTATGGTTCCGGATTTCCTCGAGCGCAAACGCCGCGATGTCTATGCTTTGACTGCGGCGCTCGAGCGCGGTGACTATCACACCTTACGTTCGATAGCGCATCGGACCAAAGATGAGGCCGCCAGCTTCGGCTTCGAATCGATCAGCGACATCGGCCACGCATTGGAAGATGCGGCGCAGCGCCGAGATGTGACCGAAGCGGGTCGCCAGCTACGCGCGCTGACCGATCATTTGGACGCAATCGTCATGGGCGGCGCGGAAGAGCAGGGGCTTTCGGAGATCTCGAAGGCCTAGAGTTGATCTACTAACAGGAAGGCTTCATTGCTTCCGGCATGAGGGAGCGCACCGAGTCACGCGACGCCGCGAGGATCGGAAGCGTCGTGGCATTCCACCACTGGCGGGCGAGGACGCCCGCCCGCCCTCACCCGGCTGTCACGCAGGTCGCAGGACAAAGAGCGACCTGCGCGCCAACCGACCTCTCCCGCAACCAAGAGCGGGAGAGGGGACATACATTAGGGGACGCTCGCGGCTAGCTTCCCATCGGCGCCATAGATGAACAGGCCGGCGCGATTTTGCTGATCGAGCGAGATCGCCGCATGCGTTATCCCGCCGCCCAGCAACGCGATTCCGGTAGTCCCGCTATCAGTGACGCTGAGACCGATGCGCGGCTGAGTTGCATCCGACAGGCGCAGGGTGGGTTCTCCGGTAGCGCTGGTCTCCATCGAGGCGCGCTGCGCTCCTTTGTCGTCGGCCAGCGCAATATTCGAAACGCCGTTGTCATTCACCGCCATCCCGATTCGTGTCGCGCCCGTGTTGTCGAACAGGCGCATGCGCGAAATTCCGCGCGAGAGGCTGACCTCGGCGCGCGTCTTGCCCCCCGCGTCGTACAGGCCGAGCGCGGGAGCGCCGTCGTGCGCGACACCCAGGCCCGCGCGTAGCTTGCCGGTGTCGTCGAGCAGACGGAGTTCCGCGACGCCCTTGGCGGTGACGTCGATCAGCGCGCGAGTGGTGCCATCATTATCGACCAGGGTGAATCGATGCGCGGCGAGATTTTTCGGAATTTGAGCCGCGCCCAATTGCGGCACCGCGCTCGGCCAGAAGTGTTCCGCCGCGACGCCGCCGAGCAGAGAAAATATCGCGGTCACGATGACGAGCGAGAATCTTTCGGTCCAGGACATGATGAGGATGTCTCCTTAGCCCCCATTGCTGACGTTGTTGTTCTAGAAAATCTAGCAAGCGCGATGCGCGCCGCAAACCCGCCGCGCGCACGACACGAGGCTTAGATGGCGGGGCGCTTCAACTGGATTCGCGCGAGGTCACGGCGCGGCGCAGTTGCACCATGCGGCGCAAAAAGCGGAAACGCAACGACAGGTACAAGGGCGCGGACACCAACGCCACTACGCCCATCACCTGCCATGTGATTCCGAAACCGTGCGCATCGGCGATGCGGCCGCCGATCGGCAATCCTATCGCGGCGCCGAGTCGCGCGCAGGTGCTCTGGAACGAAAGCAGCGTCGCGCGATGCGATTCATCGATTTGATCGTTGTACCAACTCAGGCCTACCGGCGTCGCGATGCCGGTGCATACAGTTGCGCATAGGAAAAGCACCAGCACCGTCCACGGGCTGTGAATCGAAAACCCGGCCGCGATCAGCAGCGCGCTTTGAATGGTCACGACCGTAAACATGAAGAACGGCCGCGACCGCTGCTCCGGCTGGTGCTGCGCGATCACCTCGGCGCCGAGCATGGTTGCGATCGCGGTGCCGCAATAAATCCAGCTCGCGACCTGAGGTCCACGATGGAAGCCGGAGTTGAAAAACTGCGGCCATTCGAACCAGAACGGCGACCATCCCGCCATCGTGATCGCGTTGGCGATTCCGAGCGTGAGAACCGCGCGGCTGCCGAAGGCCGCCGAAACTCCTCCGACCATCCGGCGCAGCACCCCTCGCGCGACGTCGTTCGGATAAAATGACCCGGTGCGCGCATGCTCACCGTGCATCAGCAACGTCGCCGCTCCCGCCATCAGCAGTTGACCGATTGCGCCGAGCAGCCATGGAATCGCGATGTTGCGCATCGCGAGATGCCCTCCGATCACGACCCCGCACAGCCCGCCGAACTGCATCAACTGCGACGCGCGCGAGAACATCAGATCCATCGATCCCGAGTAGCCGGCGTCGCTCAGCGTGTCGACCGCCCACGCATCGACGGCGCCATTGCGCAGCATGTCGCCGGTGCCGCCGATGATCGCGGCGATGATGAAGACCGCGTAGTGATACGCGAAGAAGTACATCAGGAAGGATGCGGCGCCGAGCCCGCATCCGAGCACGTAGGCGGCGCGCCGGCTGATGGTGTCGGCAAATGCGCCCATCGGTACATCGGTCAAAAATGCGACCATGAAGTAGGTCGCCGCCCAGCAACTGATCTCGAATTGAGTGAGGCCGCGCGCCTGCATGAACAGGACGTTGTTGACCAGCACGAAAGAGGGACCGACCGCATCGATAAGGCGGACCGCATAGTAGCGGCGCGTGATCGACGCGGTCGAGTCGGATGAGATCGGCAAGTTCACGTCTATCAGAGATTCACGATATCGAAGATGAACGTGCGCGCAGCCGCTACAAGTCAGGTCGGTCTAACGGCTGTTCGGTTGTTTTACCCCGCGGGCGAAAATATTGGAATAAGCGGCCTGGCCATAAACATGACACCTTGACGACCAGCTCCCGTAGTATCGCCGCGGCGAAGCTTCGCGTCGACGCGCAATTCTCCTCACAAAGTGACGTCATGCGCTGACTGGATGTTCAGCAGAGGCCGACTTTCGTGCGGTTTCCCCTTCTCTCCGTATGAGATCGCATGGCTGAAATAGTTCATCCTTATTGCTTTCGCGAGATCGCGTCACAATGCGCGCGATGAATGATTCTTCTCATACGCGCGCTGGCGGTGACCGAGACGAAAATCCACGCAAATTCTTAGGACTCCCTCGCGTCGAGACCGCCGGCGCGCCAGCCTTCGGCGTCGGAGCGGATAATGGCGCGCCACCTGAATGGATTCAGCTGGTGCCGGCCGGCAGCTTCCATGGGCGCGATGGCCGCGGCCCCTACGTTCTTTCGGATCCCGAGGCGGTCGTTGCTGCGACCAATGCGATCCGGATGCGCGCCGGGGTTCCCATCGATTATGACCATGCGACCGATTTCGGCGCGCCGCAGGGAAATCCCGCACCAGCCGCCGGATGGATTACGGACTTCGCGATTCGCGACGGCGCCATATGGGGCCGCGTCGAATGGACCGAGCGCGCGGCGAGCGCGATTCGCGCGCATGAGTATCGCTACATCTCGCCGGTTTTCCAGTACGCGCCGAGCGACGGCATCATCACGCGCCTTTTGCGCGCCGGCCTGACCAACAACCCGAATCTTTACCTGACCGCGATCTCGGCGGCCGGAGACGAGGAAAGCAAGATGGACGAATTTTTGAAGCAGCTTCGCGAGATGCTGGGGCTCGCCGCCGATGCATCGACCGACGACATCCTCAAGGCGCTCAGCGCGATGATGGCGGCTGATCGCACCGATGCGGCCGCGTCGCAGCGGGCGGGAAACTTCGATCCGGCGCGCTATGTCGCGGTCGCGGAGTTTCAGCAGGCGCTCACTGAACTCAACGCGCTCAAGATGCAGCGCGCGCGCGAGAAGGCCGAGCACGCGGTCGACGACGCGATTCGCGCGGGCAAGCTGGTGCCGGCACATCGCGAATGGGCGATCGCATATTGCGCGGCCGATCCGAATGGCTTCGATACCTTCGCCTCGCGTCAGCCGGTGGTGCTGGCGGGCGAGCTGAACCTGGGCGGCAATCCTCGCACGGCGCTATCGCGATCGCATGTGGGCGCGATGTTGAGTGCGACCGAGCTTGCGATATGCGGGCTCCTCGGCGTCACCTCCAGCGACTTCGTCAGGCGCAAAAGCAGTGGCGCCGATTTTCTGCGTCTCAACAAGGATCAGGCTGACCTGAGTCTCTAACTCCAATCGATCTAGCTCTATCGGACTAACTCCAATTAGACGGGCAAGGTGAAAAGATGGCGGCACTGACAAGTTCTCGAAACACGCCCGAAATGGCCGACGGCGGGCGCATCCGCGTCGTGAACGTCGAGGCTAACACGACGATCTACCTCGGCAGCATGGTGGCGATTAATGTGGCCGGCAACGCGGTTCCTGCCTCAGCGACTACCACGACTGCCAACGCGCTGAAGGTCATCGGTCGCGGCGAGTATGTCGTCAACGGCATACCTGCGCAAATCGCGGCGAACAATCCGGGCGTTGCGGGCGCGATGCAGATTGCGGTGCGTAAGGGCGTCTTCATGTACTCGCAAGATACCTCGATTACCGCAGCGGCGGTGGGTAGCCCATGCTTCGCGCTCGACGACAACAACGTCACCGCGACTGATCGCGCTTCGGGTGCCTCGGTGCAGCAATATGCAGTGGCCGGAGAGGTGGTCGCAGTCGACGTGTCCGGAGAAGTGTGGGTCGATTTCTGGCATCAGGCAACCCCCGCCGCATAGGCGATCTCGCAACTAGCAAGGAGTTAGAACCAAGATGGAAGTGTCTGCACAAAATCTGTCCGCACTCTTCACCGGCTTTGATGTCGTCTTTCAGCGCGGATTCGAAAAGCCACCGTCATACTACGAATCAATCTGCTCGATCGTGCGCTCCTCGAGCCGCGTGAGCACCTATCCATGGCTAGGACGCACGACCAAGTTTCGCGAGTGGCTGGGCGATAGGGTCATCCAGGCGCTCGAGGCGCATTCCTACACCATCGCCAATCGCAACTTCGAAGACACTGTGTCGATCGATCGCAACGACATCGAAGACGACACCTATGGCGTCTACGAACCGATCATCGAACAGCTCGGATGGGACACCAAGGTGCATCCGGACATGCTGCTCTTCCAGATGATCAAGAACTCGGTGACGACTCCTTCAAGTGTCGTCGGCTATGACGGCCAGCCGTTCTTCTCCTCGACGCATCCTGT
>Ga0182024_10001894_pt1 | contig 52775 bp, 41 predicted proteins | sample P32metaG_FD_120480 | JGI IMG/M metagenome (GOLD analysis project Ga0182024, IMG submission 120480) | Permafrost microbial communities from Stordalen Mire, Sweden - P3-2 metaG (Illumina Assembly) | ecosystem: Environmental > Terrestrial > Soil > Wetlands > Permafrost | place: Sweden: Stordalen... | reverse complement strand
CGCAATCTCACGAGTGCCCTTGCCTCGTTCATAGAGTTGAAGAATCCGCTCACGCATGGGGACAGGTATGGCTCTCATGGCCACACACTCTGCCACATAACTGCGTTTCCGTAAAGCTACATACTTTATGGAAATGCTCTAGGCGCAAGGGAAGACACAATCGGGATGCCGGGACCGTGCGATTTCTATGCAGACTGTGAGTTTTCTTGAGTCACTTCCTCACTCACTACAGTGAAGCTTGTCAGGTTCGCCATTCCAAATGACGTCGTGATGGCGACATCGGAGGCGTCGCGGCCCGTGGCCATCAGGACGCGGCCCACGCGGGGACAGTTATATCGCGCATCGAATGTCCACCAGCGATCTTCGAGGTAGACCTCAAACCACGCGCTGAAATCCATGGGGGCCGGAGAGGCAGGCACGCGGATATCTCCCAAATACCCCGTCGCATAACGCGCCGGGATATGCAGCGCGCGGCAAAATGTAACCGCAAGATGCTGAAAATCCCTGCAGACTCCGGACCGCTCCGCAAAAACATCGAGCGCGGTTTTGGTCGGACGCGCGAATTGATACCCGAAGGTGACATTCGAGTGTATCCAGTCGCAAATCGCCTGCACCCTGCCCCATCCGGGGGCCATGCCGCCAAATAACTCGGTGGCAATGATCGGAAATCGATCCACTTCGCAATACCGGCTATTGAGCAGGTATCGCAAATAGTCGACAGGCAATTGCTGGACGGGAACTTCGCGCGCGGAGTAATTCACTTGATCGGGGAACCCTGGATCTTCGAGCAGCGTCACGTTGCTCAGGCGGAGAGTTCCCTGCTGTGCAACGAACCGGGCGCAGCGATTGCCGAAGGTATCAATGAAACTCTCGACGTAAGTCCCGGGCGCCACCTGCAACTCATCGGGCGCACGCAGGTCCGCAGTCCTGGTGGGATGCACGTTCAACATTGCCACCATGGTGACAGGAGAAGGTAATTGAAACTGAATGTCATATCCTAGACGCAGAATCATAGGCGAATCTTCACCCTGACGCGTCTTGGCGAGAGTCTTAGTTTAGCAACATTGCAAAGCGCTTTCCAGCAGGTTCGGGCAGCGGCAATGATCAGGCGGCATCTTTTTGCCGCGTGGCCTTCACGCCGGAGAGAATACCAACTCCCAGAAGGACGACCGCACCCACTGCGATCCAGTGCGCGGGAATATGCATCAGGTAAGCGGCATAAATCAAGCCGCCGATCACAATCGCAAAGCCGGTCGAATAAAGGCCAAATGACATGGCAACTCCTTTTTGCTGTCAGCGGCAACAGAAGCCGAAAGACGCAAGAACTTATTTAATCAATTTTACCTTTGCAGCCCGAGTGTTCGCAGGCGCACTCGATGTCCGGAGTCTTTTCCATCGCCTCGCACTGGGCGCTGCAATACTTGCCTGCTGTTATTACGCAGGAACAAACCGGGTGCGCGCATTTCTCGCCTTTTGTAGTTTCCATTTCATTTCTCCTTGAGGGACCAATGGCTGTTGCTGCAAGAATGTTATGCGCCCCTCCGAACCAAATCTGTGCAGAATGGAACACATTGCGGGATTGGCCCATTGTTGCCGCCGTTGTAGGATGACTTTGTGACAATTTCGCCTCAACGAAGCGTTTTGACGATGAATCGAGGGTCGTCGACGCTCAAGTCCGCCCTCTATGAAACGGGGTGTCGCGAGGAACTACTCCTTTCGATCGCGGTCAATAGCGACAGTAATTTGCGCTCACGCTTGAAAATTGTTGATGGGAGCGGAACATCTCTATTGGACGCTCCGGCTGACGATGGCGTCTGCGACGGCGCATTGAACGCAATGCTCGCGTGGCTCGGCGAGCACGGTTTTCTTTCTCACCTGGCCGCAGTGGGTCACCGGCTCGTTCACGGCGGCCCTCGGTATAGCGAACCTCAACGAATCACTCCTGAATTCATGTCGAAAGTCGAGCAGCTTGTGCCTCTCGACCCCGATCACTTGCCGGCCGCGATTCGTGGAATTGAATTTATTTCCAGAAAATGTCCTGACCTGCCGCAAGTGGCGTGCTTTGACACCGCGTTTCATAGTTCCCTTCCGAAAGTTGCGCGCCTGTATGCGCTGCCCCGGCGGCTCTCCGAGCAGGGCGTCGTCCGCTACGGTTTTCACGGCCTGTCATATGAATACGTGATGGGCGAGCTGCGCGCGCTTGAGGGAAATCTCGCGAATGGTCGCGTCATCATTGCCCATCTGGGCAGCGGCGCCAGCATCACCGCCATCCATGGGAGCAAAAGCGTGGACACGTCCATGGGGTTCACGCCTCTCGAAGGGCTTGTGATGGCCACCCGCTCCGGGGACCTCGATCCGGGCGCCGTTCTCTACCTCCTCGGTCACGAAAACATTTCCGTAAAAGAATTTGACACCCTCCTGAATAAAGAATCCGGACTGCTGGGAGTTTCCGGAACGTCCGCGGACATGAGGACCCTGGTCGCCAACATGAAAAATGACGCGCGGGCTGCTGAGGCTGTGGACCTGTTCTGCTATCGCGCGAAGAAATATGTCGGTGCATACGCCGCGGTTCTAGGAGGACTCGACCTGCTTGTCTTCACCGGCGGGATAGGTGAGAACTCGTCCGTGATTCGAGAACGGATTTGCGATGGATTGGAATTTCTGGGGATCCGGCTGGACGGCCCGAGCAATCAAGCCAACGCCGAATTGATCTCACTACCGGAAAGCCACGTAAAAGTACGCGCTATAAAGACAAACGAAGATTTAATGATTGCGCGGTATGTTCAGTCCACACTCGGCTGGCAATAGATTTCCACAGGTGAATGTACCCATAATGTTTCAATCGTAACCACACCCACAGGAGGGCACCCAAATGGCAACGATAACAATGAAAGACGGAACCGAGATTTATTATAAGGACTGGGGCAAAGGACAGCCGGTGGTCTTCAGCCATGGCTGGCCGCTCAGCGCGGACGCGTTTGAAGACCAGATGTTGTTCCTGGCCGATCGCGGATTCCGATGTGTCGCGCATGACCGCCGCGGACATGGGCGATCGAGCCAGCCATGGGAAGGCAACGAAATGAACACTTACGCCGACGATCTTGCAGCGCTCGTGGAAAAGCTCGACCTGCAAGACGCGGTCCACGTCGGACACTCGACCGGCGGGGGTGAGGTTGCCCGCTACATCGGGCGTCACAGCACCAGGCGCGTCGCCAAGGCCATCCTAATCAGTGCGGTGCCGCCGTTGATGCTCAAGACTCCTGCCAATCCCGCAGGCCAGCCGATGGAGGTTTTTGGCCAGATCCGCGCCGCCGTGCAAGCCGACCGGTCGCAGTTCTGGGAGGATCTGTGCGCACCGTTTTACGGAGCGAACCGGCCGGGCGCCAAGGTCTCGCAAGGACTTCGCGATTCGTTCTGGATGCAGGGAATGCAGTGCGGAATTAAGGCCGCCTACGATTGCATCAAGGCGTTCTCTGAAACCGATTTCAACGAAGACCTGAAGAAAATTGATGTTCCTACACTGGTCCTTCACGGCGACGACGATCAGATCGTGCCGATTGCTGCCTCGGCGCTACTTACCTCCAAAATCGTTAAGGGAGCCACACTGAAAATCATACCGGGAGCGCCTCACGGCATGTGCTCGACGCTCAAGGACCAGATTAACGCGGAGTTGCTCGCATTCATCCAGACGCAGCGATCGGCGACGGCATAACTTTGTTCTGCCCGGTCTTCGGGCCGAAGGCCGGGCAGTTCGGTTTTCTCCACCAACTGCTCGCCGTCTGAGCAAGACTCGTGCGAACGCATCAAACAGCATGCCCGCAGAGGCATGTGTGCCGACTCTTGCATTCAGGCAAAACGTCGAAGCGCCATCTAACGACATGCACGATCAAAAGAGAGTTTGCTCGCATCAGAATCGCCTGGCAATGGGTCTGGCGGCCCTCGTGTTGGTTGCTCTTGCATCACTGTCGTTGAGCGGCCAGGAAGAAACCGGGCATAGTGCGGGTATTGCCGTTGGGCCGCAATATGATACGATGCACGTGTACGTCTCGACTGGCGATTTAGCCGCCTTCGTCAGCAGCTTCACCGCAACATTCGGGGGCCAGGCGTCAACAAAATCAGTGACAAGTGTCCTACCCGTTCCGAGCAGGACGGAGTTTCAATATTTATCAACTCCAGTCGGGATGCTGTCTGTTTTCGCGTACGAGACGCCGATTCCCTTCCCGTACGGACAGGAACGAACAGGCTACCTGGTTGCCGACATGGATCAGGCGATTAAAGCCGCACGCTCGGCCGGAGCGGAAGTCATCGTCGAGCCGTTCAAGGACCCCATCGGAATGGATGCCGTCATTCAATGGCCGGGCGGCGTGAAGATGCAACTATATTGGCACTTCACACCGCCGAAATACGCGCTACTCCAGTCGATTCCGGACAATCGGGTTTACGTGTCGCGCGATCGAGCTGACGATTTCGTCAATGGGTTTGTGCGCTTCGCCCACGGCAAGGTAGTCTCGGACGACAAACAAGCTGACGCAGGCGAAATTGGACGTCCGGGAGAGAAATACCGCCTCATTCGAATTGCATCACTTTTCGGCAATATGCAGGTTCTCGTGACGGATGGCCACTTGCCATATCCCTTCGGCTACGAGACAACCGGCTATCAGGTACAGGATCTTGGCCTCACGCTGCAAAAGGGAAAGGGCACAGGTGCGAAAATATTGTCGGCCCCATATGCTATGAAAGACCGGACCACCGCGATCGTGGAATTTCCTGGCGGCTATATCGCCGAGGTGCACGGTTTGTCCAAACGCTAGTCACCCGTAGCCTTGTGGTATAAACAGGAATCAGCGCTCACAAAATTGGAGGCCAGTATGTCCATTCGACCTGTCAAACGTCTCATTAAATCAAAACCGACTCTCGAAGGCGCGGGCGTTCATCTCCGCCGCGCCTTCGGTTTCGGCAATACTTCCGACTTCGATCCCTTTCTCCTGCTCGACGATTTCCGTAATGACGTTCCTGAAGATTATCTCGCGGGCTTTCCCTGGCATCCCTATCGAGGCATTGAGACCATCACGTACGTTCTCGCCGGGACCGTCGAGCATGGCGACAGCATCGGAAACAAAGGCGCGATCGCTGCAGGGGACATTCAGTGGATGACCGCGGGCAGCGGCATCATCCATCAGGAAATGCCTAAGGGCGATCCGGACGGCCGGATGCACGGCTTCCAGTTATGGGCAAATCTGCCTGCCGCGCTGAAAATGACCGCGCCCCGCTACCAGGAAGTGAAAGCTCCCGAGATTCCCGAGATTATTGACGACGATGGCACGCGAGCACGCATCGTCTGCGGCACATTCTGGGGAAAAAGGGGACCCATCGAAGGCATCGCCGCGGATCCGGTCTACATTGATGTGTCGGTGCCTCCCGGCAGGCGAAAGGCGCTTCCCGTCGAAGTCACGAGGCACGCGTTCGCCTACGTATTTGCAGGCTCGGGAAAATTCTGCAACGCTTCGGCGCCTCTCGCGGTGCCGACCGAGTCCGTTGGTTGGCTCGACACTGCGCCTCCAAAAGACGCGGACAACCGTTCGCTGGTGCTGTTTGACCGCGGAGACGAGGTCGTTGTACAGGCTGGCGAAGATGGAATCCGATTTCTCCTCATTTCCGGCAAACCCCTCGAGGAGCCGGTCGCCTGGTACGGCCCGATCGTGATGAACACGCAAGAGCAGCTTCAGGAGGCATTCAAAGAACTTCAAAAAGGGACGTTTCTGAAGACGGAGGACCGGCGCTGATTCGATCGCCATGCGGTCGCGCAGGAAAAACAATACGTCCTATCGCAAACCAAAAAGTTCCGCTAGATTCTACCGGTGGACGACGCAAATTCATGCGCGCATGAAAACGACCCCTCGTTCGATGGAGCGCCATCCACAAAAGCCCGGTTCTGGTGGTCCCTGCCGGAGGGCCTTTTCCTCTTCTTGGCCACCGCCGCCGTAGTCGTGTGGCAAAACATGAGGCTCGCGGTTCTTTGGGACCTCAGCTACATCCTGGAAAATTCATACCGGATCTCGCTGGGTGACATTCCCTACCGCGACTTTGTCCTTCCTTATGCGCCTTTGACATTTCTCGTTCAGGCGGCGCTGATCAAACTTACCGGAAGAGTTTTCTTTCACCATGTGCTCTACTGCGCGGCCATGGGCGGATTCGCAACCGTACTGACGTGGCAGATCATTCTCAACATTCTTCGCGGGAAGATAGCGGCGGCCAAACCAGTGGCTTTTTTGCTGAGCGTGCCGCTCATCGTATTGGGGATTTACTGCAGCTTCCCTCACCCGTTCTACGATCCCGATTGCACATTCGTGATCCTTTTCTGCGTTTACCTCCTGCAAAAAATGGAACGCAGTCACTTTCCTCCTCGGTCTGCCTTTTTCGTGGGCGCGTTGCTGGTGATTCCACTTTTCGTCAAACAAAATACATGGCTGGCATTTCTCGGGAGCACGGCGCTCGCGCTTGTGTTGCTCATCGTGCTGCGAGCGTGGCAGGGGCAAACTATGCATGGTTATGTCTCGATGCTGGCGGGTATCGGCGCGGGGCTGGCGACGGCTGTTGTCCTGATTCACTTTACGGCAGGCCTCGCCAATTACGCGCACTGGACGATTCAGTTCGCCGCGTCGCGACGCCTGCCGCCGCTCAAAGACATGCTTGCCGTGTATCAAAATGGTTTGCTGCCGTGGTGGATCTCGGCATTCACCGCCGGAACAATCTTGTTGTGGTTCAATCGCCAACGAAATCGGACCTTGGCATTTCTTTCCGCCGCATTGATGTCATTCCCTTTCGCATGGATGTCCATCTACCTGCTCATTGATAGCGACTCTTCGGAACGCGCGGAACGCCTGCTCGCGGTTTGGCCATTCCTGCTAATTGTTTCGGCTGCACTCGCACTAGCAAGTGTCAAGCGGCGGGCAGGCATCGCGATGATCATGCCTTTCATCCTGATTGCCACCGTGCATGGAGCTTTTCTCTCGCAGCAGGTCTGGGGTTCCACCTACGCCGTTTGGCCGCTGTTCATCATTCTGCTCGCCGACGCGATCGAAGCGATCGTCGCTCGATTTGGCAGGGCCGCCGCATGGAAATTACTGACGGTCGCTTCCGTGCTGGCGATTTCCATGACTCTCGCGGGAGGATTTTATGTTTGGAGTCACGAGCGGCTGGACTACGCGAATGTCTCGGAGGGCGAGATCGCCCATTCGTCACTGCCCGCACTCGCTGGTTTGTCTGTCCGCGGTCCATGGATCCCGCAGTTTGAGGAGTTGGTCCGTTATACCGACCGAGAAATTCCCCGCGAAGACGGGATTCTCATGATTCCGGGTGAGGACCTTTTCTATTACACAACGGGCAGGCATCCACGCTTCCCTGTGCTCATGTTCGACCACACCGTTAACCCGTACAGTCCTGAAGAAATCCTGTATCTCTCGCGCGTGCGTCTGATCCGCTGGCTCATCGTCAAGAGGGATCTTCAACTCGAGACCGATCCGGTGGAGGATAAAGCGCGTCTACTGGAATTGCTGCGCCAGGATTTCGAGCAGGTCGAGCGTCTGGACAATTACGACATTTATCGGCGGAAGTGAAAGTGACCCATGACTGCCGGCTAAAATAAGGCTTTCGACATCTGCTCGGCTTCCTCGATCAGCGCGCCCAGGCTGATTGCGATGCCGTCCTTCCAAAAGGCGTCGCTACGCGCATCGAGGCCAAAGGGCGCCAGCAGTTCGACGACATTCTTCGTGGACCCGGATCGCAACAGGTCCAGGTAAAGCGGCTCGAATTTCGTTCCGAGCCGTTCCCGCTGCGCGTAGAGGCTTTGCGTCAGTAATTCTCCAAACGCATAGCCGTACACGTAGAACGGGCTGTGGAAGTGCGGGATATAGGCCCACAGATGGCTGGAATTTTCGAACGTAAAAATGTCGCCTTCCTCGCCATAGAGTTCCTGTGCGGTCATGAGCCAGATGGCGCTGAGTTCCTCGACGGAACGTTTCCTCGGTTCCGTCCAAGTTGTGTAGGTTTCGTCCATTCCGTGGAGGCGCCGCTCGAAGTTGGAAAAGCCGATCTGGCGAACGACGGTATTGATCATGCTGTCGATCTTGGCCATGATCAGCCCGAGGAGAGAACTCTTGTCTCCCGCCCGGATTAACCGCTCTTTTAACAAAGTAAATGTTGTCATTTCACCAAACACCGACGCGGTTTCGCAATAGGCAATCGGCGCGTGGAACATCAGCGGGCCCTGCGCTTCGCCGGCGAGAATCCCATGCGCGCCGTGCCCGAGCTCGTGCGCGAGCGTCATCACGTCCTTGTTCGATCCCAGATAATTCATCAGCGTGTAGGAAACCGGCTTCCCGCCCGGCAGAACGTGGGAGGAATTGAACGCGCCGTGCCGTTTCTCCTTTACAACCGGCGCGTCGATGCGGTGGTCGGAAAAAAAATTTTCACGATGGTCGTCAGCGTGGGGCTGAAGCTTTCATACGAAGTGGTGACGATTTCGGCCGCCTCGTCAAATGGAATCACCGTCGTACTGGCAAACGGCATTGGAGCATTGCGATCGCTCCAGCGGAGCTTCGCGATCCCCAGGTGCCGCGCCTTCAATTTGTAGTAACGACGCGTCAGCGAACCGCCCAGCGTCGTCACGGCATCGTGCAGTACATTGACGACGGAACCCGGAATCCGGTTTGCCTTGTTGCGAAAATCCATCGGATGCGCGTAGCCGCGCTCCTTATCCTCGACGGCTTTCGATCCCGCGACCATGTAGAGAGTCTGCGCCGAGTACTTCGCAAATGCGCCACCCAGGCCGTCATTCACGCATTTCAGCGCTTCCGCGCGGAGCTCGGCATCCTTGGATTCCGTCATCAGGTGCACGATCTCCGTGAGGTTTTTCGTTTCGCCGCGAAAATTGAATTCGAGATCCGCTTCCACTTCATCGAAGAAATCGCCCCAAGAGCTGGCATCAAATGGCGATCGCTTCGTCAGCGCCGACTCGACAGGCTCGCTCAAAAAGTGGCGCTTGAAGACGCGGACGTGTTCGATCCAGGGCCGATGTTTGGCGACCACCGGATCGCTTTCGTACCACGTTTTCAGCGTGTCGTCGCTGAGCTCGACAAGTTCGAGTTCCAGGAAAGTCAGGTGCTCTCCTTGCAGCGCGCTCAGTTCGCGCTGGAAGGCGGCGTGTTTGGCTTTGATCGCCGCGTTGGTCAAGTCCGTGCTCTCGCGCAAAAACAGATACGAATTGATCTTGCCGCTGAGCATCTCAATTTCCGAATATTCCCGGATCGCGGGCCCCAGCAATTCCGCCAGCTTGCCCTTGTACGTCAGATGGAAACGCTCGGCCATGCCTGTGAGTTCGGCCAGGTCGGACTCGAGTCTTGGGTCCTCTATATCCGAATACAGAATGGTCAGGTCCCAGCGGACTTGATTGGCGCTTTCGATTGTACTTTCCATGGTAATTCCGTTCTCCCAGAGTCAAAGGATCGGTAGATCGCGTTCATCAATTCGGGGCGCGCGGGGCACAAACGAACATGCGACGCTCCTCGAATAGTTTACCTCGCCAGACGGAAAATTCCTTGGCTCTGGGGAAATGTGCGGATATATTCGAGGACCAGCCAGGAGTAAATCTAAACCCATTCTCCGGAGCGCATGACCGGCTCAGGATCGCCCGCCGAACGGACGCCATCCACATCAATGCGATTCGATCCGATCATCCAGTCAACGTGAATCAGGCTTGTGTTTGCTCCGCGAGCGGCAAGTTGTTCCGGCGTGAGGCTGTCTCCATCCTTCAGGCATGAACCGTAGGCCTGGCCGAGGGCGATGTGGCAGGCGGCGTTTTCGTCGAAAAGCGTGTTCATGAAAAGCAGTCCGCTCGCCGCGATTGGGGAGGATTGCGGCACCAGGGAAACCTCGCCCAGCCGCGTCGCTCCTTCGTCGGTCTCAATCATTCGTTGTAAGATTTGTTCGCCCCGCGCGGCATGAGATTCAACAATCTTCCCGGCCTCAAAACGAACGGAAATCCCCTCGATCAATGTCCCTTGGTAGGAAAGTGGTTTGGTGCTTGTCACATTGCCTTCGACGCGATCCTTGTGCGGCGTAGTGAAAACCTCTTCGGTTGGCATATTGGGGATGCAATACAGTCCATTTCCAGCTGTTGTTCCTCCCCCGTGCCAAAGGTGATCGTCGGCGAGGCCGACGCGGAGATCCGTGCCGGGGCCCCGGAAATGCAAAGCCGAGTAGCGCTTCTCATTCAGCCAATTCGCGCGCGCGTGCAGGGTCGCGTCATGCTCTTTCCATGCGGCCACCGGGTCCTTCTGGTCGGCGCGCGAAGCGGCAAAAATAGCATCCCAAAGTTTACTCTGCGCTTCCTCCGGCGACGCATCAGGGAAAACCGCCGCCGCCCACGCAGGTGTCGCGCACGCCACGATGGTCCAGTTGATTTCGAGGCGAACAATCAGTTCGAGCGCCGGGCGGTACGCTTTCGAATTTGCGCGGTTCGCACGGCTCACTTTTTCCGGATCCTGCTGCGAGAGCAACGAAGGATCGTTGCCGGCAATCGCGAGCCGGGCTGCCCCGCTTCGGAACGCCTGCGCCATTCCCTCGTAGAGCCAGGACGGCGCGGCATCAAAGCTCGCCTCGGCGCCGTAGCGGAAGCGAAGCAGTGACGACTCCTCATCCATAAACAACACCGTGACGAGCGAAGCGCCAGCTTTGTACGCATGCTGGGTGATCCGCCGCGCCAGTGGGACTGCATCGAGCGTCGCCGTCATCACGAGTTCCTGTCCGGGCGCAAGACCCAGCCCGGCATGAACCGCCACGTTGGCAAGGCGGTCGAGATTTTGTTCAAATTCAGGTGTCTGGGCAAACTGCCCTCTGGCAAACGCAGTCGTCGAAGTCATAATCACAATTAATACGCCAGATTTGGCTCGTTGACAATGCGTGGAAGGCGGAAAAGCAGAGGGAAATTCCCCGGCCACATCACGGTAATTTCAAACTCTGAATTCAGTTGAAATAAAATAAGCGGGCAGTCTTAAAAAATATGGCGGCCAAGCCTGTAAGCCGGATTCGCTAGGCTTTGCTGCAAACAAACAAGTTGTTTGAGATCAATAGTTGCTCATTGTCAATAATGTTAATTTTCGCAGCCCTGATAGGTTTTGCGTCACACGGGCGTCACAATCACGGGACGCCAGGCTTATGCGCTCCTGCTGAAACGCCTCGAGCGATCACTTTGCGGCCTGAACTTAAGCACGTCTCGACAGCGATTTCCTTGGCTTCGCACGACATAAATACAGATAACGATCGACATCCAACGGTTTGTTTCTGGATGTTCAGACTGGAAGCAAGTCTGTTGTAGCGTTCTAGATAAATGGCGAAGAGGGTGGGATTCGATACCGCCAAGAGCCGCGTGTTGCTGAAATTAGATCAGATAATAAGTAACTGCATAACGCAAATTGCGATACGAACCCTGCATGACAGACACCTTTACACTACTGTTCAGCACGATTTTTCGCCACTTCCGCGCACGTCGGGGCCTCCTGCCTGAAAATCTCGCGCTTCGCCACCAGCTCTCGGTACCGAAGCGAAAGCATCGCAGGCCAAGGCTTGAGATATTTCGATAAGGCCTTTTGGGTTGTCGGCAGCAGGTTCTGGTCCGGATGGAAACAAGCTCTCATCGTGGTTCCACGGGAAACGATGGTCCGGTGGCCGAGAATCTCTGTCCTTCGCCAAAATTCAGTTCGCCCTTACGTCACAGTTCGTTACGCTGCCATTCTGCTTCAATTTCTAGCAAGACCTGTGACGAGACCGAATTTCTGTACCACGGCGAGTGAGAGAGTTTATATCACTGATCGGCCCGGCGCAGTTTTGACCCTCCGCGCTATTTGTCGAGCATCTCGATATAACCGAAATGACCTGAGAGCGTGCCCGTCCACCAGATACGACTCGGGTGCGCCTGGTCGATCTCGATGCGCCGAATATCGGTTTCCGGGTATGGGACCGAGAAGTTGGCCCAAGCTTCTGTCTTGGGATCGAACCGCGCAACCCGATCGACCGCCTGTTCGCTCACCCAAACATAGCCGTTCGTCAAATCTCCGCATGGTGAATAGGTGCCCAAGTGATCGCCGGGAGGCATAAAGGTCTTCATGTCCGAGGGATTCTTGTAATCGATTTTCCAGAGTTGCCCTGTTTCATGCAGCGCGACCCAGATATCCCCGTGGTTGTCGAAGCCCACTTTCCGCGGAATGGAGCCTTCAATGGGCGACTTGTATTCATCGATCTTGCCGGTTTCCGGATCCAGACGGCCTACGCCATTATTGGCGTATTCGGCAAACCAGATGCTTCCGCCGCCATCCACAGCAAACCCATAGGGCCCGACGCTCTTGCCGGATTTAATCCCATCGGGGGCCGGGTAAAGCGTGAACTTGCCCGTGGCAGGATCCAGACCGACCATCCCGTTCCCACCACCGCTGGCAACCCAGACGGTTCCGTTGGGATGCTGGCGGATAGTGTTGCCGTTCCCTGCCCCTTTGATGTTCGCGGGCACAGGGAATGACCTGAAAACTCCGGTCTTGGTGTTCAATTCCATCCAGCGGCGGCCCGGGCCGCCGTCGAGCATCCAGACGGTGTCGCCGCGACCTTTGCTGATGGCTCCGATTCGAACTCTTGGCGAGGCAAGGGCCGGGGGCGTGAACTCTTTGAATTCAAAAGTGTCCGGGTTCAACAGGCCTACCAGGCCGCTGTTTCTTTCACCGACCGCGCCGTTTCCACGGGCATCGACCGTCATCTCGTGTGACTCGGCTTCGATTCTGGGAATCTTGAAATCCACGACGACGTATTTTGTTTCGATTCCCTTCGCCAGAGTCCAGGGCAAGCGGCTGTTCGGATCGGGGCGAGGCCGCGAAAAGTGCTCCGCGAAATAATCGGTAAGGGTTTTGAGTTCCTCGGGCGTAAAGTCCTTCGCCGCCGGATTGGCAGCAATGTTCGAACGCATGGAATCGATCAGCGCCGCCCAATTCTCGCGCTCTCCACGGAAGCTCAGAAACCAGCTGGGCGCGTGGCACTGGCCGCACCTGGCAAGAGCGAGGTCTTTGCCCGGTCCGTCCGGCAGGTCGGGCACCGGATTCTTACTCCACTCCTCGCCGCCGCCGACAACACCCGGAGTTCCAGGCCAACCCGGCGCCAAGGCAGGGGCGCGCTGGTCAGTGAGCGATAGATCGGCCATGGCCGCCGCAGACGCGGTGACATCGACCGGAGAGGTTTTACTTTGAAGCTTTCCGCCGATGGCCTGCACAGTATATTTCCCGACCAGCAGGTTGCTCGCTGTGTATCGCCCCTTCGCCTGAGAGACCACCATGATCGTCAAACCCTTGTCCGCGTCAATCAGTTTTACGTATGCGCCCTCGACGGGCTGGCCCGTTGCGCTCTTCACAACGCCCTGAACGACGCCCGGATTGTTAGCCCACACGGTACTGGCGCAGAGAATTGTCGTCAAAATATAAGCGAATTTGATTCCTGAGCGCATGAAGCACCCTCCTCGTGACTTGTATTTGAATGCGGAACGAAAATTGTTTCAGGCCGCTGCCGAGCGGTGATTCCTGTGAATCAAAATTTCATGCCACCCAGCGAATCCCGACCGGCAGAACAGATATTGAATCGTGATAAGAGCAGGTATGAGAGCACCCGCAGTATAACCGAATGGCAGCAGACTGCAACCAAATCGAATCTCGGAATCGTGCCTTCTTGTGAAGAGTCGAGAGTCAACCCTGCCATTTAGGGAAACCCGCCCGCGTGCATTTCTAAAGGAATCCGGCGTTGGATGCGTCGAGAGGAGAGGGACGCGGCAGTATACGATAAATAAGCACGAGTCCTGAAAATGGGTTTAGAATATGGGTCATTCACCAGAATCAAGGGCAGTTTACCCTAGGAAAATTGGACGAAGGAGAGACTCCATGAAATTCCTGTCTCGAAGAACCTTGATGAAAGGCAGTCTGCTTTCCGCGGGTGCATCCTTGTTGTCCACCGGAAGCTTTGCGGCGCCAGCCCAACAAGGAGACCAACCCAGCGGCAGGGCGGACGACGAACTTTACAACGCCAAAGGACTGCTGGCGGGCGGTCAACTGGAAATTCGGATGACGGCATCTTCGCTCAATCCCGATCTCGATCTGGTTGAAGTCGCCGAGCGCATGCTTCCCTTCAATCCCGAGTCGTGGCATGCGGAATGGCAACGAGGTGGAGACATTAATCTTGCGAGGGCGGAGCGTCTGGAAAAGGAAGGAATGAAGGTATCGGCGAATGAATTCTACCTGCGGGCTGCCCGCTTCTATCAGGACGCCGTACTGTACCTGCCGGAGAGTGATCCGCGCATGTTACCTCTGTTTAATAAGCTCCTCGATATGTATAAGAGGTCGTGGGCGCTGGTGCCACCGCCCTATGAGCGTCTGGAAATTGCATATGAGGGCAATACGTTGCCGGCCTTTTTTTCAAAGCCTCGAGGAGCTGCGGGCCAGCGCTTTCCCGTTGTGTACGCGTTCGGTGGCGCGGATTCGAGCGTGGTCAGTGGTGGCGGCGGAGCCTATACGTCGAGAGGCATGGCGTATCTTTGGCTCGATGGGCCCGGCCAGGGAATCCCGCTGCGGCTCAAACATATGTATGCGCCGCCGGATTCAGAGCGCGTCGCGAAAGTGGTCATCGACTATTTGACGAGCCGTCCGGACGTCGATCCCAATCGGATTGGAATTGCTGGAGCAAGCATCGGCGGATATACGGCGCCACGATGCGCCTGGGGCGACAAACGGATCAAGGCGTGTTCGGGCACTGCCGGGGCATACAGTCTGCTCGAAAATATTTACGATTATTATCCGCCGATTCGCGAACGCATGCGCTGGTTGATGGGAGCGAAGGATTTTGAAGACGCGAGGAAAAAGATTGCGGAGTTCACTCTGGAGGGCCGCGCCGATCAGATCGAATGTCCCATGCTGATCGGATATCGAAAAGATGACCGAATCATGGATCCCCAGGGCGCCTACAAACTTTATCAGATGGCCACAAAGTCAAAGCGCATCATGGTGGGAGACATGGGCCACGATGTCGGGCGTTCGCGTCCGCCTGAGGTTCGTGAAGCCGTGATTCCGGATTGGTTCGCAAAACAATTTGGGACAGCGTAGGTCTGACCCACATTTGACACGAGCCTCTGAATTGATTCTTACCCTGGATTTCCATTTTGAGACTCTTCCGCCGAACCTTTGAATCGTCGCCATCATCAATATTCATGCTGATGTGAACGCGATGAAGACGCTCCCGCGCTCAGTACCCAATCGGTGAGAAACAAAATCAGCCATTTCAGTCCTTGTTCAATGCCCGTCAAGGGGTTCTGCACAGTGAATAGCTTGACTTGGGGCTCGCGCGGTTCTACTCTCTGCGCCAAAGGGTAAGGAGCGCCTTCTCACTATGAGCTCAACCACCACGGAAAAACATTTCTGCGGGCCAAGGGACGTGTGGCTACTGCTTGTGATGCTATTCGTAGCGATGCCCTTAGCGGCGGCTACATCCCGGATCTATGTCACGAACAGAGCCGGAACCACCATTAGCGTGATCGATCCTGCGACGAACAAGGTTGTGGAGACGATCAAAGGCATTGAGTCGCCCGAGGTGGTGCGGTTCTCTCCCGACGGAAGTCGCCTCTATATCGCGGTCAGAAGCGAGGATTTCCTGTACGTTGTGGACCGAAAGAGCGGAAAGTATATCAAAAAGGTACCTCTCAGCGGCTGGGCCAACGATGCGGCGGTAACGAGAGATGGAAAGCTGATATTAGTCTGCATCCGTAATACCGGCACGAAGGCGGAGGATGTCGGGGCGCTGGATATCATCGACTCCAAAACCCTGGAAAAGATCAAGAGTATTCCCGTGCGACGAGGGCTACACGATTTGTCAGTGACGGGGGATGACAAGTTTGCGGCAGCCGGCTCGCCGGGGAAATTTATCACCGTCTTTGATCTCCAGAAGATGGATATCGCCTGGGAAGTTGACTATGACCAGGGAATACTTGTCTTAACCATTGATAGTAACCCTGACGGCTCGGGCCGCAGGATCTTTGCTGAGCTTAACGAAACGAACGGATTCTCGGTCATAGATTTTGCGACGCACAAAGAGGTGAACAGGATCATGTTCCCCGACGAACCCAAAGGTTTCACTGCCGGGTGCGAGGGCATCAGCCACGGCATCGCGATAGCCCCGGACCATAAGACCCTGTGGGCGAACAGCAGACCGGCCAATGCCGTTTTCGCCTACACGCTTCCAGACCTCAAGCTCTTGGGACACGTCTCATTGCCTGAGACCCCTGTGCCGGGAAAGGCCCCCAGAGGGGGAGGACCCGCTTGGATCACTTTCACCCCCGACAGCAGGACCGTTTACGTTTCCACTTGCGGGACCAAGACGGTGTCCGCCATCGATGCGGAGTCAATGAAAGAGGTGACTCGCATTCCTGTCGGGGAGCTGCCCGACCGGATCAGCACTTTAGTGCTGCCATAAACTTGTCATTTGGCTCTCTGTCGGAGACGTGGAACTGCGGGCTGTCAGGCAGAATTTGCGGAACTGAACGTGAGGTGATTATGATTTCGAGGGTACTGCCAAAGATAATTTCCGCTGGTTTCGTGGTAGCGGCTGCCGTCCTGCTGTACGTATTTGCTCCCTTTGCTGGGGCGCAGACCTCCGGTGGCCCCGACCCACAAGCACCGAAGCTTGATTATGAGTTTTTCAAAACGCGCGTCGAGCCTATCTTCCTGAAAAGGCGGTCGGCGGACCACGCCCGCTGCTACGTCTGCCATCAAGTAGCCCATCACGGTGGCGGACCCCTTAGCCTGGAGATGCTGTCACCCGGGATGAGCACTTGGACCGAGGAGCAGTCTCGGCATAACTTCGAGGTCGTCTCGAGACTGGTGGTTCCCGGCGACCCGTCCTCGAGCCTGTTTCTGCAAATGCCGCTGGCGCCGGAGGCGGGCGGCCTCGCCGACACCCATCAGGGAGGGAGGCAATTTGCATCCCAGGACGACCCGGACTGGAAGAACATGAAGGCGTGGGTTCTCGGGCAAAAAGCAGGAGATTCCTCCGCACGGTAGCCGAAAGGGTTCCGATATTCTTCCCGTTCCCACCGAGATCTGCGGTCGAGACTTGCTTTCGATTTACGACGCGTCGTGAGACGGCAAGATAATTGGCGTTCCCACGTGCGCCTCGGATAATCGGCGAATGGCCCTTACAACTGTTGGGATATGCAGCTAAGAATGCGAAGTTTCGTGATTAGGATCGACCTGATGCGATTTGCGTCCAAACGGATGATTGTGGCGTTTCTTCTTGCCGCGAGCGTTTTGTGGCCGGTTCCCCGCGCGAGAGCGCAAGCGAAATGGATCACGCTTGCGCCTTTCCCGGACCCTTGCCCTGAACTGATTGGCTCCTCGGCGAACGGGAAGGTCTATGTATTCGGCGGCCTACTGGGCAATTCGGTGAAGGGCCTTGTCTATGAATACGATCCCGCCGCAAACAAGTGGACCCGGAAAAAACAGATGCCGCTTCCAGCGCATCACGTGGCGGCCGTCGAATTCAACGGGAAGATATATTTGTTTGGCGGCGGAGCGCAATTCGATCCGGCGGGAGGACTTTGGGTTCCGATTAACAATTCGTGGGAATACGACCCGGTTGCGGATTCCTGGAAAGCGCTCGCTCCCATGCCTACAGCCCGAGGTTCGGCGCTTGCTGCGGTCGTCAACGGGAAGATTTATGTGATTGGCGGCGCGTCTGTTCACCCGGGCGCAAAACTGGAATCTCTCTCCGCTACAACTCCGCACCGGTCCATGTCCACAAACGAAATGTATGACCCGGCCAGCAACACGTGGCAGGGGCGGAGTCCGATGCCGACGGCGCGCAATCATGCGGCGATCGGCATGGTGAATGGCAAAATCTATGTGCTCGGTGGGCGCGTTGGCTCCGTCTTCGTGAATGCGAGCGCCGTGGACGTCGTGGAAGAATACGATCCGGCCAGGGACTCCTGGGGAAGCGTGAAAGCGCGCATGCCGACGGCGCGCAGCGGGACAGCGTTCGGAACATTGGGCGGCAAGATCTACGTGATTGGCGGTGAATATCTGAATGCCCAGGTCGTGGGCGCATTCCGCGATGTCGAGGCGTATGATCCCGTTGCGAATATGTGGACGATCCTCCCCCCTCTTTCGCTCCCGCGGAATGCCCCGGCCGTGGCTGTGGCCGGTAATCGCCTTTATCTGGTTAGCGGACAAATGCAATCCGCTTCGATTGGCGGCAACGCGCTGGCGTCCGACGCGACAGACGCATTGGAATTCACGGATACAGCGACACACAAATAGAGATTTCGCCGGAAGTTTTCTCACTGTACTCGCAGAGAATGGAATCGAAGAGGTGTGCGTACTTGTGACAAACGGAAACGGAATTTTAGGAACGGATCGTTTTGCGAGATTGCTGGTCCTGGCGTTATTTGCGTTGCTGTTTGTCGACAACGCGTCTGCACAGGGGCGTTGGATCAAGCTCGCTCCAATTCCTGAATCGTCGGTCGAATCCACATCTGTTACCTTGGCCGACAAAATCTACGTTTTGGGTGGAACTCCCGCGGTCGACAACACGACGCCGAAAGGGCTTGTCCTCGAATACGACACCGCGACCGATCGATGGACAAAGAAAAAGAACATGCCACTGCCGACACATCAGGCAGCCGCGGCGGAATATCAAGGGAAGATTTACCTGTTTGGCGGGGCCGTGCAGCCCGTGGCGAACGGGCCCAATCTGATTCCGACGAGCAACGCGTGGGAGTACGATCCCACGGCTGATTCGTGGAAGGCTCTTGCGCCCATGCCCACCGCGCGGCTTGGAGCGGTTGCAGCAGAGGCTGGCGGAAAAATCTACGTGATCGGCGGCGCGTCAGTTCATCCTGGCGCAAAGCTGATGTCGATCGGCGTGGGAACACCGCACCGTTCGCTCGATGTGAATGAAGCCTACGATCCGGCGACGAATCAATGGGAGACCCAAAGCCCCATGCCAACGGCTCGTAGCCACGCAGCGGTTGGTGTGGTAGGCGGGAAAATCTATGTGATCGGCGGCAGGCTCGGCGCCGCCAATGTCATGGAAGGCAGCAACACGGATGTCGTGGAGCGGTTCGATCCCGAACAAAATAGTTGGGGAGCATTGGGCCTGCGAATGCCCATCGCCCGAAGCGGCATGGGTTGGGCAACGCACGAGAATCGAATCTATATTGCCGGTGGAGAAATCCTGGACGCGCACATGTTTGCCGCGATACGCGCCGTCGAGGCTTACGATCCTGCAACCAACCAGTGGAGCAGCCTTCCCACCATGCCCACGGCGCGCCATGGGGTGATTGTCGCCGCGATTGGAAATCGCCTATATGTCATCGGCGGACATCTGCAGGGCGGATCGATCGGCGGCGATGCGGCGAACACCGACGTCAATGAGGCGTTTGAATTCGGCGACAAATAGAACGAAAGAATACGTTAGCCATTTTTGCGAATGCGCAAAGCTTTTGCGCAGCCGAATTCGAGAACCACGGCCTACAAAATCAAGGCTTGTGCACCGGGATCGCAGGCCCCGGCTTCGGGCCCGTGTATTTGAGAATCCAAATTCCCTGGCTACGGTCGGACATGTATATGTAGCCGCGCGTATCCACGATGATATCAGCGCCGTTCGAGGACCCAGGTCTTACTGCCGGTCCGCCCGGTTTGCTTTCGGGGTCGGGTGGAACGAAGTAGCCGATGATCTTCGGTAATAGGGCATCCGAGATATCGAACACCTGCAAACCCGCGTTGGTGTACGTCATATAGAGAATGTTGTCCGAATGATCCACGCTGGGATTGTGGAACAACATGTTGATGTTGTGCGCGCCAAAGCCGCCGCTTCTCTCGCAAAAATCCCTGTACGGCGCGTCGGGTGGTGGCACTGGAACGGGCAAAAACGACAAAATTTTAGGTTTGGCTGGGTTCGAAATATCGATTAAGGAAGCCTGGCTGGGTCCATCCTCGCAGCCTCCCTCGGAGTTGGTCTCCATAATCCCCCGGGTCGGGAATGGCCGCACAGTGTGGACGGCGAAAAGCAGATGGTATGGAGGATCAAACGTCAGTTCGCTGACCTCCTTGGGATTGCGCACGTCGCTGATGTCCAGGATTACCATCTTGTTATCAAAACCAAGGTAAGCAAGGTTGCCAATGATCACCGGCGGTCCGTGCAGGCCATGGCCATGAGGCCACGCGGTATTGAGCGCGTTCGGGTCGGCCAACTTCAGCTCAGGCAGCGCCCAGCGCGAGACTTCAAACGCATGCGCCGGATCAGAGATGTCCACCATCTCGAAAATATTGCCGGAATATCCATTCGCGCCGGCGGAAAGATACATGTATTTCCCACCCTGATATCCGTTGCGATGGGTTCCGAGCCCGCCTGTGTGAAAGTGACCAAGTAGTTCCGGATGCACCGGATCGCCCAGGCTCCAAATCAGCACGCCGTCATCCCATGGCTTGGTAGGATCCGTATCGCCGCCTCCCTGGGACTTCTCCAGCCCTGTGATCATTTTCCCGTCAGCGATATCCACCTGCACGGTCCGGGTATTGGCGGGACCGGAAAGCCAGTTAAGGAATTTCGTATTGGCAGGATCGGTGATATCCAGGACGCTCCAACCCCGATCATTCTGCGCGCCGACGTACATATACCAACGGCCATTGGCCTGGTAGATCGACATCTTGAACGGGATATGCCCGCCATTGTCGGTGAAGCTGACGAACTCAACGTTTTTTGCGTAGGCTCCCTTCGGGAGCGGCCTGGCCTGCTGCGCCGAAACCCTGGGAAGAATCGCAAACATGAGCAAGATTGCACCTAAAAATGCCAGCATCGCATTTCGCATTGTCATTCCTCCTGCAATCGGCCTTTTCCTCGGGACACTTACATTCCGTTTGCGCACAAGACGTCAAGTCATTTTTCGGGACATGCTTGGTCGTTATAATTTAGTCAAATCAGCCAGTGCGCCGATATTATCACTTTGGAGGGCCTTTGCAACAACACACGCACGCCCACGATGAGGATGTACGCTCGACGCCGCGTCATTTATGGTATTCGCATGAAATCAGAAATACAGCTTCAAAGCGAGCTGGATCTGACGCGCGGTTGTTGCCGTGCCAGTGATTTGCCCCGCGTTACTCAGCGGAGCCTGAATAGGACACGAGCCCGTACCCGGGGAAGGTGCACAAGGGGTCGCAGAACCTCCAATCGGTATATAGCTGTTGAGCGCCGTGCTTCCCTGGAACACGACGGCGCTAGGATACGAGAAATTTGCATGGTTCAGGACGTTAAAAATCTCCGCGCGAAATTGCAGGTTCCCCCCCTCGCCCAGGAAACCTAGCTTGGTGTCCTTTACAATGGAGAAGTCCCATTCGTGCAAACCCGGTTCTTCCAGGCTGTCGCGCGGGGCATTGCCAACGGTGCCTAACGGCGCTTCGCCAAACATGTACGGGTTAAACCACTGGTTTGGATTACCGGTGATCACTGTCGCCGCGTTATACGGAATGAACGTTCCATTCGCAGTGGTAACCGTAGTGGTGTTCCAACTGGCGCGCATGACGCTGGACTGCGAGATCACGCCATCAAACGCGCGGTCCGTGCTGATGATCGGTGTGAATGGAGGCCCGCCCTGCAGCGCCACGATGCTGCTCACCCACCAGCCGTTTGTGACCTTCGAGACGAACGCGTTGGGCTTGATGCCCGGCAGGTGATAGATCACATTCAAGTGAGCCACATGCGTGACGTTGTAGCACGACGGCCCCCAATCTTCCTTTAAATTAAAGGGGAAATAAGAGAAAGGGGCATTGGCATTGCCTCCGCAGTCATCGTTGTACCTTGTACCTTGCGTGTCATCCTCGGCTTTGCTGTACGTATATGCAAATTGCATGCTGAGTCCCTGGGACAGCCGTTTGTTTACCGCGACCTGCAGGCCGTTGTACCAGGATTGCGCTGCATTGGTAAACCATATCGCACTCGAGAAGTAAGGGTTTACTCGGCACGGGTATTGGTTGTTCCCAGGATTAATCGTGACTCCACCGATCACCAGCGGCTGGCCAATCGTCAGAGCATTGTTGAAGCAGCCAGCCTGACCTTGCGCGACGCTGTAAAAGGGAACTCCGTTCACAATCGACTGTGGCACCACAGGATTCCCCTCTTCGCCATCGTAGAGGTGAATGCCTCGCGCAACCACGTAGGAGACATCAAGGCCAATCCCAAACGGTAGCTGCTGCGAGAGGGTAAGGTTGCTCTCGAGTGCGTGTACGGACTTGGCATTATAGTCATTCCCTTGTAAGGACTTCCCCGCAGAGGCCGACCCCGTGTTAATCGGCAAATCAAGGCAGTTCACCTGGTTGACCAGCAACGGAGAAGATCCGCATGACTGAAGAACTGGCAGGTTCAAAGTGTTCCCATAAGTCGTGTTAGCTACAAAGGGCGGCATTCCCGTCGGACCTTGTGTTAGCAGGGCGTCATAGTTCCCCAGATCGTAGTAGATTCCGAAGCCGCTGCGAATCGCCGTCTTTCCGTTGCCGAAAACATCCCACGCGAGTCCAACGCGGGGACTCCAGTTCGCGAATGATGGATTGGTCATGATCCCACAGGTGGTCAGGGCCTGATTCGAAGTTTCAAGGTTCGGAATGCACGACTCGCGTCCGTATTCTTCAGTCAAGTCGCCTCTGAACTCGTAGCGCAAGCCCAGGTTTACGGTCAATCGCGAAGTGGCGCGCCAGTCGTCCTGTATGTAAAATCCGTAGGTTTTGAATATGACATTCTTATCCAGGAAATTCCCCTGGTATGGAGGCGCAAGAAGAGTAGCGCCAGGCACCCCTGGATTGAGGGCCACGGACTGGCCCGGGCCTACGAGGTTAATGGTCGTGGGTATCCCGACGAGGAATCCCGTAGCAGGAGTGCCACTGGAGGCATTCGGAGGTACGTAAATACCTGCCCACCCATACGCTCCAAGGATCCCCTTGGACTGCAACTGGGGCAACTGGAAGAAGTTGATCATCGTCCCGATCTTAAACGAGTGTTTTCCCTTGGTCCAAAAAACATCGTTGTTGAGCGTCCAAACATTATGATCATGATAATTGGGGTCGTTTCCCGGATACGCCTCCCCGGTGACTCCAGAACCCGGCGAAAACCCTCCGGTCGGGAGCCCCGCCACGAAGGACCATATGCAGCCTTGGGCGGTGGTCGCGCAATTTGGCGCGTCCTCCAATATGAAGTTTCGATTCAGCGTGGTGGTTGGCGTGTAATACAGGTTGTGGTAGACGGTCCGGGCGAATGACAGCCGGAACGAGTTCAACAGCGTCGGCGAGAAAACGTGATTCTCACCAAGAGTGACGTACTGATTCCGACTCGTGCCATAGGGTACGAATTGGGGATATCCCGAACCAGTATCCGTCGAACCTAAGGTACCCCCCGAGTACGGTGTGGTAATATACGCGTCATCTATCGTGTAGCGCGCGAACAAGTTATCATGCTCAGAAAACGTGTGATCGATACGGAGCTGGGAGTAATCGTCCCGGGAACGCGTCTTGCCGGGCTCGGAGTAGTTGAAGCTCGGAAATCCGACCTCGTTCGGGAAAGGAAACTGCCCGATCCAGGGTTGCACAAGGGGAGCGACGCTCAGCGTTGCGCCGACTGCGGGCGATAGCGTACTGGTGGCTGTCGGTAATGCGCCGCAACCATTCGGCATCGTGGTTGTTCCCGGCAGCGGCTTCTGAAGAATCATCTGCGACGACGCTTGCCACCCGCTGGGAATCTGAACGCTGGAGGGTATTGGTCCCCCGCCGATAATCACGTTCCCCAGAACACTGTTAGTCACAAAGTGGCAATTCGATCCCATCGTGGTGTCCTGTATCGTATCCCCCTGCGACAATCGCAGACCTTCATAAACCAGGAAGAAAAACGTCTTGTCTTTTTGAATCGGGCCGCCAACTGCCGCGCCAAAATTATTGCGCTGAAACTGCGGCAAGCGAGGATAGCCGCCGCCAATGAGCGATTCGGGCGCCTCGAAAAAGTTTCGCGCGTCCAAATGATTGTTCCGAAGAAATTCGAATACGTCTCCGTGGAACTGGTTCGTGCCGCTCTTGCTGACAATCACCATCTGGCTGCCCATCGCCAGACCGTATTCGGCGCCGAACATGCTCGTAACGAGCTTATATTCCTTGATTCCGTCCACGCCCAGCGCGCTTCCGTTTTGTGCCGCGGGAGCCGTGTTATTCGCCGTGACGGTGAGCGCGCCATCCATCGTGTAAACGTTCGATCGCGGAGGCATGCCGTTGCTGCTGTACCAAGTGCCGGAATCACCCGTCCCGGAGTGGGTTGTTTGCGAAACGCCGGGTTGAAGGAGCGTCAAGTCCGTGTAGTTTCGGCCGTTCAGCGGCAACTCGGCCATCTGCTGATCATTTACCAGACCGCCTAACTGGCTGGTGGTCGTGTTGACCACGGGAGCTTCTCCGGTAACGGTCACTTCCTGCGATGCCGTGCCTATTTCCAACGTCGGGTTTACGACCAGTTGACCAGCCACATCCAGGACCAGCCCAGTCTGGTTCACGGTTTTGAATCCAACTTTTTCAATCTTCAGCAAATAATGTCCGGGATTCAGTCCGGGCGCGTTAAACGCACCGTCATCGCCAGTATTAATCGTTCGCGAGTCGTTAGTGTCCGTATTGGTTACGGTAACTTTCGCTTCTGGTACGGTTCCCCCAGAAGTGTCCTTGACTACGCCCAGGATTGTACCTGCTTGCTGTGCCGATGCCGGATCGGCCATCAGCCCGATAATCAACCCAATCGCCAGGAGCGCAGCCCAGCTACGAATAGTTCCGCTCAACATTCTCCTCTTCATTGCATCTCCTCCCGCCGGCGAAGCCGCCAGCACCCACCTCTTCGGGCCTGTCTTAACTTCCATACCCATCATTCATTCCATCTGCACGGACATGGAATATCCAGACGGATAAAAAGGGACGGAAAAAGCCTTCATAATGACAGAGAATGATCGTGAGAAGAATGGATTATGGCTAGCTTCAACCCGGACCAACGGATGAATCAATGCGCGCGATGCTGATTCTCTGGACATAACTTCCCGCATAAGAATCTGATCTGATTAATAAACTTGTTAGGAGGTATAGATTCGGCCCGACAACCATTCGAGTTCTATTGATTGACTGTTTGTATCAACTAGAAGTGTATTTTGTCAAGAATATAATAGAAGGAAATCGATCAATGTCGAGAAGCATCGATCCTTCCATCGCTTTTGGGAACGGAGGCTCAAATATGGCGAATCGGCACCGCCTGAACCAGGATTTGGTTAACTGGGGAACCTACGCACGCCTGCGTTCGAGAAAATGTTCAACCGCTCGATTTTTTCATCTTGCCCCAGGCTTCTTATGGGGCCAGCGAATCGGACGTAGTTAGACCCGACGATCCGAAGACCCCTTGCCATTCAGGGCGCTCAAAACGCGTTGGGGCGTAAACGGAACTTCATGCAGACGCACGCCGACCGCGTCAAATACTGCATTGGCGATTGCAGCCGCCACGGCGATGGTCGACGCCTCACCTGCGCCCAGCGAGGGCATTCCCGGATGGTCGATCAGGACCATGTCGACGTCAGGAATGTCCGCGAAGGTGATGATCGGGTAGCTGCGCCAGTCCAGGCTTTTGACACCGGTCGAATCGTATTGAACCTCTTCCATCAGCCCGCGACTTACTCCCTGGATCACATTCCCTTCAATCTGGTTCCGCAAGCCGTCGGGATTTACAATCAGTCCACAATCATGCGCGACGGTGACTCGCTTGACCGTCACTTTCCCGGTAGATTTATCCACTTCGACTTCGGCGACCTGTGCAACTACCGTGCCTGCCATCCCGGATACGGCCACGCCTCGTCCTGTGGCCACGGACCCCGCGCTGGCAGGCAAGGGAGATGGGCGCGTCTGCCATCCAGCCTTCTTCGTGGCCGCAAGCAGGACCGCGATGACGCGCGTGCTATCGTCGCCGAGATAGCGAAGGCGAAACTCCACCGGATCTACGCTCAACCCCGCGGCGATCTCATCCACGTGGCACTCGGTCGCAAAGCATCGGGCGGACGAATATGGGGCGCGCAGGTTACAAGTTCGCAGAGGATTCGGATTCATCATCCATGGAATGCCCGAAGAAACCGCTTTTCTATTTTCAAAGTTGTATGCGGCGCCATCGCCTCCGCCTAGAAATACTCCCTGTTCGTCGGGCTTGATGCCAGTTTGTCGCGAGGCCAGCATTGGGCTCAGCCGCGCGTCAGTCCACGGAAGCGTGCGCTCCGCATAATCCCATGCCGTGATTTTTCCCTGGGCGTCCACGCCTGCGCGCACAGTGATCAGCTGAGGAGGCCCCTTGGGTTCCCAGCCGTGCTCGTCTTCGCGCATCCATTGCACGCGAACCGGTTTGCCCACCGCTCGCGACATCAATGCTGCATCCTCAGGAGAGTCATCCGGCTCGAGCCGTCCGTAACACCCGGAAGCCCCTCGGTAGATGAAATGGACATTCGTTTCGGGAATTCCCAAAAGGGTGGCCACCCCTTTACGCGTGATGAACGGGGCTTGCGAGCCGGCCCAAATTGTCGCTTTGTCTCCGCGAACATCCGCAACTGCGCAGGAGGGCCCGATCATTCCGTGCATCTGGTAGGGCCAGCGATACGTGGCTTCAAAAGTTTTGGCTGCCTGCGCGAGGGCGGAGGCCGCATTCCCCTTTTCCGCGCCGGTGCGTTCGACAAAGCTCTTCGTATTCTTGAGGTAGGCGTACATTTCTTCCGGGTTAGCCGGGAATTTTGTAGCCGGAGCGGACCAAATAACCTTTAGTGATCTGGCTGCCTGGATCGCGGCCCATTCCGTTTGAGCCACCACACCCAGAAAATTGCCATCCTGGACAACTTTCACGATCCCCGGAATGTGCTTTATGGAATCAGCGTCCACGCTGGAAGGTTTCGAATTGATTACCGGTGGTCGCACAACGCGGCCATGAAGCATTCCCGGAATCCTGACTTCGTGCGCATACATGAACTCGCCCGTTAATTTCGGCGGCAGATCGAAACGAGGGACGGGGGTCCCGACAATTTTGTAGTCCTTCGGATTTTTTGCGTGGACTTCCGGCGCTACGTTAATGTCCCAACCATCGCCGGTTGCTGTAATCCGGGCGTTGAATTGTCTGCCACCGATGAGGGCTCCGTAAGAAACATTCTTCGCAAGGTTGCCGGCAACGCTCACGACGCCATCATTCACGGTGAGGTGATCGACAGGCGCACCCAGGCGCGCGGAAGCGAGCTTCAGGAGCTCCTGTCGCGCTGCCGCGGCGGCCTGGCGCAATTGCGGTCCGCCCTTCTCGAGAGTTCTGCTGGCCGAAGTTCGGCCCTGGTCGACCGTCTTATCCGTGTCTCCAATGTCCATTGTAATTTTGGAGATCGGCACGTCGAGTTCTTCCGCGACGATCTGTCCAAGTGCGGTCCCGGTGCCAGTGCCGAGGTCAACCTTGCTCGTGAATACCGTGACATTTCCATCCTGGGCGACCGCAAGCCAGGAATCCAGGGATGTGGCCGGAAGGCCTGCGGTGGAGGGATTCGCAGACTGCGCGAGGATTTGGGGTATTGCGCCGAAAAAGTTGAAGCTGACGATAAGCGCGCCCGTGCCTTTGAGAATCTCTCTGCGGGAGATTGTCCTTGTTTCCATCTTCGATTCTCCTGATTCCGCGTACTGACGCTTTCGCCGCCGTGCTGCCTATTTTTCGTGCTACCTGTAATTGATAATCGGCAGGTCAGATTGATCCGCGTTCACGGCCCGCTGGATCGCGCGGATGATCCGCAAGTGACTGGCGCAACGGCACAGGACGCCGTTCAGCGCCTGCTTGATTTCAGTGCTCGTCGGGCTGGGATTCTTGTCGAGCAAGACCTTCGCATTCATGACCATGCCATTGAGGCAGTAGCCGCATTGCCCTGCCTGTTCATCAATAAAAGCTTTTTGAAGACGGTGCGGTGCGGCAACGCTCCCTAAACCTTCCAGCGTTGTGATCTCCCGGTTCTGCGCGGCGGTTACAGGAACGCTGCATGACCGGACTGTTTTTCCGTCCATGATTACCGTGCACGCGCCACACTGGGAAAGACCGCAGCCGAATTTAGGACCCTGGAGTCCCAGGTCGTTGCGCAAAACATAGAGAAGAGGAGTAGTGGAATCCGTGTCGACGACTCGCAATTTGCCATTCACTTTGAGCGTGATTCGTGCCATGGCGAGATTCCTTTCTCAACAAATCTGAAATCAAAAAATGTCCGGTCTTTTCGGAACGGCGACGCATTCATCGGTTCTCGGTTGCCACCCAATATACACCCATCGTCCGCGCCGTTAACGGGGCCAACATCAGATTTTGACGCCGACCTCCTCCAGAACGCGCGGCGCTTCAATGGCCGGCGACTCCCACGGGAAAGAACAATGAGTATGTCGCCAGGCGCACGAACGGCTCCGGATAAATCCCGGCGGCAACCGTCACGAAGCACAGTCCGGCCAAGGCGACTCTCTGCCCGAAGGTAACGATCGGTGACGCCGCGTTGCCCGGCTCGTACAGATACGCACGCGCGACGATGCGGAAATAATAATAGAGCGCCGGGACAATGTAGAGCGCTCCAAACAGGGCCAGGCCCGTGTGGCCCGTTTCGATCAGCGCCTGCAGGATGAAGTACTTTCCGATGAAGCCCGCAAGCGGGGGAATTCCCGCAAGTGACAGCATGAAGATCAGCAAAACCAGCGCGGAGGAAGGGCTGCCCCGGTAAAGTCCGTTGAGGTCGTCAAGCTCGTCACCGATGACTCCCTGCCACTGCAGCACAATCACCACGGCGAAAGCGCCGATGGTCATGAATCCGTACACGAAGAGGTAAAATGCCACGCCTTTCATGCCGGTCAGGAATCCATCATCGCTCGATGCAGCCGCGACAACGCCCAGCAGCAGATATCCCACGTGGGAAATCGAGGAATACGCCAGCATGCGCTTGATGTTGGACTGCGTGATTGCGGCGAAATTGCCGACCGTGAGCGACGCGATGGCCGCGCCCGCAACCAGCATCTGCCAATCGAGGCGCACGGGCCAGAAAACCGTGAACAGCAGCCGCAGCAGCATCGCGAAACTGGCGGTCTTGCTGGCCACGCTGATGTATGCCGTAATCGGCGTAGGAGATCCCTCGTATACGTCCGGTGCCCACTGGTGGAAAGGCACGGCAGCGATCTTGAAGAACATTCCCGAGATGACCGTAACCAACGCCAGGAGCACAAGAATGTGCGCGCGGCCGTGCCCTTCGACCCCGATCTGGATTACGTCCAGGTTGGTCGCGGGCACGGTGCCTTGAAACGCGCTGAAGCCGGAAGTGGCCCCGATCCCGTACAAAATCGAGAATCCGTAAGCCAAGATCGCCGAGCTGAACGCTCCGAGCAGGAGGTATTTGACCGCGGCTTCGTTTGATCGACGATCACGACGCAGAAACCCTGCCAGCACGTAGAAGCTGAGGGCCATCGTTTCGAGGCCAAGAAATTGCACGATCAGGTCGTAACCCGAGGCCATGAACATCATGCCAACCGTCGCAAACAGAATCAGCGCGTAATATTCGCCGTGATTTTCGTCCTCGATTTGCATGTAGCGCACTGAAATGAGGATCACGAACGCCGCCGCCAACAGGAAAACAAATCCGAAAAAGATGAAGAACGGGTCCACCACGAGCGAACTGCTGAATCCAATGGCTCGTCCAGTTTCCGCGGCCGGCACCAATTCCCAGATGCAGATCCCACTGGAGATCACGCCCAGCATGGCGAGTACGGCGTTGAAAAATTTGTCCCGCGTCTGCAGGATGTAGTCGATGAGCAGGATGCCCAGGCCGCAGAGAACGAGCATCATCTCCGGCAAGAGCAGCCCGCCGCCACCCACCTCCATGAACGACCGGAATGCGTTCAGGATATTGTCCATTGGCTCGTCTACTTCTTCTCCCTGACGGGAGCGCGCGACACGCGCATCGCCGCTCTACCTTTAAGACTTTCCCGCCCATTGGCTATTCGATAAAGTAAACCGCCGATCTGCTCAATCTGCATGGAACACATTCTAGTCTGGAACCTTTGACAATTCATGCGTTGCAAAAGAACGGGGCGGCTCTCGCCGCCCCGTTCTTTTGCTTAGTCCTTAACGCCGCAAAATCCTGGAATCTTGCGGTGTTCGTAATAGCGAGATCAGAAGACCACCTTTAAAGCAAGCTGGACTTGACGCGAAGTGGTTGATGTAGCCGTGATCTGTCCCGCCGAAGCAAACGGCGCCTGAATAGGACAGGAGGCTGTGCCTGAGCACGGAGTGGACGCTCCACCGGTTGGTGTGTATGCATTGAGCGAAGTACTGCCCGTGAACACCTCAGCATTGGGCAACCCGAAGTTTGCATGGTTCAGAATATTGAAGAACTCCGCGCGGAACTGGAGGCTACCCCCCTCGCCCAGGAACCCAAGTTTGGTGTCCTTGACGATGGAGAAGTCCCAATTGTGCAAGCCCGGCTCTTCCAGGATGTCGCGCGGCGCATTGCCAATAGTCCCGAGGGGCGATTCCCCAAACATGAGCGGGTTAAACCACTGGTTCGGATTTCCAGTGACCGCGGTAGCCGCGTTATACGGGATGAAAGTTCCATTCGCGGTCGTAATCGTCGAGGTATTGAGGCTGGCACGCATGATATTGGACTGCGAGATCACACCATCAAACGTGCGGTCCGTGGCGATGTACGGTGTGAAGGGAGGCCCGCCCTGTAGCGCCACGACGCTGCTAATCCACCATCCGTTTGTGATCTTTGAGACGATCGCGTTGGATTTAATGCCCGGCAAATGGTAGAGCAGATTAATGTGCGCTACGTGCGTGACGTTGTAGCACGAGGGCGACCAGTCCTCTTTTGTATTAAATGGGAAGACGGAGAAAGGAGAGGCGGCATTGCCTCCGCAGTCGTCGTTGTATCTCATTCCCTGAGTGTCATCCTCAGCCTTGCTATACGTGTAAGCAAATTGGAGGCTGAGCCCATGTGTCACGTGCTTGGTAACTGACAACTGGAGGCCATTGTACCAGGATTGCGAGGCATTGGTGAACCACAGCGCACTCGCGAAATACGGGTTCACGCGGCATGGGTAGTTGGCCATCCCAGGGGTGACCGTGACTCCAGCCACAACGAGCGGTTGACCGAGCGTAAGAGCGTTATTCTGGCATCCGGCTTGGCCGTTGGCCACGTTGTAGAACGGAATCCCATTCACGATCGACTGTGGAATGACGGGATTCCCCTCCTCGCCATCGTAAAGGTTTAGGCCTCGCGCGCCCACGTAGGAGACATCAACACCAATCGCCCAGGGCAGTTGTTGCGAGACGGTCAAATTCCACTCCCATGCGTGCACCGACTTGGCATTATAGTCATTGCCCTGCAGAGACTTTCCGGCAGAGGCTGTCCCCGTGTTAATCGGCAACGCCAGGCACGACACCTGGTTTGTGGCTGCCGTACATGACTGCATGATCGGCAGGTTCAACGTGTTGGTATAGGTGGTGTTGGCCACAAATGGCGGCATTCCGGTGGGGCCCTGTGTCAGGAGAGCGGCATAGTTGCCCAAATCGTAGTAAAGTCCGACGCCGCTGCGAACCGCGGTTTTACCGTTCCCAAAGACGTCCCAGGCAAATCCCAGGCGCGGGCTCCAGTTCTTGTAGGATGGGTTGGTCATGACCCCGCAGTTAGTAGAAGCTGAATCCGAAGATTCTAGATTTGGAATGCATGACTCACGCCCGTACTCCTCGCTGAAATCGCTCCTGAACTCGTAGCGCACGCCCAGGTTCAGGGTCAGCCGAGAGGTCGCGCGCCAGTCGTCCTGTATATAGAATCCATAGGTCTTGAATAGGACATTCTTATCCAGGTAGTTCCCCTGGTAGGGTGGCGCAAGGAGCGTAGCACCGGGGACGCCAGGATTGAGAGCCACGGACTGGCCCGGACTCACGAGGTTAAGACTCGATGGTACACCGGCTATGAAGCCCAAAGCCGGTGTGCTTCCGACGGGAGCGGTGTAAAGGTTTGCGAAAGTAAAAGTTCCAAAGATCGACTTGGATTGCAACTGCGGCTCCTGGTACAAGTTGATCATCGTCCCGATTTTGAAAGAGTGCTTGCCCTTGGTCCAGAAAATGTCATCGTCAAAGGTCCACACGTTCTGGTCGTGATAATTGGGGAACGTTCCGGGATACGCCAACCCAGTGATTCCGGAACCCGGGCTAAAACCTCCGGTCGGCAATCCGGGCACGAACGACCAGACGCAGCCCGTGCTAGAGGTAGCGCAACCGGTTCCCGCATCCTGCAAGATGAAGTTCGGATTCAGCGGGGTGTTTGGCGTCAAGTAAATGTTGTGGTAAACGGTCCGGGAAAAGGACAACCGGAAGGAGTCCAGCAGCGTGGGTGAAAAGACGTGGTTTTCGCCTAGGGTTACGTACTGGTTCCGGCTCGTGCCTTCGGCTGGAACTTGGGGGTATCCCGTGCCGGTATCCGTCGAGGTTAAGTTGCCGCCCAGATATGGAGTCGTGATGTACGCATCTTCAACGGTGTAGCGCCCGAACATATTGTCATTCGAAGAGAAAGTGTGATCCACACGAAGCTGCGAGTAATCGTCCCGGGAACGCGACTTGGCGGGGAAGGAGTAGTTGAAAGTCGGAAAACCGACTTCGTCAGGGAACGGGAACTGCCCGATCCATGGTTGGACCACGGGGGAAATCACAGTGCCTGCAGGTACGGTTGTCGAACCTGCGACGCACGCGCTCGCGAGCGTGGTTACTCCGGGCAGAGGCGCTTGTAAAATCTTCTGGGTCGAACCTGTCGGGGGCGTAATGTTGGATGGTATCGGACCGCCGCCGATGGTTACGGGTCCGAGCACGGAGTTATTTACGAAATGGCAAGCCGCGGGCATGGTTGTATCTTGAATGGTGTCGCCCTGCGCCAATCGCAAACCTTCATAAACCAGGAAGAAAAATGTCTTGTCTTTTTGGATCGGTCCGCCAATCGCGGCGCCGAAATTGTTGCGCTGGAGCTGCGGCAAACGGTTGTAAGCGCCGCCAACGACCGATGGGGGCGCCTCGAAAAAGTTTCGCGCGTCAAGGTGGTTGTTGCGGAGGTATTCGAACGCGTCTCCATGGAGCTGGTTCGTGCCGCTCTTGCTGACGATAACCATCTGGCTGCCCAGCGCCAGCCCGTATTCGGCGCCGAACATGCTGGTCACGATCTTATATTCCTTGATTCCGTCCACCCCCAAAGCGCTCCCGTTCATCGAGGCCGGACCCGTGTTATTCGCCGTGACGGTGTTCGCGCCATCCAAGGTGTAAAAGTTCGATCGTGGCGACATCCCATTGCTGCTATACCAAAGGCCGGCGTCGCCCAACCCCGAGTGGGTGGTTTGCGCAATGCCGGGTTGAAGCAGAGTCAAGTCCGTGTAGTTTCGGCCATTCAGCGGCAACTCGGCCATCTGTTGGTCGTTGACCAAACCGCCCAACTGACTCGTGGTCGTGTTGACCACGGGCGCTTCCTCAGTGACCGTCACTTCCTGCGCCGCTGAGCCCACTTCCATCGTGGGATTCACGACCACTTGTCCGGCCACATCCAGTGTGATTCCGGCTTGGATCACAGTTTTGAACCCATCTTTTTCTATCTTGAGTGAGTAATGTCCGGGATTTAGTCCAGGCGCGTTATACGCACCGTCGTCACCGGTGGAAAGCGTGCGCGAGTCGGTCGTGTCTGCATTGGTGACGGTGACTTTCGCTCCCGGCACTGTGCCGCCGGAGGTGTCCTTCACCACGCCGAGGATTTGGCCGGCTTGCTGCGCCGACGCTGGAATTGCCATCAGCCCAAGAACTAACGCAAACATCAGGCCCCCCGCCCAGATACGCACCACTCCACCCACACTTTTGTTTTTCATAGTTGTCTCCTCCGCCAGCAAAGGCGCCAGCGCCCACCCGTTCGAGTCGTTTGGTACCCCACAGCCAATGAATCGTCCCGCACAAACATGTTCATTCCTCTTGGACACAATGTGCGGGTCGATCTGATTTAGAAGGCCGGAAAAAATTGAAAAAAAATAAATTTCGAGCAAGTTGAATTTTGACCAGAGGAAAAGTCACAGCGCGCGATGTTGTTTCCATGCGCATGTGCCCCCGGAACGGACCCTGGCCCAAATCCAAAGTTCTTAAATTAAGAAAGATAATTGGCCTGACAACCCCCACCGGAACATTTCTATGGAATGGTCTTACAACTGCACGGATGCTTTGTCAAGGATATTTGCACTCGCGAGTTGTATTTTCCTTGCGTGCTGGAGTATGCTGCACAAAACAGTCGAACCTGAATGAATTGCCAACGCACGTGAGCCTGCTCCCAATTCGGAGGGGGAAAATATGCGCAAAGACAACGATGACCCGAAGGACGTCTCCAGACCTTCAGGATCTCCTAAGCGGGAATTAGGCCGGCGCGATTTTGTGAAACTAGTTGGAGGGACAAGCGTCGCGATCACAACGGCCGGCGTCCTGACGGGTGCGGGTTCCATTGCAGAAGCGGAGGATAATCCGCCTCGTGGCAAAGTGGTGGGGCCTGCAGCGGTTCCCATATCGCTCAAGATCAACGGTCAGATTCACAAATTAACCGTCGAACCGCGCGTGACGCTCATCGATGCCCTGCGCAATCACCTGGATATGACGGGCGCAAAAAAAGTTTGTGACCGTGCCACCTGCGGCGCCTGCACGGTGCAGATCAACGGAAAAGCGGTGTATTCCTGCACGGTGCTCGCTATCGACGCGGCCGGTATGAATGCGGACATTCGCACCATAGAGGGCCTGGCGCCGGAAGGCCAGTACCACCCGATTTCGGCTGCGTTTGTTGCAAACGATGCGCAACAGTGCGGCTTCTGCACATCCGGGTTCGTCATGGCGGCGAAGTCCTACCTGGATGCGAATCCGCATCCGACGATCGAGGAAGCGCAGCAGTGGCTGGGCGGCGGCAACATTTGCCGTTGCGGAACCTACCGCGGGTTACGCCGCGCCGTCGTCGTGGCCTGGGGCGGAAGCGTTCCGGCGGAAGGAACCGACTAATGGCGGAATACAAATGGCCTCCCTCTGAAAAACGGGCGTTAATCGGGAAACGCATCCCGCGGCTGGACGGACCGGCAAAATCATCGGGCCGCGCGAAATATACGTTCGACATGAACCGCCCCGGCATGCTCCACGCAAAACTTGCGTTCTCTCCGCACGCACATGCCAAGGTGACCGCGATTGACACGAGCGTTGCCGAGAAAATGCCGGGTGTCAAAGCTGTGCAAATTATCTTCCCCGTCGGCACCGAAGTGTTTTGGGCGGGACAGGAACTCGTTGCGGTTGCGGCGCAAACCGAAGAGCAGGCTCGCGATGCCGCACGAGCCGTTCGCATCCAGTATGACGTGCTGCCACACTTCGTGAGCGATGTGCCGCCGGAACGTGCCGGGATCAACGTCATGAAGACAGGTGAAGTCAAGGAAGGCGATCCGGACAAAGCCTTCGCGGAAGCGGATGCCGTTCACGAAGGGTATTACGGGAATACCCAGGTTGCACATTGTTGCCTGGAACCGCATGGCCAGGTGACGGAGTGGCAAGGCGACAAGCTCACGGTCTGGGCGACGACACAAAACGTCAGCGGAATCGGCGGCGAGTTCGCAAAATCCCTGACAGCGAAAGGCGTTCCCGTCGATGCCGCCAACGTGGAAATTATTTGCCAGATGATGGGCGGTGGGTTCGGGAGCAAGTTCGCCGCCGACCCGTGGGGCGTGGCTTGCGCGCAGCTTGCGAAAACCACAGGCCGTCCCGTAAAGCTGATGCTGGAACGCGATCAGGAGCTCATGGAAGCAGGGTCGCGGCCTTCGCTTTACGCCCGCGTGAAGATTGCAGCGAAAAAGGACGGCACGCTGACGGCCTGGCAGTCGGATGCATGGGGCACCAGCGGACCGCAGGCGCAATCCCCTCTGAATTTGCCGTACCTTTTCAACTTTCCGAATCGATCCGCGAACTTCACCGCGGTTCTCACGAACACCGGACCGATCCGCGCCTGGCGCGCTCCAAACGCTCCGCAGCAATGCTATATGACGATGTGTCCGTTCGACGACCTCGCCGCAAAATTGCAAATGGATCCGGTCGACATGTACCGGAAGAATCTTCCCATCCTCGGCCCGCGGGCCAAGGATTACGAGGTGGAAATCACGAAGGCGTCCGAGTTGATGGATTGGAAGTCGAAGTGGCATCCGCGCGGCCACACGCGTACCGGGCCCATCAAGCGTGGCGTGGGCGTTTCGCTTCACACGTGGGGCGGAGGTGGGCGCTCGTCGACGTGCCAGGTGAAAATCAACCCCGATGGCTCAGTCGAAGTTTCGCTTGCTTCCCAGGATCTCGGGACCGGGAACCGTACGGTGATCGGTATCGTCGCCGCGGACACTCTGGGATTGCCGCTGGATATGGTGCACGTGAACATTGGCGACTCGCGTTTTCCGCCGTCTGGATCCTCGGGAGGTTCGACGACCGTGGGCAGCGTGAGTTCATCCACGCGAATCACGGCGACGGATGCGCTTAATCAGCTGTTCGCGAAGGCCGCTCCGGTCCTCGGCGTTTCCGCGGAAAAACTCGAAGCCATGGACTCGCGCATTCAAGTGATCGGGGACGCCTCGAAGGGCCTCGACTGGAAACAGGCGTGCGCGAAACTCGGCGGCACTTCCATCCTGGCCACGAACCAGATGTCACGCGACATCATTTCAGCGGGCGTAGGCGGAGTGCAAATGGCGGAAGTCAACGTAGATATTGAAACCGGAGTGATCCGCGTGGACAAACTCGTCGCCGTGCAGGACTGCGGCCTGATCATTAATATGACCACGGCCGAGAGCCAGGTTTACGGCGCGCTGATTTTCGGCGTCAACTACTCGCTGTATGAAGAAAAAATCATGGACCAGCAAACCGGACGGCACCTGAATCCCAACATGGAGTTTTACAAGCTCGCCGGAATGCATGACATCGGCGAACTCGTCGTGCACATGATGACGGGCCCGGGTTACGACGAACGCGGCCCAATCGGGCTTGGCGAACCGCCCACGGTATCCCCGGGTGCCGCTCTTTCGAACGCAGTGGCGAATGCCATCGGAGTGCGCGTTCCGGAATTGCCGATGACGCCCGACCGAGTGCTCGCCGCGCTCGGTAAAGCCTGACGTGGCGATAGGAGGCGCGCTCTTATGGAAAACTTCGAATACGTGCACGCGGCAAAGCTAAAAGATGCCGTTGCCATGCTGGGCAACGATTGGACTGACGCAGCGGTCCTTGCGGGCGGCACGGACCTTCTTTCGCTGATGAAGGATTACATCGAAAAACCAAAGCGGCTGGTCAACATCAAGGGCATTGGCGAACTTGAAGGCATTCGCGCGGATAAGCAAGGGACCACCATCGGTGCTCTCGTCACGATCGAAGAATTGCGAACCAATGCCGCAATCGGCAAAGACTTTCCTTCGCTTGTAAAAGCCGCGGCGGGAATTGCCAGCGCGCAGATGCGTACCATGGGGACGGTAGCCGGCGAATTGTGCCAGCGGCCGCGCTGCTGGTACTTTCGAGGTGGTTTTGGCCTGTTGGCGCAGGATGCGGGCGGCAAATCGCTCGTTCCGGGCGGCGAGAACAAGTATCACGCCATATTCGGCAATGATGGGCCGGCCTATTATGTGAGCCCGTCGAGCCTGGCGCCGGCGCTGATTGCTTTAAATGCGACCGCGACATTTACCGGGCCCGGCGGTTCACGCGACATCGCGCTCGCGAATTTCTTTCTGACTCCCAAATCCGCGTCGGAACGCGAGCATGCTCTGAAGCCGAACGAAATATTGACACGCATCACGATTCCCGCGGCATCGCACGGCCTGAGCAATGCGACGTACGAAGTTCGCCAGCGGGAAATGCTCGATTGGCCGCTCGTGACGGCGAGCGTTTCATTCAAGCTGGATGGCTCGACGATACAGTCTCCGCGAATCGTTCTGGGACACGTCGCTCCCATCCCGTGGAGCGCGACCTCGGCCGAGAAGGCCATTGCAGGCAAGACCTGGTCGGACGAATTGGCGGAACAAGCCGGGGAAGCGGCGGTGCAAGGCGCCCATCCGCTCAGCCAGAATAAATACAAGGTGCAACTGGCGCGCGTGGCCGTCAAGCGTGCTTTGCTTGCGGCACGCAATCAAGGAGCCTGACATGCCGAGACTCACGACGCTGATCGCTCGCGGCGAAATCTGTTCCTGCCTGCGGTCCAAACAAATGTTTGCCGAGTCGCCTGACACCGAGCACTACCGCGCTCCCGGCGAACCCGATGACGGATTGCCGAACGGGCCTTTCTGGTGCGCCATTACGCAGTCGTTGATTGGCGCGGACGGGAAACTTGTAAGCCCGCGAGATTGCAGGGCGGATCGCAGTTGTTGCGAAATCTGCTGACCCTCCGCATTGACTGTCCAGGACCGGAGTGGAACAATCGTTGCTCAGTTAGCGAGGAGACTCCTCACATGAAAATCACCGGTTTTTTTCTCGGTTTGCTTTTGGCCATTCCAACCCTGGCGGCTTCTCAACCTGCCGTACCGGACGTCGCGACGCCGCAGATTAGCGGCCAGTATGTGGAGTCTCGCAACGCGGACGTCTACACCGGCCCGTGCATCGCGAGTTCGGAGGTCAATATCGTAGGCCAGGAGGCTATCCTGGCCTGGCATGTGGATCGTGGCAGCTGGGGAAATGTGGCGCTGGACGGCCTGAGCATCGTCGCGGTCATCCGCGCGAGCAGCACGCTCGGTGACGAGTTTTCCAATCCGCTCCCGGTGAAAGCCAAACTCATCGTCGACGCGAACGCAAATGAGAAACAACGCGCGGCGCTGATCAATTTTGCACAGGAACAGGCTGGAGTATTGCTCTCGAAGGTGATTGCGGTTGAAGAGCTTCCGATAGAGCTCTCGATGGGCTCCATGCACGGGATGCTCGATCTTCAGGTCGGCAATGAAGTTCACCTGGCCACGCGGGCGATCGATGAGGATGACACGCTTTGCCACAATGAGACCGTGTACTATCCACCGCTGGCAGCTCATTTGACACATGCGATGCCGGCGGTCTCAACCGACAGTTCCTACAATGGTTCTGAACTGGGAATAAATTGGAAAGAGTCGGGGCGGCGCGGTTCGTTTGTCGGCACATTCGCCTTATAATCGGCCGCAGTTCGGGATTCGTTTTCAACATGATCGGACAAATTGCGGAGTGTGAGCTTCCCTTCTTCGTTCTTTTGCGCCGAAGAATAAAAATCTTATGAAGATACAGAAAAAGGGGTTCATTCTTCTTGTCGCTGCCGCATGGGTTCTGATCTGTTACGTTACGATACCCGCGTCAGCGCAGAACTATAAGGTGGAAAAGGTAACTTTAGCTGCGCCCCAGGAGCTTTCCGCCGCGGTGCGCGACACTCTATCCGGCGATGCGTTGCAGGTGACCGGTCCGAATGGCCTTTTATGCGACGTGTGGGTGCGTAAAGCTGTCCCTACCGCCGCCACTCCGACCCAGGACAGGGAAATCGCGTTCGGGCAGATCGCTGAAGGGACGCTCATTGGTGCGATCCGCTTTCCATCCAGTGCCGTCGATTACCGCGGCACCGGAATCAAATCAGGCGTCTACACGCTGCGGTATGCCCTCATTCCAGAAGACGGAAATCATCTGGGCGCGGCTCCGCCGCAACGCGATTTTTTACTGCTCGGTCCAGCGGCCGGCGACACCAGCCCTGCAACGGTCACGCGCGATCAAACACTTGATTTGAGCCGCGCGGTGACTGGAATGCGGCATCCCACGGTCTGGAGCCTCTCGCCCTCTACGATAGGCGCATTACCCGCGATGACGCATCAGGACGATCCGGACTGCTGGATGTTGAATTTCCCGGTCACCTTCGAAGGCGGCAAGACCGCGCCCGCGGCGCTTGTCGTTCATGGCCAGGTACAAACCTGATGAACGGTGCGCCCATATCGCGGATCGGCCGAGCGAATCCCATTGAAATTCGGAAATCAGAGTGCTAAAGCATATGCGACAAAACCAAGCTCCCCTGTACAGTCGGATAAACAAAATTGTGTCCTGTGAATGTGGGAAAGGATAGTGATGTTAAAAAAAACGCTTGTACTTTTAGGGTTGCTGACTTTCGTTTGCACAGCCGGTACATCGAAGGACGCGAAAAGCGTTGTCGATGATGTCTCGAAGACGATTGGTGCTGCGGATGTAAATTCCATTCAGTATTCCGGCAGCGGAATCTATTCGCAATTTGGACAGAACCCCAGCCCCTATCTTCCCTATCCGAGATTCTATGCGAAAGTTTCCCGCATCCTGGACTTCCAAAAAGGCCTTTCGCGCGAGGAGATGGTTCGTTCGCAATACGAAAATCCGCCGCATGGCGGAGGCGGCCAGCCTCTCTACCGCGATGCCTCCGGTGTAACGGTAACCAGCGTAAACGGGGCCTGGGGCCCTGGTCAGACTGCGCTCACGCCGCAGGGATGGGTGAAGGCGGCGATGGTTTCAACGCCTACCTTGAAGGCGGCCACCGTAAACGGCAAACCGGGAAGCATCGTTACCTTTGCCGTGAACGGAAAATATAAGGTGGAGGGCTACGTCGACTCCGAGAATCTGCTCACTAAAGTGAATACCTGGATGCCAAATCCCATCCTGGGCGACACGCTGATTGAGACAACTTATTCCGGCTACAAAGATTTCGGCGGAATCAAATTTCCCACCAAAATTGGACAGGCCCAGGGCGGGTTCCCGACTCTGGACCTGACCGTGAGCGAAGTCCAGCCCAATGCCCCGGTGCCCGAGATTCGAGCTCCGGGTCCTCCGCAACCGGCGAAAGTTGAGTCAGCAAAAATTGCGGATGGAGTCTGGTACCTCGCGGGCAGTCCGGATCCCAACAGCCAGGTCGTGGAGTTCAAAGATTTCATCGTGACGATCGAGTCTTCCGTCACCGAGGGCCGGGCGCTCGCGAACATCGCGGAAGCCAAGAGACTTGTTCCCAACAAGCCGATCCGCTACCACATCAACAGCCATCATCATTCCGATCACGCCGCAGGATTGCGCGCCAATGTCGTGGAGGGGGCGACGATCATCACCTATGAAGGGAACAAAAAGTTCTACGAAGATACGGTCCTGAAGAGCCCGCATACGCTCGAACCAGACCTGCTAACTCTGCATCCGACGCCGGCGAAGTTTATCTGGGTGAAGGACAAATATGTGATCACGGATGGCGACCGCACGCTCGAAATCTACTATGTTCCCGGCGCAGGGCATACGGACAATCTTTTGATGTCTTACCTGCCCAAGGAAAAAATCCTTTTCATCACGGATATCTTCAACCAGTTTGGCGAGCCCCGCCCCAACGATCCTCCTCCCGGGATCGTGAGCCCGTACTATGCAGCTCTCGGAGACAACATCAAACGGCTGAAACTCGACGTCCAGCAGCTGGCGCCGTCCCACGGGAAGGGTGTGGTGTCGATTGACTTGCTTACGAAAGCCCTTGAAGGGAAAGTCCAGGCGCCGCCGGTGAATCCGCCGAGCGGAAACTGACGAAAGCACTGTATGTCTCTGAGTTAATCTGTTATTCCGAGCGAAGTGAGATTCCTTGCTTCGCTCGGAATGAGCAAGCTTATTTTTGGCGAAGCCGTTAAAGCCGGATTATTTTCCCGCGAACTCGAACACCTCTTGAATTCCTGTGTCCATGTCGTGTTCGCCGGTCCCGTCAAACGCGAGATGACCGCCAATGATGTAAAGGCGATTGCCGATCGCCGCCACATTGACGCCGTGCCGGGCGGTGGTCATCGGCGGCAACCGGAACCACTGGTTGGTCGCCGGGTCGAACGCTTCCAGGTCGCGGAAGACCGCGTCCATGTGGTAATCGCGGATCTCGCCGCCCGCCACATAAATGTAGCCCTGATACGTCGCCCAGCCATCACCGCTTCGCGCGGTCGGCATCTTCGACATCAGGCGCCAGTGGTCAGCGGCGGGGTCATATTCCTCGACGACGCCGGTCGCTTCCGCGGACAGGTTTGCGACATTGGGCGCGCCGATCCGGCCGCCTATTAAATAGATCTTTCCACCCACAGTGCCGATTGCTGGATGATTGCGCGGGGTCGGCATCGGAGCGTGGCTTTCCCATTTGTTTGTTGCCGGGTCGTAGGCTTCATTCGTGCCCACCACGTCATTCGCGGGACCTGGATTTGGCGCGCCTTCAGCGAGTTGATTCCCGCCTATCACGTAAATCTTCCCCCCAACCGCGACCGCAGCACCGGCGTTGCGGCGGGTCGGCATGGGCGCGAGCGATTTCCACGAATCGGCCCCGGGATCGTATTCCCAGGAGTCATTGAGTTGAAAACTGTCGCCCGTCTCTCCCGGCTTCTCCGTGCCCGCACCTCCAAATAGATATATTTTGCCCTGATATTCCGCAACGTTCATGTGATCCGCCGGGCGAGGCATCTGCTTTTTCGCCGTCCATTTGTCTGTTGCGGGATCGTATTCGAAGACACGGCCCGGGAGCATCGACTTCCCTGCCGTGATCACGCCCGTCCCTCCGAAAAGGTAAAACTTCCCGTCTGCAGTGGCGCTCCAGTATTCCTCGGCAGGATTCGGGAGAGGAGCCAACTTAGTTGTCACATAGTGTCCAAGGATTTGAGCGGAGATGCTCGCCGGCGATGTAAGAAAACTTGCCGCAAGAGCCAAGAGGGTATTGCGCAAGAGCGATGCCATATGTGTTTTTCCTTTCCTTGTTTTGATTGCGCCGGGGATCAAGAATTCTTTGGCCGAATTCACATCCTGGATCTTCTCAAACGGATAGATTCGCTGACGGCACCGCCCCGCCGCCACGGTTTCCGCATTTTGCGGGAACGTTCCCTCTTGTTTTGTCCGAAAACTCCGAAGGGTCCTACAGCTGGTGCATCGTACGCCTGTCTTGCCCCAGATACAACGAATTTGCCGCCGGTGCAGGCCGGTAGAGTTTCGGTGGCGGGCGCACCTCGAAATGTAGTATGGTCCGCATAACCAGAATCAATCAGAATTGACGCCAAACGTTTTTTGCTCGCTGCTGAAGGAGGGAAATCATGTCCGACAATCTCTTCAATGATGCGAAACGGTTTCAACGTCGCGAAATTCTGGCTGGACTTGGCGTGCTGGGCGCCGCAGCCTTGATTCCTGAGGGGCTGTCATCGGCACAAACGAAGACTGCGTCTGCCGCACGTATCGATACTCACCACCACATTTCTTCCCCGGGGTTCATTGCTGCCATCGCTGCTCGGAAAACGGGGCAGCGGGCATTGATCGAGTGGACACCCGAGAAGTCACTGGATGAAATGGATAAGGCGGGCGTCAAGACGGCGATTATTTCAACGAGCGAGCCCGGCGTGTGGTTCGGTGACAACGAAGCGGCCAGAACCCTGGCACGGGAGTGCAACGAATACGGGGCTAAATTGATTTCCGAACATCCGGGCCGCTTCGGGATGTTCACGACCGTGCCGCTGCCCGATATCGATGGATGCCTTCGAGAGATCGAATATGGCATGGATACGCTCAAATTCGACGGCATTGGCATGATGACAAGCTACGCGGGAAAGTATCTCGGTGATCCCATGTTTATCCCCGTCATGGAAGAATTGAATCGGCGCAACGCCATTGTTTATTTTCACCCCTTCCGGGCCGAGTGTTGTAAAGACATACTGACCGATCTAGGCCCTGCTGTGATCGAGCTGGGCACCGACACGACTCGAAATATCGCCAGTCTTCTCTTCAGCGGCACGGCTTCGAAGTACCCGGAAATTCGATTCATCTTTTCCCATGGCGGGGGAACGGCGCCGTATCTGATGAACCGTTTTGTGACCGTGATGCAGCGCCCTGACATTGCAGCGCGTCTGCCCAACGGTTTGAAGTATGAAATGCAAAAGTTCTATTACGACACTGCGATGTTCTATAACCCAGACTCGTGGCCTACGTTGAAAAGGGTCGCTCCCATTTCACACATTCTCTATGGGACCGACTATCGATTCGTTACTCCGGAAACCGTAGCGAAGGGGCTGGATAATTGCGGATTCAGTCCGAACGAGCGTCGCGCGATCGACCGCGAGAATGCGCTCGGACTATTCCCACGACTGAAAAACGTATGATTCCTGTGCGGAAGCTCGCTAAGAGAGTTGGACGAATTTTCTTTGGTGCGGCATCAACCTTAAGGAGGAACTGCTCATGTCTGAAGAATTGAACGTCGACCCTGGATCCAGGTTGTCCCACCCTTTTGGGAGAAGAGAGTTCCTTGGCGGTGTTGCCGCTCTTGGCGCCGCGGCTTTGATTCCCAGCGTTTCGTCACTCGCACAGGCGCCGGCGGCGGCGAAGCCGTTCCGGATTGACGTCCACTACCATTTCTCTTCGCCAAAATTCATCGAGGCGATCACGTTGAGAAAGACGGGCCAGAAGCCTTTGATGGAATGGACGCCAGCCAAGTCGCTTGAAGACATGGACCGTGATGGCGTAGCCACATCGATCATGTCTACCAGTGAACCAGGCGTATGGTTCGGGGATAACGCCGCTGCGCGTGGCCTCGCCCGGGAGATCAACGAGTATGGGGCGCGGTTAATGGCGGATCATCCGGGCCGCTTCGGGCTGTTTGCAATATTGCCGTTGCCGGACGTCGACGGGGCCCTGCGTGAGATTGAATATGCGTTTGACACGCTCAAGGCCGACGGCGCCGGCTTCATGACCAGCTACCAGGGGAAATATCTCGGCGACCCCGCCTTTGCTCCGGTCATGGATGAACTCAACCGGCGCAAGGCTGTCGTCTACACTCACCCGTTCCGCGCTGAATGTTGCGCGAACCTGCTTCCCGACAATGGCGCAATGGGGATCACCTTGGTGAACGATACGACGTTTACAATTGCGAGCGTGCTGCACAGCGGTACGGCTGCGCGATGCCCGGATATTCGATTTATCTGGTCCCATGGCGGCGGAACGATGCCCTACATCATCGGGCGGGTCGGTGGGAACAGCCCAGTGTCAGCGATATATCCAAAGGGCGCGATGTACGAAATTCAGAAGTTCTATTACGACACTGCGCAAGCCGTCAGCCCTCCGACGCTGGCTGCGTTGACAAAGCTGATACCGAATTCGCAAATCCTGTTCGGGACTGACTATCCGTTCGCTACAGCTGCCACAAATGGCAAGGGTCTGCGGGACTACGGCGGACTAAGCGCCGGTGAGATTCGCGCCATCGAACGAGATAACTCTCTCGCGTTATTTCCCCGGCTCAAAGCATAGTTGAGGGGGACTCGTCCGGACGGAAAAGCAATTCACTTGTCACACAAGGGTTCAAAATAAAAATGGGCGCTCGCCGCGGCGAGCGCCCTTTTGTTCATCAAGAGATGGTTTTAATTCGGATCGTAAACGTCGTGCTCTCCGGTGGTGAGCTTCACGTCCGGCGCGCCGCCTGAAGTGACCTTCCCACTGACGAAATGAATCTTCCCGTTGAGTACGGCAGTTGCCACGCCGTGTCGAGGAATTGGCAGAGACTGCAGGACGGCCCAGGAATTCGTCGAGGGATCGTAGGACTCAAGCGCGCGGAAGGCGCCCAGCATCTGGCGCGTCTGGATTTCACCACCCGCCACGTAGATCTTCCCGTTGTACGTTGTCCAGCCGCCGCCACTGCGAGCCGTGGGCATCGGCGTTCTGGCCCCATTGCCGCCCCACATGTTTGTGGCCGGATCATACTCTTCGACGACATCCAGATTGCTCGCGACGGTGATGAACGGGCTACTGATGCGCCCCCCAATGATATAGACCTTGCCGTCGACCACGCCGCCAAAGGCGTGATTTCGCGGCGTTGGCATCGGGCTGCGCGAAATCCATTTGTTGTTTTCGACGTCGTAGGCTTCGTTGGTGCCGACCGAGCGAGCCGCTGTGCTGGGACGTATCGCTGCCAGACCCGAACCCGGCTCAGGGATCGCGCCGCCAATTACATAAATCTGACCACCCACCTCTTCGGCGAGAGTTGAACCGCGCTTTCCCGGCAAGGGCGCGAGAGCCTTCCACGTGTCCGTGGCGGGATCGAATTGCCACGAATTGTCTACCGGTTCCCATCCACCACCGGGAACTTTGGGATCGGTGTTCAAAATATATCCGCCAAACATATAAAGTTTCCCATGGTATTCGGCCAGGGATTCATGGTGCACAGGGAGAGGCATGTCCTTCATCTTCGTCCACTTATCAGTTGCCGGATCGTACTGCCAATTCATCCCTACTGGTTTCCCGTTACCGAAGCCGCCCAGAACATACATTTTCCCGGCAACTGCGATTCCGTAAAGTTCCTCTTCCGGTTCGGGGAACTCCGCAGCTTTGGACCAGTGCCCTTGCGGTACGCCCGGAAATTGTGCGAATGCCTGTTTCGCCACGCCAACTGTCAGGACGATCAATGCGGCAAGGACAGCACCGCCAAGCCACCGACTTGCCGACATCATATGTTTCCGCATACCAGCCCTCCTTGGATTCAGAATTCGTTCGACGACGATACGACCTGGCCCACTGCGAATTCGATTCGTTACTTGCCCTCAAACACTTTCGTTATGTAGGCCCGTTTGAAGCACCCATGCCTGCGGTTCCACGTCATGTTTGATGACAACGTGCAAGTACGTATCAACCAAAGAAAATCAGACAATCCCGAGCCATCAGGTCGTCCAGGTCTTGCCGCCATGACCGTCCTGGAACAGGCAGCATCAAAACGCCGGCGTCTGCCTGCCGGCATTCCAAGTTTTCATGGCCTGGTGATATATCAGTTGCGCCTTGCTCTGGGCGGAGGATAGCACAGCCCGCGCCTGAATTTAATATTTCTTGCCATCAAGGGCTTTGCCCGGCCGTCAGGCTCGGAGAATGCCATTCTCGTGACACCTCCGATTTCCGCGTCACTTTGTGCACTACATACCGGGAAACTCGAACACTTCGTTGGCATCGCTATTGGCAGCCTCACCCCCGGTCCCCGCAGCCTGAATGTGTCCGCCGATCACATAGAGCCGATTGCCAATCGCCGCAACATTCACACCATGTCTCGCCGTCGGCATCGTGGGGAGTATGGTCCATGTATTTGTCGCGGGGTCGTAAGCTTCGACGGCCCGGATTGCGGCAAACACGTTCTCATCGTACAACTGGCCTCCTGCAATGTATATCTTGCCTTTATAGGTTGCCCAGCCCATTCCGCTCCGAGGCGTTGGCATGCGCAGTCCCGCCGCGCCCCACAGATCCGTCGCGGGATCGTAAACCTCCACGACATTAGTGTTGCTCGACGTCGTGATGACGGAAGAACCGACGCGGCCTCCTATGACGTAGATTTTCCCGTTCACGACGCCGACGGCCGCGTGGTTGCGTGCCGTCGGCATGGTCATGCGCGTTTCCCACTTGTTCGTGGCTGGATCGTACGCTTCATTTGTATCCAACGAGCGATGTGGCACCGTTGGCCCCAGGGCGACTAGCTTCTGCCGCGGATGAACCGAAGCTCCGCCCATGACGTAAATTTTGCCGCCGACTTCCGCCGCGGTTGCCGCCGTACGAGCGGTTGGCATAGGTGCAAGAGCCTTCCACGAATCGTTGGCAGGGTCATATTCCCATGCATTGTCAATCGGGACTTGCGCAGGACCGCCGGACCCCAGCGCTGCCTGGCCGCCAAACAAGTACAGCTTTCCGTTGTACGCCGCGACCGCTGCGTGATGCTCGGCAAGAGGCATATTCTTATTCTTGGTCCACGAATTCGTAGCTGGATCGTACACTTGCACGAGACCCAGAGGCGGCTTATTCCCGACCGGCAACCCGCAAAACAGATATATCTTGCCGTTCACGTCGCCGAAGCAAAATTCCTCGGACTTTTCCGGGAGCGGCGCGAGCCTTCCCCATTTACCAGGTGACGGTGGTGATCCCTGCTGGCCTTGTGCCTGTCCTCGCGCATTCAGGCTAACCAAAAGGAAAATGGCAGAGGTTGCAATCACCGCGAACGACCGCTGAATTGCCGAATGCATAGGTATTTCTCCTTGTCCGGTCTTTCCTTGTTGAGAATTCAGCCCAACGGGACGTTAATCAATAGTTAGGAACGAGTCCGAACTCTTGCAATCCTTGAAAACACATTTTGCAACTGCGAGGACTCTACTTAGCCGGCGGCAATTCATATGCGTCTGTTTCATCCGAGTCCATGGCGTCCCCGTAAATGTTACCGGACTGCAGGTGCCCGCTGACCACGTAAAAGTGATTTCCGCTCACGCCGCCCACCAAGCCGTGGCGTGGAACCGGCAAAGGGCCCAGCTCAGTCCAGTCGTTCGCGACAGGATCGAATACTTCGAAGCTCCGGTAGGTGCCAACGAGGGTATTGTCCAGGTACTCGCCGCCAGCCACGTAAATCTTGCCTCCATAACTCCCATAGGCAGTGCCGCTGCGCGGCATGGGCATCTTCGCCTTCGCAAAACCCCAGCTATCGGTCGCCGGATCGTATTCCTCGACCACATCAGTGGGGCTGGCATTGACGAAAACCGAGCCGAGTCTGCCGCCGAGAACGTAAATCTTCCCGTTGGCCACGCCGATTGCGGCGTGGTTACGCGAGGTGGGCATCGGACTGAGGGTTTTCCACGTATTTGTTTCCGGATCGTACACTTCGTTTGTACCCAGCGCGCGATGCGGGACACTTGCACTGAGTCCGACAATCTTCTGCCCCGGATGAACCGAGGCTCCGCCAATCACATAAATCTTGCCTCCAAGTTCCGCCGCCACCGCTGCGCCGCGTGCAGTTGGCATCGGCGCGAGAGCCTTCCAGGTATCGGCGACGGGGTCGTACTCCCATGCATTATTGATTGGTACCCAATTTGGGCCTCCCGGTACCAACTGTGCGCCTCCGCCGAACACATAGACCTTGCCCCGGTAAGTCGTGACCGCGAGGTGATGAGCAGGGAGCGGCATCCGCTTTTTCTTTGTCCACTTATCAGTGGCCGTGTCGTATTCCCAAACCAGCCCCTTAGGTCCCTCAGTGCCAATCGGCAGGCCACCAAGAACAAACACTTTTCCAGGCATCGCCGTGCCGACGATTTCCTGCGCTGGCTCCGGAAACGTCGCTAGCTTGGTCCATTTTCCCTTTTCTTGTTGCGCGCGAGGCGCAGCGGGCCACAGCAGAATCGCCGCCCCGGTGACAATGATCCCGCGAATCCATCTCTTATCGGTCGCCAATGACATGTTTGCCTCTTCTTTTGGTCTCAGGTCGCGTTGTGCCCATGAGAAATAGAACGGATGGGCCGGACCCCGTCCGCGGAATTGCAGATGCTCCGGCAAATCTCCCCGATATTTAACCTTCATGCCGATCTAACCGCCCCATGTTTTGTTGCAGCCTAATACATAGCAAAGCAAGGTGCAACGGCAAACTTCACGGGGCGATTGGCATGAAGGCCAGAATGGTGACCCGGCGCGTGATATGATTCGCCACAGAAGACGTCCAAGAGAGCAGCGATAACCCGCGAAAAGGCCTGTCATGAAAGGATAAGCAACCTATGCGATTTCTGGAGACCCGGGAAGCAAAACAATGGTGTTGGCTGACCAGTTTATTCATGACCTTGTTACTTCTCGCGGGCGCCTTTCCTTCTTGGGGGCAGGAACCGACCGCCGCTCGAATCGAACACTCTGACAAGGAACCTCAGAATTGGCTCACTTATTACGGGAATTATGGAGCCTGGAGCTACAGCTCGCTCGATCAGGTCAATCGAGAAAATGTGAAGCAACTTGTGCCTCTCTGGGCGCTGTCGGCAGGTTACGCTTCGAATCCGTCATTGAAGCCAGGGCTCGAGGCGGCGCCGTTGGTCGTCGATGGAGTCCTCTACCTGGTCGGAATGCAAAACAACGTATACGCAGTCGAGGCCGCGACGGGACGCCGCCTATGGAACTACATTTATCACTGGCCGGAAAAGAACATCCCCGGCGGCAGAGGCGCGCGCGGACTCGCGATCGGCGAGGGACTGGTGTTCATGGGCACGCAGGATAGCCACGTCGTTGCTCTCGACGCAAAAAACGGCAAGGAAGTCTGGAACATCGCCATGGATGACGTGTTCAAGTGCGCATGCGCGATCACCTCATCCCCGATCTACGTGAAGGGCAAAGTCATCACCGGTGTGGCCGGAGGCGATGGCCCTTTTCGCGGATACTTGAAGGCGTTTGAGGGAAAGACAGGCAAGCTAATCTGGACGTTTTACACGATCCCGGCGCCGGATGAACCAGGTTCGGAATCTTGGATTGGCGATTCGTGGAAAACCGGCGGGGTTGCAACCTGGCTGCAAGGCTCCTACGACCCTGGCCTGAATTTGCTGTATTGGGGCACAGGCAACGCGTACCCGGATCTGGCCGGGAAAAGCAGGCAAGGCGACAATCTTTACGCAGCGTCTCTCATCGCGCTTGATCCGGATACTGGTAAATTGAAGTGGTTTTTCCAGGAGACGCCACATGACGTATACGACTTCGACTCAAATCCCGAGCCTGTGCTGCTCGATGTGACCGAGAACGGCCGCACCAGCAAACTCGTCCTGCACTCCAGTAAAAACGGATTCGCATATCTGCTCGACCGCGAGACCGGAAAATATCTGCGTGGCTTTCCCTATGCCGCCACCGTGAATTGGACCAAGGGGCTGGACGAAAATGGCAAGCCCATCACTCCGCTCATTCCCGAAGAGGACAAGACCGACCATCTCACATGTCCCGGCACTGCGGGCGCGCGCAACTTCAACCATTCGGCATACAGTCCGCGCACGGGCTGGTGGTACACATCGTCCGCGGAAATGTGCAGCCGCATCACGCCTGGACCAAATTTGAGGGCCGGGCGCGCGCTCAACCCGGATTCGCCGCCTCACATCGCGGCGTTTGATCCGCTGACCGGAAAACAGGAATGGACGTTTGCCACGCAGTATGTGAATAACTCATCGCTGCTCGCGACTGCCGGGGACCTGATTTTTGGCGGGGATATGGAAGGTAACGCGTTCGCTCTGGACGCAAAGACGGGGAATAAACTCTGGTCATTCAACACCGGCGCGCGAATTGTTTCCCCGCCGGTAAGCTTTTCAGTGAACGGAAGACAATATATCGCGATTGGGTCGGGCGGCGGCTCCGTCGCCGACGATCAGATTGCAACGTACTGGCCCGAAACCAAAGATCGCCAGCCGCAAAGCGCCGCGACGCTATTCGTCTTTGCGTTGCCGAAAAAAAACAACTAGGCTCCGCCCACATTCATGAATGTCCGTGCAGGAGCTGCTTAATTGCTGTCGACCTTATACCCGCCCTTGATCGCCCGATAGGCCGCCTCGGCAGTGCCCGGAATCCGCTCTTTCGCCATGTTGAGATTTTCATATTCGGGCATGCGGATCTCCGCTTTGATCTGGTCGAGAGTCTTGCCCTCATCCATTAACTTCCCCACGCGCTGCAGCAGCGTCACAAGATAGCCAGTATAAAAATCAAACATCTTGTTCGTTGTGGGAGGCCCGTGCGCCGGAATCACGACCTCGGCATTCAGGGCCTTCATCATCTTCATCATCGCCAGCATGTCCGGGATGTTGGTAAAGGGCCGGATCGTGTTGATCTGGCCTTCGATCGCTACGGCTCCGCCGAACAGGACGCGCTCGTTAGGGAGCCATACAGCGGTATTGGCAAGGCTGTGCGTCGTCCCCAGATTCAGCAGCTCGAACGTACGCTCTCCCAACCGCAAAGTCATTTTGTCGCCGCCATATTCAATCTGCGGCGGAATCAGCCGAAAACCTTCGAGCGCCGCCTTCATTTCGGGCGATTGATTTTCCTGATCGCTCATCTGTTTCGCATTGAAGGATTGTTTCATCTCCGCCCCTGCGCCCTCGTGATTGATAATCACGGCTGGAGGAGAAAAAAGCCAATGCCCGTAGGAATGATCGGGATGCGTCTCGGTATCGATAATGAATCGGACAGGCTGGGGCGTGAGCTTCTTCACCGCCTCCGCGATTTCCCTGCTGTCAATCGCATTCTGGCCCGTGTCGACCAGGACCACTCCATCGGAAGTCAGGATGATGCTGGCGTTTGCATTCGCCGTCGGAGTGGATTTCGCGGTCTGCACGAAAATTCCATCTTTGATTTTCGTGAAGTGCGGCCCCAGGTCCTGAGCCAGCATTGACGAAACAAAGATCGGAATGCAAATGGCACACAGAAAAACGACTGACGATTTTGTTCTCACAATCCCTCCCGAAATGGATGGCACCCATCTTGACTGGTATTTCCAACTCTGACATCAGGTTCGCGCATGGTACGCCTCCTCCGCGCTCGAAACAACGAATTTGCACTGGGCGCAGGCGCGACGAGGATCGCGAGCTTCCCTGCTGGCCGGGATCTTGAGCGACTGCGCAGCTCTTGACTGGCATCTGCGCAGAACAAATTGACCGGGTCTAGATTTTGTTCGAATTCAGGTGTCTAGGCGAACTGCCCATTGGCAAACGCAGTAGGAAGTTGTCCCGCCTTTAGTTGAAACCTGAAAGAGAAGCAGCGGCTCTCGACCCGAACTCGGATAGAGTTCGGGTTGCAAACTCTACGTTGAGAGGAGAGCCGCTGTGAGGAAAACGTAT
>Ga0182024_10001893_pt1 | contig 52792 bp, 46 predicted proteins | sample P32metaG_FD_120480 | JGI IMG/M metagenome (GOLD analysis project Ga0182024, IMG submission 120480) | Permafrost microbial communities from Stordalen Mire, Sweden - P3-2 metaG (Illumina Assembly) | ecosystem: Environmental > Terrestrial > Soil > Wetlands > Permafrost | place: Sweden: Stordalen... | reverse complement strand
GTCGAGGTCGGCGTCCATCGAGGCCCCCTTAGGTCGGCGATGCTTGTGAGCACCGCCGACTTCGACCCTGCTGCTGAGAAATCCTCGGAAACCACGGCCTTGGCCGTGGAATCAATCATCTAGGGCGTCGGGCGCGTCTTGAACGTCAGGTATGGCCATAGATTTCCGGGTGGCGACCCGGGCAGATGAACGTGAACTGCGAGAACGGCTTGACCAGCGGGTTCCCCAGCGCGGCGTATATGCCGGTGCCGTCGCGCAGCCTCTGGCAAGGTGGTGGATCGCTCGGCAGCACCGGCGCGTGGGCGAGCAGGAAGACGTCCCTCGGACCTAGCGTCGCCAGGTCTGCGGGCGAGGTGCCCTTATCGACGAGCCCCGCCTCGTAGGCGAACACCGGGAGCCCGGCGAGGTTGAAATCGATCGGATTCACGCAGCAGAAGCCGATCGCCCGGACGCCGTCCCGGCGGAGCCCGCGCATTAGTGCAAGCACGTTCCCGTCGCCGTTGTCGGGCGCCCCCCGCAGCCAGCCGGCCGTCGAATACAGCGTGATGTAGCGCGCGCCGAGGGGACTCTTATCGTACGCGCCAGGGAGTGCCAGGCGCAACTGGTAGCCGGCGCCACCCAACCCGAATGCGACGCTCGCGAAGCTGGCGGCGACACTGGCGAGCAGCACACCGATCAACCAGGGCCGCATCCGAGGCCGCGCCGTCGTGATCCACGACGTACCGAGGACGGCGATGTAGACCAGGGCGGCGATGTCGTAGCGCGGGTCCTTGTGCGTCAGCCATGTCATCCCGAGCCACGAAACGAATGCCCCGCCGAGCAGCTCGGGGTAGAGATTCTCCGGCCTCCAGTTGCGCACACAGTTGCGGATCGCAGCCACGGTTCCGATCAGAAACAGCAGCAGCAAGCCTGCGCGCAGCTGGATGTTCGCGGCATCCCAGAAGTACCAGCCGAAGTTCTTGGCCGAGAAGAGCGTCGGATAGGTGCCGCCAAGCGGGTTTGGCTCGGCCCCGTTGGCCTGCGAGCTGTGCGCCAGGAAGAGCTGGTGCAGCTCGCTCCGATGGTAGATGTACCAGGGGCCGGCGATCACGGCCACGGCGACGGCGAACGCGAGCAGTCCGCGCCACCGACGCCAACCGCCTCGGGCGATCGCGATCGCCAAGACGCCGGCCACGAAGACCGGGGTCGTCTCCTTCGTCAGCATCGCAAGCCCGGTCGCGGCGCCGGCGAGTACGGCGATCGGCCAGCGCTCGAAGCGGCGGGAGGCGAGGATCCCCCAAACGCTCGCCGCGACGAACGCCGCCTGAGCCGGATCGAGGTACGCCTCGTGCGCCTCGGAGACGATCATCGGCGTGCCGAGTGCGAACACCGCAGCGAACAGCCCGGCGCGAGGACCGCTCACAAGCCGACCGACGCCATAGCAGCCAGCCGCGAGCAGCGGCACGAAGACAAGGTTCAGCGCGAGGATCACCGACCCCGTGCTGTAGCCGCCGACAAGGACGCCAAGCGCGCCGATCAGGTGGCCGAGTGGCGGATAGGTGTTGAATTCGGTGAACGGAGCCGTCCATTTGCCGTTCACGATCTCGTCGCGGACGGCGAAGGAAATGAACGTGTGTGTAGCGCTATCGAAGTCCGCAACGCGCGTCTCCTGCGTCAGCCACCACACCGTCACGCCGAAGAACGCGAGCACTACGAGCGCGGTCAACTGCGCCTCGGGCGGAGCACCAGCGAGACGCGCCCGAAGCGTCGCTGGCAGCCTGGGAATCGAGACGCCTTGCCGTTCGCGCACGATCGCGATCAGATCGTTGCGGCTTTCGACTCCCGGCTCCGCAACGCGTGGCGCAACCCGGCTTCGACCTCGTCGGTCGCGTGATCCCAGGTGTGCGTTGCCACGAACTCGATTCCATCGCGCGAGCGGTGCTCGGAGCGCTCGCGATCCACGATCAGGCGCTCGAGGGCGTCGGCGATCGCGTGCGGATCGAGCGGCGCGAGGTCAAGCGGCCCGTCCTCGCCGAAGATCGACTCGGCGCTGACGCCGGCGAGCTCCACACAGGGAAGGCCGCACGCGAGCATCTCCTTGGGCATCAGCGAGAAGTTGGTCAGTGAAATGCAAAGGCCGGCCGTCGCCTCCGAGTAGAGCCGCGCGAGCTGAGCCGTGGAGAGCACGCCGAGATGCTCGTAGGGGAAGGCGGCATGAAGAGGTTTGTCGGTGCCGAACAGCACGATCCGCACCTGCGGCAGGCGGCGGTGGAGCTCGGCCAGGGCCATCAGCCCGATCGGCACCGCCCGCCTCGGTGTGGCGTGGCGGGCGTAGTAGATCACCGTGTCGCTTCTGCGCTCGACCGGCAGTGGACGATAGGTGTCTCCGTCGACGCCGAGCTGGAAGGCATCGGCGCTGGCCCCGTAGCGCTCGATCAGCAGGTCGCGCAGCCATGGGCTGGCCGCGATGCAGTGCATGCCATGGCGGTAAGTGTCTTCGGCGAGCACGTGCTCGGTCGAGGCGGCGTAGAACTCGGGCTCGTGGTCGTTGACGATGTACGCTCGCGCGCGGCAGTGGTCGAGACCGAGCGTCGCATGAACGGTCTGCCAGCCCGTCGCGATTGCCACGTCCGCGCCCTGCCAGGCGTCAAACCCCTTGTAGACGGGGCCATCGAACCGCGCAAAGAACTCGTTGATGTCATGCCGTAGGACCGCGGGCCAAACGTCGCGCGCGGAGCCTTGGTAGTCAGCCAACCACACGCTGCACGCGTGCCCGCGGCGCTCCAGGCGCGAGAAGATCTGAAACAGCGTGTTGTGTCCTCCGCTGCCGCGGGTGAATGGCGGGATCACGAGCGCCAGCCGCAGCCGCTCGCGCTTGGCCATGCCCGGAACGGGATCGAGCAGCGGCGTCGGGCCTTCGCGCCAGATCCTGGCGACGACCTCGTAGTCGTCTCGCTCGAGCAGCTGGTTGACGTGCTCGGAGGGTGGGATCTGGGGCAGGTGGGTCGCCTGCCCCAGATCGGGCGAGCTCGTGGCCCGGCCGTTGGGGCTCTCGCTGCCGGGCGGAGCCTCCGATGTGCCGGGTGCTCCGCCCCGTCGCTCGAGCGACAACTTGCGACGAGCGGGCGCGGGCATCCGGTCGGCGCGCGAGCCAAGCGCCGAGAACACCCGCCGGCCGCCATGGTGGACGGCGGCGCGTGCCGTCCAGCGCGCGCGCTGGGCTCTGTTAATGCCTTGGTCTGACATCCAGCGCCGGTCCGCGGCGACGGAGGCGCGCACGTGGCCGATCGACGAGCGCACTCCGAACGGCTCGAGATGCCCTGTGCTCTCGCGCAGGCCGCGATACTCGTCGAAGTAGCGGCGCATGAACTCGACGGTGCCGTAGTCGTGCGCGTGCAGCACCGCGGCGCCCGGGTGATAGACCTTCGTCCAGCCGGCGTCGAGCATGTCCGCGCCAAAGGCCTGGTCCTCGGAGTAGGCGACATCGCGGAAGCGGATCTCCTCCCAGCAGGCGCGCGCGTAGCAGGCGTTGACGTTGGACAGGAAGCTCGGATCTCCACGACGCTGGACGACGGGTCCTCCGTCCGGCGTGAAGCCGGCGAAGAACTCGGTCAACTCACGGGCGATCATCGGGCTCGTGTCCGGACGCGGCAGGTGCGGGCCATAGGCGGCGCCGACGCGCTCGTCGAGCGTCAACGCCTCGCGGTAGGCAGCCAGCCAGCCGGGGCACGGCGTCGCGTCCTGCGTCAGGAAGCAGATCAGCTCGCCCGACACTCGCTCGGCGCCGAGGTTTCGGATGCGCCCGTGCGCGAACTCCTCCGGGGCAATCTCGAGCAGCGTCGCCCCGGTGGATCGCGCGATCTCGCGCGATCGATCGCGCGAGCCCGAATCGATCACGAGCGTCTCATCGACTCCCTCGCGAGCGAGCGCGTCCAGCAACTCCTCCAGATAGCGCTCTCCGTCCTTGACGGGCACGACCGCCGAGACGCTCACGCGTCGCCTCCGTCTCGCCGCCCGAAGGCGCCGCTGGACCGGATGATCATTGCTGTCTGAGAAGACGGCGCTTGATCAGCTTCAGCTGCCAGTAGGCGGCGCGCACGGCTTTCAGCGCCAGGCGCAGCTGGTTGGCGCCGGGGCGTCGCATCAGCGCGTTCAGATCGATGTGCAGCCGGTCGAGCCAGTAGGCGCGCTCCTGCCAGTCGGCGACGGCCGCGTTGGCACGCGCCTGCACGTCTACGAGCTCGGATTCAAGCTCCTGTACCCGCTCGTGCAAGCGCTCGATCTCTGTCTTCAGCTGCTGCTCGGTTGATGTCTCGGCGGCGCCCATTGCTACAGCTTCTCCGAGATCAGGGGCGCCTCACGGTTGAAGTACCATAGGCCGAGGGCAAAGAGCCCGGCGGTGATGCCGAGCGGGATCAGCAGGCGAGCATAGCCGCCGATCGCCTGCACCGCCGAGGGCGCGCTCGCCTGAAGCAGCGCCTTGCGTGCCTGGGTGAGAATCGCCCCGAGGGGATTGATCACCAGTATCCGCGAGAAGGGAATACCGAATAGGTGCTTGTTGGCCGCGGTCTGGACCGTATATAGAATTGGCGAGCCATACCAGAGGATTTGCGCGATCACTTCCCAGATCGGCTGGATGTCGCGAAAGCGCACGTAGAGAGCCGACAGCAGCATGCCCACCCCGGCCGAGATGATCACGAGCAGTGCCACGAGCACGGGAAGCTCGAGCCAGCTCCAGCGGGGGTCCACACCGCTGGCGAGGATGAAGATGAACACGACGATCAGGTTCATGCAGAGGTTGAAGAAGCAGGTGAGGGCGACCGACATCGGGACGACGAGCCGCGGGAAGCGGACCTTGCGCAGCAGGTTCTCGCGACCGACGAGGCTCGCTACCGACCCCGACGTGGTTTCCTGAAAGTAAGTGAACAGGATGATCGACTCGAGCAGGTACTCGGGATAGTGGGGCACCGCTTTGCTGTTTATGTGGAGGAGATCGGTGAATACGAACAGCAGGACTCCAAACAGCATCAGTGGGCGCATCAGCGTCCACACGTAGCCGAGTACCGAACCAAAGAACCGCAGCTTGAATTCGGTGCGGGCGAGCATGAAGGTCAGAGACCAGAAACGCTGCAGCCCGCCACCCAGCGCCGAGGGACCGTAAACCTGGTGGCTCGCGGGCGCCCGCCGGGGAACGGGAAGGCTCGTGCTCACAGCCGCTCCAGCGTCACATCGATGGGCAGCTCGAGGATCCCGCCGCTGCCTGTGCCGTGGATGACGATCGAGGCCATATCCTCGACGAGCGCGAGCGCGCTCTCACCGGTGCCCTCGCGGGCCAGCGAGGGCGTCAGCATGTAGCCGCTGGGGGTCAGCCAGTTGGGGATTGCGAACCTGGCGATGATCCTCTCGCCGGCTTTGAACGAGCCGCTTTCATGTCCATGCTGATCCGAGCGCGCCACGATGATCGTGTGACCCAGCTCCGTTCGCAGCGTCACCGCGAACACGGGCTCGTGGAGGTCCTCGCCGACCCGCGCCTCAAAACACATGCTCATGGAATCCTCCTGGCTCGCGCTGGTCAATCGCTCGCCGCGCTCATTCTCAAACCAGGCATCGGCGATCGCGGTGCCGCTCGCGGAGTGGCTCTCGGCCGGCGCGTCATGGGCCAGTTGGCCGAAGTTCAGCTCGTGGTACGCGCGCCCGATCACCCGCGGGTCTCCGATCTGGGTCATGCGCCCGCGCTCCATCAGCATCGCCCGGTCGCAGAAGCGCTCGACGGAGTACATATCGTGAGAGACGAACACGATCGTCTTGCCCTCGCGCTTGAGTCGGAAGAACTCCTCAAAGCACTTCTGCTGGAAGGCCGCATCGCCGACCGCCAAGACCTCATCGATGAGCAGGATCTCGGCTTCGACCTGGATCGCGGTGGAGAACGCGAGTCGCACCATCATCCCCGAGGAGTAGTTCTTCAGGCGGAGGTCCATGAATCCCTCGAGTTCTGCGAAGGCGACCACGTGCTCGAAACGCTCCATCGCCTGCTTGCGGCTCAGCCCGAGCATGATCGCGTTGATGATCACGTTGTCGCGCGCGTTCAGATCCGGATTGAAGCCGACGCCGAGCTCGATGAACGGCGACAGCCGCCCGGCGATCGAGATCCGCCCTCGGTCCACGCTGTAGATGCCCGCGATGCACTTCAGCAGGGTGCTCTTGCCGCTCCCGTTGCGCCCGACGATCCCGAAGAATTCCCCTGTGGCGATCTCGAGCGAAACGTCCTGGACGGCGTGCAACTCGTCGTAGGTCGTGCTGCGGAAGGGATGCAGGACCCGCTCCTTGAGCGTCGAGTACTGCTGGTGGGGCAGGCGAAAGGTCTTGCTGACGCCCTCGACTGAGACCGCGTGGGTCGCCGCGGGCTCCGTGGTCGCGGGCAAGGCTGCCGTTCGTTGGATCGTGGTCGACAAGGGTCAGTGAACGCTACCAACGAGGGACGCGGCGCCATGAACGGCAGCATCTGCTCAAACGCGCTCCAAGACGTAGACGTCCTGGTTGTGCTGATTGCGCCCGGGGACGAACTCCAAGACACGCCATCGCGGACAGAGTTGCGTAAGCATCCACTCGGGGCTGAGGAAGGCCGTTCCCCAATCGGGGTTCACGACGCCCCAGTCCCCCTCCTCCCCGAACTCGGGCGCATACCACCAGCCGCTGCGGTAGAGCGCACCGACGATCTCATCGGACTGCTGCGGGGTGCGCAGGCTCAGCTGCGCGTAATAGGCGACGGACGTCATGCCATGCGTCGTGAGGACCAGATTGCCTCCGGGCCGGATCAGGCGGTGCATCTCCTCAAACCAGCGGAGTCCCAGCTCGGGCGCGAAGTGCGACCAGATTGAGATCGCATACGCCGCGTCGAGCGACCCGTCGGCCAGGGGCAACGGTGGCACATCGCTGCTGGCAAAGAAGTCGATCGCCGGCAGATTCTCAGTAGCCCATTCGATCGCCTCGACGTTTGGGTCACAGCCGCACCACCTGGTCTTGGGATAGGCAGCGGCGAGGACGCGCGCCACGCGACCCGACGAGCAGCCGAAATCAAGTCCGGTGCGGATCGTCTCAATATCGACACCGGCGCTTGCGAGTGCGTCGACCAGGAGGTCTGCCTCATACAGGCCACCGGCTGCCGCGAGCGGCCCACGGGCCATCGCGTGCACCTTCTCGGGAGGTTGGTCGAGGATCAGCCCCGTCTTCTCGAGCACGGCCGGCACGCCGAGCCAGACGCCATACGCGAGTACAAGGAAGCTGCGTAGCGCTGTTGTAGGGGCGCTCGCGTAGTTGCTGTCAAGCTCGGGCACTTCTGAGAGGCGGCGCTCAACCTTTGCCACGTCCTCCTCGCTCAGGCGTTCGTAGAGCAGGCTGGAGACCGTGGCTCGCTCGACGTCGAGCGAGCCAGGCTGCAGCTCGCGAGCGAAGTCGCTTGCTTGCGGAAGAGAGGCTCGGGGCGGTTCCGGAGGGATCTCGGGCGCCGGCGGAGGCTCGGGCGCTGGCGGGAGCATGGGCGCAGGCTGATTCGGGGCACCGACTGGGTAGAGCGCGTCCCGAGCGGCGCGTTCGATCAACCGTCGTAGCCGCGGGCGGTTGGTCAAGCCAGCCATGGGCGGGAAGCTAGCAGGGACCTTGCACATGATCGGAGAGTCCCCACTCGGGTGATCCCCACTCAATCGCCTGTTCGATGAAACGATCGGAGCGGTAGCGGTCTGTGTTGGAACTCCGCAGGCTTTGATTGCGCGGCCATCCGGATCGCCACGAGCTTCCAATAACACGAGACTCGAGCCTTGACCCGCGAATGACGGCGTTTGGGCAACGTGGAGGTCACGTTGCGCAGCGCGGTGATGGTGCAGCGCTGCTCAAGGGCGCAGGGTCACAGCTCGCGCACCGCCCTCCAGATCCCGGTGCACAGTCGGTGATCACGAGCGTCGGGGAGCGCAGCCTGCGAGCGACCATGTCGCGTCCGAGTGCCAGCCAGCTCTCGTAGCTCTCGCGGCTTCCCAGAGTCAGCCCGAGCGGGACCTTGCGGGCCTCAAAGCGTCACGCCCAGGCACGCGAGGCCCTCCGCGGACTCACGATGGCGGTGCAACTTCAGATAGACCGCATCCAAGGAGCAGTAGACGGGGTCGTGCCCTTCAAGTTGGTTGGGCAAAGCAGGGGGTACGCCCGCCTCGATTCGGCTCGCTCACGAGACACGACCCTCTTGTCAGCGCGGCCCGTCACGCAGGGCTACCACCGTGGCGACCGTGGTAGGCAGATTTCCCTGTGATGAGAGGTTTCGCCGCTCCCCGACAGCGACTGCTCCGTCGTCCAGATGTGTTCGGCGCTTCGCGCGCCCTGTATGGCAGTCATAATCTACGCTCATGTCGCTGCAGCAGATCGAGCCGGGAGCCTCGATTGGGGCGCTTCGAGGCGACGTAGCGGTGTGTGTTGTGCTCGAGGGCTCGAGCGATGCGCTTGTGTGCTGCGTGGACAGCGTGGTACGGCATACGGATCCCGACGTGCCATTGCTGATTTGCGCCACTGGACCGATCGATCCGCGCGTGCTCAAGCTCTTCGATCGGCACAGCTCCGATGAGGGACGCCGACGGAATTACTTTCTGCTCACGACTGGTTCACGCCCGAACGGAGTGAGTGAGCTTATGGATGTCGCGATCAATACCTGCGCCCCGGCTGATGTCGCCGTGCTGACACGCGCCTGCACCGTCGCCGAGGGCTGGCTCCTAGCGCTGCGGATCGCTGCCTCCAGCGATGATCGCGTGGCTACGGTGAGCGCCCTGTCGGATCGCTCGGGGGCTCTTTCACTTGCCGATGATGGCCTGTCCGCCGACTGGGCATTTGCCGATGCTGCAGCCGCAGTCAGTTCCCTCGAGCCAATGCATCCTCGAATCCTCTGCGCCGCAGCTCCCTGTGTGTACATGAGTCGTTCAGCACTGGAGCTTGTCGGCGCCCTTGATCTCTCGCTGCAGGGCGACGCGGCGTTGATCGACTTCTCTCAGCGCTCGCTTGCCCGAGGTCTGATCCATCTGGCGGCCGACAACATGCTCGTCTCCGATCACGGCGCTCGATCCGCGGGGCTAGATGAGACTGACGAGCCTCGCTGGCTGTTAGCTCGCTACCCCTATCTAGAGCAGGCGCAGGGTGGTCTGGAGCGGGAAGAGGCGGCTCCCCTTGCGCGCGCTCTGGCCAGCGCTCGGATCACGTTGCGGGACCTGAGCGTCACTCTAGACGCGCGTGCGCTTACGCCCGGACTCAATGGGACGAAGCTGCATATTCTCGAGCTCGCGATGGCGCTCGTGCGCAGTGAGGGCATTCGTGTCCGAGCCGTCGTCCCGGACGATCTAGGAGACTACGCGCGGCCACTGAGGGATTTGCCCGACCTCGAGCTGCTTCGTCTCCAAGACGTGACGCACGACACGCCGGTCGACGACGTGGTGCACCGGCCCCATCAGGTGTCCAGCGTAGGCGATCTCGACCTCTTTAACTCCCTCGGGCGGCGCTTAGTTATCACCCAGCAGGACCTTATCAACTTCCACAATCCAGCCTACTTTTCATCGGGGGCGGAGTGGCATGCACATCGTCGTCTTACCCGTACTGCCTTAGCACTCGCCGATCGAGTGGTGTTTTTCTCACACTACGTGGCCAACGACGCTCAGCAGGAGAGGCTCCTAGATGATCGGCGGACATGCGTCGTACCGATTGGGATCGATCACCAGCTGTTGCAACTGGCCGAGGAAGCGCGCCGGCCGCGAGGCGCTGAGTCTCTCGAGGGTGTCGAGTTCCTGGTATGCCTTGGTTCCGATTTCGGGCACAAGAACAACGCGTTTGCAATTGACCTGTTCCGTGCGCTATGCGACCGTCACGGATGGAGCGGGAAGCTCGTGCTGGCGGGCCCAACGGTGCCGCACGGCTCGTCCGCTGCCCAGGAGGTCGAAGCGCGCTTGCCGTATCCTCAGCTCGACGGATCAGTACTCAAGCTGGGAAGCGTCGGCGAGGCGGGCAAGGCTTGGCTCCTGCGCCACGCGACCGCCATCGTGTACCCATCCGTCGTGGAGGGATTTGGGCTGGTGCCGTTTGAGGCGGCTCAGGCGGGCGTTCCATGTTTGTTCGCCACAGGCACTGCGCTCGCTGAGATGCTGCCACCCGAGGCTGGCACCATTGTTCCTTGGAGTGCCACCCACAGTGCGGACCGCGCAATCGGGCTCCTTTCCGAGCACGACGCGCGGACGGCTCACGTTCGGGCGGTCCGCGAAGCCGGAGCGCGGTTCACCTGGCGCGAGACCGCCGAGCGACTGCTGGTCGTATATCGCGAGGCGGTACGCGATCCCGGATCGCCAGGTCAGGCCATTGCCGCGGAGGCGCTCGACCGAGAGCGTGAGCTAGCGGCAGCTCGCGCGGAGACGGCCGCGTCTCGCGCGGAGACGGCCGCGTCTCGCGCGGAGACGGCCGCCCTTCAGTCGGCGGTGGAAGATCACGAGCGACGCTGGAGCGCACTTGGCGAGGATGCGCTGCGGCTCGTCGGTCCCCACGGGACAATCCCCGCCGAGTTGCAGCGGCCGCTGCTCGCCGTGTCGACGCGGAGATATCTGCGCCGACCGTTCTTCGACGCTCTGAGAGCCGGGTATGCGCTCTCGCGCCGCGTTGGACGTCACTTTGGAAGCTGAGCGTTTCTGGGCTGACTGTTCCATGCCTCGTCCACACGGAGAGGCGATGGAAGAGGGTTTTGCAGAAGGTAGCGCGTCCGGGCCGGATCGTAGTGTCGAAAGGGAATCATGGCTCGACTGCGCCCAATATGAGGTTCAGGCGCACCGCAATCGTCGGTGTCTGGCGGCTGAGGTCACTCTGTGCGCGATTCGGTCGCGCATCGCTGGGCGAGCCCCGAGGCGGTGAGCGATGCCGGTGACCGTCACGTTCGACCTCGAGGACAACCGACGCTCCTCCGCGCAAGAAGAGCGATTCGTGGCAATGAGCCATCGTTTCTTGGACTTCGCCGAGGAGCGCGGGATCATCGCGACGGTGTTCATCGTCGGGGAGATCGCACGCGGCTACCCGAGCTTGGTACGGCGGGTCGCCGAAGGCGGCCACGAGATCGGACTGCATGGCTTGCGTCATGTCGCTCTAGCGGATGTCGGACCGGCGCGGCTCCAAGCCGAGTTGCGGCAGGGTCGAGAGCTGCTCGAGGACCTCGTACAGGGCCCCATACGCGGTTTTCGAGCTCCCATCTTCTCGCTCACGCCGGCCACGAAATGGGCCGTCGAGCACATAGTCGAAGCAGGCTTCGTCTATTCCTCGAGCGTCCTCCCCGCCGCGAATCCTCTCCACGGCTGGCCCGGTGTTCCTCATTGCCCATTCCGCTGGGACCACGGCCTGATCGAGCTCCCCTGCCCCGTCGGAGGAGCGGGTCCCGTTCTGGTCCCGTTCTTGGGCGGCATGTATCTGCGCTACATACCACTGGCGCTCGTGCGACGCGTTCTTCGTGGTCTCGGCGACTGTGCCGTTCCGTGGACTTACCTGCACCCCTATGACATGGACAGGGACGAGCCGTTCTTTGTGATGCCCCATGCCGGATGGCTAACCAGCCGGATCGCGCACACACGCCGTGCCGCTACACTGCCACGTCTGGACGCGTTGGTCATGGCGGGCGGGCCTCCCGGACGGCCATTGGGCGAGATTGCCGAGGAACTCGCGTCGCTCGACCTCCCCAGGGTACGCTCAAGCAGCTGATGTCCACGGGGCTCCACGACAGTCCGCGCAGCGGACGAATTCGACGGGCGATGAGGTCCCTTTGGACGCGGATCGCCGTGACAGCGGCGCTGCTGGGGATCGTCGCCTCCCAGATTGACTGGGGGCAGATGGGGGAGCGACTGCGTCACGGCCATCCGCTGGACTTCCTAGCAGCTGTGACCCTCGTCCTTGTCGCGCTTGTGATCGGGGCCTACCGGTGGTGGCGATTGTTGCGGAAGGCGGACGTACCGTTGGGCGTGTCGTCCCTTGCCCGGATCTATGCAGTTTCGACCTTCTCAAATACCTTCCTTCCGACGACGGTCGGAGGCGACGTCACCCGGGCGCTGCTTGTGGTCCGTCGCGGACCACTTCTGACGCGCGTTGCCATCACAATCGTCGTTGACCGGCTGGGTGGCCTGGCCGGGCTGCTGGGAATGGCCTGGATAGCGTTCGCGTTTCATTCCGCCGTCGTGCCCAGCGGAGCACAAGTCTTTCTCGTCTGGGTGACCGCTGCGGTGCTGATTGGATCGCTTCTGGTCCTGGCGGCGACATTCCGCGGGTCGCGTCTGGCGCGGGCCTTAGTACCACAGCGTCTGATGTCGGCGGCGCGGCAGTCGCGATCGCTGCTGCAAAGCTACGCTCGCGACCCGGTGACGCTGGTCGTGCTCCTAATCTCGAGCCTGCTTTTTCAGGCATTGATCTCACTGCAGCTAGTAATGCTCGCCCGCGCGATCGATGTTCATCTGTCGTTTGCGATGGCCGCTGTCGCCTTAGCATTGGTCACCGTCGTGACACTAATTCCCGTTTCAATTGGCGGATTCGGCGTTCGCGAGGGCTCCTACGTCGTGCTACTCGGCGGCGTGTCGATCGTCGCGACCGACGCGACTCTCATCTCCGTGCTGTCAGTCGCAACGCTGTTTCTCGCCAGCCTGCCTGGTGCCGTCATGCTTGCCCGCGGCGGAATAGCGCCCGCGCTTGAGGAGGCTCCTCTATGAGCACTGAGGCTGTAATCGTCATGACAGGGGCCATTGCCCTGATGGTTTCGACGGTTCTCCTTGTACGCCGACGGATGCTGTCGATTCGCTACGGGCTCGGATGGTTGACGGTGTCGCTTGTCGGCTTCATCGGAACCCCGCTCCTGAGCGTCGCCTCATCGCAGGTGCGACACCTGGGCTTCACCCCCACGGGGTTCTCACTTGGTGTGCTCATCGCCTTTATAGGCCTCATCTGCCTACAGCTCTCGATTTCTCTGTCCGGCTTGCACCGGGCCATCCAGGACCTCTCCGAGCACGCCGCTCTAATCGAGCAGCGCCTGGGCGAACTGGAACGCTCGCGTGCTCAAGACCAGTCCCCCGCACGCGAGGCCGGCTGGCGAGCATGATCGCGCCCGGTCGTGTGCTGCTGGTTGTCCCCGCCCTGAATGAGGAGCGCAGCGTGGGCATGGTGGTGCGGGCGGGTCGTCGCTTGGACTATGACGTATGTGTCGTGGACGACGGCTCGATCGACGGTACGGCCAACCGCGCAGCAGATGCTGGTGCCCAGGTGCTGCGCCTACCGGTCAACCTCGGCGTCGGTGGAGCGCTGCGCTGTGGGTTTCGCTGGGCACTGGCCCACGGCTACGAGACGGTTGTCCAGGTCGACGCTGACGGTCAACACGATCCTGCGCACGTCGACGGGCTGCTGGATGCCATGCGTGAGTCAGGAGCAGACATGGTCATCGGCTCGCGCTTTGCCAATGGAGCCGGTCCCTACCCGGTGCGCGGTGTCCGGCGCCTGGCCATGCGGACCCTCTCGGCGCGGGTCAGAAGAGTGGCTGGCGTGGAAGTTCTCGACTCTAGCTCCGGATTCCGAGCTATACGTCGCCCGTTGCTCGACCGATTCGCGGCCGAATATCCCGTGGAGTACCTGGGGGACACGGTAGAGGCACTGATCGAGGCAGGCTGCGCGGGAGCCAAGATCGTCGAGCATCCGATCGCGATGACACAACGGGCGCATGGCAGCAGAAGCGCCAGCTCGATCGCCAGTGTCTGGTACGTGCTACGCGTGATCCTGGCGATCGAGCTGCAGCACAAGCGCCGCAACGTGCCCCTGATGACCCCTCAAGCTGATCGTAGATCCTAGAATGCGTGTGACCTTCGGCCAGCAACGACATGTCAGCATCGCCGGCATCCGAGGTGTCATATAGTGTTCCGGCCGTCCCCTCTTTCGCTCATCTAGATCGAGAGGCGTGCCTTGCTTGCCAACTTGACCGATAAGACAGTCGTATTAACCGGAGCCAGCGGAGGAATTGGTGTCGCGCTCACGGACTATCTCCTCGATAAGGGACTGAGCCACTTGGCCCTTCAATATCGTGCCAGTCCGGATAGGCTGTTTGCGACTGTTCGGCAACACGGATTGGACCCAGAGAAGCATTGCTTCCGCGCCGATCTTTCAAATGAAGCCGATGTCCGCGCGTTTGGGGAGGAAATCGGTGCGTCTTTTGGGACCGTATGGGGCTTGATCAACCTGGCTGGCTCGACCTCCAACGGGCTTAGCTGGAAGCTCTCGCTTGACGAGTTCCAGCATGTGGTGGGGGACAATCTCACCACGACATTTCTTGCCTCGCGGGAGTTCATTCCGGTGATGCGTGACGCACAAGGCGGCAGGATCATCAACATATCGAGCGTGGTGGCATTCAGCGGGGTCGCGGGTGCATCTCACTACTGTGCTGCAAAGGCTGGCGTTGTGGGCTTTACAAAGGCGATCGCCCGTGAGCTGGCAACGCGACACGTCACAGCCAATGTCGTGACTCTCGGGTACTTCGACTACGGGATGCTCTACACCGTGCCCGTCGAGCTGCGTGAGGACATTCGGCAACAGATCCCGGCAGGCCGCTTCGGGAGTGCTGCCGAGGTCGGGGGCATGGTCTTACATCTCTTGAGTGATGACAGCACCTACACGACCGGGCAGGTACTGCACATCAATGGAGGCATGTACGGTTGAGCATCGAGTTTGACGAGTTCAAGTCCACAGACGGACTATCGCAGCAGCGGGAGCTATTTGAGGACGCCTTTCCGGAACATGTCGGAACGCCTGCCACGTCGACAGAGCACTATGAATGGAAGTTTCACGGCTCCCCATTCTCGCCGCCGTCATACGAGTATTCGGCGATCGAAGGGAGCAGGATGCTGGGCTATTACGCTGCTATCCCATATCCGTATCAGATCGGTGAGCGCACGATGGTCGCGGGAATGGTTTGTGATGTCATGACTCATTCCGAGGCGCGTGGAAGGGGTGTGTTTACCGAACTCGGTAGATTTGCGTTGAGTAAGATGGAAGCCGCGAATCTCGACTTCGTAACGGGTTATCCGATCCGCCCTGAGGTGATGGGTGGCCACCTCCGCGTAGGATGGCAGGTGGCCTTCGATCTGCCCATGTTCCTGAGACCGCTCAAGGCGAGCGCGATAGCGAAGTCCAAGCGGGTGTCTTGGCTCGCGCCTGTTGCAAACGTCGGAATCGCCATATATCAAGCGCTGCTCGCACCTCGTCCGACGGCAGACGAGTACCAGAGCAGAAGAGGGTCACCCCGCGAGCTCCTCCATTCGGCGCCATTTGAGACATTCCTAGAAAATTGGTCCGCAACCGTTGAGAATCACTTAGTGAAGAGCGCGGAGTTTTACGATTGGCGCCTGAGTGCGCCGGGCACGCAATACCACGCCTTCTTGGTGTACCGGAACGACGCTGTGGTGGCTGCCGCCGTGGGACGAGAGGCTCGTCTTCATGGCATCCCTTCCTTCGCGCTGCTGGACGTGATGGTTTTGAAGGGGGATGAGAGCGCGTTACCGACGCTTTACCACGACGTCGATGGCGAGGCACGGCGCCGAGGTGCGGAGGCTATCGTAACAATGATGTCGGGGCAGAGAGCGCGCGAATATCGTCTGACTCGCTTTGGGTTTCTCAAGAGTCCGTTCACTTTCAAGCTAATCCTGCGGTCTCTCAATGATCGCGTTGCCGTGGAACGGATCTCAACTGAGAAGGACTGGCACCTGATGTGGATCGATTCCGATGATCTGTGAACGCGGCAACGACACGAGTGCCCACCCGAGCGTGAACGTGGGTTGTCCTCGACCTGGTTACCGGAGCCTGCCGGCCTTAGGGTAAGTTGCTACTCGAAGTCGTTCGCCTTCCACGCGTGCGAGGTTCGTGGTGGTCCGTAGGATGCCGCGTGGAGCCGGTGCTCGAACGAGGCGTCCCGACCCGTATCCTTTCGCGCGATGTTCGCCCTGCTCCTCAGCGCTACCGTCACCTGTCTTGGGTCCCTGATCCTGGGGCAGGGCGTGCTGGCACTGTGCGGCGCTCAACGGTGGAGTTGGCTGGCCCCGCCGGTGGGGGTTGCGACGATGATCCTACTCGCCATTCCGGCGATCCACCTGCCGGGCCGCTCCGCGAGCGTCGCTGCCGTGACGGCCGTGCTCGTCGGGGCCGGCCTCGCCCTCTGGATCAGGCGGCCTGCACATCGACCGCGGCCGGGCGATCTCCTCGCCGGTCTTCCAGTCGCGTTGCTCGTCCTTGTTCCATTCGCCGCCTCAGGCCGCGCCGGGACGCTGGGAGTGTCGTTCGACAACGACATGGCAGGGCATCTGCTACTGGCCGAAGCATACCGTTCGAGCGCGATCGCGCAGGTATCACCCCTGCTCCCCGAATACCCGCTCGGTCCGCACGCCCTCGCTGCCGCTCTGGCCGAGGGTCTCGGGCTTCGCACCGACCTGGCATTCGCCGGCCTTTCAGCGGCAACGCCGATCCTGCTGGCTTGGACGGCATTGGCAAGTCTTCGCCCCGTTCGCTGGCCGTGGCGGGCCATGGTAGCGACAGTGGTGGGAATCCCGTTCCTGGTGGCCGCTTACTATGGACAAGGCTCCTTCAAGGAGTTGTTGGAGGCGCTATTCACCCTTGCCGCCACGCTAATGCTCGCCGGCTTCCAGCCCGAGTTCCGATGGCGGCGGCGGTGGATACCACTGGCCCTGGTGTTGGCGGGCGCCGTGTCTGTCTACTCCCTGCAAGGTCTCGTATGGCCGGCCGGGCTGCTTGGAATATGGATCCTAGGACGAGCGATCATCCGAACCTGGAGAGGAGGGCTCAGCGAGGCATGGCGTGAGCTGCGCGCAGAGCTGATACCGGGCACCGTGGGGCTTGGAGTCCTAATCGTCGTGCTCGTGCCCCAGATACCGCGTGTTGAGAAGTTCATTTCGAAAGGGACAGCCTACATCATCCCTAAGACGAACCTTGGCAATCTCGCCGGTCCGCTTCCCGGTTGGGAGGCATTCGGCGTGTGGAACAACCCTGACTATCGACTACCGCCTTCGTCGTCGTTCAGCGGGGGCATGTGGACGGCGTTCGTGCTCGCCCTGGTGATCCTCGGCGGACTGGCGACGCTACGGCGGGGGCGGTGGATGCTGCCCATGGCGGCCGCTGCGTCGATGCTTGTGTGGGCTTACGCTGCCCACGCTCAATCGCCGTACGTCGCCGCGAAGGCGCTAGTGATCGCCTCGCCGCTTCTGTTGCTGTTGGCCGGCTTGGCGCTGGTCGAGCGGGGATTTGAGCGGACCTCATCGTGGCGCATCGTGGCGCCGTTACTCGCGGTGGTTCTGGTGGCACGAGTCGTGGACTCGAGTTGGGAAGCTCTGCGCTACAGCAAGGTGGGTCCCACCGATCATCTCGCAGAGCTACACTCTCTGCGCCCGCTGCTGGGAGTTCAGCCCACCCTGTTCCTGGGCGACGACGACTTTATTCGGTGGGAGCTCGCTGGATCTAACGTAACCCCCGCCTATCTTGCCGGCACGCCGAAGGTCCCATTGCGTCCCGAAAAGGCATTTGTCTATGGACAACCTCTGGATTTCGATTCCGTGACCTCAGCCACATTGAACGATTTCGACTGGGTCATAACCACGCGGGACGCGGCCGGGAGCGCGGCGCCCGCGCAGATGCGTCTCGTGCGGCTAACGCGCAGCTATGCCCTGTGGAGACGGGTGGGCGCGGTGACGTCTCGCGAGATTCTCGCTGAGGGCCCCAACGCAGCGGCCACGCTCAACTGCGCGACGCCTGCCGGCCGCGCACTCTTGCGCGGTGGCGGGGTCGCGGCTGTTAGGGCCCCCTCCTCCGAAGTGACAGTTCCCGTCATTGCCCCGGGAAGCAGCACGACCGTGACCCTGCGGCTCACTCCCGGGACTTGGGACCTTGAGACGCCCTACCTCAGCCCCCTTCCACTGACCGTGACTACCGCCGGCCTACGCACAACCCTGCCTGCAAACCTCGAGCGACCAGGTCCACGGTGGCCGATCGGAAGGATCGTGGTTGCTCGCACCGGTCCGGTGGCGGTGACGTTCCACGTCATCAAGTACTGGTTGACCCCCGAGTCGGATGCCGCCACACCCACTGTCCTGATCGCGACTCCGCTGGGCACCGAGCAAACAGTTCCCCTACGCGGGGCCTGCGGCAAGCTGGTGGACTGGTACCAAACTCCTTTGCAGCGGCATTTCGAAGACCAAGAGACTGCCCGGCTCGAATCCGGGCATTGATAGTCTGACGAACCTGATGGATGCATGCACGATCATCGCGAAGAACTACGTGGGCCACGCGCGCGTGCTCGCCCGTTCGTTTGCGGAACATAATTCGGACGGGCGCTTCTGGGTGCTAGTCGTCGACGACTATGAGGGCTATATAGACGCAGATGTCGAGCCATTCCGCGTACTCACCCCTACCGACATCGCGTGCGAGCCATTTGACCGGATGGCTTGCCGCTACAACGTGCTTGAGCTCTGTACGGCGGTCAAGCCGTGGCTTCTACGCTATCTGCTGGCGCAGGGCACCGGCGCAATCACCTATCTAGATCCCGACATACGCATCTACGGTTCATTGGAGCGCTTGGACGAGCTGGCGCGTGAACACCGTCTTGTGCTGACTCCCCATAACACCAAGGGAGTCCCGCCAGACGGAGAGCGACCCACCCAGGTGGACATCCTCGTCGCAGGAGTCTACAACCTGGGATTCGTGTCGTTTGGAGCTGGAACTGAGACAGACGAGCTGCTCGACTGGTGGTCAGATCGGCTGCTGCGCGACTGTCGCGTCGACCCGCTTTACGGCTACTTTGTCGACCAACGCTGGTTTGATCTAGCGCCCGGGTTCGTGTCCGACTGTGCGATTGTTCGCGACCCAGAGTACAACCTCGCCTATTGGAACGTATACGGCCACGAGCTCACACACGATGACGAGCTATACCGCGTCGATGGACGGCCGCTGCGTTTCTTCCATTTCAGTGGGTTCAATCCCGCCGAGCCCGAGATCCTCAGTTGTCATCAAACACGTGTGCGCCTCAGCGAATTTCCGATCCTCTCCCGCCTGTGCCGTGAGTATGCCGAGCAGGTTGTGGCCGAGGGGCATCTCGAAGCAAGAGACTGGCCCTACACCTACGACCGACTTGCCGACGGCACCCGCTTCACCAGCATGCTACGCCGGCTGTACGCCGTCGCCGAGGAGGCAGGAGAACTTTCAGACTTGCCCTTTACCGAGCGCGGCTGTCGACGTTTCCTCGAATGGCTAGAGGAGGTCCCCGACGGCGCCCCGGCTAAAATTAACCGTGCGCTAACCGCGATCTATCAGGCTCGCCCCGAAGTTAGGACAGCTTACCCCGACCTGACGAGCGCAGACTGCGAGGGCTTCGTTGAATGGGTGCGTGTCTCTGAGGACCCCGATCTGGCCCTGCCGACCGCGCTGTTGCCCGCTGCCAGATCGGATGCGCCGCCTTCCGTGACCACATCGTCGCCCGGGCAGCTATCCGAGGCATGGGGAGTCAACGTAACTGGCTACTTCCGCTCTGAGCTGGGAGTTGGTGAAGCGGCTCGCCAGGTGGTCAAGGCGCTCGATGCCAGCGGAGTTCCGGTGCTCCCCATACACGGTTCAACGATCCCTCCGAACCGCCAGGGTCACGCGTTTACCCATCTTGGGCCGCGAGACGCTCGCTTTCCGATCAATCTGATTTGCATAAACGCCGACGCATTATCTGAGTTTGCTGCGCAGACGGCCGACGAAGGATTCTTCCGGGGGCGCTACTCTATCGGTCTTTGGTTCTGGGAGGTCACCAGTTTCCCGGATCGATGGTTGGGAGCCTTCGAGTTTCTAGACGAGGTATGGGTGCCGAGCCATCACGTTGCCGAGGCGGTGGAGCCGGTTGCTCCCCTTCCAACGGTGCAGATAAAGATTCCGATCACTATGCCTACGGTGGTGCCACGCGCACGCTCTGCGTTCGGGCTTCCCGACGGTTTTCTATTCCTATTCTCATTTGACTATCACAGCGTGTTCAAGCGTAAGAACCCGCTAGCGACTATTGAGGCATTTAAGCAGGCCTTTCCTCCCGGATCGGGTGCCGCGCTGGCGGTCAAGTGCATAAATGAGGAGAGCGACCAAGACAATCACGAGCGCCTGAGGCTGGCGGCGGCCGAGCACCCCGACGTATACGTGCTCGAGGGCTACCTTTCGCCTGCGGAGAAGAACTCATTGATGGCGGCATGCGACTGCTACGTCTCTCTACATCGCTCCGAGGGCTTTGGCCTCACTATGGCGGAAGCAATGTATCTGGGCAAGCCGGTAGTTGCAACTGGCTACTCGGGCAACCTCGATTTCATGAACTGCGGCAACAGCCATTTGGTGAATTATGAGTTGGCGGCGATCGGTCCTGAAGCGGCGCCGTATCCGGCTGAGGGTGAGTGGGCCGAACCCGATGTCGACCACGCTGCGCAGCTCATGCGAAGTGTGTTGGACGATACGTCTGCGGCTGTTGATCTGGGCCGTCGAGCAGCAGCTGAGATCCGCTCGACACATTCAGCGGCAGCGGCTGGCGAGCGTATGACCCGCCGACTGGAGCTCATACGCGCCGGACGCCGACCGGCTATGCATGGTCCGGCCGCGCCTGCTGCCCTAGAAGTGTTACCTGGGCGCGTCGCCGGCGGTCCACTGCCTAACGCGCGCAAGATGCGAGTTCCTGGCAGGGAACTAGCTCGGCGGCTCGTCCTGCGCGTAATACGACCCTTTACTGCTTTTCAGTCGACCGTCAACATCGAGTTGCTCCAGTCCGTCGAGGGGCTTTGGCGTTGGGTCGCGGCAGTCGACGCGCAATTTACGCGCAGCCTGGCCCAGAATCTCGCGCAGCAACGCGAGCAACAAGAAGAAATTCTAGGGCTCCAGGTAACTCTACCTGAGCTGGTGGACAGACTTGACGCACAACTCACTCACAGCGAGGCTGATACGCTCGCGCAGCAACGCGATCAGCAAAAAGAACTCGCAACGCTTCGGGAAGAGTTTCTGACGCTTCGGGGAGCCCTTGTTGAGCGCGTAGACGACCTACGACAGGACGTCGATGGATTAGCGATCTTTCGTGACCCAATAATCGATCGACTCGACCGTCTCGATCGAGCTATGCTGCAGGCCGAGGCAGAGTCGCAGACGCAAACGGATCGCACCCTCTACACGGCTATGGCGCTCTTGGGTGAGCGCCACCAAGCGATCTCCGAACGGCCTAACGCGAACGCCGCGGCGGGGTCGCTGACTCCTTACGAGCTGCGCGTCTTCAGTCAGAACGGCGAGGACGGCCTGCTCGCTGAGATCCTGGCCCGGGTCGGCGTCAGCGAGCGCTTCTTCATCGAGTTCGGGGTGGAGAGCGGGCGCGAGGGCAACTGTGTCTACCTGGCTGATGTCGCGGGCTGGCGCGGCTTGTTCATGGACTGCGACGAGCACTTCTTCGTCGCGCTGCAGCGCAAGTACCGCGCCGGCGACCGCGTTCGCACGACGCACGCAATGGTAACGCCCGAAAACGTCCAGGAACTGTTCGCGGCGGCCGGTGTCCCGCGCGAGCCCGATGTGCTGTCGATCGACGTCGACGGCCGCGACTACTGGATCTGGGAGTCGATAGAGGACTACCGTCCGCGCGTGCTGGTCATCGAGTACAACAGCGCGCTGGACCCGCGCCGGCGCCTCGTGCAGCCGGCCGAGCTGGAGAGCGGCTGGGACGGCACCACTTACTTCGGCGCTTCACTCGGGGCCATGCGGGTGCTTGGCGAGCGCAAGGGCTACCGCCTAGTACACACTGAGCTGTGCGGAGTCAACGCCTTCTTCGTGCGTGCCGATCTTGCCGAGGGCCGCTTCCCCGCCGTCGAGGACGTCCCGATGCGGGATGCGCCCAACTACTTCCAGCGCGGGCGGGGTCACCCACCCGACCCCGACAAGCGCCTCTACCTGGACCTCGACTCGGGCGAGCTGGTGAGCGTCGGTTCCACCGAGGATGACGCACGCGCAGAGCAGAACGGGGCTGACGCATCGGGTGAAGTACTGCTCACGAGCGACGAGACCGGTCCCGCCGCATGAGCCACGTGCCTTCCGAGTGCCCAGTTCCACGCTCAAGACGCCGTGGTCTGCCCGCGTGCTTCGGGCCCCGTCGTAAAATGAGCTCCAGCCGCTGACTGTCGCAGACCGTCGCGGTAGGCCTTGAGCCGACCGTCTGCGTGCTTGGGAGACGCGCAGAAGCCTGGCATCATTAGCACCCATCAACAGCTCGCCTTGTCGGTGCCTCGCCACGATGCCTGGGTTCAACAGGCGCGGGCTTGCGCCGGAACAGACGCATAGCCCTCGCTGGGTCTGCGAGTGTGCCGTGGTTGAGGTACGCGATATCTCCGGTCGCATCCGCATGGGAAACGGAAACGATTAGCCCTGGGCGCTCAATGGCGGCGGATGATGCCCTGTCGGAGCGTTATCGGGCGGTAGCTCGACTTCTGCTGTGGCATCTCCAGCCGGGCGCATAACGATGTGCCAGTGAAAGCCACGAATCTTCGGTGGTCGCGCCCATGTGATCACAAGCCCAGCGTCACCGGCGGTTCGCTTTAGCCACTCGCGGTCAAAAATTACCGCGTTTGACGGATCCGTCTCGTTGATAAATAGGGCATTCTGAAAGTCTTGCATCATTGGGAATACGGTCTTGTCAAAAAGGAACCAAGTTGCATGCAGTGCCCCCTCCGGCTTTAGTGCCCGGACGGCTTCGTGTAGATAATACTCAACTTGGTCCTGCATTGAGTGAGTAAACACACTAATTGCGTTGAATAATGAGATTGTGCCATCCCCAACCGGCAGAGGAAGGGTACGCGCTCCTCCGTTCGGATTGAGCCCTATGTTATAGATGTCGTGGTGTTCAAAGCGAAACTCCGCTGCGTGTGGTGCGAGGTTTACCTTACACCAATCAATCATACCCTGATGAAGGTCGAAGCCAAGATAAGCTCTCGGTCGTGCGGTCTGTTGAATGAGTTGGCGCGCGACTCGCCCACAGCCGCACCCAAAGTCGAGGATACTTTCATAGTCCTGTGGTGCGAGATATGGGTAAATGAGCGTGCCCCGAGGATTATCAAATTCCCTAAGTGCGGGGTTACCAATGAGATTGCGCAGTGACATCGGCGGCAATGGCAGTGACTGGCGAAGACGGATCTGCATAACGAGGTTTGACACTATCAGCCCAACAGGCTGAAAGGGTAGGAAGGGGACGGGTCCGCAATGGCCCTCAAGCTTCTACCTGGAACTCGACACAGAGGAGTTGGTAAGCGTTCGCCTCCAGCGGCACGACCCGAGCACAGCGCACGGCGGATCCTTCGCAATGCCGTGAAGTGCTGCGCAGGAACGGCGAGAACGGGCCCACCGTATGAGCCAGTCGTCATCCCGGCTTCCAGTGCTGGGCCGGCGGTGGGTAGTGCTGACCGGGCGCTTCGGGCGTGATCAGCGGGGCCCGTGCGGCTGGGCGTGACGACCCGGGCCTCACGCCGAGTGGCGAGCCTAATAAAGTCAGGCACATGACGGTGCCTGACCTGAATGACGAGCTGGATCGCTACTATGCCGAACACTACGATGCCGTTGTGCATTCGGCCACGAGCGGCGCCGTCCAACGCCTGTTCCATAGCGCAGTCGAGCGGCCTTGGAGTGTAGATCATGAGTTTCTGACGGTGCTGGAGGTCGGCGCCACCAGCGGCGAGCACCTCGAGTTCGTCAGGCACCGGTTCTCGCGCTACATCATGCTCGATATCCGGGATTCCGTCGGCGCGCGCGAGGCGGCAGCCCGAGCGAGTGGGCCGGGCACAACCGTCGAATTCACGGTGGGTGATGCTCAGGATCTGGCCTCGATCGCCGACGCGTCGGTCGACCGCCTCGTATCGATGTGTCTGCTGCATCACTTAGACGATCCCAGAGGCAGCCTGCAGCACTGGCGACGCGTGGTGAAGCCTGGCGGCGTGCTTTCGATATTCCTCCCCTGCGACCCGGGGTTGCTCTGGCGCGCGGGCCGGGCGGCTACAACCTTTCGCACGGCCAAAGCGCAGGGCTACTCGGCGCTCGAGATCCGATACATCAACGCCTGCGATCACCGTAACCACGTGGCCTCTCTGCGGTGGCTGATCGAGGGTACGTTCAACAACGACGACCTCTCCGTCCACAGGTTCCCGTTCGGTCCCGTGGAGTCGTGGAACGCGAACCTGTTCATGACTTTCCAGGTCAGAAAGCAGTCGTTACTCGAGCCTTCGGGCGGGGCACACGGTTAGTCGCGTGGACCACAGCGGTCGTGGACGCTGGGCGAGCGCCACATCGACCATCGGTCAGATGAACGTTCTCACTGCCGATGTCCGGGCGGCGGCGGCCAGCGGCCGTTGGAGGCCTCCGCGCTGATGCACGCAAGTCGACGGCGACGAGCTGTCTCGGAAATTGGCTCGCGACGCGGATTGTCGATGATTGAGTACAGCTATGTAAGACCCCGGCACGCGAGGTCCATCGAACAGCCCAGCGTATTGCCGCGCGGCGCTGAACGTTGCGCGAGTCACGCCGCTTCCGCCTGTTCCGGCTTCAACTCGGCAGCGGGCTAGCGCCCGCCGTTTGGTCTCACACCCTTAAATCCCAGCAGCACAGCTCGCGCGGCGCTTGCTTGACTGCCACGGCTCCCGTCCCCTGTGGACCGATATCCAGCTTGCCGATCCACATGTCACTCCCAGCGATGCCGGCGGCTCCGCCGCCGATGCCGATCCCGCGGCACTTCAGCTCGGCCTCGTGTCTGGTCCATGCGCGCAGAAACTCCCGCTTGCGGTTCGCCCCGTCGAGTCCTTCCAGACGCCGCGCCACGGCAGGCCCGAAGGCGCGCGCTGCGACTGCGACCTCGTCGATCGGCCTGCGAGCGATCTCGACGTCAACTCCGATGGGGCCTATCTGCGTGAAGGCGCAGAGCACAACGTGCTCCGAGTGCGACAGGTTGAAGGACAACCCTCGCAGCGTCCCCGTCGCAGGCCCTGCTCTGGCGCGTTCTCCCGCGGAATCGTCGACCAATGCCGGCTTGCCGTGCTCCCCAATTGCAAAGCGCAGTCGGCGAGGCTCGGCGTCAAGGTAGCGTCCGACAAGCAGCCGAAGCACGCCGTGAGCGCGCGCCCACAGCTCCCCGTCACGCGCTTTGAGGAAGCGCTCCGCGCGCGCACGTTCTTCGGGCGACAGAAGCTCGATCAGATCGTCCGTGACGGCCGCGAGGTCGGCCCGCCATACATGGACGACCCCCTCGGCGAGTCGCGGACGAAGCGGGCCGGGCCCCCAGGCATCTGCGCCGGCCTCGGGCACCGCGGGCTGGGTCAGCGAGGTCGCGGGCATCGTGGCCGGAATATAGGTCAACGCACCCTGCCTGGGCAATGTGTCGATGCACAATCCGTCTAATCAAGCCATGCCCCGCGACCGCCGATGCTATGCCTGATGGAAGTGAGCTCAGAAGCCCCGATCCCCCGCGGCCTGGCTCACGTCAGGCGTCTGCTCACGTGCGTGGTGCTGACTGCGCTGGCGACCTCTGCGATCGCCGTGGCCGGCACCTCCAGCGCGACAGCGGCCGAACCGGGCGTCGGCCTGCGCGAACCGAACACCTCCCAGATCGCCGACGTCAAGGCGCTCGGCACCCACTGGGTTCGTGTGTTCGCGACCTGGCCCGACCTCGAGCCTCAGCGCGGCGTCTACGCGCCGAACTGGGTGGCCTCCTACGAACAGCTCTTCCGCGCCCTGCCGGCGGGATCCAAAGTCATCGTCGTCGTCGTCGACACTCCCAGCTGGGAGAGCGGCTCTTCTGACCCGCACACTCCGCCGGTCAACCCCAACGACTACGCGGCCTTCCTCGGATTCCTGGCCCACCAGTGGGCTGGACGCGTCACCGCGTATGAAATCTGGAACGAGGAGGACGCGGCCAGGTGGTGGACCGGCGGCCCCAACCCCGCGGCCTACGCCCAGCTGCTGAAGGCCACCTATCCGGTCGTCAAGGCCGCGGATCCAAGCGCCACCGTCGTCCTCGGCGGGCTCACCGGGAACGACTATCCGTTCCTCCAGGGCGTCTACGAAGCCGGCGGCAAGGGCTCCTTCGACGTCGTCGGCGTGCACACCGACACCGCCTGCAACGTCCTCTCCCCCTACAGCTTCCTGCGTGGCCTCGACGGCCGCATGATCCCCGACTCGTTCCTCGCCTACCGCGAAGTGCATGCCACGATGCTCGCCAACGGCGACGAAAAGCCGATCTGGATGACCGAGCTCAGCTGGCGCACGACCGACGCCACATGCCAGGAAGGCGCCTTCGCCGGACAGAAGCCGCAGGGCGTCACGCTTCAAGAACAGGCCACCTTCCTCAGCGAGGCCTACCACTGCCTCGCCCAGGACCCCTACGTCCCGGTGGCGCTGTGGTTCCCGCTCCAGGACGAAGGAGCGGTCGTCTCCGGCCTGATCCGGGCCAACGGAACGCGCAAGCCGTCGTTCGCGGCGATGCAGTCCTACGTGCGCGACGGCGACAAGATCGCCCAGCCGTGCGGCGTCTTCACCGGTCCCAAGATCGGCCTTATCTCGCCGGCCAACCGCGTGAAGTACTCCGGACCGCTTCCGATCCATGTGTACGCCACGAGCCCCAACGGGGTCTATCGGATCGTCCTGAAGATCGACGGAAAAGTGATCCGCAGCTACGGCGGCGCAATATCTCCGCCGAAGCTCTCCGGGGTCTTGAAGTGGCAGGGCGCCAAGCACCTCCGCTACGGCCGCCACACGCTGACGTTCCTCGCCTACGACAAGGAGCTCAACGTCGCGCAGCTGAGCATCACGATCTACCACCGCCCGCCGAAGCCCAAGCACTCAAGCCGCGCTCGCCACCACTGACGCTGCGACGGTTACCCTCTGCGCCTATATGCGCGCGCTTTCCGTACGCCTCGCCGGCCTCGTGGTGATCCAGCCCTCCGTCCATGGCGATGAGCGGGGCTTCTTCACCGAGACCTATCGGCACAACTGGCATGGGGATCTTGGCATTCCGCCCCAGCTGCAGTTCGTGCAGGACAACCATTCGCGTTCTATGCGCGGCGTCGTGCGTGGTATGCACTTCCACATCGGCGACGGCGTGGCCAAGCTGGTGCGTTGCGCGCGCGGAAGGATCATCGACGTGGCGGTCGATCTGCGTAGGGGCTCGCCAACCTACGCGCAATGGGAGGCGGTCGAACTCGACGACGAGAGCATGCGCGAGCTGTACGTGCCCATCGGCTTCGCCCACGGCTTCTGCGTGCTCAGCGACGTCGCCGACGTGCTCTACAAGCAGACCGCCTACTACGACCCAGCCGTCGAGCGCGGCATCGCCTGGAACGACCCCGACGTCGGCGTCGAGTGGCCGCTGCCGGCCAGCGAGCTGATCGTCTCCGAGCGCGACGCCGCCGCTCCGCGGCTGAGCGTGATCGCCGACGAGCTGCCGTTTCAGTGGCATCCTTAACGGCGATGCGCCCCCGTCTAGAGCGCCTGCGCGAGCGCACCAACGGCTACACGGTCACGCCGAGCCAATACGCGCGCACGGCCTACGTGGCCGTGGGCGCGCTCACGCTGATCGTCCTCACCGGCGCCGCCGTGCGCCTGACCGGATCGGGACTCGGCTGCCCCGATTGGCCGAAGTGCTACGGCAACGCCTACCCGCCGCTGAACACCCACGCGGTGATCGAGTTCTCCAACCGGCTGATCACCGTGCCCGTCTCGATCGCCGCCGGCGCCGCCTGGCTGCTCGCGGTCCGCCGCCGCCCCTACCGGCGCGACCTGGCATGGCTCGGCGCGCTGCTCCCGCTCGGCGTCGTCGGCCAGGCCGTGCTCGGCGGCTTCACCGTGCGCGGCGCGCTCGACTACGGCTGGGTCATGGGCCACTTCGCGCTCTCGATGCTGATCATCCTCGCCGCTACCGTCCTTGCCTGGCGGGCCTCCCACGAGCCGGCCGAGCTCGAGCACGCAGGCAATGGCCGCCCGCCCGCCGCGGCGCCTCCCGACCGAACGCTGATCCTCTCCGTACGCGCGCTCGTCGGGCTCGGCGCGTTGACGATCTTCGCCGGCACGGCCGCCACCGCCGCCGGTCCCCACGCGGGCGGCTCGCCGGGCCAGAAGATCAATCGCCTCAGCTTCGACGGGCGCGCGACGATGGACTTCGTCATCCACCGCCACGCCGAGATCGCCCTCGCCTTCTCCCTGGCGGCGCTCGCCGTCTGGTGGCTTGCGCGCCGCCGCGCCGCCGCTTTAGTCGTGCAGCGCTCGCTCACAGTCCTCTGCCTGCTGCTCGCCCTGCAGGGGGCGGTGGGGCTCGATCAGTACGAGACCCACCTGCCGACGGAGCTCGTGTGGGTGCACGTCGGCCTGGCCTGCGGCGCCTGGCTGGCCGCCCTGTGGGCGGCATGCGCGGCGGGTGCTCTGGCGCCACGCGGGGCTAGAATTGCCCCTGAGCGGGCCCTGAGCGGGCCGCTGAGGCCGGGCTCGCCGCTCAAGTTCCCCGGAAATTAGGGCTTTGGAGGGGCACAGATGCCCCGTTTTCCGGTGTCGTCGTCCTCACGAGCGGTTAGCCTGCTTGCAGAACGACACCTGAGAAGGGAGTGGAATGACCAAGAACGAGCTAGCCGAGCAAGTCGCGAGGCGTAATGGACTGTCCGCCAGCCAGGCCCGGCAGGTGTTGGAGACGACTATCGAGGTGGTCTCCAACGAGTTGGCCGCCGGGGGTGAGGTCGCGCTTGCCGGCTTCGGCAAGTTCAGCGTCAGCCACCGCGCGGCTCGTCAGGGACGCAATCCGTCCACAGGCCAGACGATCCACATCAACGCAAGCAAGGCGGCGAAGTTCTCCGCCGCAAGCGCGCTGAAGAAGCGTCTGAACCCCTGAACCCGACCCCCGCGACCCCAGGGGTCACCGGCTCCTCCTACGGAACCTGTGGCCTCTGGACGCGGACGCGGGAGCGCCGAGCCCCGACCAGGACCCTGCCGTTCTTAGACGGCTCACAGCAACTCTTAGGACTCCGTAACCGGTCGTTTAGGAGCGCGCAGGAGGCTGGCCGAGAACCTTCCTCCTCGACATCGGGTGGTGCCGCATGACACGCAAAGATCGCAGGCCGCGCCCCGCGCGCTATCGCTCTCTGACGCACTTCTACACCGCCGATGAGCGACGCGTGCACTCCCGCGAGCAGGATGTCGGGCTGTGGTGGCGCGAGCGTGCCGACGGGCCGTTGCATCGAGCCGCCTGGGTCAGCGACACGGGCGAGCTGTACCTGGTGCGTCTCGGGCCGCCCGAGGAGGGTGGCGGCGAGGTCGAGGTGCTGGCCACGGTCTCAGACCATGAGCGCCTGGAGAGCGTGCTCGAAGGCTGGCGTGAGCAGTGCGGCCGGCCCCGTTCGCTCACCTGGCTGCGCGAGCGTGCCGGCCGTTTGGGCAGGCGCGTGCGCGTTGCGCAGGGGATGGCCGCCGCCGCTGCATGCGCTGCGGCCATGCTTCTACTTGCCGCGACGCTCGCCCTGTAGGTCGGCCAACAAAACGCCGCCCGGCGCTAGGCACAGGCAGGTCGCGAGGTGTGCTCTGCACACGAGCGACTGAGGACGCCGTCGCGCGCCGGCTATCGCAGGTCAGCCGCAGCCGGTGTTGTTGCCGCAGCTAGAGCATGTGTAGCAAGACCCGGTGCGCTGCATCATGCCGCCGCACTGGCTGCACGCCGGGCCGAGATCCAGCCCCTGCATGCGCGCGGGCACGACCGGCGGGGAGTCGGTGAACGAGGCTGTCGGTGCGCTGGTGCCGCCGTTGCCGCCCGACGCCTTGGGGTGATCAGCCTCCTGGTCCTCGGGGCCGGGACCGGCCGTGTCGGAGGCGCTGACGGACTGCACGGTGTCCTGTGCGGCCTGGCGGGCGCGGACCTCGGGGGTGAGGATTCCCAGGTCCTCCTGGGTGTCGGCGTCCAGCCAGCGCGAGCCCAGCCAGCGCATGATGTAGTCGGGCATCGACTTGGCGAACGGGATCTCCGGGTTCTGGGTGATCCCCTCGGGCTCGAAGCGCATGTAGCTGAACTTGCGCACGAGCGTCTCGAGCGGGACGCCGTACTGCAGCGCGATCGAGATCGCCGTGGCGAACGAGTTCATCATCCCGCGCAGCGTCGAGCCCTCCTTGCCTATGTCGGTGAGGAAGATCTCGCCGACCGACCCGTCCTCGTACATGCCGGCGGTGATGTAGCCCTCGTGGCCGCCGATCGAGAACTTGTGCGTTATCGACTGGCGCTCGCGCGGCATCCGCTTGCGCTGCGGCCCGACCTCGGCCAGCGCCTTGCTCACCGCCAGCTCGACGATCGCGTCGACGTCGGCGGGGATTGGTTGAGCGTCCTGCGCGTCCGTGCGCAGCGCCTGCGCGGTCTTTGAGCCGTCGCGGTAGATCGCGAGCGCCTTGATCCCCAGCCGCCAGGCCTGGGTGTAGGCGTCGGCGATGTCCTCGACGGTCGCCTCCCGCGGCAGGTTGACCGTCTTTGAGATCGCTCCGGAGATGAACGGCTGCACGGCCCCCATCATCTTCAGGTGACCCATGTGTGAGATCGCCCGCTCGCCTACGGCGACGTCGAACACGGCCAGGTGCTCCTCGTTCAGGCCGGGCGCGCCCAGGATCGTGCCGTGCTCCGCCAAGTGGGCCTCGATCTGCTCGACCTGCTGCTCGGAGTAGCCGAGCGTCTGTAGCGCGAGCGGCACGGTGCGGTTGACGATCGTCATCTGCCCGCCGCCGACGAGCTCCTTGAACTTGACGAGCGAGAAGTCAGGCTCCACGCCGGTCGTGTCGCAATCCATCAAAAAGCTTATGGTCCCGGTCGGTGCGAGGGTACTCGCTTGGGCGTTGCGATAGCCGTGACGCTCGCCGAGCTCCACCGCCTCATCCCATGTGGTCCGCGCGGCCGCGAGTAGCTGCTTGTCGGCGCAGGCGTCATCGGTGATCGACTGGGCCGCGTCGCGATGCATGCGCATCACGTTGTTGTGTGGCTCGCGATTCTCCACATAGCGGTCGTATGGACCTAGAGCCGAAGCGACCTCAGCCGAGCGACGGTAGGCACGGCCGGTCATCAGCGCCGTGATCGCAGCAGCCGTGCCGCGGCCGGCGTCTGAGTCGTATGGCACTCCATCGGCCATTAGGTACGCGCCGAGATTTGCATATCCGAGCCCCAGCTGGCGGAAGGCACGGGCATTGATGCCGATCTCCTCTGTCGGGTAGCTGGAAGGGCTGACGACGATCTCTTGTGCGAGCAACACGATGTCCACGGCGTGCTCGAAAGCCTCGACGTTCAGCGTGCCATCGGCGTTGCGGAACTTCATCAGGTTCAGCGACGCCAGGTTGCAGGCGGAGTTGTCGACGTGCATGTACTCGCTGCAGGGGTTAGACGCGTTGATCCGCCCGCTGTTCGGCGAGGTGTGCCAGCGGTTGATCGTCGTGTCGTACTGCACGCCCGGGTCCGCGCAGCGCCACGCCGCCTCGGCGATCTCGCGCATCAGCTCACGTGCGCGAACGGGCTCCCCGACCGGCTCGCCGGTGGTGCGCGCGATCAGCCGCCACTCGCCGTCCTCCTCGACGGCGCGCATGAACTCGTCTGTCACCCGAATCGAGTTGTTGGCGTTCTGGTACTGGATCGACTTGAAGCCGTCGCCGTCGATCGACAGGTCAAAGCCCGCGTCGCGCAGCGCGGCGGCCTTGTCCTCCTCCTTGGCCTTGCACCAGATGAACTCGCGGATGTCGGGGTGGTCGACGTCGAGCACCACCATCTTTGCGGCCCTGCGGGTCTTTCCACCGGACTTGATCGTGCCGGCCCACGAGTCGGCGCCGCGCATGAACGACACCGGTCCCGACGCGGTGCCGCCCTTGGCGAGCGGCTCCATCGACCCGCGGATGTTCGACAGGTTGATGCCCGCGCCCGACCCGCCCCGGAAGATCATCCCCTCCTTCGTGTTCCAATCGAGGATCGACTCCATCGTGTCCTCGACCGAGAGGATGAAGCATGCGCTGCACTGCGGGCTCTCCTCGAAGCCGACGTTGAACCACACCGGCGAGTTGAACGCGGCCATCTGGTGCAGCAGGATGTGGATCAGCTCGTGCTCGAAGGACTCGGCGTCCTCGTCGCTTGCGAAGTAGCCCCGCTCGCGCCCCCAGCCGGCGATCGTCCCGGCGACGCGCCCGATCATCTGCTTGACCGAGTGCTCGCGCGCCGGGTTGCCGATCTGCCCGCGGAAGTACTTCTGGGCGACGATGTTGGTCGCGTTCTGCGACCAGCTCTTGGGGAACTCGACGTCTTGCTGCTCGAAGGCGACGCGGTCGCCATGGCCGATCCGGGCGTCGCGACGCTCCCATTCGACGGCGTCGAAGGGGTGCACCCCGGGCGTCGTGAGCAAGCGACGAATCGACAGCGCCGTGCCGGGCTGGACATCCTGAGCTGGTGCTGTCTGCGGGGTGCTCTTCATCGACTTGCCTCCTCTTTCTTCGGCCGCGGAAATCCCAATTTGCGGCCTAAATCCGGTGTTTTTGGGGGTAACACCGAATCATCCGCCTGCCGTCGGACGGACCTTTTGGCGGCAGGTGAGCGAGGCTTGATTGCCACCTACAGGATAGCGCCAGCGGCGCTCGGAAAAGGGCGGCGGTGAGCTCCGCGGCGAGCCTCGGCGCCCCCTTTGGCTCAGTGTCCGAGCCGCACCCAGTCGGTGAATTCGGCCCACGTGGCCGACGCGCGGAAGCCCGCCTCGGCCATCGCGTGACGCAGCGAGAGCCACCAGTGAGGCTCGACGGCGCGCCGACGCGCAAGACCCCAGACGGCGCAGCCGAGAGCCAGCAGCGCGGCAAGTGCCGCGATCACGATCGCGGCGGTGGAGAGCCGTTTCTTGGCTGGGCGCGCCGTCGTGCGCGCACGACCGAGCAACGCGGCCTGTCCTGGCAGTGCGACCTGTCCCGACGCGATCGTGGGGGTGGTCGGGATTTTCGGGCCCGCGGCCACGCTGCCGTTCGGGACGGGGTTCGGCGCGGGCGTCGCTCCGCCCGACGGAACGTAGGTGGTGGTGCCGGTGCCCGAGGTCGCGGGAGTGCCCGCGGTGGCGCCGGCGGCCGCCACGCCGCCGGGGGTAGTCGTCGCGCGCGCCGCGCCGCCCGTGATGGGCTGAACCTTCACGGAAGCGGGCACGGGGAAGGTCGGCGTGTTGGTCGTGGCGGCCGGCGCGCCGGCTGCGCCCATCGCCTGCGCAGGCGTCGCCGACGCGAGCGCGAGAAATGCGAGCAGCGCGAGCGGGCGAGCTGGGCGGGGCAGAAGCAGGTGAAGCATCGCCGCGCCCATGCTAGCCCGCGACGGAGGAGGCGGGCAGGAGGTCTTCGACCGCGGCGAGCGCGTCGCGCAACACGCGGTCGGGCGGCTGGGATGCGTCGATCGCGCGAATCCGTTCGGGCTCGGCGCGCGCGAGCTCGTCGTAGGCGGCGGCGATCGTCGCGAAGAAGCCGTCGTCCTGGAGCTCGAGGCGGTCGGGCTCGAGGGCGCGCTCGAGCTGGCGCGCGCGGCCGGCGGCCGGAGTGATTCGCAGCAGCAGCGTGCGGTCGGGCTCGACGGCGCCGGTGGCGAAGTCGTTGATCGCGCGCACCGCCTCGACTCCCAATGCGCGCCCGGCGCCCTGATATGCCAGCGATGAGTCGACGAACCGATCGAGCAGCACGACGACGTCTTCGGCGAGCAGGGGCGCCAGCAGCTGCTCCACGAGCTGTGCGCGCGCGGCCGCGTAGAGGAGCGCCTCGGCGCGCGGAGAGACGGCGAGCGACGGATCTTTGACGAGCGCGCGAATGCGCTCGGAGACGTCGACTCCGCCGGGCTCTCGCAGCAGCTCGACTGCGCTGCCGCGCGCGGAGATCTCGCGGGCGAGGTCGTGCGCGAGCGTGGACTTGCCGGCGCCGTCGAGCCCCTCGATCGTGATCAGCGTGCCGCGGGCCACCCGCGCACGGTAGCGCCTAGGATGGCCACAGTGAGCCTCGCCGACACCGTCGCGGACCTCCCGGGCATAGACGCGCACCCGCACGCCCGGGCGGTGCTCGCGCCAGCGCTGCGCGAGCACGGGATGCCCTCGCATGCGTATCTCTTCCACGGCCCTTCCGGGAGCGGCAAGCGGACGACCGCGCGGGAGTTCGCGGCCGCCTTGCTCGCCGATGGCGCGGTCAGCGCTGGCGCGCTCAGCGAGCGGATCGCGCGGGGCTCGCACCCGGATCTGACGTGGGTCACGCCCTCGGGCGCGGCGGAAATGCTCGTGAGCGACATCGAGGAGCCGGTTGTGGCGGCGGCGACGCGCACGCCGTTTGAGTCCTCGCGGCGCGTATTCGTGATCGAGGCGGTTGACACGATGAACGATCAGGCGGCCAACCGGATGCTCAAGACGCTCGAGGAGCCGCCGGCGTTCGTGCACCTCGTGCTTCTGAGCGACCGCCTTGCGGACGTGATGCCGACGATCGCCTCGCGCTGCCAGCTCGTGCGCTTCGATCCACTTCCGTCGGCGCGAATCGCAGAGCGCCTGGAGGGCTCGGAGCCCGAGCGATTGCAGGCGTGCGCGCGCCTGGCGCTCGGCGACGCGCGCCAGGCTGCGCGGCTGGCGAGCGAGGAGGGAGCCGCGCTGCGCGCGAGCGCGGAGGCGTTCGTGCGCTCGGCGCTCGCGGGGTCGACCGGCGAGCGGCCGTGGATCGGCCTACTCGATGTGGCCAAGGCCGCCGGCGTGAGCGCCGGGGAGCGCGCGCAGGAGCAGCTGGCGGGCGAGCTCGAGCTCGTGCCGCGCAAGGAGCGCAGGCGGTATGAGCGCGAAGGGCTGGATGTGCGCCGCCGGGTCGAGCGACGCACGCGCACGCGCACGCTGGACGAAGTGCTGGGCCTTGCGGAGCTGTGGCTGCGGGACCTGCTGTGCCTGTGCGAGGGCGCGCCGGAGCTGATCTACGCGGTGGACCGCCGATCCGAGCTCGAACATGACGGGCGCGCCTGCCCGGGCGCGCGCCTGCGCGAGGCGGTCGAGCTCGTGCAGGACACGCGCATGCGGCTCGCGGTGAACGTCTCCGAGGAGCTGGTCCTGGAGGCGCTCGCGTATCGCCTGGAGGCGCTGCTGGCCCGCGCGGGCAGTGCGTGAGCCCAACGCGCTCTGGCCACGCGCGTATAACTATGGTTATACACAGTCTCCAACGGGGAATAAAAGATCCCCGCCGGCCGCACCCGCCGGCCGCACCCGGCGGCCGCGCTACGCGCCGATCGGGCCGAGGTTGGGCTCGAGCCCGTAGGTCTCAAACGCGAGGAAGCGCGAGAAGAGGCGGTTTTCAGGCCCGTGGAAGTCGGCGGAGCCGGTCGTGAGCAGGCCGAGGGTCGCGCAGCGCTCGGCCAGCAGCTCGGTCTGCTCGCGCGTGTGGGTCACGTAGAAGGCCTCGATGCCGTCGATCCCAGCGGCGCGGAAGCGGTCGATGCTCTCGAGCGCGTCGGCGGGGTCGGAGACGTCCCAGAAGGGGTGCGCCCAGACGGCCACGCCGCCGGCGGCGTGGATCGCGTCCACGGCGTGCGCGACTGTCGGCGTCTGGCGCAGGCGAAACGCGGGGCGACCCTCGATCAGGTAGGCCCTGATCAGCGAGCCGATGTCGTCGATGCTCTCCGCCTGCAGCCTGGACGCGTTGGCCGGCGGTGCGAGCACGGCCTCGGCGAGGTGGGGGCGGCCGATCGGCTGCCCGGCCGCGGTCCGTGAGGCGATCTCGCGTTCGTCCAGCTCCCAGCCGAGCTCGCGCAGGGCGGCGGCCATGAGCAGGGTGCGGTGCTCGCGATCTGCGAGGAAGGCGGCCAGCTGGTCGGTGAGCAGTGGCGCGGCGTGGTCGATGGCGTAGCCGAGGATGTGCAGTTCGCGGGCGACGGCGGCGTCGTCGTCGACCGCGGAGATCTCGACGGCAGGGACCACGCGCACGCCGAGGCGCGGACCGGCGGCCAGCGCCTCGGAGACGCCGCTGACGGTGTCATGGTCGGTGAGGGCGAGCAGCTCGACGCCCGCGCTCGCGGCGCGCTCCACCACGGCCGCGGCCGCGAGGACGCCGTCGGAGTGGGTGGAATGGGATTGCAGGTCGAAGCGGAGCGGCACGCGGGGCAGCGTATGCGATCCTCTCAGGAGCTCGCTGGTCGATCTCCGATCGGTCGATCAAGGATCGGCCAGCACGCCAGAGCTGTCGCTGGGGGTGGCGACGAGCCGCTCCACCCGGCGGTCGATCGTGGTGCGCAGGCGGCGGACGGCGGCGTGGTAGCGGCGGGCGTTGCTGTGTATGGCCTGCTCTCCGTCGGGGCCGGTCGCGTCGAGCTCAGCGCGCGCGGCGTCGGTCTCCGCGGCGCGGCCGCGGCCCTCGATCCGGAGTACCTCCAGGTAGGCGAGCGCTGCGCCGAGCTGCTCGGCGGGGAGGTCGTCGCGCTCGAGTTCGCGCAGGACGGGCACCATTTCGGCGCTCAGCCAACGCGCCTCGGCGTGCGCGCGAAGAAGGAGACAGACGTCGGCGGGGGGGGAATTATCGGAGCGGTTGGGCATGCGAAGCGTCCGTGCTTGAAGCCGATCGAGGGGATCGGCGGTCTGTTTCCGCTGTCGGCTGGGGGGCTTGCGTGCTTTAGAGGGCGCGGGCAGTTTCCACGCTTTTTGGGCAACTTTTCTGGCCCCAGCGAGTCGTCGCTCAAGGGGCCGGTCTGGATCGACCGATGAGAGAAGGAGATGCATGTAGTCGGCGATCCCACCGGCCGCACGGCCGGACAGCACGCGCGCGCGGCGGTGCACCGCCTGCGGCTGCGTACGCTGGTCACGCTGGGGCTGCTCGCGGTCGCGACTGCGGTGCTGGGCCGGGCGTTCGGGCTGCATGACGTGCGCTTCTTGGGCTCGGAGGTCGCGCTGCTGGCGAGCATGTTCGTGATATCGCGCTACGTGCTGCCGCTCGTCGAGCGGCGCGATCGGGGGGCGAGCGCCGAGGAGCACGTGGGCGCGCTGCTGGACGAGCTGGCCGACGGGGAATGGCGGGTGATCCATGACGCGAGCCTCGGACGGGGCAACGTTGATCACATCCTGATTGGGCCCGCGGGTGTGTTCACGGTCGAGACTAAGAGCCACCCCGGGCCGGTGCGGGTGGCGCGCGTGCACGGGGGGACGTTGCGCCAGGCTCACGCCCAGCAACGGATGGTCGAGGAGATCGCGGGCGTGAGCGTTGAGCCGCTGCTTGTGTTCAGTCGCGCTTGGGTGGACAGGCCGCTGGCGCGGAGGAAGGGCGTGCGGGTGCTCCCGGCGCGGATGCTGGTGGGGCACCTAAGCAAGCGCAGCGGGACGCTCTCGCGCGCGGAGATCGAGCAGGTGCACGAGCGGATGGCGGCGGCGCTGGCCGAATACGAGGAGCGCAGCCGCGGGTTGGGCGAGCGCGGCAGCCCGATCGCGTAGACCGACCGATGGGCGCCGATTCGCCGGCGGGGCGCTAGGTTGTGAGACAAGGATGTCGATCGCTCCATTCAGCACGCGGCCTGCCGCCCCTGCGGGCGAGGCGCCGCCGCGAACGTGGCTGGTGCTGGCGATCGCGACGGTGGGCATCGCGGCGACGCTTCTGGCCTACGCGGCGTCCCCCGGCGTGAGGCACGCGGTCGGTCACGCCGAGCACAGCGTCAAGCACGCGGTCAGCAACGTGTTCGATCACGACCACGCTGCCGGCGCGCCGGCCAAGCCGCGGTCTCGCCCTGCGTCCGCGGGGCGGGCTCAAAAGCGACCGCACGCGCAGGGAGCTGCGCCCCAGGCACGGGCGAAGGCCGGCGGGGGGTAGCGGGTAGGGATGGCGGCCGCCACATCCAGCTCATCGCCATCCTCGGTGCAGGCCGTGCAGAGCCCGGGCAGTGGGGGCGGCGACCGATCGACGATCAGCCAGCTGCCGCCGGGACCGCGCGCGCCGGCGGTTGTGCAGACGCTCGCTTGGGCTCTGGCGCCGACGTGGGTGATGGATCGCTGCGCGCGACGGCTGGGGGAGGCGTTCACGCTGACGTTTGCGCCGAGCGGGCTGCAACTGGTAATGATCAGCGACCCGGAGGCGGTGAAGACGGTATTCACCGCGCCGCCGGACGTCGCCCCGTCGGGGGCGGGCAACTCGCCGGTAGCGCCGGTCGTGGGACAGAGCTCGGTGCTCGTGTTGACGGGGCCCGAGCACATGCGCCAGCGCAAGCTGCTGCTGCCGCCGTTTCACGGAGAGCGGATGCGCGAGTACGAGGACGTGATCGTGGATGCGACGCGGCGGGACATGGCGGAGTGGCCGCTGGGGAGACCGATGCAGGTGCAGCAGCGCAGCCGCAAGATCACCCTCGAGGTCATCCTGCGAGCGGTGTTCGGGGTAGAGGCGGAGCGGATGGAGGCGCTGAGGAGAGCGATCGGAGACCTGATGGCGCCGATCAACGCGGTCACGGTGCTGCGCGCGGCGCTGCGACGCCCGAGCGTGCAGCGCCCGTCGGGTCCGTTCGGGCGGGCGCTCGACCGCTTGGACGCGGTCGTCTACGGGGAGCTCGAGCGGCGGCGCGGGCAGGAGGACCTGGCGGAGCGTAGGGACATCCTCTCGCTGCTGATGCAGGCGCGCGACGAGGAGGGCCAGGCGATGAGCGACGGAGAGCTGCGCGACGAGCTCGTGACGCTGCTGCTGGCAGGTCACGAGACGACGGCGACGTCGGTGGCGTGGGCGATCGAGCGGTTGGTGCGCCACCCGCAGAAGCTGAAGCGGCTGACGCGGGAGATCGACGCAGAGGGTGAGGGTGGCGGAGAGGAGTACATGACGGCGGTGGTGCAGGAGACGCTGCGGGTCAGGCCGGTGGTGCCGATCGTGGTGAGGGTGCTCCAGGAGGAGCTGCAGGTGGGCGGTCACAGGCTCCCGGCGGGAACGCGGGTCACACCGTCGATCTACCTGACCAACCGGAACGCGCGCGTGTATGAGGAGCCGACGGAGTTCCGCCCGGAGCGATTCCTTGACGGCGCGCCGGACACGTTCTCGTGGATCCCGTTCGGCGGCGGAATCCGCCGCTGCATCGGCGCGTCGTTCGCGCTGCTTGAGATGAAGCTGATCCTGCGAACGGTGCTGCGCGAGCTCGAGCCGACGCTCCCCGCGTCTCGCAGGTGGCGCAGGGGCGAGTGGAACCGGCGGCGGCCGATCACGTTGGTCCCGGCGGCAGGCGCACGAGTGGTTTGGGAGAGACGCGGCGGAAGAGAATGATGATGAGGCCGCCTTCCGGCGGCCCGGCATGCGTTCGCAGTGACCCATGCCAGCGAGCGGGTGGACCGCGCGGGATTTCCCGGCCGAGCCGGCGAGTAGCTTGCGCGTGATGGAGACGGTGACCCCGCCTATCGAGGCAGCGCGCCCGCCGGCCGCGCCTGCCGCGCCGATCGCGACGCCGGAGGATCTGCTCGCGCGGTTTGGGCTGGAGCGGTTCAGGCCGGGCCAGCGCGAGGCGGTGCAGGCGGCACTCGAGGGGAGAGACAGTCTGGTGGTGATGCCGACGGGGGGCGGCAAGTCGCTGTGCTATCAGCTGCCGGCGCTGGCCGACAGCGGGCTGGTGGTCGTGGTGAGCCCGCTGATCGCGCTGATGAGCGACCAGCTGCAGCGGCTGCGCCAGACGGGGGTGCGCGCGAGCATGCTGGCGTCGGGAATGGAGGAGGGGCACAACGCGCAGGCGTTGAGGGAGATCGGCGAGGGCGAGACGCAGCTCGTGCTGGCTGCGCCGGAGCGGTTCGCCTCAGGCGCGTTCCGCGAGGCGCTGGCGCGCAGGCGCGTCGGGTTGTTCGTCGTGGATGAGGCGCACTGCGTGGCGGAGTGGGGGCACGACTTCAGGCCCGACTATCTGCGTCTGGGAGAGGCGATCGCCTCGCTCGGCCGCCCTGCGGTGATGGCGGCGACGGCAACGGCGACGCCAAGGGTCGCGGAGGAGATCGCCGCGCGGCTGGGGCTGCGCGATTGGGTGTCGATCCGCTCCGGGTTTGACCGGCCAAACATCTCCTTCGACGTGGTGAGCGTGGAGGGGAAGGGGGCGGTCGCGCGCAAGCGGGCGGCGCTGGTGCATGTCCTGCGCGATAGTGCGGCGCGGCCGGCGATCGTTTATTGCGGGACGCGGAAGGACACCGAGGAGGTGGCGGGGCGGATCGCGGAGGAGGGCATCGCGACGGTCGCCTACCACGCGGGCATGAGCCCGCAGGCGCGGCGGGACAGCCAGGCGGCGTTCATGGAGGACCGGGCGGAGGTCGTCGTCGCGACGAACGCGTTCGGGATGGGGGTCGACAAGGCGGGCGTGCGGACGGTCGCGCATTGGGCGCTGCCGACGAGCCTCGAGGCGTACTACCAGGAGGCGGGAAGGGCTGGGCGCGACGGGCGGCCCGCGCGGGCGCTGCTGCTTGCGGCGAGGATGGACTTGGGCCGGCTGATCAGGTTCATCACCGAGCGGGAGATGAGCGTGGAGGACGTGAGGCGCTACGTCGCGGCGCTGCGTGCTCGCGCCGATGAGGAAGTGGTGGCAATCGGGCGTGGAGAGCTCGGAGAGCGCGAACGGGTGCTGCTGTCGATCGCCGAGCGGGCCGGAGCGGTGGAGCTGAAACCGGGCGGGCGGGACGGTCTGCTGGTGAGCCTCACGGGGCGCGGGAGCCCGAGGAAGGCGCATGGGGCGATCAAGGCTGCGAAGGACCGAGGCTGGGAGTCCTACCGGTCGATCGAGCGGTTCATCACGGGAGCGGAGAGGTGCAGAAGACGCCAGATCCTCGATCACTTCGGCGACGAGGTGCAGGGAGCGCCGAGCGGGCGCTGTTGCGACGTATGCGACCCGGACGCGGCTCTGGAGCAGGCGCTCAGGGCGCAAGCGGCGACGCCGGCGGTCGCCGCGCGGCGAAGGGGCTCACGAGAAGGCCGGACTTCGGCGGCAGGGCGGCGGGCGGCGGAGCAGATCGAAGAGCAGGTCACAGAGGCGGTGGACGAGGAGTGCTTCCAGCGGCTGAGGACGTGGCGATGGGAGCGGGCGGAGGGCAAGCCGGCGTTCACGGTGGCTGCAAACGCGGTGCTCGAGCAGGTGCTGCGCACGCGCCCGCGGAGCATCGAGGCGCTCATGGCGATCCACGGCATCGGCCCGGCATTCTGCGAGAAGCACGGCGAGTCCCTACTCGCGGCGCTCGACGCTCTGGAGGACGGCAGCACCGAACGAGCGGGCGACGCAGCCCCGTTCGAGCTGCGCGCAGCGGCGCTAGCATCTCAGAGCGCGCCGACGTAGCTCAGCTGGTAGAGCACTTCACTCGTAATGAATAGTCCGTCGGCCCATCTGCTCCTGTCGCAGGGCCTTGTAGGGCACGGAATCGGCTTTGTTTGCGGCGGATTCGACCACTAGCGGCGGTACTCGGCTTAGGCCATGAGTTGCCCCTTCGGGTCATAAAACGCCAGGAGTTTGCGGTACGGGCGCTGGTACAGAGAATCGCTAGCGCGCGGGTCGCACGCTTTGCAAGCAGGAGGTCACCGGTTCGATCCCGGTTGGCTCCACTCAACAAACAGCCTGGTAATCGGCCTGTTCTGAGATTCCTGGTAGCGGCAGATTCGGGTCAGGGACCAAGTAGGGACCAAGTAGAGTCGTAGCCTCAGTTTGAGGGCGCGGCCTGGCGGCAAGCTCATCTGCTGCTTGGTTTCCCCGCAGGCGCGTCCAGCGAACGTGCCTCGGGAGCATCAGCGGACGAGTCGGCGAGATGGCTCCTCGCCGAACAGCGACTCGATTGAGTCGACGCCTAGCGCGTGTTGCATCCGAAGCAGGGTGGTCATGCTCGGATTCGTTTCGGCTCGCTCGATGCGGCTCCACTCGGTCTGGCTGATGCCTGCGTAGCGACCGGCGTCGCCCTGACTCCACCGCCTCTGCTTCCGAAGGGTGCGCAGGCGGTCTCCGAACACCTCCCTCGCCTTCTCCAGGCTGTGCGCGCTAAGCGGTCCTGACTCATCCGCGTCCGAATGGAGATGCATACTTGCATGAGCATATGGCCTGACGCTAGCCAAAGCACGCAAATCCTAATGCGTATATAGCTGAGATCTGACGGCTAAACGAATTCGCAGATGACACTTCGGCTACTCCAGGGCGAATCCGCGGCGCGCGACATCGCCAAAAGACGAGTGCCATCCCTCGCAGCGCAGCCTTTCCGCCCGGGGGAGTTGGTTATGCCCATCTGCATCACGCTCGCTGGAGAGAGTGGGCGGTGCGCCATGCGCCGCGCGAACGCCGCTGGCCTCCCGGTCGAGCTGTGGGCGCGGCTTGCGATTGAGGGCGATCGCCAGCTCGCGCGAGCGGTCGCTCTTACAGGCCTCGATCGCGAGACCCTGAGGGCACAGCTCGATGAGCTTGCGGATCGCGACAAGCGGCCGGCGATCGGGCTCGTAACTCGCAGCCTGGATGGATACTCCCGGCTCCTCCGTGCAGCCGAGCCCTCGGACAGTGGGCGGGCGAGACCGTCACGCCTCACAGTTCTCATTCCCGACACCCTTGCGTTGGCCTGGACACGAGCCGCGAATGCGAATGGTGGGGGCGAAAGCCTCTCGGCGTGGGCGAGTGACAGGGTCCTCAGCGCGCCCGCAGGCGTCGTCGGGTGGGAGGCCGCCGCGGCCGCCGCGGGAGACTCGCTAGGGGAGTGGATTCTCGCCGCTGCTGTGCTTGCCGCCCGGGTCTAGAGCGCTGCGCGCCACGACCCGTTCGCACCTCGCGGATGCTGCGTCAGCCGTCCGCGCGCCGATGCAGCCCCTGCCTGAGCCAACGCGCGCACCTCGTGCGTGAAGTAGTGGATCATGTGCTCCTTCAGCTCCGACGACTTCGTGCCGTCGACCAATGCGGGGCAGCCCAGGACCGGGCAGGCGGGCAAGACGCCACGTCGCGCGTCGGCACGCGCTTGGGTGTGCGTCAGCTCGTACCAGCGGTGCGGTACCTCGTATTGGAGCGGGGCCGATCGCATTTCGTCGGCCGCTTCGAAAATGACGTTCTCGCTGACGGACTTGTGGTGCAGCGCGCCACACGAGAACCCGGCTGCCCCCGCAGAGGAGAGCACGAGCCCGAAGCGACCGACGGCGTCGGCGACGGCGGGTACGCCTGCTGCGACAAAGGCGTCGATGGCACTGCGGTATGCACGACACTCAGCCTGCCCGACCGTCTGGGGGTCGAAGCCGGCGATACGCAGGAAGACGAGATCAACGCCGGCGCTCGCGTAGTCGGGAGCAGCCGTGCCCACGTCGCCCGCTACCAGCGTGCGTACAGACGCCTGGACGAACGCCGCCAGCGGTCGGCTCGCGTCGATGACGCGAGCGTCGGCGATCAGGTCGAGGTCCAGGTCATACCAGCCATCCCCACGACGCTCGAACGGAAAATAGGGCGCGGTGACCACTTGCGCTCCAGCCTGCTGCCCTACCGCTGCGCCGACAAACGCGCGTCGGTCGCTGGGATTCGCAAAGCTGATGCGGCTCACCGGGAGTTCCAGCACCTGAGCATGTGGCATCAACGCGATGCGAGGGGATGGGAAGTCGCCGACACCCCCAGCAGCCAAGATCGGTGTGTCGGGATCCACCACGAACGCCCCTCCACTTTCATTGAGGGCGTTGGCAAGCTCGCGGCCGGTCTCCCCGCGCGCCGCAACGGGACTTCCCGCCGGGTGGGGTGCGAGGTGGCGACCGCGAAGGAGCGCTGCATCGAACAGGCCCTCGCGAGGATAGGAGCGCAAGAACTTGTGCTCGTTCCAGAATGGCCGGTAGTAGAAGAACGGTTCCCCGCCGACCGTAGGCACTCCGTGGGAGTTCATCTGCACAGAACTAGGGTACGAGCACCCGCGCGATGCGCCCGAACTCGCGGCGGAAGACGAGCAGGCGAGCCTCGCCGCCAGGTGTTTTGGCGTTGAGGTAGGTGCCGATGCCGTCGCTCGACATTGTCTGCTTGCGCAAGACCGCGTACGACGGAAACTCTCCGACCCGCCGGTTCATCTCCCGAACCGCGCGACGGCTGCGGTGGGCGAGGGCGTTGCGGATGGCGAGCGCGGCATCGACGATCTCGTTCGCCCCAGCCCCCATAAGCGCTGCGGTGCGCGCCGCATATCGAGGGGCGAGTTCCTGATTCGCCCGCTGCGTAAGCTCCTGGAGTCCGCGGAACTCGATATTGCCTTCCGAGGGGTCGAGCAGATCGCGAACCGCGTCGAGATTTGGGTTCTTGCTGAGCGACAGGGTCGGGGGTGGGAACACGACTTTGTATCGACCGTACTTGCTCTCGACCTCGGTTTGCAGCCAGTTGTTCATCCGAGTCTCGAACGCCTGCCTGTAGCGAGAGGCGTCGCGGTTCACGCACCCAATGAACCACTCTGAGACGAAGGTCTCCCAGCCAACGACGAAGCGCAAGAAAATGTCCTCCGCCGCGGTCTTGCGACGCTCGGGCGGGACCGAGACGGCGCTGTCCCAGACGGCCTCGCCACCATCGAGCACGTCGACGAAAGTCTGCCGGGTCCTTCGCAAGTCCATGAGGCGCGGCATGCCGGAATCATGCCACCGACCCAGCAGACTCAGGCCGCGTGGCTCTGACGCCTTTACAAGCTAGACACCGAGAGCGTCTAAACGGCAGACTAATGGGATGCAGGTTGGTGTGCCGCCCCCCGCCGAGAACGTGCAGACATCGGTTGGCGCGTGCCAACAAGAGGCCGCGGGGCAGCTGAGCACCGCGTCTGCGCTCGACGCGAAGCTGATGGGGATACTGGCTTTCATGGCCGCGGTGGCCGGCCTCCTGTTGACCGTGAGCAAGGGGCTCGATAGCGACAGATGGCTCCTGCTGGTGGGGGCGGGCGGTGCGATCCTGATTGCGCTGCTCGGCCTGATCGGCTCCGAGGACCCGAAATCTGGGCCAGACCCGATCGACTTCTACGAAACGTTCGGTGCGCTGGGGCCGACGAAGTTCGCCGAACAGCTAATGGCAGACCTGGGCAGAACAATCCGCTCCAATACCGAGTGCCTCACAGAACGGCGATCGGCGCTGTCAGCCTCGGTGATATTCGCATCGCTTGCGGCGATCGCCTTCGGCGTAGTACGTTTGCTCGTATGAGGTCGCAGGTTCAAGGCGCGGGCCGATACACTGAGAGCATGGCGACAACGAGTCCTCCCTCCCTCCCTGAGCCTTCCCAGGTTCGTCAAGTCACCGTGCCCACGAAAATCTCGTTGGGTGCGCTGAGGGACATCGGGAAACTCCTCCAGCACGGCGGCGACGCCGGGCAGGACAACGGTCGGGCACCCGCACACACGGGTGAGTAGGGGCTGCGCGCGCAGTCGAGCGCGCTCCTAAACATTCGAGTGCCAGCGATCATCGTGCTCTGCGGCTCGGGCGTGGCGTAAAGGGCCGTGACCGCCCTTCCGCTGGCTGGGACTGGTCGTTGCTCTAGATCCCGTCCGCGGCCGGCAACGACCACTCCAGATCGAAGCTCTCTACGGTGCGCGAGATGAGCCGGCCTCCTGGAGCCCACGCCTCGAGTACGGGCGGCGCGAGGCGTACAGCCTCAAATTTCTCCATACCGATGTCTTCAAGCCAGGTGGCGCAGACGACCGCCAAAGCCGTCGTCACGTCGGTGTTCTCCTTGTCGGGGTTGAAGCGGATCAAGCCGGGAGTGCAGAGGATGTTTTTCGGCTGACGCTTGCGAACGTCCCCACCTATGCCAGCGGCGCGCCCGACGCGACCCGCGGGTAGCGGCCAAAGGTTGAGCGCGTAGTCACCCGGGTCGAGGCGCCGCGGCCATGCACCAACCCCGGAGGGGTTGCGCCGCTCCCAGTAGGCGCGCAACTTCGGCCACTCGGCGGCGGACGTGACTTGCCCGAGAAGCTGGAGGTCAACGGCCTCGGTGTCGGAGCCGGCAAGGCGCTTCCTCTGCTGCTCCAGCGCATCGGCGAGTGCGCGTCGGGCGCTTTGCGGTGTCGCCGCGTTCGGTCCAAGGCCAAGGGATCTGCTCGGCTGAAGCAGTCGGGGCAGCCTCACCGGCTCATTATTGCTTGGCGCGGCTCGCGGCGGATCGCGTGCCCGCGAAAGTGACGCCGCCCGCGGTGTGTGCTGTTTCCGACGACGGGAGCTTGCGACATCTCCCGCAAAGTCGGCGTAGAGTTCTGTTGCTCGGAACACCTTTAGCTCGGCTTACTCATGGATGAGCGGCTTTCGACAACGACCGCATGGCGCATCCCCGCCCTACGTTTTCGGTCGGGACGGCCGCGCATGATTCGGCCGTGGGGGCGCAACGGCCGATGGTCGCCAGAGGAGGCGGCCGCGGAGCTCCACAGGCGTCGCGCCGGGCTGATCGGACAATTGCGACGCCGCAGCGAGGCACGTGGCGTCCCCGCTGGCGCGCAGGAAGAAATCGTGGACGATGCGATCACGGCTGTTGTGATGGCTCCGCGGGGCGTCGCCAACGAACACCACCTACTTGGCGCCTTCTGGCTCGCGGTCGATCACCGTTGCCGAAGGCATCGGGAAGGACGGCACTTCACCCGCCTCGGCTCGAGACGGCGCGTGGAGTTCGACGTCGCCGCCCACGAGGCTCCAGCGAGCGCCAATCCCTTCGACAGGCTGGAACTAATGGACAGATTCGCGCGCGCTGCCGACCTGATGGCCGATCTCGACGCGCGCGAGCGTCAGGTCGTCTCCGTGATGGCCGGCAACGGGGTCGGCCCCGTCTCGGTGGCGCGCCTGCTGGGACTCCCGCTGGGAGAGGTACGTTCTGCGGCTCGCAGCGCCAACCTCAAGCTCGATCGCGTCGCCGCGATCTCCGCGGCAGGGCGGATGTGCCAATTCCGTGCCGGCGCGATTGCCGCCGACGCGGCGGGAGCGGCAGACCAGCATGCGGCGCGACTGGCCCGAGCTCATGTGAGCGCCTGCGTCCCGTGCGGGAGGGTCTACCGTCAACTCCGCCGCGAGATGCGCGCGCGAGAGTTCCAGCGCGCAGCCGTGGCGGCGTTCCTTCCGTTGCCGACAGTGTCCATCGGGCACATCGGAGGTGCCGGCAAGCTCGCTATATGGATCGAACAACGGATCCATTTCATGCCCCGCGGCAGCGGCGAGCGAGCCGCGGAGGCGCTCGGCGGCGCGGGAATCGCAAAGGCCGCCGTCGCGGGCACCGCAATAGTGGCCGCCGGGGGTGCCCTCACCGGCCACCTCGTCCACGCGATCGAAGGGCCGCAGCCTCCAGCTCACCACCATGCCCATGTTGCGCTGCGGGTAAGCCAGCGGACCACTCTCGCTGCAGGGACGAATCGCAGTAGCTCGCTCGCAGCGCGTAGTCCAAGCTCGTCCGCGCAGCGAGCAGGCGCCGGCACAACGCGCGGTCTGCCTACACCACCGAGCAAGAGCCTTGAGTACCTCGCGCTCGGCCGCTCGGCGTCGAAGCCGGGCAGCAGCTCAGGAGCTGGCGGCAGCACGAGTGAAGCCTCGGCACGCACCGCGTCAGCGACCGGCGCATCTACGAGGTCTGAAAGCGCCGCGGCGACTGAAACCGCCGCTCCCCCGCCCAGCGAACGCGCCGCGTCTTCGACTCAGAGCGGAGGGGGCACGAGCTTGGGATATCTAGGTCGCTAGTGCGTCGGATAAGAGCATCCGTCCCGCGGCTCGGCGTGATGTTTGCTTCGCCGCGACAGGTCGCCCGGGCTCTGTCCGAGGCGTTGATCTGCGGGGCGGCGCTGTTGCTGGTCTTGACGGCGGCTGCACACGCTGGCAGATACCACGACTACTCGTGCCGCACGCCTTCCGGCGAGAGTGCGCCCGCCGACGCGTGGAGCGGATCGACGTCCGGTGTGTCCTTTACCTACGTCGAAGACACCTGTTCGCAGGGCGGTGCGCTCATCGCGGCGCTAGGAGACCAGCCGGCCGAACGCCAAGCCAACACGGACATCGCAACATGGGCGTTGGCAGTCCCAAGCCCTGAGACGCTCGCCGGAGCGACGCTGTGGGGCGCCGGTGACACAGCAGGCGGTGCGGCGATCAACGGCACATATCAGTTCTGGTTCGCGGGGCCTACGGAATTCAGCATCTTTGACGAATGCATTGCGGGTCTCGCCTGCGCAGGGCAAGGCGATAGTGCACAGCCGCTGGCGGCTGAAAATCGCTTGGTAGTGCCGGCATCGCATCTCGGTTCGCATCTCTACATGAAGGCGTCATGTGGAGGAGCGTCCGGATACAAATGCCCCGTGGGCGTCGGCGACGCACGCGGGTACGCCGCTGTCGCATACCTGTATGCCGCCGACCTCGTGCTCGAACAGAATGAAAGGCCGAGTGCGAGCAACGTAAGCGGTCCGCTCGCGACTGAACAACCCGTGCACGGCACGAGCGATCTGATCTTCAGCGCCACCGACCCGGGCGCGGGCATCTACCAGGCCCTGTTCAGCGTTGACGGGAACGTCGTGCAGAGCGCGCTCATAGACGAAAACGGCGGACGCTGCCGAAACGTCGGGCAGACCACCGACGGGCTGCCAGCGTTCTTCTACTTGCAGCCTTGTCTGAAATCGCTCACTGCCGACGTGGGATTCGACTCGACCAAAGTCAGCAACGGCGTGCATCACCTGATTGTGAGCGTGTCGGACCCCGCCGGCAACACCGCGACGGTACTGGACCGCACCGTAATCGTCCAAAACGAACTGGGCATATGCAACGCGGAGTGCGACGGGCAGGCGAGCCTTCACACAGCCGACACGCAGCTTCTCCGTAGAACGATCACTCGGCGCTACGCCAACTCCGGAGTCACCCTGACGGGTCAACTCGTGGATCACGCAGGGGTCCCAATGACGGGGGCCATGATCGAACTGCGCCAGCAAGTCAGCTACCCCGGAGCACCGAACGTGTTGGTAGCGACCACCACAACCGACGCCAAGGGCGGGTGGAAGCTCCGTGTGCCGAAGGGCCCGTCGCGCCTCATTACCGTCGGCTATCGCTCGCGCAGCAACAACCCGGCCTTTGCCACCCAGCTCCAGTACCGCGAGACGGTGGCGGCAGGCGTACGACTGTCGGCTCCGCGACATGCGCGTCCCGGAAGGGCGTTTGCCTTTCGTGGAGGACTGGCCGGGGGCTACATTCCACCCGGGGGCGCCCTGGTCAGCCTGGAAATCTTCTTCGGCGGCGAATGGCGCGAGATTGCGCTCCTGCGTACCAACCGCCGCGGAGTGTTCGCCTATCGCTACACGTTCGCCGCGATCGGCCCCGCTACATACCGTTTCCGGGCACAGCTGCCCCACACGATCGGCTATCCCTTCGCATCGGGCGCGAGCAGGTCCAGCTACATTCACGTGGCGGGATGAGGTCGGGCTCGCCAATGCCGTTTACTTAGTGCTGGAGCCGGCTTCTGCTCTTGGCCATCGAGACACTTAGCCTCGCGAGAGCGCCCGTGGCATCCGACGGCCAGCCTAGAGTCCGTTCGTATGAACGGCCCTACTCACTCGGCTCGATTTGCCGTGCTCGACGGTGGTCCGCACAAGGGCAAGCGCGTCGAAATCGCGCCGGGGCAACTCGCGATTGAGATTCCCGGCACGGCGGAAGTGGTCGATCACTACGCCTATGAGGCGGTGGTCGTCAACGACCCGGACACGGCGGTGTTCTCATTCCGCGAGCGCACCATCCCTGACGCGTAGACCCTGGCCTGCTCGCTTCCAGCTCGCCCGGGTCTGTCCCAGTCCCGACCTAGAATGGCACCCGCGCGCGACCAGAATCTGCCTGCCTAGTGGAGTGACGAGGGCGTTGATTCGGAGAACAGGCGCGGCTCATGATGTAGCTTCGCCGGTGCGCGTCCGCGCGCTTTGCCAATCTCCGGGGCATGGACGCCGTCGTGGCGTCCCATCCTGACTAGCGACCGAAGAGCAGAGAATGATTGCCAGAGCACCGAATCGTGTTTAGACGAGGGAAATATGGAAGTCGCGCTGCTGGGCGCGACCTCGAACGGCTTTCACCTCATGAGAGGGCGGATGCGGAGGCCTGGTACAAGTTGACTGAGGAGCACGCGCTGTCGATTGGGGCGCCATCGAACCTTTGCTGGCTGTTCGCACTGAGGTTCGTCAAGCTTGCGCTTGACATAGATCCAGAGAGTCCAACTGGCGGCGCTTGCATGGTGGCAGTCAACATGGGCTATGCGGCTCGTATCGCTGACATTGAGCGACGTAGCGACCTTAGGCGATGGTCGGAGACAGACATTGCCGAACTCATTGCCGGCGATGAGCGCGGACGTATCGACCTTGACGCCATCAAAGACCAGGGTCCGCGCACTGCAAACATAATCACGTGGGTGGGGAGGCAATTTGACGATCCCAGCGCGATCCTCACGATCGCATCGTGCACGCCAGGCCTCTGGGAAGGCCTGGCATCCTGGGCCGTATTGAACATACATGGGAACATGCGTAAGCACTCTGCGAGGCCAGGTGACCTGCCGCCGATCGAGATAGATGGGCTCGTGCGAACGGGGTATCTCCTGCGCTGCTTGGACGAGGCGCTTGGAGAAGAACCTGGCGACCCAACCACTTATTCCGCATGACCTGGCAATGCGTGGGCCCAGCGCACAGCCCAGCCCTGTGCCCGAAGCTCGCCTCGGGCTAGCGCCTTGGACGAGGGGGAGCTGTCGAGGGGGCGCCGTAGAGGCGCCTTAGCGCCGTCTGCCGAATAGCGATCGGGGATGCAGCTCGTCCTCTACGGTCGGACTCAGTAGGAACGCGCGACGCTGGGCATCCTTGACCTCCTTCGGCATAGCCATGACGTGGAACCCGACGGGCTCGTTCGCGGGTGGCGGGTATTTCCTGACCACGCGGGCTTCGCCCTCGCCCGGCAGCCACCAGATCAACTCTTCCTCGTTCCAGAACCGCTCGACGCCGGTCACCGCCTCGACGAGCGCGGACTGATAGATCCCCGGAAGGTTCCACATGTTGGTCTCCGTGCACGGCTCGCCAACCCAGGCTCTAGCGGCCGCAACTGCGCCGTCTATGCCGAACGCTCTCTCAACGTTGCGGATTAGAACCGATTTATCGTGTTCCATGTAGAGGCTGAACCGGTCCTCCTCGTCGAAGTCGAACTCAAACACGCCATGCGAGGGCAAGCCGCGATCATCCTCAACCTCGGCTTCCCACTTCGCCACCTCGCGCTTGGGTAGGCGCCCGTACACGTACCTCAGGACGGCGGCGGCGCGGACGCCCCGCTGCTCAGAGTCACCGAAGAACGCGGCCTCAACGTCGTTTAGGACTTCGACTGGGGCCCACTTTGCTAGTGGTTTTCGTCCCAACATCGGCGAGCTCTAGCTGGTCAGCTGGCGCGCCAGGTCGATCCGCAGGTCCCTCGTCCCCAGCGCGACCGTGACGACGAGGCTTCGCAGGCGATCCTTGGTCAGCCCCTCCCACTCCACGGTGTACTCGAAGACGACCACGCCTTCATTGACGCTGAAGGCACCGAACGGGGACCTCGAGTTGGCCTCGAGCATGAACTGCAGCGCTCCCTCGGTCAGCTCCTGCTCGCCTTCATCGAGGGGGAAGGTCCAGATGTTGACCCCTGCCTCCTGTTCGCCGACGGGGCGGACCCCGATCCCGACGACGATGTCCATGACGGGGACGCTGAACCTCGGCATCTCCTCATCGATCCAGGCCGACTCCCCGTAGAGCGCGGACACCCAATTCCGAACCGCCGTGTAGCACTCTCGCTGCGCGTCGTTGATGAACTCCATCGGGCTCCCTTGGTTGGGCCTTGCAGTAGTCAGGGTACGAACCGCGACGGATTCCCGTTTCGCGCCGGGGATCGCTACGGCCAGCTTCGCTCGGTGCATCCTGCGCCACAGGACGTAGTACGCGGCGAAGCACGCGAGGCCGATCACGATGTCGAGGGCGATCAGTCCGGCGCCTGTGGGCCTTTCGCTGAACGCCCACTTGCCCTCGACGGCGTTCACGATCATCCCGATCCCGAACAGCACGAAGAGTCCCCGCACCAAACTCACAACCACCTGACGCTACACCGGGCGCCGGCGGCGCATCCGTGTGGATGTCTACCTTGGACGCATGGACGAGCCCACAAGACGGCGCTTGAATGGATGAAAGTCAGGGACGTGCACGAGCTGTCCGCGCTGGACACGCCCGCGCTCGTCGAGCGCCTGGCTGAGGCTCCCCTCCCGCCGAGCGAGAAGCTGATCGCTGCGGTGCTCCTGAAGGCAGTTGACGACCTGCGGAAAGCCACGGCGGATGTTTCTGCATCCTCGCGTCAGATCGACGCTGGCACCAAGAGCCTGATCAGGCTCGCGTGTCTCACACTCGCGATCGCGTTGATCTCCCTGGTCGTCGCGCTCGTCGCGGTGCTCAAGTAGCTGCGGCGATCACAGGTGCGCTGGACATCAGTGCGGCTGAACCTGGGACAGCGACTGTCGACCGCCACCTGGAAGAGACATCTCGACTGCCCGAAGGTAGTACCCGTAGTACCAGCAGTTGGCAAGCTCGGGACGCGTGATCCCGTCGGGCTCGAAGTCCACCCCCTCGGGCGTCCGCAGCAGCCGGCCGAGCTGGCGCACGCACATTCGATTGTGCACGTCGAATCCGGCTCCGATCGGGGTCAGCAGGGATGCGAGTTTCGGATCATCGCCTTTGGTGAGGCTGTAGTTCACGAGGGTGAGGGCCGTGGCGCGGGCCGTGCCGTACCAGCCGTTTCCGTCGACCTCGCCCTCGGTGAGGACCATCATCT